>RKMI01000038.1_pt1 | contig 328660 bp, 329 predicted proteins | sample 2174191 | NCBI WGS metagenome assembly RKMI01 (sample SAMN10236717, study PRJNA505201) | synthetic metagenome | isolation source: mock community containing 12 organisms: Thioclava sp. ES.032, Psychrobacter... | place: USA: Walnut Creek | collected 2015-10-01
CTTGGGGCCGCGCTTGCCTTCAAACAGGGTCTTGGCTTGCTCCTGTATCGCTTTCTTCCACTGACCAACCTGGACTGGATGTACGCCGTATTCCTGGCCAATCTCGTTGATCGTCTTTACGCCTCGTACGGTTTCCAAGCCAACCTTCCCCTTGAACTCCGAGGTGTGTACCTTCCGCTTCTTCGCTTCACTCATCGCTGCTAATCCCCTTATGACAAAGTACAGCTTAAACCTTTGTCTTGAAAACGGGGTCCACTATAGTTCGTCTGCTTGCTGCTTCTGTTCCGGTATGTAAACCCGCCAACTTCTGCATTTATTCTCAGCTACAGCGTTGCGAATCCCGATAAGAAAGTACAGCAGCAATGGGTTGGCTTTGCCGACATTTCGCCCTGGATGCCCCTTGCGGTTGTGGCTAGCGAGGATCAGCGATTTCCAGATCACTGGGGCGTTGATTTTTCGGCCATTCGCAAGGCGTTAGCTGAACACCAAGCGGGTGAAGGGCTAAGAGGGGCCAGCACCATTACCCAGCAAACCGCAAAAAATCTGTTTCTTTGGAATGGCCGAAGCTTTGTTCGCAAAACACTGGAAGCCGGTTTTGCGCTGGCTCTTGACGGGTTGTGGCCCAAGCGGCGGATTCTTGAAGTGTATTTGAATATCGCTGAGTTTGGCCCCGGTATCTACGGCGTGGAAGCTGCGAGCAGAGTTTACTTTGGGCGCTCTGCTCGCCAGTTGTCTGCCGAGCAGGCGGCGCAGCTTGCAGCAGTGCTGCCAAACCCGAAGGTGTTGAGTGTTGCGTCCCCTTCGCCGTATGTCCGGGACCGGGTGTTCTGGATTCGCGGGCAGATGGATCAGCTTTCTGGGCTGCAATACTTGAAAGGGCTTTAGAGTTCGCCCCCTGAATTCGACAGATTTTTGGTACGATGAGCGTCCGTGCTTAAACAAGAGAACGTTATGAAAGTGTTGTTACTGGGAGCAACCGGGCTGACCGGCGGATTGGTTCTGAGTGGGCTGCTGGCCCGCGATGAAGTTGAGTCGGTGATTGTGCCTGTCCGGAAACGCCTAGAGTCCGTTCATACTAAGCTGCACCAGCAGGAAATGGATTTTGATCGCATGGAAGACCATGCCGGCCTTTTTGCGGTAGATGTAATCATCTGCTGCCTAGGCACGACCATCAAAAAGGCTGGCTCCCAAGAGCAGTTTCGTAAAGTCGATTACGGCTATTGCTTGAAAGCAGCAGAGCTTGGCCAGGCTGCAGGTGCTCGGGCGTTTATTCTGATGTCTGCCATAGGTTCTTCTTCTTCATCGACTATTTTTTATAATCGAATCAAAGGCGAGTTGGAGAATAGCGTTAAGGGGCTTGGGTACTCCTATCTGTCGATTTATCATCCCAGCTTGTTGTTGGGGAACAGGCCTGAGAACCGACTAGGAGAGGCTTTGGGTGCTAAAGCCATGCCGCTGATCAACCGTGTTCTTTTGGGACCTCTGGAAAAGTATCGTGGCATCGAAGCGGGTAAGGTTGCCAGCGCCATGGTTAACGAGACCTGCAGCCTCGCATCTGAATCTGTTGCTGAACAGGTCGTTCAGATTCGAGAATACGAGGATATCGTTAAGCTGTCTGATCAGACAGCTTAATCGCCAGCCAGAATCCAGCCTGCGGCTTTCTCTGCAATCATCAGTGTCGGTGAATTGGTGTTGCCGCTGGTAATCACCGGCATCACCCCCGCGTCCACCACGCGTAAACCCTTTACGCCTCTAACCCGAAGGTGAGAATCCACCACCGCCATTGCGTCATCCGTTCGCCCCATGCGTGTGGTACCCACCGGATGAAAAATAGTGGTGCCTATGTCGCCGGCCAGGCGGCTCAGCTCTTCGTCGGTTTGATACTGTGGCCCGGGCTTGTATTCCTCCGGCCGGTACTTTGAAAACGCCGGCTGCCCGGCTATGCGGCGAGTTACCCGCAGAGAGTCAGCTGCTACCTTTCTGTCTTCCGACGTGCTGAGGTAATTAGGTGCGATAGCCGGAGCCTCTAAGGGATTGCGGCTACGAATACGCACCGTGCCTCGGCTGGTGGGGTTCAGGTTGCACACGCTCGCGGTAATGGCTGGGAAGGGGTGTAGGGGCTGGCCGAAGGCATCTAGGCTCAGGGGCTGAACGTGGTATTGGATATTGGGATAGTCGTATTCATCCGAGCTACGGGTAAATGCACACAGCTGAGAAGGCGCCATGCTCATAGGGCCCGAGCGTTTAAACAGATACTCGAGACCAATGCGCGCCTTACCCCACAGAGAGTTGGCCATGGTATTCAGGGTGAGGGCATCGCTCACTTTATACACAGATCGGATCTGCAGGTGATCCTGAAGATTTTCACCTACCCCTGGTAAGTCTGCGACCAACGGAATATTCAATTGCTGAAGCAGGTTGGACGGCCCGATGCCAGATAATTGTAAGAGTTGGGGTGAGCCGATCGAGCCGGCCGAGAGAATAACTTCGTTACTGGCTATTGCGAGTGTTTCTTTGCCGGCATTGGCACTTGCTACGCGCACGCCGGTGCACCTGGGTTGCTCTCCCTCGGTGTTCATTTCCAGCCCTAGCACTTGGGTGGAATGCCAAACGGTGAGGTTGGGCCGCGTCAAAGCGCTTCGCAAAAAGGCTTTGGAGGTGTTCCAGCGCCAGCCGGCACGCTGGTTTACTTCGAAATAATCCACGCCTTCATTATCGCCACGGTTGAAGTCTGTTGTGCGAGGCACGCCTGCCTCAACCGCCGCTTCTGCAAAGTCTTCAAGAACCTGCCATTTTAGGCGCTGACGCTCCACCCGCCATTCGCCACCATGGCCGTGGAAGCGCTTGTCGGCGTGTTCCACATTGCTGTTAGCGTCCAGACCATGATGATCTTCATGGCGCATGAAATCTGGCAGGCAATTGGCCCAGCTCCAGGCGTCATCGCCGGTTATCTCTGCCCATCGGTCGTAATCCCTTGCCTGGCCGCGGATATAAAGCATGCCGTTGATGCTAGAGCAGCCGCCCAGGGTTTTGCCACGAGGGTATATCAGCGATCGGTTATTAAGCCCTGGTGCCGGTTCGGTGCGGAAGCACCAGTCGGTGCGCGGATTGTCGATGCAGTAGAGATAGCCCACCGGGATATGAATCCAGTGGTAGTTGTCCCGCCCTCCAGCTTCGATTAGCAGCACCCGGTTTTCTGAGTTGGCACTCAGGCGGTTAGCAAGCAGGCAACCGGCTGTTCCCGCGCCTACTACGATGTAGTCGAATTCGAACAGCCCCGGTGTTTTATTGTTATCGGGCAAGGTGGCTTCTCCATATGATTGGTGCGACATCAACCCAAAGTGGCGTCCAGAAACATCATCACAACAAAGCCCACCAGCAGTGAGAAGGTCGCCACGGTTTTATAATTGTTCCGGTGGGTTTCCGGAATAATCTCATTGCTGATGATGAACAGCATGGCTCCGGCAGCAAACCCTAGAGTCCAGGGCATTATCGGCTCTGCCAACGATACCAAGGCAGCGCCGAATACACCGCCGATGGGCTCGGCCAGCCCGGTCAGCAGTGCGATAGTAAAAGCCCGGGCCCGTGAGTACTGAATGGCCATCAGTGAGAGTGCAACGGCAAGGCCTTCTGGAATATTCTGAACGCCGATACCCATGGCCAACACATAGCCGTTGCGCACATCACCCCCTGCAAAACCAACGCCCACCGCCATGCCCTCTGGGAAATTATGCAGTGTTATGGCGATCACAAAGAGCCAGATACGGCGTACGTGCGAGGCATCAGGGCCTTCCGGCCCAAGGTTAAAGTGTTCGTGGGGCAGTTTTTGGTGAATATAGTACAGAGCCCCTGCGCCAGACAATATGCCGAATATCACCAACAGCGCCGCAGCCCAGGTTGAACCTAGCAGTGCCTCACCGTGTTCCAGCCCCGGAAGCAATAACGAAAAGAAGGAGGCGGCCAGCATTACGCCCGCAGCACCTGCCAGCATGCTGTCTTGCAAGCGGTCAGACAGGGACTTGACGAAGAATATCGCCAAGGCACCTATGCCGGTTGCGAGGCCTGCCAATAAGCTCGCTAAGGCACCAAGCCAGACGATGTTGATATCGGTAGTCATTAAGGCTGAGCTCTCCTTTGTGATGCAGTATCTGCTAACCCTTGCCGGATACGTTCGAAAAGCTTGTTTTGAAAGTCTTCCGCTAACGGGTAGAGGTGGCCGGCACTCGGCATCAGTGTCAATTCTGCGTTGGGAAGATGTTCCGCAAGGTGTCGGGCATAGTCCACGGGCACGAACGCATCTTCCTCCCCCTGAAAAATCAGAATGGGTGTGTGCACTTGTTTTAAACTGAAACCCCAGTCTTCAAGCTCGGTGAGCAGGTCGGTGGCGATCGCCTTGCCGCCGCTTTCAAGGCAAAGCATCTGATCGCGCTGGAAGGTATCTCCTTGCAGCAAATGACGAAGCAGATCGCGGTCAGCTGAGTTAACCAGTTTCTTGGCCTCGCGCATATACAGACCCAGATGGCGCCGGGAGAGGCCGACTACCAACTGCACTACAAGCCTTACCAACCCTGGGCTGCAACGGGCCAGCCGTGGGCCCGGCCAACGTGTTGCCTCAAGCAGAGTATGGTCCCCTCCATACTCCGAAAAGTTTGTATAACCCGAGAGGCACACGCCCAGATCCACCCGGTCGCTCAGCGTGTAGCAGCAGGCAAGGGTGCGTGAACCTCCGCTGGACCAGCCGAAATGACTGAACCTCTCGAGACTCAGCGCGTCGGCGAGTTGCTGGATGTCGTTTGGGTAATCCAGCAACTGGCGTTCGGGTTGATAGTCTGAGTTGCCAATGCCCGGGCGGTCTGGCGTCAGAATCCTGAAGCCATGTCGCAGCGCTTGGGCATGGAAAAAATGGCCCTGTAGCCGACTGCCCGGCATGCCATGGCCAAAAACCAGTGGGTAGCCTTGCGGATCGCCAAGATCGGTATAGGCCAAAGTGCGGCCATCGCGAAGAACTAGCTTTTTCAATTCGTTGTCTCAGTCGGGCTTGTTGAGCGCGATAGTGTTGGATCGCAGCCAATAACCTGACGGGCTTTCTTGTTTGCATGCAAATACCAGCGCTTGCCCGGCTCGGTAAACATTTGCTGGGTAACATGGAAATCCGTTGTTTCCATGGTTGCAGGGATAGGTGAACCGTCAGCATGACGGTAGACGCAGCTTGTACCGATGGTTGCGGGGGTAGCTGCAGGTAGCTCTATAAAGCCATCATCCCGAACCTGGGGGCTGTCGCCGTCTACACTTACGATTTTTAGGCAGGGGCCAAAATGAATGCGGCTCTGATCGCTCATATATTCGCTCAGGCAGTGCTGGGCACTGAGGAAGACAGCATTGGAGGTTTTCCCCTGTGCACTGGCGGGCAGGTTTTCATAGCCTGAGCTGCTGGCAGATTTGTTGTCCGATAACGACTGGCAGCCCGCCAGTGTAAGCAGGCAGGCCAGCAGAAGCGTGACGATAGGCTTCATCAAAACTCCTCGTTGCGTTGAACAAAAACGGGATTGTTCGGGAACAAGGAGTTAGTTTAGCTCAGCTTGCCCGCCCAAACATCCGTTCGAAGAAGCCAGCGGAACGCACATCGGGAATGGGCAGGGTGTCTGCCTCATCCATAGCTTTGCGCCAGAAACCTTCCGGGGTGTCCAAATCAGTTACCTGGGCACGTTCTTCAGGGCTGTAATGGTTGTGTTCTCCCGCCAGTCCTCTTGCCATCAGCTCCTGCGTCCACAGATAGATTGCGCCCCGCACGGTTATCAAAAGGCGCGAATAGACGTTACGGCTCAGGTTGATGGCTAGTTCAGCACTCAGATTGATCTGCTTCTGCAGGATGGCCATATCATCTTCGTCGAGCAGTAGCCGGTTGCCGTCGCCCTTTTTGCTATTAACGCAGACTTTTTCTAGAGACTTTGTACCCTCGATCAAATCAAGGTGACCAAACTCCTGTGTCTGCTGGTCACTTACAGGGGCGGGAATCCATCCGTATTGCGGGGATTTTGCGACAATATGCCCTGGTAGATTCCTGCGGTAGGGTGGTGCAGCATCATGATCCTGATAGCCGTCGAGTTCTGCTCGCAGCCAAGCGGCCATTTTTTTATGGCGCAGCATCATTGCAAGTGTGATTGCTGAAGGCATGATATCTTCGAGCAGTTCGCCCGAATCCTGGGTGCGCTCGTCGAGATGATTGATGGATGCAGACATGTTTTCTCCTCGGCAGAGGCCGCTTCTATGTCGCCACCACCGTTGTAAAACCGTTATCCCTTGTAACGGTGAGTAAGCAGTGTCTGCGGGACTGCATACCGGCGCCCGTGCCGGCCTTTTTATGTTGGCCTTACATGCTGGCGTTGGTACTCTCAAAGATTTTGTCTGCAGAGGCGGCGACAAACCCGTTGTAAAGACTGCCGTCGGGCATTGGATAGCGCAGTGCAAATTCATAAAAACAGCTGGGAATCGTCATGTCCCGATCACTGAACTGAACCGGAACCCGGTCGGCCATGGTGGATGACTGCTCAAGCAGGTCTTCAGGCGAGCCTTTTACTTCCCCACCAGAAGCATTCACCGTAAAGCCATTGTCTTTCAAAAGCTGGTTTATATCGGCGACTGTCTCAAAGTTCTGCAGGTGATTAACGCTTACGGTGAAATGATTCGCGCGGTAGCCCCAAGCAGCGAGCCAAGCTGCATATTCGCTTTCATCTAGCAGCTTTCGGTAGGTGTCGTAATCCAAATCCCAGTGCCTGCCTGAATACAAAAAGTCGTCTGCGGTAACCTGTTCTTTTGTCATCTCTTCTACCAGTTTTTTCACCGTAGCTTGAAGCTCCGGTGAACACTGTTCTGTCAGCAGCTCTGAAATGAACACCCTGGGCGCTTCCGGGTCCTCATGCTCATAGTGCCGAGCATAGAGTTTTTTGCCTTCAAAGTGGTATTCACCCCCTTGGCGGTATCCCAGAGCAAGAAAGTGCTCCGCAAGAGATTCCAGACCAACCGGTGACAGGTTGAACGTTCGTAGAGCGATATGGTCGTTAATAATCCCGTGGTCTTCTTCGGCACCCAGAAAGCGGTGTATTTGCGCAGCCGACGGCGTAACGTCTCGATAATTCTGCCAGAGCTTCTCGAACAGGGTATTGCGGTCAGTATGCATAGTTTAACTCCGTGGCCGTGCTTCGAATTAGTGCGGGTGCTGCCTGATTTAAAGGCAGAAATCGGGAGGGCTCGCCGTCGCTAAGGCGCAGCTTTGTAGCAAGGGCAGGGGAGACAATCAGTGTATTTGCCAGCGCGCTATCTGCTTTTTCGGGGCTTGGATGGGCAGATACTTCAGATGTGATGGTTGCCCGGAAGTCTGCCGTTCCTGTGTTGGTAATCAGGATTGGTTGGTTGTGTTGGTAGTTAGCAGGTTCATCGTCACTGCTAGCTCTCATGCTAGTCCTCATGCTAGCGCCGCCAATTTGGACAGTGCATGGCGCAGAGGATTTCACGCTGCGAATGTCAGCCAGGGCACACTCAACGGTTGGCCCAGCATCGAACAAGTCGATGAGCCCTTTGTGTTGAAAACCCTCTGCTTCCAGTATCCGCAAGGCTGGCCGGGTGTGGTCGTGTACTTGGCTGAGAACCGCCTGGGCTTCTGGGCTCATCAGGCAAGTATAGAGCGGATGGGAAGGCATCAGCTCATCAATGAAATCTGTATAGCCTGCTCCCACTAAATGAGTTGCCCGGCCGAATTCCATATCAACGAAGTGGGCTTTCAGCCAGTCCCAGAAAGGCGATTGGCCAGCGGCATTGGAAACGCCGCGCATCTCGGCAATGACTTTGTCTGAAAAGCGTTCAGGATGAAGAGCCATAAATAGGAAGCGCACTCGGGAAAGCAGTTTTCCCGCATTGGCGCGGCGGAACTCCGGTCGCAGATAAAGCGAGCAGATTTCAGAATAGCCGGTGTAATGGTTGCAGCGAGTGAGGGTTTCCACGCTTCGGCGAAGATCAAGATCCCGGGAATGATGGGTAACCGTGTTACGGCGGAAATGATAAAGCGGCTGAGTGTGCCCTGCACTTGCCTCTATTGCGGTGGTGCCGAGGATGTCTCCGGTGGTTTCATCTTCTAGTACGAACAGGTAATGCTCGTCGCCAGGGCATGACACCCGACGCTCAAAGCTAGCCATTGAGTGAGCGATTTTTTGTGCCAGAGCATCTTTGTCGGGCATCAGTGATGTAAACCCCGAGCCGGATTCCGTGGCTATTTGAAACAGGGTGTCCAGATCCCTGTCGGTAATTGGTCGAATGATCATGGGCTGCAACCTGACGTTGTTTCGGGACAGTATGAAGCTAAGCCTAAACAGTTTGCAGGTGCAAAATGCGCGAAATGGACTATGCTTTTGTCATAATGACCAGATGAGTAGTCAAGATGATTGGGAGCGCAGACCAAAAGCTAATTATGCTGCTACGGCAAAACGCCAGAGCCAGCATTACGGATCTGGCCAAGGCCTTGCACCTGTCGCGATCAACGGTGCAAAACCGGATAGCGCGGCTGGAGGCCAGCGGCGTGATTGCGGGGTACTCTGTGCAATTGGGTGGGGTTTTTTTGGCGAGCCAAGTGGAGGCACACGTGTCTATAAAAGTCGCCCAGAAACTAACAGCGCGAACCAATTCTGTACTTGAGAGCATCAGCCAAGTATCGCAACTGTTCTCGGTAAGCGGCGAGTATGATTTGATAGCGATTGTACAGGCGCAGTCTCTGGAGGAGCTGAGTACCGTATTGGATGAAATCGGGAACCTTGATGGCGTTGAGCGCACTAACTCAGCCGTGGTGCTAGAAACCCGCTTTCGGCGCTGATCGCAAGCCCGCAGGCAATAACAACTATAAGGAGTTTTCATGGCAGTGGATCCCCGTAGACAAACCTCTTTGCACGCGTTGTATTACTGGGCGGAGCAGCGTCCCGATACGCTTTATATGACCCAACCCTATCCAGATGGCACGGTGGAGGAAGTCACTTGGAGGCAGGCGGCTGATCAGGTATCGCGTATGGCCGCCCACCTGAACAGTTTGGGGTTGCCTGAACGTAGCAGTATTGCAGTGTTGGGCAAAAACAGTGCGCACTGGATGTTGTCAGATTTGGCCATATGGGCAGCAGGGCATGTGTCTGTACCGCTATACCCCACACTCAACGGTGAATCTGCCGCCTATGTTCTCGAGCACAGCGGGGCTGCGCTGCTTTTTCTAGGAAAGCTCGATGGAATAGCAGATGGTTGGAACGATATCAAAGGACATATTCCTTCGGATCTTCCGATTATCTCTCTGCCCATGTCGCCACGAAAGGATACTCCCCAGTGGCTGGATATTATTGCGGAGCACAAGCCGGCATCGCCCAAATTACCCGATCCGGATTCGCTGGCTACTATTGTGTACACCTCAGGTAGCACCGGCCGCCCTAAAGGCGTCATGCACTGTTTCCGCGCCATGGTGGCGGTCGCGGACGGGTTGGAGCAGATGTTCACTGCGACACCAGACGATCGCATGCTTTCCTATCTTCCCTTGGCTCATGTGGCAGAGCGAGCAGCGGTGGAAACCCTGTCACTGTATTTTGGCTTTCGTGTTTATTTTGCCAATTCCCTAGACACCTTTCAGGAGGATCTACAGCGGGCCCGGCCAACTCTGTTTTTCTCTGTGCCGCGCCTGTGGATGAAGTTCTACCTGGGTGTGAACACGAAATTGCCGCTCAGAAAGCAAAAATTTCTGTTTCGCATTCCCTTCGTCGGCTCGTTAGTGAAAAAGAAGGTTGTTAGGCAGCTAGGGCTGGATCATTGCCGTGTGGCCCTGACTGGCGCGGCACCTTTGTCGGAAGAGATCATCAATTGGTACCGCAACCTCGGGCTTGAGTTGCTGGAGGTGTACGGTATGACTGAGAACTTCGGTTACTCCCACCTCAGCCGGCCGGGGCAGGCCAGGAGTGGTTACGTGGGCGTGACCAATCCCGGCGTGGAGCATCGTATCGGTGATGGCGGCGAGGTGCAGGTAAAAAGTATGGGAGCGATGCTGGGCTACTATCAAAATGAAGAAAAAACACGGGAGGACGTTACCGCCGACGGCTTCCTAAAAACCGGTGATATGGGCGAAATCGATGCCGATGGCTATCTGCGGATTACCGGCAGGGTGAAAGACATATTCAAAACCTCCAAGGGCAAGTATGTGGTGCCGGTGCCTATTGAGAACCGGTTTAATCATCCTTCGGTGGAGGTTGTTTGTGTGGCCGGTGCCAACCAGCCCCAGCCGTGCATGATGATACTGCTCTCGGAGGAGGCCCGGGGTGCGCTTTCAAATGGCACAAACCGGGATGAGCTAGAGCAGGAGTTGGAAAACGAGTTGAAGGCGGTGAACGAAGGCTGTGAGGCACACGAAAAGATCGCGTTTGTGGTGGTGGTGAAAGAGCCGTGGACGATGGAAAACGGCATGCTGACACCCACCATGAAGATCAAGCGAAACGTGATCGAGGAGATTTATAACCGTAAGATGGACGAATGGTTTGAGCAGAAAAAGAAGGTGATATGGGAGTTCTGACTGTGTAATGCAAAACGCCGGCGCCTCGATTTAAGAGACGTCGGCGTTTTCAGTCAGGTTGTCGATAAAGGGTTGCGCTATAGATGCAGCTCTTTACGTTTGCCTAGCTGTAATCAGTGTCCGCCTTGCATCTGGGCCATATCCGGCGTTCCCGCAACGGCCTTGCGGTTAAATGAGCGCAGTTTACGGCTCATGAACTGAACCGCTATCTTAGCAGCCGCACGGGTATGCTGGCTTCTCACCTCAGTACTATTATGGAGGATACTGGATGGTAGCGGTTGAACGGTTGCGATATGTCTTTGTGCCATAGCGACTTCCTCCTTATCTGGTGAGTTAGTTCCGGAACCAATCCGAATTTACGCTAATTGTAGAGGTGTTATTTTGCAGCTTAAATACGTTAAAATCCCTATTCATGTTGCAAATACGCAGTAGCTTATGGATTGGGATTATCTTCGATATATACATGCTCTGGCAATAGGTGGAACCCTCGCAAAAGCCGGAGAATTACTGGGTGTGCACCAAACCACGGTTTTGCGTCGGCTGGATCAGATGGAAGAGTCGCTGGGTGTGCAGTTTTTTGAACGAAACCGCGATGGGCTGCAGCTTACCCCCGCAGGGGAAACCGCCTTCCGCAATGCTGCAAAGCTGTCGGTTGAGATGGAAAATCTCGAACGCAAGCTGGTAGGGCAGGATTCAGCGCCCGTGGGCAGAGTGCGTTTGGCGACAGAAGACGCGATGATGAGCGAATTACTCGGGCCGATTCTGGCGGAGTTGGTGCGTGAGTTTCCCGACATTGAGTTAGAAATACTGACGGACAACGATGTATCCAATCTCAGTCATCGGGAAGCGGACCTGACTTTGCGCCCGGAAAACAAACCCCAAGCGACATTGGAGGGGGAGCGCATCGCTTCCATTGAGTCTGCTGTATACGGTTCTGCCGCATATTGCCGGCGCAATCGCAATATGGATATTGAGAATCATGCGGATGATTGCCTCTGGATTATTCCAGACGACACCTTCAGTCACCTAGCAACGGGCCGGTGGTACCGCAAGCAACTGAAAGGTGTCAGTTCGGTGATCCGCTGCAACAGCTTGCATGCAATGTACACGTTGGCTCGCGCGGGAGCCGGCTTGGCTGTGTTGCCGTGTTATTTGGGTGAGGCCACCAAAGAACTGCGCCGCCTGTCAGATCCGATTGAGGGTGAAAGCGTCGATCTTTGGTTACATGTAAACCAAGATACCCAGCAAATGGCCAGGGTTCGCATTGTGATGGAGTTTCTGGTGGAGCGCCTGCAGGCCCAGGCGCCGGTTATTGAGTTCAACCCGGCAGCCCAATGATTGTGCGAATCGTTTTCAGCTACAGAATGGCCAAAACTGATACCAATGCCAGCACTGGAATTCCTACTCACAGGATTTGAGTTGATTATCGTAACGGAAGGCGCGGCTCTGAACCCTTGAGGCCAGAGCGGTTACCGCGGGTTTACGGGCAAAGGTTTTGCGGGCGTAACCGCCACGGCCTTCGTGGTAAGCCAAGTAAAGCTGGCGTGGGTTGTAGAAGGGAATGTTGAGTTGTCGGTTGGTGAGATGGTTGTACCAACCTACAAAGTCCAGTGCGTGCTCCATATCGGTGCGTACGGTGAAAAAACCGTCGCCATTGGCGGCAAGATACTCCCCCCACGCGGGGTCCAAAGCCTGGGCGTAGCCGTACGCCGTGGTTGGGCGGCTCCAAGGTATAAAGCCCCACAACACCGTTCTGGGTGGCTGGGCGTGGCTGCGAAATGAGGACTCGTAGTAAACGAAAGCCATTTGGGTCGCGATGGGCGTACCCCAACGTGCCTGCGAATCGCTTGCGTAGTCGTACCAGACGGTATGCTTCCGGAAAATTTCGCACAGATCATCGGGGTTAACCGGTGGGTTGGGGGCTAGCAGGCTAAAACGTAGTGTTGCCCATGTGCCGATAAGCACCCCGAGCACCGGAAGGCCGTACCATTTCAACCGGGATAACCATCGATCACGGCGGGTTTGGCGCCGTTTCCTGCGTGGGCGTGTCGGTTGCCAGAATTTTCCTACCAAACTGTCATCTCCAGAACCCATGGATTGCTTGCTCAGGGGAGGGTGCGCGTGTCATAAACGCAGCATCCACCAAACAGGATGATAGTTAAATGAAGCTTGGCACCCTAGTTAAACCTCTTTTAATCACCGGTCTGTTTCTGGCTGGCCCTGCCATGGCCGCGCCTAGTGCCCAGCAGGTTCTGTCGGCATCACCTATCGACGACATTGTTGATCGCTACCCCGCCATGATGAGCGAAGGCATCCGCGAGGGTCTGAAGCGGAACCAGCAGCTTCCACCAATGGTTGCGGACACCATTGGATATGTCGTCACTAACAGCTTCCGTGCTGCGGATATAGAGCAGCAGATTGTGAAGAATCTCGAGCGTGACCTCTCCGGGAAGCAGCTTGAAGCAGTAGAGAGCTGGTACAAGACACCCGTGGCCAAGAAAATCTCGGCTGCGGAAGTGGCGGCTTCAGACCCAGCTGCTTGGCGACAGATTCAGGCTAGGGCGCCGGAGCTGAACAAGAAATACAAAGGCACGGATCGCGCCCAGACGTTTGAGCGGTTTGACCGTGCAGCCCGCGCCACCGAAAGCGCAGTAGATACCACCATTGCCGTGCAGCTTGGGCTGGCAACCGCTATGGCAGCGTTCAGCAGTGATTCAGAAAATTACGATGCGCTCAAACAGAACATAGAGAACCAGCGCGGCCAAATTCGGGGCGTTGTTGAGCAGCAGGTGTATGACAGTTATCTGCACACCTATGAAAAAATCAGCGCTCAGGAGATGGGGTTGTATATCGATTTTCTGGAAAGTGGCCCGGGATCTGCGTTTTCAAAAACGGTTACCCAGAGTATTCAACAGGCCATTACCGATCCGATTGAATCCATCGGCAATCAGATGGCGCGTTTTCTCTCCCCGCAAAAATAGGGCAGGCGCGGTAAGAGCACTTAGCTGTGCTTAGAAAGCCCTTAACCGCGCCTAGAAAACCCTTAGCTGCGACCGGTTACTTCCAGCAGGTGGTAGCCAAACTGGGTTTTGATGGGGCCGATCACGGTGTTCAGTTCGCCGTTAAATGCTGCATGGTCGAACTCGGGAACCATCTGGCCTGGGCCAAAGGTGCCTAGGTCGCCGCCGCTACGACCGGAAGGGCAAGAAGAGTGCTGCTTGGCAGCTTCTGCAAAATCTTGGCCGCCTTCAATGGCCTTCTTCAGTTCTTCACATTTTGCTTCGCTGTCTACCAGAATGTGGCGTGCGGTTGCTTCTGCCATGGTAATTATCCTTAAAGAGAATGAATGGGTACTTCAGAGGAGGAATGCTGCCCGTCCCCTTCGCTTGAGGCAAGCCTTTTTATCGGGGTTTTTGCGACCTCACGGTTGTCACTGCAAACCTGTACAATGCCCGCTTTCTTTAGCCGGCGCGGCGCTGGCCCTCACATCTATAGGTTTGTTTCTTGATCTCTACTGCCAATATTACCATGCAATTCGGGGCCAAGCCCCTGTTTGAAAACGTTTCTGCCAAGTTCGGTAACGGCAATCGCTACGGCCTGATCGGGGCCAACGGCAGCGGTAAATCCACTCTGATGAAGATCCTCGGCGGTGACCTCGAGCCCTCCGGAGGCCAGGTCATGCTAGAGCCGAACGTTCGCTTGGGCAAACTGCGACAAGATCAGTTTGCCTTTGAGACCTATTCTGTTATCGACACAGTCATCATGGGCCATGAAGAGCTGTCGGAGGTTAAAGAAGAACGTGATCGCATCTACTCGCTCCCAGAGATGAGCGAAAAAGACGGTATGGCGGTTGCGGATCTGGAAGTACAGTTTGCTGAGATGGACGGCTACACAGCCGAATCCCGCGCCGGTGAGCTGCTTTTAGGATTGGACATTCCCCTAGAGCAGCACAATGGGCTTATGAGTCGCCTGGCGCCAGGCTGGAAACTGCGGGTACTGCTGGCTCAGGCACTGTTCTCGAACCCAGACGTTCTGTTGCTGGACGAGCCTACCAACCACCTGGATATCAACACCATCCGCTGGCTGGAAAACATTCTGGTGGCTCGTAGCAGTACCATGATCATCATTTCCCACGACCGCCACTTCCTGAATAGCGTGTGCACCCACATGGCGGACCTGGACTACCGCGAGCTGAAGCTGTTCCCGGGGAATTACGATGAGTACATGACTGCCGCCACACAAGCACGTGATCGTATGCTCTCGGATAACGCGAAGAAAAAGGTCCAGATTGCAGAGCTGCAGCAGTTTGTAAGCCGCTTCTCCGCCAACGCCTCGAAAGCGAAGCAGGCGACCTCTCGCGCACGCCAGATCGATAAGATCCAGCTAGATGAAGTAAAGCCTTCCAGCCGCATCAGCCCGTTCATCCGCTTTGAACAAGGCAAAAAACTACATCGCCAGGCGGTAACCATTCGGGAACTGACCAAGGGTTTCGATGAAAAGGCTCTATTCAACAAGCTGAACCTGCAGGTTGAAGCCGGCGAGCGCGTGGCCATCATCGGTGCTAACGGTATCGGTAAAACCACGCTACTGCAGTGCCTGACCGGCGCGTACGAGCCTGACAGCGGTGAGATAAAGTGGACGGACAGCGCCGAAGTGGGCTACTACGCTCAGGATCACACGGCGGATTTCGCCGCAGACGATACGCTGACAGAATGGATGGCTCAGTGGACAACGGGCGGTGAGCAACTGATACGCGGCACGCTGGGGCGCATGCTGTTCTCTGGCGACGACATTGCTAAGTCGGTGCGGGTAATCTCCGGTGGTGAACAGGGGCGCATGCTGTTCGGCAAGCTGATTCTGCAAAAGCCAAACGTGATGCTGATGGATGAGCCCACCAACCACTTGGATATGGAGTCCATCGAGGCGTTGAACCTGGCGCTTGAGAACTACCCGGGTACATTGATTTTTGTGAGCCACGACCGTGAGTTTGTATCTTCACTGGCGACTCGGATTATTGAATTGACGCCTGAGGGTATTACTGACTTTAGCGGCAGCTACGACGATTACCTGCGTAGTCAGGGATACGTTTGAGTTTCGTAGATTCGATCAACCACACGAGGAAGCTGCAGTGAGCGAAGAATCGGTAGTTCAGGCGACCCAGAAATGGGTCGAGGACGTTGTGGTTGGTTATAACCTGTGCCCGTTCGCCAAACGGGAACTGGTCAGGGATCGTGTGAGGTTTGTGGTTTCTGAGGCTGATAACGAGGATTCATTACTCCAAGCCCTCCAAACTGAACTCCTGCGCTTGGACGATGAGCCGGATATTGAAACCACTCTACTGATTCATCCCCGCGTAATGCAGGAATTCGGCCTCTACAACGAGTTTCTGGACGCTGCAGAAGGGTTGCTCACGTATCTGGATATGGAAGGTGTTTACCAAATCGCCAGTTTTCATCCGGATTATCAGTTTGCAGACACGAAGCCGAGTGCAGCGGAGAACTACACCAATCGTTCTCCGTTTCCCATGCTGCACTTGTTACGGGAAGCCAGCTTGGAAGCTGCGATTGATAGCCATCCGGATGTGGATGGAATTCCATCGCGTAACATCGAGCTGATGAACAAGCTAGGCGCCGAGAAAATGCGTGCGATCCTCTCTGCTTCCCATAAGCAGGTTTAAGGCTAAACGACCAATCACGAAAAAAGAGGCAATACAGTGGGACGCCTGTTCGCGCAAATTGATAGTCAGCCCTCCGAAATTGGTGAGATCACACTGCGCCGTCGCCGCATCCCGGCGCTGGGCGATCGAGATATCTTCGAGGTAAAGCTGGGTGAAGAGTTTCTCATGTCCAGCATGTTTGTGGACGCCGAAGTAGCCCTCTCTGATCTCGGATTAGGCGAAACCGAAGGCGACAACCTAAGTGTTGTTGTAGGCGGCTTGGGGCTCGGCTATACCGCCGTGGCTGCGCTCAATCATAAGCGAGTAGGGGAGTTGCTGATTGTTGATTACCTGGAGCCGGTTATTCGCTGGCACCAGCAAGAGCAGGTACCCCTTGGCAAAGACATCAACGCAGATGCGCGCAGCCGCTACATTCACGGCAGCTTCTTTGATCTGGCCGTTGCCGATCCTCAAAGCGGTGGTTTTGATCCGACAGCGCCCGGCAAAGAGTTTGATGCCATCTTGCTGGACATCGATCACTCACCCCGCGCCCTGCTGAACGACTCGAACGCCAGCTTTTACACCACGGAAAATATCGGCCGTATGGCCCGTCAACTCAAAGCCCGTGGCATCTTTGCTATGTGGTCCAACGAGGGCGAAGACGCCGTATTCATGGACGTGCTGCGGGAAGTGTTCACTGAAGTGGTCTGTCATGTTGTGAGCTTCTATAATCCATTCCAGAACAGAGAATCTTTCAACACCGTTTACGTGGCCCGCAAGCCGGGCTGAACCTGCCGGAGTGTGTATGCCAGTGACGACCCACCGTACTCATCCTTTCAGTTCAAACCAGCGCCTCCCGGAGCTGGATGAGCCATCGATTCTGCATGAACCGGAGCAGGCCGGTGAGCTGCTGGCGGATTTTATTCACCGCTATCCCAAACTCCTGATTTTGACCGGCGCTGGCGTCAGCACCGATTCCGGTATTCCGGATTACCGCGATGGCGAAGGTGCCTGGAAGCGCAAACAGCCGGTTCAGCACCGCGAGTTCATGGAGAACTTTGAAACCCGCCAGCGTTACTGGGGGCGCAGCCTGATTGGCTGGCCAGTGATGCGTAATGCCACCCCCAACCCCTCCCATTACTACATTGCCGACCTTGAACTGCGTAATCACTCCAGTCTGGTGGTGACCCAGAATGTAGACCGCCTGCACCAGAAAGCCGGTACTCACGGTGTGAGCGACTTGCATGGCCGCGCGGATGAAGTGCTGTGTATGAGTTGTGGCTACCGATGCCCCCGGGATGATGTGCACGAACGCTGTGCCGATCTCAATCCGGATTTCGCGCAATACGAAGCTGATGTCGCCCCAGATGGTGATGCGGATCTGGACGTGGATTTCTCCGGGTTTCGTCTGACAGATTGCCCCCAATGCAGCGGCATCCTGAAACCGGACGTGGTGTTTTTCGGGGATTATGTGCCGAAGCAACGGGTGCATTCAGCACTGGATGCACTCAAAGCCAGTGATGGTTTGTTGGTGATTGGATCGTCGCTGATGGTGTACTCGGGCTTCCGTTTTTGCCGGTACGCCAAAGAATTCGGCAAGCCTATTGCCACCCTTAATCTAGGCCGGACCCGTGCGGAGGAGTTGGCGGATCTTAAACTGAACGCAAGAATCGGGGAGACCCTGAAGGTCTCCCTCGATCAGTTATAGCCCCGATCAGTTATAAATGGGCTCCTTACCCAATGCTGCTCACGATCCGAACAGGTTATAGACAAATACCGCGCCTACAGCCACTGGCGTAATGTAGCGTACGGTGATGTACCACAGACGGAACATGGGTTTGGTGAGCTCCAGTTCGTTCTCCATCGCCTCGCGTGACATCACCCAGCCGGCAAACACCGCAACCAGCAGGCCGCCGAGAGGCAACAGGATGTTGGCAGTAAAGAAGTCCAGCAGATCAAAGATCGTTTTACCTTCAAGCATGCCGATCCACCCCAGTGGCGCAAAATCCGACCACAGGTTCAGGGAAAGAATCGACGCAATGCCCAGTAACCAGCACACGAAGCCGGCTGCCAGCGTGCTGCGGGTGCGATTCATGCTTTTTTGTTCTTCCAGCCATGCCACGATGGGCTCCAGCAGGGAAATGCCCGACGTCCAGGCGGCAAATATCAGCAATACAAAGAACAGGGTTCCGAACAGACTGCCCATGGGCATCTGGCCGAATGCCAGCGGCAGGGTCTGAAAGATTAGGCCCGGGCCGGCGCCTGGCTCAAGGCCGTTCGCGAACACAATCGGGAAAATGGCTAAGCCCGCAAGCAGAGCCACACCGGTATCGATTACGCATACGGCAATGGAGGTTTTGGCGATGGAAATGTTCTTTGGCAGATAGGAGCCGTAAGCCATCATCACTGCCATGCCGAGACTCAGCGTGAAGAAGGCGTGGCCCAGTGCTACCAGAACACCTGAGGTGGTGAGTTTGGAGAAGTCTGGCTGGAACAGAAAGGTCACCGCTCGGCCGAACTCACCGGTGGTCATGGCGTAGCCGACAACCGTGAGCAGCAGCAGGAACAAGGCTGGCATGAGGATACTGACGGCGCGCTCAAGCCCCGCACGAACGCCCTTTGCCACCACAAGCATGACCAGCGCCATAAACAGGGTGTGCCACATCAACAGAGTGACCGGGTCAGCGAGCAAATCAGAGAAAATGGCGCCAATGGCATCCGCAGACTGGCCGGTAAGCTGCCCGGTGGCCGCTGTGCCCACATAGGATGCCGCCCAGCCGCCAATAACCGAGTAGAACGAGAGAATTAGGAAGCCAGCAAGCACGCCAACGGCGCCAACTGCGCGCCAGGCTGGGTTAAGCCCTTGCTGTTTGGCGATCTGTTTCAGGCTGTTAACTGGGCTTCGTCCGCCACGGCGACCAATCAACACTTCGGCCATCATGATAGGCAGGCCAATTGCGGCGATACACAGAAGGTATACCAGCACAAAGGCGCCGCCGCCGTTCTCACCGGTGATGTAGGGGAACTTCCAGATATTGCCCAGACCAACGGCAGAGCCCGTAGCCGCAAGAATAAAAGCTAAACGTGAAGACCAGAGCCCCCGTTTGGCGTTCGAGCCTTCCATTGCTCCTAGAGTAGGCGCATGTGATTCAGACATAATTGTCTCCTGCCAGATAGTTGTTTTTCTTTGGAAGAACAGGGACCGTGAACTGATCACGGCCCCGCAAAGCAAATGCCGTTTATTAACCGGCGCCAATAAGCTGCTCGCGTGAAGTTTCCGCTACGCTGGAATGCTTCCGAAAGCGTTCTTCCGCAAGTGTGTTAGCAACCACACCCGTTGGAACGCCGCTGTCGTCCGAGCGTGTAAAGATCTCGGCAAGCGTTTCGCCTATACCTTCCACATGGGCGCGTACGTCCTCGGGGGAAGCGCCGGTGCGCTCGTAGAACACATCGATAATACCACCGGCGTTGATGGCGAAGTCTGGCGCATAGAGGATACCGCGATCTTTTAGGGCCTGATCATGATGCGGGCGTTGCAACAGATTGTTGGCCGCGCCCGCGATGACCGTAGCTTTCAGGCGGGGGATGCTGTCGTCGTTAAGCACGGCACCCATGGCGCAGGGTGCGACCACGTCTACCGGCAGAAACAGGATGTCCTCAGCCGATGCCGCATGGGCACCCAGCTCATCCACTGCACGCTGCATGTTCTTGTGGTGAATGTCGTAAACCCAAAGTTCTGCTCCGGCGTCCTTCAGGTGGCGAGCTAGGCGGTATCCCACGTTGCCAATACCCTGGATAGCGACCTTCAAACCGGTCAGATCCTCGCGTCCAAGCTTGTGTTTTACTGCCGCCTTCAGGCCAATAAAAGTGCCATAGGCGGTGGTAGGGGAAGGGTCACCATTACTGGGCTGGCCGTTGTAAGCGGTGCGCTCGACAATACCGGCAACGTGTTGGGTGTGCCGACCCATGATTTTCAGATCCGACACGCTGGTGCCGGAATCTTCGGCTGCAATGTACTGGCCGCCAAGCCCTTCAAGGTGCTTGCCCATGGCTTCCAACAAGGCTTCGCTTTTATGCTTGCGTGGGTCGCCAAGGATGACCGATTTGCCGCCGCCCAGATCCAGGTTGGCAAGCGCAGATTTGTAAGTCATGCCCCGCGACAGGCGCAGCACATCGCGCAAAGCTTCTTCATCGTTGGCGTAGGGGAACATCCTGCAGCCGCCAAGAGCCGGCCCGCGGGAGGTGTTATGTATGGCAACAATGGCTTTGAGCCCGGTTTCGGGGTCACAGAAAAAAGAAAGATGCTCGTGGTTATCAAATTCGGGATGGCTGAATACATTCATGGCGGTTTACCTCTCTTCCATGGCTTGGATAGTCGTTATCCTATGGAAATGAAAGGCGATGATCTTAACAGACGGGTGCAATTGTGCACTGCACATGGCGTCTCGAAGACGTGCTGATGTACGCATTTTGAAATCCTCTCCACCTGGCCGGATCTCGGCGGCAGCGGCAGTGTTGTTTTTGTCGTCCGGCTTGTGGCCGGCGTTTGATTTCAGGTGCCCGGGTCTCCCGAAGGGGATTGCCCTTGTGGGTCCAGACTAAATGTAAACTAATCGCTGTAAGCGCAGAGGTCAATTGTAAAATCTGTGCTGTGAAGAGCCATGGGTGCTTATGCGTTAGTTGCATTTGCAAAACATATTGGAAGATCAGTAACTCACGCCTGCGGAAACTACTGATACGCGTACAGCGGGAATTTCCTTAGCTTGCGTAGATGAAAAATACGCAATATCCCTATAAGTTCCAGCCCGCGAAGGTTCGTTCTGAACTTATCCGGATGCTCCCTATTTCACTGTTCGTGGTGGCGTTCGGTGCTGCATTTGGCTTGGCCGCCGTTCAGAAAGGGCTGGATCCTCTCCAATCCTTGCTGATGAGCACCCTAGTATTTGCCGGCGCCTCACAGTTTGCGGCGATCGATATGTGGGGCGCAGAAGTTTCTGTTATCCCCGTTATGATCGTGGTTTTCGCCATCAACTCCCGGCATCTCCTGATGGGCGCTTCGCTGTATCCCATGCTGAAGGATGTCTCGCCGGCTAAACGCTATGGGCTTATTCTGCTCCTTACCGACGCTAACTGGGCGGTGTCTGCCCAAGAGTACCAAAGCGGCAGGCGAAACCTTGAGGTGATTCTGGGCGGCGGGCTGGTGCTCTGGTTGGCTTGGATTATTGGTACCTGGCTGGGCGTGTATTTCGGTGGGCTTTTGCAGAACCCTAAAAGCCTCGGGCTGGATATGGTTTTGGGCTGTTTTTTGTTGGCCATGGCCTTGGGCGGAAAAAAGAACCCTCGGGTGCTGGTGGCCTGGACGTTCGCAGCCGTCGCCTCGCTGGCGGCATGGAAGTGGCTGCCTGCCAATACGCACGTAGTCGCCGGAGCCCTTGCCGGCGGTTTAGTCGGCTTTTTCTGGCTCGAAAAGAAGCCAGATGATGAGAGCGTGGAGGAGCCGATATGACCATTGAAACCACCACCACAGGCGTTCTGACACTGATATTGCTCATGATGCTGGTTACCCTATTAACCCGGTTTGGGGGCGTGTTTGTGATGTCCTTCGTGCGGATAAGCCCGCGCATCGAGAGCTTCATCAACACGATGGCCAGTTCCGTGCTCATCGCCATCATCGTGCCTATGGCATTCGCGGGCGACGCAGGCGCGCTCGCGGCCCTCTCGGTGACTGCTGTTGCCATGCTAATGCTCAAGAAACCGCTGCCGGCCATTGCGGCGGGTATCCTTGCAGCGGCTCTTGTTCGATATCTCTTTTAGGTAATAAGTAGATAGCTTAAAAATCGGTAGTTTGCTCATTACTTAGGTTACAAGATCGTGACTTGCCGGACAGCGGTCTGTCATATAGGCTTTTTGTGAACGCCAATGAGCACAAGGAGCTTTGGTATGTCCGATAACCACGTGTACAAGAAAGTCGAAATTGTGGGTTCGTCAGAGAAGAGTATTGAGGGCGCGATCGAAAATGCCCTCGCAGAATCGGCGAAGAGTATCCGCAATATGGAGTGGTTCGAAGTAACGGAAACCAGCGGACACATTGTTGATGGCAAGGTTGGCCACTATCAGGTGTCGCTGAAAATAGGTTTTCGGGTCAAGGAAAGCTGATGTGGATGCGGAGCCGGGTGCCGCCAAGTGGGCGGCTCATCAGGCTCCGTCGTTCTGTTGGCTGTTTTGACGGAAAGGAAGTACCGTTTTGGCGTCTTCGAAGTAACCCATAACCTGCTCTGCCTCCTCCTGTGTAAACGCTTCAATGGCCTCATGAAAGGCCGGTTGGGCGACTCCATGCCACGAATGCGTTAACACCGGCTCGAAACCCCGCACCAGTTTGTGTTCCCCCTGAGCACCTGCATCGAATGTTTGCAGGCCCAACACGATTGCGAGCTCAATGCCCTGGTAGTAACAGGTTTCAAAGTGCAGATGGTTGTACTCCTCAAGGCAGCCCCAGTAGCGGCCGTAGAGTGTGTTTCGCCCACTCAGAAAAAGAGCCCCCGCAATCATCTCGCCATTTTTTACCGCCATGATGACATGCAGGTGCTCGGGCATGCTTTCCCGCATCTGTTCAAAGAACTGCTGGGTCAGGTAAGGCCGCTGCCCGCGTTTCAGATAAGTGGCTTGATAGAACACATAAAAAGCGGCAAGAACGTGGTCGGGAATATCCCGGCCATGAAACCAGGTGAAGGTAATATCTTGCTCCGCCACCTGGCGGCGTTCTTTACGTATGGACTTGCGCTTGCGTGAGGTGAGTTCGCCCAGAAAGTCGTCGAAGCCGCCATAGCCGCGATTGTGCCAGTGGAACTGGCAGCCTATGCGGTGTAGCTGTTCTTCGTGATGGAGCAGTTGCTGGTCTTCTGTATTGGGAAATAAAAGGTGCCACGAGTGAGCGCCCATACGCGCGATAAGGGAATCCAGAAGGTCGTGCATCTGCTGGGCGTCGAGAGCGCTGCGTAGTTTTGAATCGAGTAATAACCGCGGCCCTTGGGAAGGTGTAAAAGGGACGGCTATCAGGAGTTTTGGGTAATAATCTAGGCCATAACGTTGGTAGGCGTCCGCCCATGCCCAATCAAAAACGTACTCACCCATAGAGTGGGATTTGAGGTAGGCGGGAGCGATCCCTGCAATCTCGCCTTCCATGCGAAACACAAGATGGCAAGGTTTCCAGCCGGTTTCCGCACTGGTACAGCGGGAGGTTTCCAGTGCTTCAAAAAACTCGTATCGGAGAAACGGATTGTCGGTGCCTGCCAGACGTTCCCATGTCTCCCGGGGGATGTCGGAAAGGGAATGGCAGGCCTCGAGTGTTATGTTTGATATTGCGGGTTTTGACATGGCTGGGGCGTACTCCTTGATCGCTCCCGATACCTTACGTTAAAACCCGGCTTGTGATCACTTCTGCGACTGCGCGCAGCGCTTATTCATGCCTTTCGGCCATCAACATAGGGCTGGCTGCAAGCAGGGCGGTGGCCAGAGTCGGGAGGTTCTGGAGCCCGTGTTAGACTTAGGGCAACACATCTTGCACACATCGATCGAGCACGCATCGATTGACAAAATTTGGGTAGAGACAAGCGATGCACATCAGCAATCTTCGCAAGAAGCTGGGTAACCATAATCCACCCAGGATCGAGACGGTACGTGGTCTCGGGTACAGCTATCGGGTGCCGGCATGAAGCGCCGGTGGATGGTTCCGCTGTTCTGGCGGATCTTCTTGCTAATCTGGCTGGCCATGGCCGTAACGGTGGTTGTCAGCAAATTGGCCTCCCGGGTATTACTGGATCGCGAGCGCGCAGCCATTGAGCGCCAGCTTGAACTGAGAGACCTTGGGTTTGAGGTAGCAGCCATCCGCGATAACCGCGGGCGCCGGGAGGCACACAGGTTTCTCAATGCGCAAGGTGATGAGCTGGGCCTGCATCTGATGATGATCAGTGCGGATGATGACAACCGTTTACCTTCGGCTATTCGCTCACGGATCAAATCCGGGTGGTATCGGCAAAAACCCGCGATTGTCGATATGGGTGATGGGTACCGTTTGGTTGCCTGGCCGAAAATGCACGGCGAGGGCTGGCTGGAGCCCAAGGTTTTCCGGATTATCGAAATGGGGTTGGCGTTTGTTCTGATCACCCTAGCTTGCTGGCTAATTGCGCGTTTTGTATCGCGACCCATGAGGCACATGGAAGCCACGGCGCAAGCTATCGCTGGAGGCAATACCAAACTGCGGGTTAACGAGCGTATAGCCGCACGCCGGGACGAAGTAGGGCAGCTTGCCACGGCGTTTAACGCTATGACCGATCAACTCTGCAAGTTGCTAGAGCGACAGAAACACGTGTTGCGGGACATTTCCCATGATTTGCGAACCCCGCTGGCGCGTCAGCGAGTGGCTATTGAGCTGGCCAGCGAAGGCGGTGTGGAAGACGAGCTAATGGCCAGTATTTTGCGCCAGAACGAACGCCTTGAAACCATGACCGGGCAGATACTGACCCTGTACCGGGTGACCGAACAGGGTGGTGGCATTGCCCGGGAAGCCGTGCGCCCCGTGGATATCCTGAATCACGTATTACGAGATGCGGTGGATTATGCGGAGCACCAGAGAGTGGATTGCAAGTTGGATTCCATGCCCGAAAGTACCGGCGTGTCGGTGCTGGGCGATAGCGGCTTGCTGCAGCGGGCGTTCGACAACATTCTACAGAATGCCTTGGATTACACCCCGCCGAGCAAGGTGGTTCATGTTGCTTTGGCGTTGTCGTCGGGCTGGATAAGTCTTGTGATCGAGGATGAGGGGCCAGGCGTCGCAGATGACATCCTCGAGCACCTCTTCGAGCCTTTCTTTCGGGCAGACAAGTCCCGGGGCGGTCAAGGTTGGGGGCTGGGGCTGGCGATCTCTAAAGACATCATTCTGGCCCACGACGGAGACATCACTGCAAACAACAGCGAACGCGGTGGCTTGCAGATTGTGGCCCGGCTACCGGTGTTCGCCGTCGATTAATGAAAACGCAGGCCAGTTTATGAAAAAGGAATATCCGGTACCTGCCGGCTACCTTGAGCGCGAAACCGAAGTAAAGAAAAGTCGCTTCATTGCTCGAGTTGCCCCTGTTGGCTCCCGGGACGAGGTAAAAGACTGGCTGGAAAAGGCACATCAGGATCACCCCGATGCGCGCCACATCTGCTGGGCCTACCAAATTGGGCGTCCCGGCTCCGCAGCAGAAGCTGGAATGAATGATGATGGCGAGCCTTCCGGTACCGCAGGTAAGCCAATTCTCAACGTGATTCAGCACAAAGATATGGGCGACTTGCTGGTGATGGTGATCCGTTATTTCGGCGGCATTAAGCTGGGTGCGGGAGGGCTTGTAAGAGCCTACGCCGGGGCGGCTGAGAGCGTGCTTTCAGCGGTGGGAAGAATTGTTCACAAGCCGGTTAGCGCGGCAAATATAACGATGGGCTTTGCCGATGAGCAGCCGCTGCGGCACTGGTGTGATGTACATTCGGCTGAACTGGATTCAATCGACTACGGCGCTGCGGTTACCGCGCGGGTTCTTGTTCCGGAAGATGTGTCCGATGTTTTCACGGCTTTTTGTGACGCCCATAAACTGGATTACAGTTTTGAAACATGAGCGGTCAAAAGCGCATCGAATAAGTGTGTTGTGCGTATACTGGTATTAAGTCTCTCACACACGAAGGAGTAAACAATGGCCCGTTTTCTTATGGTAGCTCTGGTAACACTGGCCATGGCCGGGTGTGCCAGTAACGTGGTGACGGATTACAACTCAGCAGTCGTTTTCAGTGACTACTCATCCTGGGCCTTCGCGCCTGATGCTGGCAATGCCTCGTTTGTCTCCCTGGATGGAAACCGCATTCAGAGCGCGGTTGAGCGGGAGCTGAATAATAAGACGATGAATAAGGTTGAGGCGTCGGAAGCAGACCTTCTTGTGCACTGGCGGATTATGGAAGAAGAGCGCCTTGAACAGTCCGGTTTGGGGCTTGGTTTAGGCTTCGGTACAGGTAATTTTGGCTGGGGGCTTTCTTCGCCGCCTCCCGTGCGGGAAGTGAAAGAAGGCAAGCTGGTGGTAGAGCTTGTAGACAGGAATTCCGAAGAAGTTGTTTGGCGCGCAGCCAGCCGTCGTTACTTGAATGAAAACCAGTCTCCCGCAACCCGTAGCAAACTGGTTGACGAGGTGGTCGCCGAGATGTTCACCAAGTATCCTCCTGATTTGAAATAAAAAGCATCCGAGTCTTTGGGGGCATGGGTTCCAAAGGCATGATATACGGAGGATAAATGGCGAAGAAATTTGCAAGCGGGCTGGTGTTTTCAACCGAGCAGGGGCGCATGTGCCCAGAATGCCGCAATCCGGTTTCTGAATGCACTTGCCGCAAGGCTCAGCGACCTGAGGGTGACGGCATTGTACGGCTAAGCCGGGAAACCAAAGGCCGCAAGGGGAAGGGCGTTACGCTGGTTACCGGCATCCCCATGGATGAAAAAGAACTCAAAGCCTACGCCAAAGTGCTTAAAGCCAAATGCGGCACCGGCGGTACCGTAAAAGAGGGTGTTGTTGAAATTCAGGGTGATCAGCGGGACTTGCTTGTGCCACTTCTGGAACAGAAAGGCTGGGTTGTAAAACGCTCCGGTGGTTAGCGTTTTTTCCTAACGTACAGAACCTTGTTAACCCGGGCGACCCGTTCGCCTTTCTCATCAACAATATCTACATCCCACTGCGGCAGCATTTTGTTGCCGCCTTCGGTGGCCACACGGATTTCCTCAAGCCTTTCTTTTGTCAGCTCAAAATGTGCCGTTACCCGGCCTTTGCCAGGGCGGATGAAATCGATGCAGGCAGATTTGTCCCACACAATGTAGTCCTCACCCAGGCTGTTCATCAGCAACAGCATGTACATAGGGTCGACCATGCTATACAACGAGCCGCCAAAGTGAGTGCCCACATAGTTGGTGTTGTACCAACGCAGATTCATTTCTACCGACGCGGAACTGTAGTCATCCGCAATGTGGGTAACTTTCACGCCAGCGCCTGCATATGGGCCGTAAACATTCATTATTTTACGTACGCCGTTCGGGCTGGCTATCCAGTTACGCAGTTTGGACATCATGATGGTAAGGCTCTTTTATAGCAGTGAGTGGAGAAAGGTTTGAGGCGGGGGATTATACGATGAAAAACAAAAATGGCCCGCAGGAAAACCTGGCGGGCCATAGTGATATCAGCTCTGCTTACTTCAACTGGTCACGAATCAGCTTCTTGTTGATCTTTCCGACACTCGTTTTTGGAATATCTTCAGAAAACTCAATTTGGCTGGGGATGGCCCACTTGTTGATCTCGCCTTTATCAACGTATGTCTGCAAGTGGCTCTGAATATCTTCCACAGTGGCTTGCTCGCCAGGCTTCAGGTTGATCAAAGCATAGGGGCGCTCTCCCCACTTCTCATCCGGAATGCCCACTACGGCAGCACCTGCTACGGCAGGGTGTTGGCTGATCAGGCTTTCCAGATCCAGTGATGACAACCATTCACCGCCCGTTTTAATCACGTCCTTGATGCGATCTTTGATGGTGAGAGTGTGGTCTGCTTCCATGGAGGCAACATCACCGGTATGCAGCCAACCACCTTCCCACAGTTCTTCGCCTTTATCTGGTTGTTTGAAGTAACTCTGGGTTAACCAGGGAGCCCGGGCGACAACCTCGCCTTGGGCCACGCCGTCGTGAGCGACCGGGTTGCCTGAGGTGTCTACAATTTCCAGATCGACCATGGGTACGGCGATGCCGGTCTTAATCCTCAGAGCCGTTTGCTGCTCCAGCGGCAGCTCCAGATCCTCTGGCTTGAGAAACGTTGTGCTCAACAACGGGCAGGTCTCCGACATGCCATAGCCGGTGTACATACGGATGCCCAGTTTGGCGCCAGCATCGCACAGGCCTTTGGTCATGGCGCTGCCGCCGATCAGTACCTGCCAATTGCTCAGATCTGCTGTTTTGATGGACTCTGTGCCCATCATCATCTGCATGACGGTTGGAACACAGTGCGAGAAGGACACCTTATGTTCCTTGAGCAGATCAACCAGCAATTCCGGCTCATAGCGGCCGGGATAAACCTGTTTGATTCCCATCATGGTCGCCGCGTAGGGAACGCCCCAAGCGTGCACGTGGAACATCGGTGTTAATGGCATGTACACCGACGACGAGCGCAGCAGAGGCATTTCATCGTAGGCGGCCAGCGAGCCGGTCATTGCCAGTGTGTGCAGCACCAGTTGGCGGTGGCTGAAGAAAACGCCTTTCGGGTTGCCGGTAGTGCCGCTGGTGTAAAAAGTGGTGGCAACACTGTTCTCGTCGAAATCTGGAAAATCGAACTCGGTCGCAGCGTTGGCTAGAAGTGCCTCGTACTCGCCAGCGGTTTCTAACTGTGTATCCTTTGCGGTGTTTTCATCGCTGAGCTGGATATAGGTTTTTACGGTGGTGATTTCGCTCTGCAACCCTTCTAGGATCGGTAGGAAATCATCATGCACCAAAACCACATCGTCTTCGGCGTGGTTCATGGTGTAAACAATCTGATCTGGCGAAAGGCGTACGTTGATGGTGTGCAGTACCGCACCGATCATGGGAATGGCGAAGAAGCATTCCAAATAGCGTGGCGTGTCCCAGTCCATAACCGCCACCGTGTCGCCTGGCTTAACGCCGGCATCGGTGAGGGCGTTGGCAAGGCGATGAATGCGTTCGATCAGATCGGTGTAGGTGTACTTGCTGCGATTGGCGTACACAATTTCCTGGTCAGGGGCATATCTTGGCCCTGAAAGCAGTAATTGTTTGATCAGGAGAGGGTATTGGTGGGCATTGTCAGCTGGGGGTAAAATTCGTGTCTGTACCATGTTTAAAATCCTCTTTCATTACTGATGCCAGGGGCTACCTTCGGTATTTTTTACGGTTTTAACACCTATATGCATGGCCGCTTTGGCCAGCATGTTGGCGCTTACCGGAGCGGTCATAAACAAAAAGACTGTGATCAGGATTTCGGAAAAATCGATACCCTGGTCCACACTGCTGAAGTACACAACCGAACTTAGCATGATGGCGCCTACGCCAACGGTGGTTGCCTTGGTGGGGCCGTGCAATCGAGTGTAAAAGTCTGGCAGCCGGGCAAGGCCGATTGCGCCGACCAGCGTAAACGCACCACCGAACAACAACAGTGCCGAAATGGCGTATTCCGCGAACTGGCTCATGATTTACTCCGATTATTACTCAATGACGCTGCCCCGCTTCAGATATTTAGCCATGGCCACCGTACTGACAAAGCCCATAACCGCAATTAAAAGGGCAGACTCAAGGTACATACGTGTGCCAAGAGTAATGCCCAGCAGGATAATCAGAGCAATGGCATTGATATAGAGCGTATCAATCGCCAGAACCCGGTCGGGCTCATCCGGCCCTTTGATTAAACGGTATACGTTTAGCAGCGCGGCCAGGGTCACCATGCCGATGGTGAGGTATAGAGCAATAGTGATCATTGGAACATCTCCATCAACGGCTTTTCGTAGCTGTTGTGAATGGCGTCAATAACCTCTTGATCATTGGTGGCGTCCAGCGCATGAATCAACAGGGTCTTGTTGTCATCGCTTATATCCGCGCTGACGGTTCCCGGCGTGAGCGAGATGGTGCTGGCCAGAATAGATATTGCCAACGGGTGCTCAAGCTTAAGCGGGTAAGAGATAAAAGCCGGGCGTGGCGTGCGGGGACTGAGGATAAGCCAGGCCACAGAAAAACTGGCCACCACAATGTCTTTCAACACTCGCAGTACGTATGCCGGCATACGCCAGGTTTTTACAAAGGCGGGGCGCTCGGGCCAGAACCCGTGAGTCATTTGGGGAATCAGCCAGGCCAGGATCAGACCGAGAACAGCACTGCCACCGGATACCCCGTCGCTGAGGATCTGCCAGGTAACGAACAGAATCAGGCTCAGCCAGGGTTGAGGAAAACTCAGACGATCGAACATCAGTTACTCTCCCCGATCAAAGGGTTCTGCGGAACGTGCATGGGAGTCTGCAGAATATTGATATAGCCACGATTGTCGTGCAACTGCTCGGCAGTCGCACGAGTATAGTCACTTACAGGTCCGGCTAGTACAACGATCAGCATGGTGAGGCAGGTAAGAATACCGGTGGAGATTGAAACTCGGTAGTTCATGGGTTCTGGGGTTTCCAGGTGGCCATCTACGTGCCACCAGAAAACGATACTGCCGGCGCGGCTGTAAGCTATCAGCGTCAGGAAGCTGCCCACCAACAGAACGCCCCATAACCAAGCCATTTCGACCCCGGGCTCAACGGACTGGAGAATCAGTAGTTTGCCAAAAAAGCCGCTTAGGGGCGGTAAGCCGGCGGCAGACACAGCGCCGATAAGAAACAGCACGCTCAGGAATGTCTGGTGGCGCATTTTCGGTGCGGTAACGATGCTGTCGCCGGCCGTTCCCCTCTGGCTTGCGACCAGCTCAGAAACCAGGAAGAGGCCGGCGGCAGTCCAGGTGGTGCTCACCAAATAAAACAGAGCAGCGGATAGTCCTGCCACGGAGCCCAGCGCGATGGGGGCCAGCAGGGTTCCCACGGAAATAATGATCTGCCAGGCCACCAACGTTTTCAGATTGTTGGCACCCAGTGCTCCGATAACGCCCATGCTGAGTGTGATCAGTGCCAGAGGGAACAGCCAGTCCATACCCAAATTCGCCAGCTCTCCAGCGCCTTCTCCAAAAATTAACGGGTAGATTCTTATAATGGCGTAAACACCCACCTTGGTCATAACCACAAAGAGCGCAGCCACTGGTGCCGTTGCCTTGGCATAGGCTTTGGGCAGCCAGAAACACAGCGGCAAAATCGCGGCTTTCAGGCCAAAAACTACCAGTAGCATCATGCCACCGGCTTTCACAATATTCAGGTTGTTACCGGTCACTTGTGGGATTTTTACAGCAAGATCCGCCATGTTTAGTGTGCCGGTTACGCTATAAATCATGCCCACACTGATCAGGAACAGTGCAGAGCCCACCAGGTTCAGAACAACATAATGAAGCCCTGGCACAGTGCGTGCCGTTCCGCCGCCATGCATGAGCAACCCGTAGGAGGCGATAAGCAGAACCTCAAAGGCAACGAACAGGTTGAACAGATCGCCGGTCAGAAAGGCAATGTTCAGCCCCATCAACTGGAACAGAAACAGCGCGTGAAACTGCCGATTACCCTCATCGGCACCGCCACTGGCGTAGATGTGACAGAACAAGCCGAGAACCCCCGTGAGCACCAACATCAGTGCTGCTAGCCGGTCGAGAACCAGCACGATGCCGAAGGGAGGCTGCCAGTTGCCAAAAGCATAAATGCGATAGCTGCCATCACTGGCAAGCACTAGCAGTACAACAGTGGAAACCAGCATGAGTACGGTAGTGGCGATTGCCAGAGTGCGACGCAGGCTGACTGGCGCATAGCCCATGAATATCTGCAAAATGCCGCCGAGCAGGGGTATCAGAATCGGAGCGATAAGCCAGTGAGTCATTTACCGGTTACCTCCCGTTCTTGTTTCGATGAGGGTGGGGCTTTGTCGCGTTGGCCATCCACATGGTCGCCATCGTTATCTGCTAGGTTGCGTAGGGACAGAACAACCAGAAACGCTGTCATAGCAAAGCCGATAACGATTGCTGTGAGCACCAGTGCCTGGGGCAGTGGGTCGGTATAGTTGGCGGTGGTTCCGATGATAGGTTGCTGGCCGGTGGCGAGGCGCCCGGTGGCGAACAGGAACAGGTTTACGCCGTAAGACAGCAGAGTCAGCCCCAGGATGACGGGGAAGGTGCGGGCGCGTAGCAACAGATAAACGCCGGATGCCGTTAAGGCACCGATAACCAGTGCAAATAACAGTTCCATTACACGCCCTCCTTTTTACTCTTGATAGCCGAATGCGGCGACAGCCGGCCAATGCTGACCAGTGCGAGCAGGGTGGCGCCAATCACAGCCATGTATACGCCCAGATCAAATATCAGAGCCGAGGCAACTTCGAATTTGCCTACAACGGGCCAGGTGATATAGCCAAATGCGGTCGTCAGGAAGGGGTAGCCGAAGGCTAGGCTGCCCGCGCCGGCGATGGTCGCAAGCAGCAGGCCGAGGCCAATAACATTATGGTACCGGAACGGAATACGATCCTGAGTCCATATCATGCCACTGGCAATGTACTGAAGAATCAGCGCCACGGAGGTTATCAGACCAGCAATAAAGCCGCCACCGGGCAAGTTGTGCCCGCGCAGGAAAATATAGGCAGACACCATGAGTGCCAGCGGCAGCATAGGTCGGGCAATCTGTCTGAGCATCAGGGGGTAATGATCCCGTGTCCAAGCGCGCCCTAATCCATCTCCCGGGGGTGGCGTGAGGGAGGTGTTTTTCAACATGGCATAAATGCCAAGCGCCGCAATCGCCAGTACTGTTATCTCGCCTAAGGTATCGAAGCCACGGAAGTCGACCAGGATTACGTTAACCACGTTGGTTCCACCGCCGCCTGGTTTGCTGTTTTCAAGGAAGAATTCGGAAATGGAACTGAACGGCTGAGTGAGCATGGCCAGTGTAATCAGAGTCATCCCTGTGCCTGCCGCCAGGGCGATGAGGATATCGCGCGTGCGCTGGGCCCTGGAACTCTCCATGGGTGTCCAAGAAGGCATGTAGTAGAGCGCTAGCATTAACAGAACAATGGTGACAACTTCTACTGAGAGCTGTGTCATGGCCAGATCCGGTGCGGAGAAGCGGGCAAACGCCAGCGCGACAATCAGGCCAACCACGCTCAGCAGCACCAGTGCGTAAAAGCGCTCCCGGTGCCAAACGGCCGTTGCCAATGCAGATACCATAAGCACACCCGCGGCAATCCCCGTTGGCCAGTCAATCGCACTCAGCCCGTTCTCGCCAATATAAAAGCCGTTGTCGATCAGCGGCATGACGGTTACCGCAATAACGCTTACGATCAGAAGCATGGCATAGCGCTGCAGCGAGCCATTTTCGACCCATCCGGTAAAGCGGTTAGCCAGATGCACGAACTTTGAAACCACGGCCTCAAACACGGCTTTCTCGTCAATCTCCCGGAAACGGTCATGGAAATCGAAGAAGCGCTGACGCTGGCTGTACATCAGCAAGCCACCAAAAAACGCCAGGAAACTCATCAACAGGGGCAGGTTCAGGCCATGGATCACCGCAAGCTGATAATCCGGCGCGTCAAAACCGAGGGTGGCCGACGCAGCAGAATAGAGCAGAGGGCCAACGGAGAACGTCGGGAAAATGCCAACCATAATGCACGCGAACACCAGAATTTCCACGGGAATTTTCATGTAACGCGGTGGTTCATGGGGCGGGAATATTGGTAGGTCAACTGGCTTGCCGTTGAAGAAAACGTCGTGAATGAAGCGCGCCGAGTAGGCTATCGCAAAGATGCCCGCCAAGGTCGCGACAATCGGCGGCACCCATGACCACAGGCCAGGAAGGTTGAGCTGGAGTGATTCTGCAAAAAACATTTCCTTGCTGAGAAAGCCGTTCAACAGAGGAACGCCCCCCATAGAGGCGGCTGCAACCATCGCCAGCGTGGCGGTATGGGGCATATAACGCCAGAGCCCATTGATTCGGCGCATATCCCGGGTGCCTGTTTCGTGTTCAATGATACCGGCAGCCATGAACAGTGACGCCTTGAAGATGGCGTGGTTTATTACGTGAAATATTGCCGCGACGGTAGCCAGTTGTGTTCCCATGCCAAGCAGCAGGGTGATCAGGCCCAGATGGCTTACCGTTGAATAAGCAAGCAGACCTTTAAGATCATGCTTGAACATCGCGACATAGGCGCCAAGCAGAAGGGTAACCAGGCCCGTGAAGCTAACCATGTAGAACCATTGCTCGGTTCCTGCCAAAGCAGGGTAAAGGCGCGCCATCAGGAATATGCCGGCTTTTACCATGGTGGCAGAATGCAGGTAAGCAGAGATCGGCGTGGGTGCCTGCATGGCGTGGGGCAGCCAGAAGTGAAACGGGAACTGGGCGGACTTTGTGAAGGCGCCGAGCAAAACCAGAGTCAGTGCAATTGGGTACAAGGCGTGGGCTTTAATTTGATCGCCGGCGGCGAGTACATCGTCCAGTTCAAAGCTGCCAACAATATTGCCAATGAGCAAAATGCCCGCCAGCAAGGCAAGGCCGCCGCCTCCGGTAACGGCCAGTGAAAGACGTGCACCACGCCGAGCATCCTGTTTGTGTGTCCAGAAACTGATCAGCAGGAACGACGTCAAGCTGGTGAGTTCCCAGAAAATGAGCATCAACAGCAGGTTGCCAGAGAGCACTATGCCCAGCATTGAGCCTTTGAAGCACAAAAGCAGGGAGTAAAACTTGGCTACATTCTCATGGGCTTTGAGGTAGTAGTGGGCATAGAGAATGACGAGAAGGCCGATGACCAGTATAAGCAGCGCAAACAGCAGCGCCAGGCCATCCAGACGAAAACTAAACGAAAGCCCGAGTGCAGGGAGCCACTCATAGCTGTGCAGCACGGTACCGCCCGCGGCAAGAACAGACCAGTGTGGAAACAGCGCTGCCAGTGCAATCAACGCAGGGACAGATGATGCTATTGCGATAGCCGTTCGCCCGCCTTGGGCAAACAGGGGTGCGGCTATGGCCCCCAGAAACGGCAGTAGTACAACCAGCGGTAGCGACATCGCAACCTCGTTAGCGGTTTTCTTTTTTTTGAATGGAGATGGCTTATTAGCCTGAGTCTAGTCTCCGGTGGGCTACCCTGCACAAGTTGCATCTAGTGAATATGCCGGGCCACAAGAGTTGGTTCAGCGAGAGGCTGGTGGGTCTGGGAGGTACGGTAAACGCCCGCGATGCAGCGCGATGTCAGCGGTAATTGGGGGGCGATTGAACTGCATGCAGCCGACGGACCTTGCGGTCATGGTTGCTCCGTTAGTAAAACCTGGAAACTGATGATACGTGCCCGGGCTCGCAGGTCAAGTCAACTTGTGATCGATCAAACGCAGAAATTGTGTTCAAGAGTGACGTGGAGGGGCACCGCGAGGCCCCTTTTTGTCACCGGGCAGATTTAAGGGCATTAAAAATGGCCTCAGCTTCGGCCTCCAATACCTGATTACGCAGGCTATTGCCCTGGTGGGTCGCCTGTTCAATCTGTGCAAGCTTCATGCTGTATAGCCGGCTAAGAATTTCAGCTTGGGGTTGTCGAACTGGTGAGGTCATGGCATTTTCTCCCACATAACACCTGTCAAGATACTTTACGGAAACATCCAGCCAGTGGCCGTTAGGGTAACCCGATGCATAACCCGGGCCAAACCGGGTTCCCACGAAAACCCGGTTGTGAGAGCCTATAGGCAATCAACAGATGCTCCAGCCAATCACCAGGAAGCTGCATAAATGACTGATACTCTGATAGACCGCCGCGATCTGGCGTTTCAACTTTACGAAGTTCTCGATACCGAAAGCCTGATCAGCCGCGACCGCTTCACCGAACACAACCGTGATACCTTCGATGCCGTCATCGAAACCGCCGACAAAATGGCCAGAGAGAAGTTCGCCAGCCACAACAGCGCGGCTGATAAAGACGAACCCAAGTTCGTTAACGGCAAAGTGGAAATGTTGCCTGAAGTAAAAGAAGCCTTCGACGCATACGCTGAAGCGGGCTTTATCGCCGGCCGCTATGATTACGAGCTCGGTGGCATGCAACTTCCTGAATCCGTTATGGCCGCTTGCAACGGTTTCTTCACCGCCGCCAACCCAGGCACCGCAGGCTATCCGTTCCTAACCACTGCGGCCGCCAACCTCATCCGCGTTTTCGGCAACGAGTCACAGAAAATCAGCTTTCTGCCTAACATGCTTAGCGGCCGTTATTCCGGAACCATGGCGCTTACTGAGCCTCATGCCGGATCGTCGCTGGCGGATATCCGAACCTCCGCCACGCCAACAGATGAAGGCCACCACCTGATTAAAGGCGCAAAAATCTACATCTCCGGTGGCGAGCAGAGCATTACTGAAAACATCGTTCACATGGTGCTCGCCAAAATCAAAGGTGCTCCGGCAGGCGTAAAAGGCATCTCCCTGTTTATCGTTCCCAAGTTCCGCATAGACACCGATGGCAACCCGACGGATCGCAACGGCGTCAGCCTCGCCGGCTTGATCCACAAACTTGGTTACCGTGGCACCACTTCTACCGCGCTCAGTTTTGGTGACGATGCGCCTTGTCATGGTTATTTGGTGGGCGAGCCTCATCAGGGCCTGAAGTACATGTTCCAGATGATGAACGAAGCCCGGGTAGGCGTGGGCTTTGGTGCAGCGGTGATCGGCTATCGCGGTTATATGCACAGCCTGGCATATGCCAAAGATCGCCTGCAGGGCCGTAAAGCCTCGGAAAAGAACCCGGAAAGCCCTCAGGTACCGATCATCGAACATGCCGATGTGCGCCGAATGCTGCTGACCCAGAAAGCCTACAGCGAAGGCGGGCTGGCTCTTTGCTTGTATGGCGCCCGCTTGATGGACGATCAGCACACCCATCCGGATGAACAAAAGCGCATCGAAGCCGGCAAACTGCTCGATCTGCTCACACCGGTTATCAAAACCTGGCCCTCCGAACATGGCCCGAAAGCCAACGACCTGGCCATTCAGGTATACGGCGGTGCCGGCTACACTCGTGAGTACCCGGTGGAACAGTGCTGGCGCGATAACCGATTGAATCCTATCCATGAAGGCACCACCGGTATTCAGGGCCTGGACTTGCTGGGCCGTAAAATTTGGCAGGATCAAAGCCATGGCTTGCAGCTACTGATGCAGGAAATGCAGGTAGATTTGGAAGGCGCCACCACCGACCGCTGCCAGCAATGGGCGTTGTCATTGAGTGAAACACTGCAACAGGCTGTTAAAGTCACCCAAGACCTTGGCAAATCCCTCATGAGCGGCGAAGTGGACAAGACCCTCGCCAACGCTTCCTGTTATCTGCACCTGTTTGGGCACATTATTGTCGCCTGGATGTGGCTGCGCCAAGCTAACGCTGCCGCCAATGCGCTGGCTTCAGCCAACACCGACGGCGAACGCAACTTCTACCAAGGCAAACTCCAGGCCGCCCAGTACTTCTTCCATTGGGAGCTGCCGACGGTCGCTCAGGATTTGGTGCTGTTGCGGAATATGGACGACACGTGCCTGAACATGAAGGCGGAGTGGTTCTGATGGCTTTGGTTAACGTTGAAAAGAAAGGTCATATCCTGCTGATCGGGTTGAACCGCCCGGAAAAAATGAACGCCATGAACCGTGCCATGTACCACGAGATAGCTGCTGCCTATTACCAGCTGGAACACGATGACGATCTGAGAGTAGGGCTGATGTATGCAGAAGGCGACCACTTCACCAGCGGCCTGCAACTGGACGACTGGGCGGGTGTATTCGCTAACGGGCAGGGTATAGAGCCAGGTGACGGCGAGTTAGATCCGTTTCATATAACCGGTGACGGTCTCAGCAAACCTGTCGTGTTCGCGGCTCAAGGCATCTGCTTCACCTGCGGTGTCGAGATGATGCTGAACACAGATATCCGTGTAGCGGCCAAAGGCACTCGCTTTGCACAGCTGGAAGTCAAACGCGGCATCTTCGCCTGCGGTGGTGCGACAATCCGCCTGCAGCGTGAAATCGGTTGGGGCAACGCCCAGCGTTATCTCCTGACCGGCGACGAATGGACGGCAGAGCAGGCATTTGAGTGGGGGCTGATACAGGAACTTGTTGAGCCGGGTGAACAGTTCAACGTGGCTCTGGAAATCGCGGAGAAGATAGCCAGCGCCGCACCGCTGGGTGTGCGTGGCAGTTTGAAATCATCCAAAATCGCAGTAAGCGAAGGCCAGGAAGCGGCAAAGCAGCGGTTGTTTCCAGATCTACAGCCAGTAATGGCCAGCGAAGATGTTAAGGAAGGCATTCAGTCATTCCTTGAAAGACGGGATGCAGTCTTCAAAGGAAGGTGACCGAATACTCCGATCTTTCAGAGATTAGAGCTTGTTAGGCGGCCTTCTCCGAAGCTGAACCAGCCTCTTTTCCCTGCGCGCCTCAGCCTTGGCGGCAACCTCCGCAGCGTAATCCGCATACTTCGCCATCAGCTCCGCCTTGCGATTCGGGTCCCAGTTGATCGTGCTTATATCGCCTTCGTAGTGCTCAATCACGCGCTTATCCATGGTCTCGTACCACCATTGCGGCACGTAGGCAGGCACTAACATCGAGGCATAGCCACCGGGCAACTGCGGCGCCTTCTCGAAGTGCCGCAATGCCTGGTAGCTTCGCTGCGGGTGGGCGTGATGATCAGAATGGCGCTGCAACTGATACAGGAACAGATTCGTCACAATGTGATTACTGTTCCAGCTGTGTTCTGGCTGTGTGCGCTCATATTTCCCGTTATTGTCTTTCTGGCGTAGTAGTCCGTAATGTTCAATGTAATTCACGCTCTCCAGCAAACTGGCGCCGTACACTGCCTGTGCGGCCAAGAACGGCACCGCCCGTGGGCCACAGACCAGTGTGGTCGCACCGAAGAAGCCGGCACTCATGGCCCAGCCCTGTAACAGCTCGTTGTTCAGGCTCCAGAAGCTTTTGCCCTTGCGGGCCAAGCGCGCCTTCTCAATCTCCACGGCCGATTTCATACCGCCAAACACCGAGCGCGGTAAAAACTTCCAAAAACTTTCACCCATGCGGCTGCTCGCGGGATCCTCTGGAGTTGCTACCCGCTTGTGGTGACCAAAGTTGTGCTCAACAACAAAGTGGGTGTAGCCCGTTGGTGCCAGAGCAGCCATAGCCATCAGTTTGTTGAACTTGCTGGATTTATGGCCCAGCTCGTGAGCGGTGTTGATGCCAATGCCATTGACGGCGCCAACGGTCAGTGCCAAACCGATTTTGTCCTCAATGGGCGTATTCTTACGGCTGGCCAACCAGGCACCCATAAACGTCATTGCATACTGTGTGGGGATAAATGCCTTTACGATGCGGCCGTAATACTTGTCCTGCTCCAGTGAATCGACTGCCGATTCTGGCGGGTTACTCTTATCCTCTCCAATGGCACGATCCAACGCCGGAATAATGCCATGAACCAGTGCTGGGCCAGTCCACGCAAGGGCTTTGAGCTTTTTTGGAGCTATTGCATAACCGGTTAGTGCTGCCAGACCTATGCCGGGCAAGGCCGGCCCTAAAAGCCAAAGGTAACGTTTCGGGTCTTTCCACTTTTCCACAGTGCTGGCTGCTATAGGGCTTTTTACCAGCCTTTTAGCTGATTGCGAATCAAGGTTGTCACGGGTTTTTGCATTCATGGTGTCTCTCCAATGCGGTGCGCGTAACCTGAACTTATGTCGGACAATCTTTCAATGCAACAATTTAAGGTCGTGTTGGGGAGGTTGGCTCGAAATGACAAAGGGTACTTGGTTAGCCGAATGAGCAAGCCTAAGCCGGGCTTTTAGCGGGTCTGCGGAGCGATTGGTTAAATAAAGGGTAATCAGCAGGTAATTGTGTGGTGCCGAACATGGCTTTACTCTGTACACGGTTACAAACGTTTACCAACAGAGGGATATGTTATGAATAAGTTAACTCTCAGCGCACTTCTTATGTTTTTGACTTTGGGTCTTGCAGCTTGCAGCTCCGAAGATAATGAGGGAGCTGATTTCGATAAAGCCGCTGACAACGCTGAAGAAATGGTGGACGATGCAGGCGATTCGATGGAAGAGACCTATGAAGAAGCCACCGGCCAAGACAAAGGCGTGATGGGCGAAATGAAAGAAGGTGCTGAAAACGCCGGCGACGAAATGGGTGATGCCGCCGATGAAGCCGGCGACTCCATTGAAGAAGGCTACGACGAAGTGACCGACTAACAGTCGCTTTTTTGCTCCGGCGCGTTTTACTTGCGTCGGAGCACTTCTATTAGTGTGAGTTAAAACCGTTAGTCTTTTTCAGAAAAGATTAACGGTTTTGTCTTTTTACTGTCCCCGCATTGTCATGTCTCCTGCCGACACTGTCACTTCGACAACATCCGTATGTTGATCAGCGAAAGACAGAGAGAGACATAACATGGCCAAGCACAACCTTGATTCCAACTACCTGGATCCCGATTACGAACCCGTCGTGAACCACTCCGGAAACCGAGTGTTCCACGAGGTGCTGGCGGCGCGAATGCAGCGCCGTACTCTGATGAAAGGCGGCGTGGGCGCGGCCTTGGCCAGCATCATGGGTGTTGGCCTTGCCGGCTGTGGAAGCGACAGCAAGGGTGATAACGGCAGTGAGGGCACAGACCCTGATGTCGATAATACGAATGCAACCGATCTTGGTTTTGAAGCGATAGCCGTATCCACTGCAAACAACGTCGTTGTACCCGCGGGATACTCCGCAAAAGCCTTTTTGCCTTGGGGAACACCGATTACCGGCTCCTATCCAGCATTCAGGGCAGACGCTTCCAACTCGGGGGCGGATCAGGAACAGCAGGTAGGCATGCACCACGATGGCATGCACTTTTTCCCGATTGATTTCAAAGCTGGCGGCAATCGCTCTGACGAAGGGCTGCTGGTAATGAACCATGAGTATATTAATCAGGCTGCTCTGCATCCCGAAGGACCAACCTATAACTCGAATGGCATGCGCCCGACCGATGAAGTGCGTAAGGAAGTAGCCGCTCACGGCGTATCTGTGGTTCACATAAAGCAAGACAGCGCGGGTACCTGGGACATTGTATTCGGAAGCCCCTTCAACCGCCGGGTTACTGGGAATACGGATATGGATATCCGTGGACCGGTTCGCGGTTACCACAAGCTCGCGACCCGGTTCAGCCATAATGGCACCCAGACCCGGGGCACGTTGAATAACTGCTCTATGGGCCCAACCCCGTGGGGAACCTACCTCGCGGCGGAAGAAAACTGGCACGGTTACTTTGCAAACAGCGCGCAAACGCAGCCACGGGAACAGACTCGCCATGGCGTTGGCAGTTCAACTCGCTACGACTGGGAACTTGCTGAAGGCGGGGACGACCAGTACGTTCGGTTCAACATCACGCCCACGGCACAGAGCGCTGGGGAGGACTACCGTAATGAGACCAACACCTTTGGGTACATGGTAGAAATCGATCCGTTTACGCCAGAGAGCAAACCTCAGAAGCGCACGGCTTTGGGCCGGTTTGGGCACGAGGGCGTAATCTTTGCGCCGGTAGAGGAAGGCAAACCCGTTGTCTGTTACTCCGGTGACGATTCGCGCTTTGAATATATCTACAAATTTGTATCCTCAAGGCCTTATTACGCAGCAACTGCCAGCGGCTATTTGCTGGATGAAGGCACCTTGTATGTCGCGCGTTTTAATGAGGACGGATCTGGCGACTGGCTGCCTTTGACCCTTGATGACCCGGCCTTTGCGGCCAGTGTGGAAACGGCACAGGGTTCATTGGTGGGTGATGTGCAGTTTGAGGGTTTTGAAAATCAGGCGGATGTTCTTCTGAATACACGCCTGGCAGCCGATATCGCAGGAGCGACTCCTATGGATCGCCCGGAGTGGGGAGCGGTTGACCCGAACACAGGTGAGGTCTATTTCACCCTGACCAACAACTCCAAGCGCACGGAAGAACAGGTTGATGCTGCGAACCCCAATGCAGAAAACCGCACGGGCCACATTATTCGCTGGAGCGAAGGCGACAACGATTTCGCCGCAACTGGGTTCCAGTGGGATATCTTTGTGTTTGCTGGAACGCAGGGAACAGAAACGGTGGCGGATGGCGAAGTTGTTGTATCGCTGACTGACGACAACATCTTCAATAGCCCGGATGGCTTGTGGTTTGACTACAATGGCCGCCTCTGGATCCAGACAGATGGCTCTGATGCGCCACCGTATCAGAACAACATGATGCTCGCGGCCAACCCCAAAACCCGGGATATTAGGCGCTTCTTCGTGGGGCCGCAGGGCTGTGAGGTAACCGGAGTTGTAACCACGCCGGATGTTAGAACCATGTTTGTAAATATCCAGCATCCCAAAAAAGACTGGCCCTTTGGTAACGAAGGCGACCACCCCCGAGACGCAACCGTCATCGTTACCCGCGACGACAAGGGTGTGATTGGCGCCTGAGCTTTAGGCTAGCCTTGCAGAAAACCGTAAACCTGGTGGCCTGATCATAAAGGGGCATCGGGTTTGCGGTTTTTTTGTTTAAGAATCGCTCAACCTGGCCGTTAAGTTAGGTAAATCTACTTAAGTATAAGTTATTAATCCGCTTCAACTCTCTAGTCTCTAAACTGGCTGGATAACCGTTTGGCTATCAGACATAACAAAAACTACGAGCAGAAATGATAACAACAACGAGGTTTTTATGGGGTTGCTTGATCGCGTAACGGTTTTTTGGGGCAGCGCAATTGCAATTGTTCTTGCGGTTGCCAGTGTGTTGGTGGCGCCCTTGTTAGGTCTGGATCCGGCATCACTGTCTATCGGTCTGGTCATTGGCCTTGTGGCTGCGGCAGCGTTCCTGATTGTGAGGGTTCTGGAGCCAGTTGATCGCGGGCTGGACGGGTTGAATAATGGAACGCTGGACGAAAATCACCCTCTACGATCCAAGTGTGAGCAGCTGCTTGCCGACGCACGATCAGGCAGGGCGTTGGTAGAGGCACTTTCTGGAAGTGCTGATAAAAATGCCATTTCTGCTGCGCAGGTTTCCTACGCTGCAGACCAGCTCAAATTACAGCTGGATCTTCAGGTTCAGGAAACCGCACAAATGGCCGATTACGCGGGACAGATTACCGAAACCGTAAGGGAATCCTCACAACAAGCTAGCGATGCTGCCACCATGGCCTTGCAGAACCGGCAAGCCAGCACCGAGGGGCGCGAGGCACTCACCACAGCGATTGACAGCATACGCGTAGTGCATCAGCAATCAGGGGAAAACCTGCGTCTGATCCAGGAGCTTAATGACAAATCGAACAAAATTCAGGGGGTGACCACCACCATTCAAGGCATTGCAGAGCAGACGAACCTGCTGGCGCTTAATGCGGCCATTGAAGCCGCCCGGGCCGGAGATCAGGGGCGAGGCTTTGCAGTGGTTGCTGATGAAGTCCGGCAACTGGCTGGTCGCACCGCTCAAGCGACTGGCGAAGTAGCGAAAACGCTGCAGGAGGTTCGTTCCGATACCGCATTGATCGTTACCCGTATTGAAGATCTTGCCCGCAGCGTTGAGGAGGGCCTTGCGTCGGTAGAAACCGTAGGAGAGCGGCTTGATCAGATACGTGACCAGTCTGATCGCGTTCAGCAACAAATCGCCCGTATTGCGGAGATTGATCAAAACAACGAAGTCAGCCTGACTCACGTATTCTCGGCTATCGAAACCGTAAGGGACCAGATCTCTGAAAGCGATACCAGTGTTGTTTCGCTGGCGGAGCAGGCAGCCACACTGATGGAGCTTGCAGAAGTGGCTAATGCGGCGTTCGCACGGAACAGTGGCTCCAGCTATCACAGATTCTTCTACGATCAGGCGCGCGCTGGGGCAGAGCAGATCGGCCAGATCTTTGGGCAGGCCATCCGCGATGGCAAACTGACTGAAAATGCCCTGTTCGATAAATCGAGAAAGCCCATCCCCAACACCCAGCCCACTAAGTATTCAAGCAGCTTTGACGCCTTTACTGATCGGTTTTTGCCAGTGGTTCAGGAGAAAGTGAAGAGCTCGCACGCGGCTCTGGTGTTTGCGATTGTGGCGGCGCCGGATGGCTATATTCCGACCCACAATCAGGAATTTGCTCACGCGCCTACCGGCGATGCTGAGGCGGATCTTGTGCGCAGCCGTAGCAAGCGGCTGTTTAATGATCGCACGGGAATCCGATGCGGAAGCCACACTGAGGATATGCTGCTGCAAACCTATCGCCGAGATACAGGCGAAATAATGCACGATCTCTCTGTTCCAGTTTATGTGAATGGCCGGCAATGGGGTGGCTTCCGGCTTGGATACCGTCCGGACAATCACTGATCGTGCGCGCGGGAAGTCAGCGCCAAGGCCTGTGTTAGACTTTAGGCTCATATTGAAAAAGGAGATGTGCCTTGGCTGACTCGGATTTCATTCCTGCCGACGCTCAAGCGAACGAGTTATCACGCCGCGCCGATCCCGCGCGAAACCTCGCCGTGGTGGTTTATATCCTTCAGGGGCTGTCGTTTTTTCTGGGGGGTATCACCGGGCTGGTTGGCGTGATAATCAATTACGTAAAGCAGGATGATGTTCGCGGCACCTGGGTGGAGCCGCACTTTCGCTGGCAGATCCGCACCTTCTGGATAGGGTTGTTGTGGACGGTTATTGGTGTTGTGACCACCTTTCTGATTGTCGGGTGGTTCATTCTTCTGGGCATCTCGATCTGGGTGATCTACCGAATTGTAAAAGGCGCCCTGGCGCTGAATGATGGCAAGGCACCTGTCTGAAGTATCTGCCCGACGGCTGGCGTGTCAGTCGTCGGTCACCTCTTTTAATCGAAGGGCACTAAAGGTTCCGGCTAGCCCCATCAGCCCGAGCACCAGAATAACAGCGGCGTCTGATATCAGTGAGATCAGCGCAGTGAAGCCGCCCGTAGCAAGCAGTAAGAAGCCGATGACGGTGTTGCTGACGGCCGTATAGTCTGTGCGTTTGTTCCCTCCCGCCATATCCACCAGATAGGTTTTTCGGCCCAGCCTTACACCCGCATGGGCAATGCTAAGCACAAAGAAAGCCAGAGGATAAAACCAGCCGTTGCCTAAGCCTGTGCCAGCAAACATGGCAGTAAGACCAACAGCCAAGCACACCGCGCTGGCGATAGCTGCGCCGCGAATCATTACCCGGCGGCTCGACGAATCAGCCATCCAGCCCCAGAAACTGGCGGATACGGAGCTCGCTAGACTACTAGCCAAAAGAAACACACCAAGCATTAAAGCCGTATCCGATTCTTTCTGCGCCAGCACCACAAAGTACGGAGAGGCGAGAGCCGAGCATAGCAGTAGTGCGCGAGTAATAACAAAATGACGAAAAGGCGCGTCGTCGCGCAGCAACGATAGGCTTTTGAAGGCTTCATTGATGGCATTGCCACCACCGCCGGTTTCACCTTCGTGCTCCTTCACGCCCGCAAACAGGAACCCTGCAATAACCCAAAGTGCGGCCGCCAGTAGAAATACGAGGCTGTAAAAAGCAAGAGTCGGGTCACCTCGCTCCCAGAACAGTAACACCGTCAGGATAACAGTGGCGGTGCCGCCGATGGTGGCGGCGAGGCCAGAGAGCCTGCCCCGGCGGGTTTTCGGAACGCATTTGCCTTGCACGTCTTTCATGGCCACGGAGCAGAAACCCCGTGACAGGGAAAACAGAATCAGCGCGCCGATGATGCCGCCACCTGCGGTGTAGCCTTCAAGAAACCAGACAGAGGCCGCCATGGCCACAACGCTTACCGCCTGACCAAAACTACCCAGAATCCAGAACCACTTGCGCACGGGTTTGCGACGAACCCAGGCGGCGATCATCATCTGTGGCACCATGGAGCCGGATTCCCGGATGGGAACGAGCCAAGCTACCAGCGTTGGTGCGCCTATCGCGGTCATCAGCCACGCCAGAACCGTTTTCGGGCTGATCAGAAGATCGCCCAGTTTGGTCAGTATGTTGGCTGCCAGAATCAGAAAGAAATTGCGTGGCACCGCATGGCAGGCTTCCGGCGGGATATCCTTGCAAACCCGGGCGTCTTCCTCGTTCGCAATCAGGCTGTATAGCCGGTCAGCAGAGCGTTCGAGCGTTCCGGTTTGTGCATTAGTATGTTTTTCAGACAAGATGGTGATCCCACTGTACTGACATGCTGGCAATCTCGGTTGTCGGTTTGCCTTGGCTCATTCGAACAAGTTTACCTTGCCCGGATGAAACCAGAAAGTCACCCCCAGCTAGTGCTTCTACGCCAGCACAGTCGGCTATAGAAGCTTTTTCAACCACCTTTCCAGAGCGGCTATCGAAGATCAGTGCAGTGCCACCAATGGGTGATGCAATCGCAACTAGATCGTTCTCCGGGTGCGCGACAATACTCGCGATATAGTTGCCCAGTTCCCGGTGCACTGGTTCACCAAAGTCGATCTCTTCATAGCGCCCGTTTCGATAGCGCGCTACTAACGGTGGCAGTTCATGGGCCGGCCCCTGGTATTGGTAGGCAGCATAGATAGTACCGTCTGGCGCTGCATCCACATGCCGGGTACTGAGTTGGTGGTGGGATGGCCGGAACCGGCCAAGGGTCTCACCAGAGAGCCTGTCCACCAGAACCAATGCGGGCTTCATGGTATCTAGATTAAGTTTGATGCGATCGTAATCCGGGTGGGTCAGGATGCCGCCCAATCCGACGATCAGCGTTCGGCCATCCGGGTGCAGGGTGAGCTGGTGCGGGCCTACGCCGTTTAGCTCAAAGGTGTTTACCCGCTGATAGTTATGATGGCTGTCGTACACAGCCACTATGCCTTCCCCGGGTTCGTAGCGGCTAGCCGTGGCATAAAGAAACCGCCCATCTAGGGAAAATACGCCGTGACCTACAAAGTGCTCGCCTTCCGCAGCTTCAATACGGTGCAGTCGCTTACCCGTTTTACTATTGAGCACGTAGAACGCCCAGCCAGGTCGGCGCTCAAAAAACAACACTTCGGCGGTTCCCGGGCGGTTACAGCCACTGTGGCAGCGAGTGTTTACCGGCGACTGCCAGAGCATGTTGCCGTCTGGCGCGATGGCGCCCACGGCAAAGCTGCCATCTGGCAAGCCAATGGCGCCCGTATACTGCTGCGGGCCATGGCTGCTGGCTTTGCGGGGCAGCATGCTGCAACCGGTGAGCGTGACCGCCGCACTACCGGCGAGTGCCGCTTTGATGAGGCTTCTGCGAGTCAGTTCAGGCATGGGCCCTGTCCTCAATCTCCATCGCTGGAATTAAAACCACGCACCACACCCAGCTCAACGGCTGCCCGATCATTCACTAACGCTGTCAGCTGAGAGATATGCACATAAAGGCTTTGCAGCATTCTGAACTCGCTGTCGTCAGCCAGTAGCGGCGCCATTGGGCGGTCTAGCTCGGGAAATTTGGCTAGCGCTTCCTCAGCCTGTTCTTCAATACGCTCCGCAAGATCAGCATGTCCGCGATCGTTGAGTAGCTTAGAGAAAGTAGGTAGGAATTGCTGCTGAATTCCCTGCACCGTTGCGTTCGCTGAGCTCAGGCTGGCGCCGCTGCGCCAAGCATCCGCACTGTATACCGAGCGTTTGCCGGTACCACGTAACCCCATGGGCTGGGCAAGTCGACGTTCTTCAAGAAGTTCCAACCCGGCCATTGCCGCACGGATGGTGGTATCCGTGTACTGATCATTGTCCACGTAGCTGTTTTTAAAATCGCCCCAGTCATTGGCTAGGGCTTCGCCGTTATCAGCGATGTGGTTGGAGACGCCAACCAATAGCTGGCAACTACGATCAGCCGGCAGGGCTCTGCTGCCTTCGCTGAATGCCTGGTCGTACAACAGGTATTCCACCATCGGGAAACCCTGAACTGCCACGCCGGATTCGTCTATTTTTTCAGGGGTTATTGCCGCCTCATCTTGAAGCAGATACGTGGCTTTGCGGGCTATTAGGTTTTTGGGGTCTGGCCAGAACTGGAACTGCCAAGCGCGGTTCTCCTGTTCTACTGGGCCAAAATCCACATAACGAACCTGCTGCCAGGCAAGAAATGCATCCAGCCAGGCTTGTTTTGTCTGCTCAAGCCCTTCTGCCGAGGGCGCTTTGCAATAGATCTCTGCTTGGTCTGCCAGTGCTTGGCCTTGGGTGGCGAGGTTCTGATAACCCGTGTGAATGTCAGTGTGCCACTGCGCTCGATAGTCAGCGTTGTTAATATCAGCCGCCATCGAAGGGGAAGCTGCGAGTGATGAGGCTAGGCAGATATAAAGTGTCAGTCGCTGCATATAGGGTTCCGCTAAAGTGAGTTCAGAAAATCGAGCAGGGCCCGGCGCTTGTCGGCACTGAACTGGCTGAAGCGTGCCACCGCCGGGGCTGCTTCGCCGCCGTGCCAGAGTATGGCTTCTTCCAGAGAGCGTGCTCGGCCGTCGTGCAAAAAGCCGGCTTGCGGGTTAACTGTTTGCGCTAGGCCAATGCCCCAAAGCGGTGCTGTGCGCCATTCGTTGCCATTGGCAAGAAACTCGTCGCGGCCATCGGCAAGGGCCGGCCCCATATCGTGCAACAGCAGATCTGTATAGGGCCAAATCGTCTGCTTGCTCAAGTCTGGACGCTCCTCGTCGGTTCCCGTGATGTGCTTGGGTGTATGGCAGGCGGCACAACCGGTTTCGTTAAAGAGTCGGGCGCCTTGTTGCACCGACGGAGCATTCATATCGCGCCGCGCCGGAACGGCCAGGCTTTTAGAATAGAAGGTCACAAAGTTTGCAATCTTGTCGCTCACTTCTGGCTCGCCGCCTTCCGCAAACCGCTCGCATTCCTGTTCCGGGGTGCAGTCGGTGGAGGGGTGCAGGCTGGATGTTAGCCCCATATCCCCCGCAAACGCGCCCATGCTTTGCTGGTGCACGTTTGGCTCTGCGGCTTTCCAGCCAAAACGGCCGGGTACTGTTTGCTTGGTTGCCATGTCCCAAACCTGGTTGAGCTTGCCGGAAATACCATCATTGTCTGTGTCTTGAGGATCAACCAGCGCTTCGAGGTCGGCAATCGGGATTGTTTCCAGCAGGCCCACTCCAATCATGGGTGGTGCTACTCGAGGCGAAATAAGAAGGTCATCGGGCAGGGGGCCGTAGTTCGGGTTCTCGATGCTGTATACAGGCTTGCGCAACTCGACCTGAGTGCCGTCTGCATAGGTTTTAGTGACTGCTTCCCACGTTAACCTCAAGTCGGCTTCTGGCTTGGCTGCGGGCAGGGCGGCTGTCTGTAGCTGGCTGCCGTACACAGGTGCAGGTTTGAACCCGTGGGTGCGCAGAATCTCCGCGTCAGCGTCTGGGTCCGCCGGAACGGCCAAACGCAGGAACAGTGATACTGGCCGCTCAACAGCACTGGGCGGGTGCCCACGGCCGTCTTTAATGTGGCAGCCCTGACACGAGTTGGTATTGAACAGTGGGCCTAAACCGTCCCGCGCAGCGGTGCTGGCCGGTGCTTCAACCCATGGGTTGCGGAAGAAGCTGTTGCCAACGCTGAAATCCAGGCGCTTTGTCATCGAAAGGTTGCCCTGGGGCAGCGAGTAGGCGTTGGTGTCTGGCTGCTCAACGGTGCCATCACCGCCGGTGTTAGGTGTGTCCTGCAGCGGGAAGCCTGCGTGGGTACTGGCGTAAACCGACAGGCTGATGCCGCACAGCAACGGTAGCAGCGCTATCATTATTTGTTTTCTGGTCATTGTTCCTCACTGCGATCAGAAAGAGTGGCCGGCATCGTCCGGTGACAGGGCTTCAAGGCCCAGTTGGCGGGCTGCCTGTTCGATAGAGCCTGTTTGCTCAACCAGTGCCATAATTGCGCCATTCACGATGCTTGCGCCCTGGGCGTTGCCCGGTGCAATCATCACATCAAACGGCATGGGGTTCTGGCTTGACTCTGCCTTGCTCTTCATCGTGCCTAGAGCTTTCATGGATGCCTTCAGTTGCGCATTCAGGCGGGCATCCAGCTCGGGATTGCTCTGCGCTACAAGATCAGACAACGACGGGCCAGATACCAGGCTGCTATCTACGCGGCGATAGTTACCGGTATAGACGTTCTGAATACCCTGGCCGTTGTAGTAGTGGGAGTTGTGGGTGTTGTCACTGAAGCAGTCGTGCTCGTCTTCGTATGAGTTGGCTTCCAGAGCCACTTTCATGCGCTCGCCGGCCAGCTCGCCAAGCGATAGGGAGCCCATGCCGAACAGCATTTTTTGAACGGCTTCGTCAGCACTGGCCTTCAAAAGTTGGCTGAGGTAGTTGTCAGAGTTATCCGCTGCCCACTGGTCTACCATCCATTCCAGATCAGACACCAGAAGGTCAGTGACTGCGTCTAGGTAGTCCGCACGGCGGTCGCAATTGCCATGGGTGCAGTTGGCGCCGGCTACGTAATCGGTAACTGGGCGCTCACCGTTGCCCAACTCAAAACCATGCAGATCCTGACCCCAGAGCAGGAACTCAACCGCATGGTAGCCGGTGGCCACGTTTGATTCTGAACCACCGATTTCATTCAGGCCGGCAAGCAACTCGGGTGTCAGGTTGGTGACATCAAGAGTTTCGCCGCCAACGTTGACGCTTTTGCTGCCAACGATGTTGGCGGTGGCGCCCGCGTTGCCCAATTCATATTGGTAGTCGTCTGTTTGCACGTAATCGATCAGGCCTTCATCTAGCGGCCAAGCATTCAACTGACCTTCCCAGTCGTCCACAACCGCATTACCAAAACGGAACACTTCGGTTTGCTGATAGGGCACGCGAGCAGCAAGCCAGGCTTCTTTAGCAGCCGCCATGTTGGCTTCTGTTGGGTTGGCGAGCAGTTGGTCGGTAGCCTCATTCAGGGCCTTGGCAGTAATCAGTGCATCCTCATAACCGGCATGGGCCAGGTTAGCGTAGTGCTCTACAACCGACGCTTTGGTAGCAGGCTGGGTATTTTCTGAATCTGACGGAGTGGTGTTGGCACAGCCAGCGCTCATGACGGCGGCGATAGTGAGTGCCAAAGAGGCCGGTCGAAACGTTGCTTTCATTGAGAACTCCGGGTTTCTGCGAACGGTTATGGTAATAGGATGCATTAGCGTTCGCAATTATGTTGACTAAAACGCCACAACGCAAGAACGTTTTGGCTTTGAGTCAGAGGCCTTTTCAGGGTGTCCCTTGCACTGGCAGCACCCGCTCGGGCCTAATGGCTCCTGTTGCTAGGGAGCCAATTTATGCTGAGTTACCTCCATGCTTTCCACGCAGGGAACTTCGCTGATGTTCAGAAGCACGCGGCGTTAACGCTTGCTATGTCTATGATGCAGGCGAAGCCGTCGGCCATTGCCTGCTTTGATACTCACGCGGGTAGTGCGATTTACGATCTCAAGAGTGAGCGGGCCCGAAAAACTGCAGAAGCGGATGCAGGCGTGCAAAAGCTTTGGGCTTGCCGGAGTGGTTTACATTCCGACGACTGGCAGTCGGTTATGCAGGTGCTGTCGCGCTTCAACGCAGGTGAGGGCCGGCTGACCGTTTATCCTGGTTCTCCCGCCTGGTTTCGTCAGTTCCTGCGCCAGGGCGACTCGTTGACGGCTTTTGAATTACACCCCACAGAAAGTGACCAACTTGCCGGTTGGGCCGCAGAGCAGAGGGTGCGGGTTATGCACGAAGATGGGCTAAAGGGGCTATTAAGGCAGCTGCCACCTGCGCAGCCCAGATTAATGGCGCTGATTGATCCCTCCTACGAGATCAAATCAGAGTATTCTGATGTGGCAAAGACCTTGCAAAAGGCATGGCAGAAGTGCCGCCACGGGGTTTATCTTGTTTGGTATCCTATCCTTGCCAGTGGTTTGCAAACCACACTGAAACAGGCCCTCAAAGACAGCCCGCTGCGCAAGGTGTGGTATAGCGAAGTTCACCTGAAAACGCCTCCGGAGCGAGGCATGACTGGTTCTGGCATGTTGGTGGTCAATCCGCCATGGGGGTTTGATGATCGCTTTGCTGCCATGATTAAGGATATTGTCGGAGAGCAGGCCCTAGGCCTTTCCCACGAACACGGATGGCTGATACCAGAATGAAGACTAAAGCCAACGAGCAAGAGGTCAATCCTTGTCTTCCTGGTGGCGCCGCCTTTCTCGGAACTCACGGCGCGGGGTTCACCGGCAAGAGGTCAGGCAGCTTTTTCAACTCGGCCAGGGGCATTGGCCGGGCAAACAGGTACCCCTGCAGGATATCGCAGCCCCGGCGGGCCAGGTCTTCCTGCTGCTCCCGGGTTTCTATCCCTTCCGCGACCACGATCAGATCCATATGGTGGGCCATGGTGATCACGCCCTGAACGATGGCGGCAATCGAGCGATCTGTTGTGGTTTTCTCCACAAAGCTGCGATCAAGTTTCACTTTGTGAGTGGGTAGGTCCCGAAGATAACTCAGGCTGGAATAACCCGTCCCAAAATCATCTAAGGCCACGCGCACACCCAGGGTTTTCAGGGTTTCCATCAGTTCAATAACGGGCTTTGTACCGTCCAGAAAGACGCTTTCGGTGACTTCAAACTCCAACAATTGTGGCGGAATGCCGGTTTCTTTGAGCACCTGGCGAACGTCGTCCAGAAAGCCGTCACGAACAAACTGCAGGGATGATATGTTGACGGCAACCCGCAGCGCCCGTTCTCGGTGGGCATTGAATCCCGCCATTTCTGTGCAGGCCTGCCTGAGTATCCAGAGGCCCAGGGGTATGATCTGGCCGGTCTGCTCAGCCAATGGAATGAATTCACCGGGGGCGACCATCCCCCGGGTCGGGTGATGCCACCGCACCAAAGCTTCAACACTGCGCATGCGCCCGGTGACCGCGTCTACCAAGGGCTGGTAATAGATTTCAAACTGGCTTTCATTCAGCGCTGCGTGAAGATCATGCCTCAGGTTAACGCTGTTCTGGCTGCGCTCGGTTTTATGACTGCTGTACCGTTGCCAAGTGTTTCTGCCCTGTCGCTTGGCCTGCTCTAGAGCGAGGCCGGCAAACTGAAGCAGTTCATGGGGAGTGTCCGCAGGCGTGCTGTTACAGGCTATGCCGATACTGACACTGATGTGAATCATCCGGCCATCCACACCGATTGGCTGTGCAAGGTTTACCAATATGCGCTCAGCCAGCTCGATGACCTCGTTCCAGTGAGTGTAGTCGGGTATCAACAGGCCAAACTCATCCCCGTCCAGCCGAGCAACGGTCGCCTCAGGCCCAACGAGATCAGTCAGGCGCCGGCCAATGGTCATGAGTATCTGGTCGCCCACAAGATGCCCGAGTTCTCTATTAATGGACTTGAACCCGTCCAAGCCCAGACACATGGCGACCAACGATTCGCGCCCACCACCCGTCGTTAGAGCGACACGCAGCTTCTCCTTAAACGAGGCCTCGTTAGGAAAGCCCGTAAGCCGGTCATGGGTTGCCTGGTGGGCGATCTGAGCTTCCTGCTCCTTTTGGTGGGTAATATCCTGCTGGATACCGATGAAGTGAGTGCAGGTGCTGTCATTATCAGACACGGGGCTTATCCGCAGATGGTTCCAGAAAGGCGTGCCGTCCTTTCGATAGTTAATCAGTTCAACGTTGACCTCGGTTTGATGACGCAGCCCGTGCCGTATGGCTTCGATGGCTTCCGGGGCCGTGTCTTCCCCCTGAAGAAAGCGACAGTTGCGTCCGATGAGGTCATTATGGGAATAACCAGTTATTTCTGCGAACGCCGGGTTGGCATAGACCACCGGCATATCCGGGCTGCGCGCGTCCGCCATGAGTATACCGTTGGGACTTGCCTCAATGCCCCGCTTAAGCAGCCGCAGTTCCGCATCCTGATCTTTGCGATTAGTGATGTCCCGGCAGCTACCGTAGACGCCAACAATCTCACCCTGGATGGTGACCGGAAAGTTGGTGACCTCCAAAAAATAGGTGTGCCCGGATGCGTGACGCCCCATAGTTTCGTAGGTGATAGCTTCACCGCTTCGGGCTTTTTCGAACGCCGCTTCAGTTAGTGCGCGATAATCGGGTTCAACAAAGACATTGAAGTGCTGGCCATGTGCGAGATCTGCCGTATAACCGGTGAGGCGACTCACCGCCGCGTTACAGCTCTGGAAGTATCCTTTGAGATCAAGCGTGTACACGCCATCCGGGTGGTTATCGAACAGGGTCTGGTGCCACTGGGAGAGAACCAGAAGGTCGTCCGCATCTCGTTGGCGGAGAATAGCCAAGGAAGCCAGTGAGGCGCCTCGAATAAGATCGCGCTGAGCTTCCGCAGTCGGGGTGGCCGGAGTGTGATAGTAGGTGGCGAAGGTGCCCAGGAGCTCTCCACTGGGGGTTAGAATCGGCATAGACCAGCAGGCGTGAACCCCTTCAGCCTCAGCGATCTCGTGGTAACCGTCCCAGTGGGGATCTTTCTGAATGCTGTTAGTAATAACCAGTTGTTTGGTGCAAGCCGCCGCAGCGCAGGTACCCGTAGTCTCAGACACCGGAATACCCTGCATGGCCCGGAAAAAATCGTCTGAAAACCGGCTGGTGGGAATCAGGCTTAGGCTGTTGGTGTCCGAATGAAAGCGCATGATGGAAACCAGCGCGCCGGGCATCATGCTGCTTACCCAGCTGGCTATCGCGTCCAGGGTCTGTTCCAGCGGGTGTTGTTGTGCAATCAGCTCATGGATTTTCTGCTGCGCTTCCAGCAAAGAAAATTCAATGTCGCTCATAATGCGTACTCCGTTCAGAGGTGGGGCTCTCTGCGGTAAGCGCTTAACGCAAAATCTCCAGAGCAATCCCGAGCCGGTCGGCACAATTTATATTACGTTTCTCCATAAAACCTAGCCAACTAAAGTTAATGGAGATCAAATATTTTGGGGGTACGACTGCGAGTAATCGTACCTGCTGGATAACACGGATCTCACCGAGCGATGACTTGGTTTCGTCCTGCCTGCTTTGCGCGATACATGCGGCTGTCTGCAGCTTCGATTACGGATTCATAGGTATCTCCGTCGGAACCGTACTGTGCAACACCGAGGCTCGCCGTGAACCGTATGTGAGTCCCGGCAAACGCAACAACTTCGCTTTCGGTGAGCTGCCGTAGTCGTTCCGCCACCATCGTGGCGCCTTCGAGCGAAGTGTCAGGCAGGATAAGTGCAAACTCCTCACCGCCGATGCGCCCAGCCAGATCGCTTGGACGCAAAGTCTTTTGTACCAGAGTGACAAATACTTTGAGTACTTCGTCTCCTCCCCTATGACCATGGCGGTCGTTGATCTTCTTGAAGTGATCGAGTGAAGCTCCTTACGCTCGGTGATGTTCTCAATCTGCGAGACATAGTGGGCCGGATTCCCATTGATGTCTGTCACCATGGAAACACTGAGGTTGATCCAGATAACAGAGCCATCCTTGCGGAAATAGCGCTTCTCCATCTGGTAGCTTCGTATTTTCCCGGCCGTGAGCGCTGTTAAATGCTCCAGATCCAGGCTGAGATCCTTCGGATGGGTAATATCCTGGAACGTCAGCTTTAAAAGTTCTTCCTCCGAGTACTGCAGCATGTTCAGCACAGCCTCATTGACTTCAATCCACTCGCCGCCCAACCCTATAAGAGCCATACCCATTGCTGCGGTTTCAAATGCTCCTCTGAACCGTTGATCGCTTTCGATAAGCGCCAACTCCAGATTTTCTGAGGGCTTATGTCAGTATGAGTGCCTATGGTGCGGGCAGCTCGACCATCGTCAGTCCAGCTAACAATATCCCCTTTGGTAACAATCCACATCCACTGTCCGTCGCGGGTTTTAAGCCTGTGTTCCAGGCCATAAGTCTTGGTCTTACCAGCGACGAAGTCACTGATTGCCGCTTCGGCACGCTCCAGGTCAAGGGGTGTACCAAACGTTGCCATTCTGAAAAATTATTCTCGATTTCATCATCGGCATATCCCAGAATGGATTTCCATTTAGTGTCGAAAGTCACTGCGTTGGTCAGGTTGTTCCAATCCCATACGCCGTGTCCCGCGCCGGACAATGCTGCCTTCCATCTGAACTCTGCCTCAGACAACTCCCGGTTCATTGCCGCTGCTTTAGTTTCAGCACGCTCTTTGGCGGAGGACAAAGACCAGACAAACAACGCCATCAGAACTGTAAACAACCCGCCGACAAGCAACACAACCTCCGGCTCAGTGTTGTCATGCGCTTGGACGAAACTGCTGTCTGCCGAAAACACAATTGTCCAGGGTCGTTGGGCAATCACAAGCTGCTCGGTTCGCCAAAAGGGCAATCCGGTGGATTGTTGAAGGTTTCCCCTCGATGAATACAGCTGCGCCTCTGCGCTGACGGAGGCGCCATCATAAATGCCCAAACCAACCAGCGATTCATCCAGCTGAATACCTTCCATCAGTATGTCCATACTGAAAGGCGCATAAACCCAGCCCAGAAAATCACCTGTATCATCTGCAGTTTGATTGACGTCTCTCTGGTAGACAGGCAGGTACAGCAATACACCAGCGATAGGGCCACGACCGACATCCTGCACCAGGCTCACCTTGCCTGAAAGCGCTAGTTCACTATTAAGTCGTGCTCTATCCATCGCTTCTCGTCTGACCGATTCGGAATACATGTAGAACCCGAAAGCCTTCAAATTATTTCCGCTGAATGGTTCGATAAATAGGATGGCCGTATACTGCTCCCGATCACCGTCGGGCGACAGGGTATACTGTGGGAAACCTTCAGCCCGGATGTTAGCTATGTGCCGTTCGAGTTCATCCGGGGCAATGTTAAGAGCGAATGCGAGGCCAAGGATTCCTGGATAATTTTGCTCCAGATCAAGCTCTCCCATATAGGCTTGGAACTCACGCCTACTGATATTTTCTGACGCGGCGAACATCCCTTTCAAGCCTCTGAGAACTTGCCCATAAGTTTCCATCCGCTCTTGGGTTAGCTCCAGGCTATTGCTGAAAGCGCTCCTGATCTTCCGCAGTAACCACGTCAATCGCGTTTTGCCATGCCAGCATTGACAGCAACAGACCCGTCACAAGCACGGCAATGGTTAATGCTGGTCTGCGCGCAACGCGAAGCCATTTTCGGGCTATTGAGTTCCTGTAGCTTCTTGCAAAAACCGGTTCTCTACATATTAACATCTAACCAAATACGGCCGACAATTTTTGGGTTAGCAACTTCAACCCCTTGCCTTTGTGACTGATCTTCCACGCGAGATAATGCTCGAAAACAGAGCTCTCATTTAATGCCAGCTCTACAAGCTCGCCACTGTTGAGTTGGTTTTGAATACGCTGTCGCGGTAGATGGCCTACGCCTATTCCTGCCACTATCGCCTCAACTTTCTGGTCTATGTTTTGCACGTAGAAATGTTTACCGTCGCTGCTTAGACCTGCGCTTCGGGTAATATCAACGACGGACGTATCATGCGTAATAACCCTCCCGACTTCCGGCAAGCGCCCCTGTAAAGCCTCCGTGTTAGCCGCTATGCTCGCCAGCTCATGGTGAGAGGCAACAACTGGCATCAGTTCAGCACGCGTCAATGAAACCGCCCGGTAACCTTTTTGCAGCGGGACTGGCCCAGGTGAGCCGACAATCAAATCTACCCGGCCTTGCTCAAGAGCCTCCCACCCGCCATTCAGCACCGACTCACAGACATCAAATTCAACCGTGGGATGGGTCTTGAGAAATTCGCCCAACACGCCAAAAAAGGCCGGGTAGAACTGCAGTGACTCTACAGCGATGCTAATGCGTGGCTCCCAGCCCGTGGCCACTTCCTTTGCCTTGTTCGCCAGTCGCGCGGTGGTTTGAAGTATTTCCCTCCCCTCGAGCAATATCAGTCGCCCAGCAGACGTTAATACCGAACGGCGCCCCTGCCGCTGGAATAGAGCAATGCCCAGCTGCTCCTCCAGTTTTTGCACCCCATAGGAAACGGCCGACGTCGCTTTGTTCAGCTCTTCAGCCGCTTTCGCAAAACTTCCGCGCCGGTCTATGGCATCCAGTGTTTCCAGAACCTCTATTGTAATCGGGTTCTTTGCCATTACGCCTCCAGAATGATTGTTCTGATATTTAGAACATTCTGAACAAATAATAACTCTTATTGATATTTTTTTAATCGTTACAATGACCTCATTGCTTTAAAAACCGTTTAGCTATTTTTTGCGGCTATGGCCTAGGCGCACAGCAGGCTGGATGACATTCTGATACCGAAGTTTTGGCTAATGAATCTCGAGGAGTTGCATAATGGGCTTATTACAAAAGGGTGAATGGGTTGACCAGTGGTACGACACCGACAATAGCGGTGGTGAATTTCGCCGTCAGGACAGTCGCTTCAGAAATTGGCTGACACCCGATGGCAAAGCCGGCCCAAACGGGGAACCCGGCTTTAAAGCCGAGAAAGACCGCTACCATTTGTATGTGTCACTGGCTTGCCCTTGGGCACACCGCGCACTGATTTTTCGCCAGATAAAGCAGTTGCAAGATTATATTGACGTCACCGTGGTCGACCCGGTGATGCTGGAAAATGGCTGGGAAATGAATGACCCGCTATACGGGTTGGACTTTTTGTATCAACTGTATTTAAGGGCGGATTCTGGCTATGAGGGCCGCGTTACGGTGCCGGCTTTATGGGACAAGCAAACACAGACCATTGTCAGCAATGAGTCTTCAGAGATTATCCGTATGTTCAATACGGCGTTTAATCATTTAACGGGCAACACCGCAGATTACTACCCTGATACGTTACACGAGCGGATCAACGCCCTGAATGACCGTATCTACGACACCATCAACAACGGCGTTTATCGAGCCGGTTTCGCCACTACCCAAGAAGCCTATGAAAAGGCCTACCACAGCGTGTTCGATTCGTTGGATTGGGTCGAGAGCTTGTTAGTCCAGCAGCGCTATCTGGCGGGCGGGCAGTTGACGGAAGCGGATTGGCGTTTATTTACCACCTTGATTCGTTTCGATGCGGTGTATTTCGGCCACTTTAAAACCAACCGTCAGTTGCTGGCCGATTATCCGGCGATTAGTGGGTATGTGCGCGAGCTATACCAGATACCTGGCGTCGCTGACACCGTCAGCTTTGAGCATATCAAAACGCACTATTACGGGAGCCACCTGATGATCAATCCCACCGGGATAATTCCCGTGGGCCCAGCACAGGATTTTACCGCGGCCCATGGCCGAGAAGGGCTTGGAGAAAACCCATGAGAGAATTGCTTCAAGTTATAACCGCTCGCCCTGCCCAGGATGGTGACGGAGTCAAAATTCACCGCCTTGCGGGTCAGCGTCTGCATCAGGTACTCAACCCTTTTCTGATGATTGATGAAATTAACTCCGACGACGCTGCGGACTATATTGGCGGTTTTCCTGAACACCCTCATCGCGGCTTTGAAACCATTACTTACATGAAGGCCGGGCGCATGCGCCACCGCGACCACATGGGCAATGAAGGCGTTATTAGTGCTGGTGATGTGCAGTGGATGACCGCTGGCGCAGGCGTACTTCACTCGGAAATGCCCGAGCAGGAACACGGCCTGTTGCACGGCTTTCAAATCTGGCTGAATTTGCCCGGCGCTGAGAAAATGAAGCCCGCTGCCTATCAGGAAATTGCTAGCGCGGATGTATCCGAACAGCGGCTATCGACCGGCGGGATGGTTCGCGTTATCGCAGGTAACGTGACCATCAACCAACATTCACGGCGAGGCCCGCTGCCAGAGAGTTCAACCCAGCCTGTTTTTGTCGATGCGCACCTGGCTGGCAATGAAACCGTTGGGTTGTCTTTCAATGCCGATAACCCTGCACTGGTGTATGTCTACAAAGGCGCGACAGATTTGATCGAAGCGCGGCAGCTGGGCGTCTACGCCAAAGGCAGCACGTTGCAACTGCAGGCCAGCCCCTTGGGCGCGGATATACTAGTACTGAGCGGCCGCGCTATTGAAGAGCCCATGGTGCAATACGGGCCTTTTGTGATGAATACACCCGAGGAAATTGAGCAGGCATTGAAAGACTTTAGCAACCCGCAGTTTCTAAACCGATTAACGTCCGGTAGAAAAGCTCACAAAGAACAAACCCCGCGATGAATTTCTTCAACTTAGCGTCGGTATAGTTGTGTTTCTGGGTGCCCGCCACCGCAGGGTTTGAGTAGCTGCTGGAGTCCTCGCTTCTAAAAATTCAACATTTTAATTTAAAAAACAGTGAGTTGCGTTTTATTATAGTTAATCCGGAGTAATGAGGGTTGTGGCGAAATGTCACATGTGGCAAAAGAGTGTGGCAATTATGTCGTTGGCGACAGAATGAAACCTTCCCTGAGAAACGCGGGCCAAGTTATCGGATCCATACAATTAACTCTCGTGTTGAGTATTGTGGTTCCGCTGCTTAAAGCCGTGATGAGCCACACTCTGAAAGCAGCAGTGTGCGAGAACAGCCGGGGGAGCCGTAATGAAAGATCAGAAAACAGCCATGATGTATGGGCTGGGCACCGTTCTGCTCTGGTCCACGGTGGCAACGGCCTTCAAGCTGGCTCTGGCAGACCTCGCGCCCGTGCAAATGTTGTTGGTTGCCTGCATCGCCTCTGTGTTGGTTATGGCAATCATCCTGGTATTGCAAAAACGCTGGCATTTAGTGTTTTCACTGCAAAGAAAGCAATACGTTCAATCGTTTGGTATGGGCCTTATAAACCCCTGCCTCTACTACTTTCTACTTTTCGGCGCTTTTGATCGGCTACCAGCCCAAGAGGCTCAACCGTTAAATTATACTTGGGCGCTGGTTCTGGCTTACCTGTCGGTGCCCTTTTTGGGACACCGTTTGCGCAAGCTGGATATTCTGGCCGGGTTGGTGTGTTACGCCGGGGTGGTGGTAATTGCTACCCGGGGCGCCGTTACTACGCTGAGTTTTTCGGACCCTCTGGGCGTCGCGCTGGCCATTGGCAGCACGCTGGTGTGGGCCTCCTACTGGATCATTGCTACCCGCGACACCCGGGACCCGGTGGTTGGGCTGTTTCTCAATTTTCTGTTTGGCCTTCCGGTGATCGTGCTGATCTGCTGGTGGACAGAGGGGTTAGCACTGCCGGTAACGGGTTCGTTGGTGGCGGCTGTCTACGTAGGTGTGTTTGAGATGGGCATAGCCTTTGTGCTCTGGTCTTATGCCATGAAAAAGGCGGAAAATACCTCCAGAGTGAGCAACCTGATTTTTATTTCGCCGTTCCTGTCACTCGTATTCATCTATTTTATTCTTGGCGAGCAGATTCTGCCATCGACCTATATCGGCCTGGTGCTGATTATGATGGGGCTTTGGTTACAACAGAAAAAGACAAAGGAGCGTGAGCGGGGGCTAGCGGGTGGCCAGTGATTGGTTTGTATACATGGTTCGTACCGCCAGTGGCGCGCTTTATACCGGTATTACCACGGATGTATCCCGTCGCTTTGTTGAGCATCAAGCCGGCGCCCCTAAGGGAGCGCGAAGCCTGAGGGGCAAGGGCCCGCTGGAGCTGGTGTTCCATTCGCCAGCAGGTGACCGCAGCCGGGCATCAAAGCTGGAGTGGCATATTAAACAGTGGCCAAGGCAGCGCAAAGAGGCGCTTGTGTTGGGCACGCTCAGTCTGCCAGATGTTCTTTGATATGCTCGCCTGCAGTGTTTACCGCTGCGGTGGCTCTGTCTAGCTGGCCACTATGAACCTGAAATACGTGCCAAAGACTGTTGAACACCTCAAGCTGCGTGGTTACGCCGGCCATGCGGGCCGCACTCGCAAGTCGTTCCGCATCGTTTAGCAGGATTTCTTGGCTTCCCACTTGAATCAGCAGCGGTGGCAAGCCCTGGAAGTTCCCGAACACCGGTGAAAGCAGGGGATTGCGTAGGGATTCCTGACCGGCGTAAAGTGTTGCAGCTTTCGTTGTCCAGCGAGCTTGTAGTACGGGCTCGCAGGTTGGTGAATACAGAGCTTCCTGAGTCAGATCCACCCAGGGCGAAAAAACCGTAAGGGAAGCAGGCAGTGGCTGATTGCTGTCACGCAAGCGCATAGCCAGCGCAATGGCCAGGCCACCTCCGGCAGAATCACCGGCGATGGCAATTTGCCCAGGAGAAAAACCTTCGTTGATCAGTGCCAGCCAGGCGGCTTCTGCGTCGTCCAGTGCGGCCGGGAAAGGGTGCTCTGGAGCGAGACGGTAATCTGGCGCAACTACCATGCACCGGCTTGCCTTAGCTATATGCCCGGTAAGGCCTTTGTGGGTAGCAGCGGAGCCGATGATGTACCCGCCGCCGTGCAGATACAGCACTGCGCCGCGCGAGGCTTGGCCGAACGAGCTCCTGATAACCGGCATGTTTGCCAGTGTGTCTTTTTGGAATCGGCAGCCACGGGGAGGAACAGAGCTCCGGTAGGCTTGGCTTATCAATGCGCGCTGAACTGAAACCGGTATTGCCGGATGAAGTGCCGGCTTGACTAGACGATTCATGGTTTGGCGCAGCCCGGTCTCAAGAAGATGTTGCAACATCTGTGTTATGCCCCCGCTATGGGTTAGGATTGTGCATCAACATTCGTATTATCTATCCATGACAGGCGTTTAACTCTACGTGTACTGGAAAACAGATACCATAGAAATACCGAATTGGGATCGTAAATCCCTGCTGGACAGGCTTGAGCCTTTTGACCCGGAAGGGCGGGAAGAGCTTAGCGAAGAGATGGTGGCTTACTGCCATTTTTATGGCCTTGATCTCTGGGTGGAGCACCCGGAAGTTGCTTACCATCAGGGCTATGTAACGGCAGTTCGGCACGATGTCATGGTACATTATTTCCGGCTGCCGGAATCTCGTGGGCAGCGCGGCACCGTATTCATTCTACACGGCTATTTTGATCATGTGGGCTTGTACAGTCAGTTGATTGATCGCTGCCTTGCAGCCGGTTTTGATGTGGTGGCGTATGACCAGCCGGGCCATGGGCTTTCTAGCGGGACACCGGCGGCCATTGGCAGCTTCCTGGAATACCAGGGGGTATTGTCAGAGGTTATGGCCCATGTCCGTGACAAAATTCGCGGGCCATGGTTTGCGGTTGGCCAGAGTACAGGGGGCGGCATATTGATCGACTACCTGCTGTCGAATCACCACTCCCTAGAGACATCGGAGTTTCGTAAAGTGGTGTTGCTGGCGCCTCTGGTGCGACCTGCAGGCTGGCTTGGTGCCAAGGTTTTGCACACTGCGGCAAAACCGTTTATTAACCGGTGGCAACGAGTGTTTTCAGCAAACAGCGGCAACACCCGCTTTTTGCGCTTCCTGCGCGAGCACGATCCGCTGCAGGCAAGAGCCGTTCACGTGGATTGGGTAAGCGCGCTGCGCACATGGATTCCGCACATTGAATCTGCACGGCCAGTTAACTTCCCGATCACGGTTGTTCAGGGCGAAAAAGACCAGACAGTAGACTGGCAGCACAATTTGAGAATTATCCGCAACAAGTTTGCGTCGGTAAAGGAAGTAAGAATCGCCGACGGCCGACACCATCTGGTGAACGAAGCTAAAGATTTACAAGCTACCGTGTTTAACTCGATTATTGACACCTTTGAACATTCAACAGCAGACGCACCTGAAAACTCCTGAAGCCATGATGAGGTGGCCAGAGAGATTGAAGGCTCGAAGCTTGAAAGGCGTATGCAGAAAAACCAGCCACAGGAGAACTCTGTGAAGAAAACGATGCTTGCATTAACAGTGACGACCATGGGCCTTGCCGGTTGTATGACGTATGACCCATACACCGATGAAGAGAAAACCTCGAGTGCCACGAAGGGCAGCATTGTCGGCGCTATCAGTGGTGCAGCCATAGGCGCTGCAACCTCAAGCAAAAGTGACCGTGGTAAAGGCGCACTGATCGGTGCGGCAGGCGGTGCAGCCGTTGGTGGCGGCATTGGCTATTATATGGATCGGCAAGAAGCCCAGCTGAGACATAAGCTGAAGGGTACAGGTGTCCGGGTTGTTCGTAACGGGGATGAAATAGAACTCGTCATGCCTGGGAACATCACGTTCGAGTTGGATCAAACATCAATTCGCCCGGGTTTCACAGAGACCTTAGAATCGGTGTCGTTGGTGGTGAAAGAGTTCGAAAAAACCGCGATTCAGATCGAGGGTCATACAGACAGTTCCGGCGCTGATAACTATAACCAGTTGCTGAGTGAGCGCCGTGCGGGCACCGTGCGGGACTTCCTGCTTAATCAGGGTATTGAGCCTAAGCGCACCCGTGCAGTGGGATACGGCGAGCGTTATCCTATCGCTTCTAACGATAACGCGGGTGGCCGTGAGCAGAATCGTCGTGTTGAGCTTACGTTGATCCCTACGAAGTAGGTTGAAACTAATCTGAAGTCCCGGCTTTGTCCGGGCATAAAAAAACCGGAGCTGCGTGCCAAGCCATTCACCTTAAGTGTGGCTGAGGTTACTGACAAAACCGCTAGAAGCGCCTATACTACTGTATATACAGGGCGCTGTTGTGCTTACATGTTGGTAGGCTATTCCAAACTGGGAATCGCCCCCCGAACCCAAGCAACATCTTGAAACTCCTCCCTTTCATCCATAAAGCGGAACCACGCCAGGTAATTGTCCACGTGGGCCGTTCCGACACCGTGGAAGCGCTTAAGCCAACCCTTCCAGCGTTGGGTAAAATTGTTCAGGGTCTGGATGTGGTAAACACCCTCAACAACCCGGCTGTTATCCTTCGCAATCAATCGCTTATGCTCAAGATGGTCAAACGTCTTCACCATTTCTACATAGGAAAGGTTGCCATCTGTGCACAAGACGGAGTTCTCGCGGATCACTGGGGCCAAGGCTGCGATAATTTCCTCCTTAGTGTCGTGCTCTAGAACATGGTGGGTAATGTGTCCGGAGCGATCCAGCGCCAATGCGATGGGCACCAGAGTCACCTTACCGCCCCCACGTTTACGGGCTGGCCGAGGCATCGTCTTTTTTCCCTTGAAGGACTCCGGCAGGAATGTCTCGTCGGCCTCGATGATGCCGGACAACGACGTAGCCTTATGATCTCTGGGACTGCTTAGAAAGGCATGACGCCAGCGAAAGGCCGTGCGTAGGCTGACACCGGTCACCTTGGCCGCTTTGCGTAGGGATAGGCCATAGCGCATCGTTTCCACATACTCTAGCCAGAGCTCTTCTTTACGCATGCGGTACAGCGGGCTACCCACCAGCGCGTTGAAGGTCTTTGCGCAACGTTTACAGCGGTAGCGCTGGCGCTCATTCTCGGATGATCCCCAGCGAATAAACGTCTTGGACTGGCAATAAGGGCACTGGGTAACCGCCTCTTCACTAGCCGTCAGCGTCTCGTAAACAGCATCCAGTTTGACGCGTTTTTCAATATGATGTCGTAGCCTTTTCAGCTGTGGGGTGGTGAAGTCAGGAACGCGGCGTAGAAGGTCGTTGAAATCATCGTGCTGCACGGTAGCCTCCAAATACATTCAGGTATGGAGTAAGTGTAGACCACCAACAGGTAAGCACAACAGCGCCATATACAGACAGTATAGGCGCTTCTTTTTATGGGAAAGAAATCTTTCCAGAATAAACCGCCCCGCATTCCCTTCCCGTTCGAAGGTATTCAAGTCAATGGATGTCGAAATCCGACGTGTGAGAATTTTTTAACGCTTAGTCTGATCAAAAATATTGATGGATGTGAAGGGGGTATTCCTGAAGCCTTCCAGAGAGGCGGCGGATCCTATCGTCTATCTGGAAGGGGTAAAGCCAAGGCATCTCTGATTTGTGAGATTTGCTCCAAGAAAAAAGCTCTGGGTGAAGATGTTAATGCTGTATCAACCGCTCTAAAGAGTAATCAGGCTGTCCACGAAGAGCTTAGTAGGATATCGAGCCACCTAGATCCAAAATCAATTATCTGCCCAAACTCAAAATGCTCAAGCAATATGGATAAAAAGCCTATTTCCGTCAAAAAGAATGGCAAAACGACTAGCGGAAACCAAAGGTATATTTGCCTCCACTGTCGGAAGAGTTTTTGTGGTAAACCGAAGGCTCGCAAGCACTCCAAGCCTCATTTAAACAGGTTACTATTCAAGCTCCTGGTCAACAAACAACCGATCAACCGTATTGCTGATGTTTTGGATATTTCAGAAAAAACGGTTTACGACAAAATCAGATTTATTCATCGCCAGTGTTTATCGTTTGTTTCTGAGCGAGAGAGAAGACTTGAGAGCAGAGTTTTTGAGCGATTTTATCTTTCAACAGACCGTCAAGTTCTGATGACCAACTGGACTCAACCCCCTCTGCCAGCCTAGATGTCCAGTTGGCGATTTCGCCTGAATTCATGTCAGATTGGGCGGTATGAGAGTAGTCATGCCACGTTATTCCGAGGAACGTAAAGCGGCCGTGTTGAAGAAGTTGTTACCTCCGCAGAACCGCAGTGTGGTGTCGGTGGCCGCAAAGGAAGGCATATCCGAAGTGACTCTGTACAATTGGTTAAAACAGTGTCGACAACAAGGGGTGCCTGTGCCGGGTTATCGTAATGCTGGAGACGATGGGTCTCCTGATGCCAAGTTAGCCGTCGTGATCGAAACGGCGTCTATGTCCGAAGCTGAACTGAGTGCGTATTGCCGCCAGAAAGGTCTGTATCCCGAGCAGGTACAACGCTGGAAAGACGCCTGCCTACACGGTGCCGGTCTGCAAGAAGGGCAAGGGAAAGCCGCTCAGAAGCAGCAGCGTGATGCCCGTAAGACCATCAAGAAGCTGCAAGCGGAAGTGCGCCGTAAGGATCGGGTTCTGGCAGAAACGACCTCATTGTTGGTGCTGTCAAAAAAGCTCGAAGCCTTGTACGGCGAGGACCCGGACAGCGAGGACAGTTAACACCGCTGACCGAACGTACAAGGCTTTTAAACGACTATGACGAAGCTGTCGCCAGTGGCGCAGCCCGGTACAAGGCGGCCGACTTGATGGAGCTGAGTCAGCGCACGTTGAAGCGCTGGCGACAGGCTAATGGCGCTGTAGCGGAAGATCAACGCCCGCAAGCGGAGCGCGTTGTGCAGCCACACCAGCTCACTCACGCTGAAGAAGCGGCCATTCTAGACACCTGCAATGAACGGGAGTACCAGAGCTTGCCACCGTCCCAGATCGTGCCTCGACTGGCTGATAAAGGGCTTTACCTGGCCTCTGAGTCCTCATTCTACCGAGTGCTCAAAAAGTACCAGCAAGTGAATCATCGGGGCCGCATGAAACCGCCGCGCAAGGTCCCTGAGCCCACCAGCTTTACCGCCACAGGCCCGAACCAGGTGTGGAGCTGGGACATCAGCTATTGCCCCTCAGAGGTGCGCGGTCAGCACTGGTATCTGTACCTGATCATGGACATCTACAGTCGCAAAATCGTGGCGTGGGAAATCCACGAATCAGAGTCTGGCGAGCTTGCCAAAAAGCTCATTGATCGAGCTCTGTTACGCGAGAGATGTTGGCAAAACCCACCGGTGCTGCACTCAGATAACGGCGCGCCGATGACGTCCTACACGCTGAAAGCGCGGCTGGCAGACCTGGGTATGCTGATGTCTCACAGCCGACCCAGAGTAAGCAACGACAACCCTTACTCAGAGTCGTTGTTCAAGACGCTAAAGTACTGTCCAAAATGGCCAGCCAAGGGCTTTTCATCACTAACGGCGGTGCGCAAATGGATGCTGTTGTTCGAGCAGGCTTACAACGAAGAGCACCTGCACAGCGGCATCAACTTCGTGACGCCCGCACAACGGCACCAGGGTGTTGATGCAGAGTTGTTAGCCAAACGTGAAGCGGTTTATGAACGAGCAAAGAGTCTGAATCCTAGGCGTTGGTCTGGTGATACTCGAAACTGGGCAGTCGCCGGAGCCGTATCCCTCAACCCTGGAAAATTGCAGGAAATTGAGCGCAATAAACAGGCTGCTTAAACGCAGCTATATGGACAACTGGGTTGCAAATCACCGTCAACGAGGTGACAAAAGGAATTGCGACCTCTACGGAATTGCCACGGCATGCTTGAACTCAGGCTACGTTTTCGCTTTCAACTTTAATTACGATGGCTCTGTGGACTCCAGTTTGGCAGAGCGGGACTCAGTTGATAGTGGTGATCACGAAAGACCAAAACACCACCGAAAACACGCTAGAGTCTGGTTGAGCGAGGAGTTCAATGACGCTGTAAAGAATCGCTTACCTAGAGAGAAGTTACCATATGCCGGAAATCTTAGAGATGAAATTCAGATCAGAGCTCTGATCGAAAAAAGCTCTAATGTTCCCGATTCGTCGGAGAACATCGATCAAACAAAAAGTCTTCCTAATCGCGGTGCCTTGGTTCATAACGAATACACCATGCTGGCTCACTTCTTTTTACTGAAACGGTTTTTCAGGAGCACAGGGAAAACTCGCTTCTTTCTGGATCTGGATAGCGGGATGAAGACGGCCTATATTTCTGCGTTTCGTGAGGAAATTGGAGAAGGCCGATCCGATGGGTTCTTAGTTAGGGCTTCGAAAAATAAAACAAATGATGAGAAAGAAAAGCTGGTAGCAAATTTCAAACGCATGGTTTCCAAAATGTCAGGAACCCCAGTCAAACAGCTGACCTTCAAAATCCTAATGGATGTAACTAACGGAATTATCGCGGAGCGTTTAAAGAAACCCATTAAGGTTCCGAACTCGCCTGAGTTTTGGATTGAGCATCCATGGGTGTCCAAGGCAGAGCCGGAGAAAATGGTGGCTGCGGTGACGAATGTGTCTAGGTACGACATTCTGCACCAGGCCAACCTCTACCGCATGGTGACCCTAGCTCCAGTAGATCGCTTTTTTATGAATATCCGCAGGATGTCTATGTACTTTGAAAGGCCATTCCAGTCAGGCACCGGGATGGGGCGTATCTGGCACGGATACTCTGCATATAACCCTGAGATGTACACCATAGTGGGTGACATATTCAGGATTCATTACAACTACTGCACAAGATCAAAGAAAAAGGACACACCCGCCATGAAACTGGGGCTTGCAAAAGCCCCAGTCACTGTCGAGAAAATCATTTATTACAATCGATATGCTGGATAGAGTTGACCGGCTAATTCAAGCCAAAAGCTCAGGCTTTTTTCGTTGGGAAGCAGGGATGCCAAAACGTCTGCGTTCAGAAATTTTGAATGAAAAAAAGCCAGTGATTTTTGGTCACTGGCTTTTCTTACTTGGCTTGCCCAAGCTCAGCCACACTTAAGGTAAATGGCTTGGCTGCGTGCTCCGGTTTTTTTATGAGAACAGGCGTCCCTTAAAACAGCACGCGGGCGCGGATAGTGCCTTTTACCTTGAGCAGCTTCTCTAGGGCAAGTTCACCATAGGCCTTGTCTACATCAATCACTACGTAACCAATGTCTTGCCTGGTCTGCAGGTACTGTCCGCAAACGTTGATGCCGTTCTGGGAGAACACCTGGTTGATTTCAGACATCACACCCGGCACGTTCTCGTGAATGTGCAGTATGCGGTGCTGATCTGGGTGAGCAGGCAGCGCCACCTCTGGGAAGTTCACAGAAGACACAGACGTGCCGTTATCGCTGTACATAGCCAGCTTCTCAGCCACTTCACGCCCGATGTTTTCTTGGGCTTCAATGGTGGAGCCGCCTACGTGCGGGGTCAGAATCACGTTGTCGAATTCCCGCAACGGAGACACAAACTCTTCGTCGTTGGACTTAGGCTCAACTGGGAACACATCAATGGCGGCGCCCAGCAGCTTGCCGCTCTTCAGCGTTTCTGCCAGAGCTTCAATATCAACAACCGTGCCCCGTGAGGCGTTCATCAGAATAGAGCCTGGCTTCATCTGCGCCAGTTGCTCTGCTTTGAACATGTACTTAGTGGCCGCTGTTTCTGGAACGTGCAGGCTCACAACATCTGAGATGTTGAGTAGCTCTTGCATGGAGCCCACCTGGGTCGCGTTGCCGATAGGCAACTTGGAAACCACATCGTAGAAATACACGTCCATGCCCAGGCCTTCAGCCAGAACACTAAACTGAGTACCTATGTTGCCATAGCCGATGATGCCCAGCTTTTTACCGCGAATCTCGTAGCTGTCTTTGGCTGATTTTTGCCATCCACCGCGATGCGCCTTGGCGTTCTTCTCGGGAACACCGCGCAGCAGCAAGATAGCCTGCGCCAGCACCAATTCAGCAACACTGCGAGTGTTGGAAAATGGAGCGTTGAATACGGCGATGCCACGACGAGTTGCAGCCTGCAGGTCAACCTGGTTGGTACCTATGCAGAAACAACCCACGGCAACCAGTTTTTTAGCGGCCTCGAATACTTTCTCGGTCAACTGAGTGCGGGAGCGAAGGCCGACAAAGTGCGCATCGGCAATCTTCTCGATAAGGTCTTCCTCGGTCAGAGAGTGACTGAGGTACTCAATGTTGGTGTAGCCTGCAGCATTCAGGGTGTCTAGCGCGGATTGGTGCACGCCTTCCAGCAGCAGAATCCGGATTTTGCTCTTTTCGAGAGACGTCGTTGACATGGGCTTTGCTTCCGAACCTTTCGTGGCATGAAATCACCTGCAGCCAGTGATCGTCGGGGCTGGCTCACAGAACAGGAGCGATATGATATCATAAAAGGAACTTTTCACAGTGTGCTGGTTCGCCTGGATCAACTGAATTGATAATTTCATCCAGAGCCACCGGCCCAATCCTGACGAGACTGATGCATTCATGAACTCTGAACAGATCATTGCCTCCCTGAAAGAGCTGATTGCCACCGGCGATGCGCCCGGAAAAATACTGACTGACCCGGCTGATCGCGAGAGTTACGGTAAGGATTGGACTCGAATCTACACGCCCAATCCTTTAGCTATCGCACTCCCGAAAACCACTGAACAGGTCCAGGCGCTGGTGAAATTTGCCAACAAAAACAGTGTGGCCTTAGTTCCTTCCGGTGGCCGTACCGGCCTGAGTGCCGGTGCAGTGGCCGCCAACGGCGAAGTGGTTGTTGCGTTCGACAGCATGAACCAGATTCTTGATTTCAGTGCCAGCGATCGCTTGGTTCGCTGCCAGGCCGGCGTTGTTACTGAGCAACTGCAGAGCTTTGCCGAAGAGAACCACCTGTACTATCCGGTAGATTTTGCGTCTGCCGGCTCCAGCCAGCTTGGCGGTAACCTTTCCACCAACGCCGGCGGCATCAAAGTGATCCGCTACGGCATGAGCCGCGACTGGGTGGCCGGATTGAAAGTAGTGACCGGTAAAGGCGATATTCTTGATTTGAACAAAGATCTGGCAAAGAACAACACCGGCTACGACCTGCGCCATCTGTTCATCGGCGCCGAGGGCACACTAGGCTTTATTACCGAAGCCACCATGAAACTCACACGCCTGCCAAATAATCTGACGGTGCTGGTGCTCGGACTGAATGACCTCGGCAACACCATGGACGTGCTCAAAACCTTCCAAACCGGCCTTGATCTAACTGCCTACGAGTTCTTCTCGCACCAAGCCATGGGCCACGTTTTGGCGCACGGCCAGGTACAAGCGCCGTTTGAAACCGAAGCACCTTATTACGCATTGCTGGAGTTTGAAGCGACGTCTGATCAGATCATGGACAATGCCATGAGCCTGTTCGAGCAGTGCATGGAAAACGGTTGGGTGCTAGACGGTGTGATCAGCCAAAGCGAAACCCAAGCCCAGAACCTGTGGCAACTGCGTGAGCGCATCTCAGAGTCCATCGCACCGCGAACGCCCTACAAAAATGACATCTCCGTGGTGGTTTCCAAGGTTCCGGAATTTCTAGCGGAAATCGATGAGTTGGTGGCTAACCATTATCCAGATTTCGAAATTATCTGGTTTGGCCACATAGGCGACGGCAACCTGCATCTCAACATCCTAAAGCCGGAAGATATGGCAAAAGAAGACTTCTTCGAAAAGTGCCAACAGGTCAACAAGTGGGTGTTTGAAATCGTAGAGAAGTACCAAGGCAGCGTCTCCGCTGAGCACGGCGTAGGCATGACCAAAAAGCCTTACCTGCAGTACACCCGCAGCGAAACAGAAATTGCCTACTTGAGAGGGATCAAACAAGTCTTTGACCCCAACGGCATCATCAATCCCGGCAAGATCTTCGACTAATGCAACGGCACATCGTAGTACTTACCGGCGCTGGCATCAGCGCCGAAAGCGGCCTCTCCACCTTCCGTGACAACGGCGGCTTTTGGGAGCAACACAGCGTATACGACGTGGCCACCCCAGAAGCCTTCGCCCGAAACCAGGAACTGGTGCTGCGTTTTTACAACGAACGCCGTCACCAGATCGCCTCGGCCCAGCCAAACCGCGCCCACCGCCTGCTCGCCGAACTTGAGCAGCGCCACCGTGTAACCATCGTCACCCAGAACGTCGACGACCTGCACGAACGCGGCGGCTCCAGCCATGTCATTCACCTCCACGGCGAACTTACAAAGGCGAGAAGCACAGTCAATCCAGAATTGGTTTACGACATAGGGTACCGGGACATAAAACTGGGCGACCACTGTGCCATGGGCCAGCAACTGCGCCCGCACATCGTCTGGTTTGGCGAAGAAGTCCCCATGCTGGAGGCCGCCGCCGACATAGTCCGCATCGCAGACGACCTACTAATCGTAGGCACGTCGCTTCAGGTCTACCCGGCTGCGGGCCTGATCCATGAAGTGGAGATCGATGTACCGATTACGGTAATAGACCCAGGTGAACCGGCAGGCGTTTCACGTGCAAGAATCATCAGAAAAGGCGCTGGAGAGGGTGTCGCTGAGTGGGCAGCAAACTTCTTAGCCCGATAGGCAGCATCAGGGCGATGTGTCCAAAACTGTGCGAAGCCATGGATGGCGTAGCCAAGCGTACAGGGAAGTATTCACAGCGTGTTTTGGACACATCGCCCTGATGCTGCCGACAACGCCGAAGCCAAAAGGTCAGTGCGACTCCGCAAGATACCCACGAAGCTCCTCGCCAAAAGCAGCCTGAACTCCCAGCCGCTTCAGCATCCAGTAATGCCCCGCAATCATCCGGTCAATAAAAATACTCTCAACCGGCGGCTTGAACGAATCCAAATATTTGAACACAGTGCTCGTCTTCGCCGCCACATGCTTGTGAATGCTGGACTCACCAAAATCATAAGGCTGCTCAGAATTAAACGGCACAATCAAAATATCCCGCCACATCGCGTAGTAAGCCTCATCAATAGCCGGCTGACTTCCCACCCTGGCACCTAAATCAATCAGATACGCATCCAGCGCTTTGTAATCCTGGGCTAGGGCAGCCGTCACAGCATTACGGTAGGCCTCAACAATCTCCGGCTTCAGCTTCTTAACGCAGCCGAAATCGTACATCACAATACTGCCATCCGGCCGATATGCAAAATTGCCGGCATGGGGGTCGCCATGAATACACTCAAAGCGAAATAACTGGTCTGCCATGGTCGTAAACATACGATGGCCGATCAGATTGATCGTAGCCTGATCGTAGCGCTCTGGCGTAACCTCACTTACGTGGTCGCCTTCCTCCAGCCCCAGGGTAAGCACATGGCGGGTGGAGTGGCTGGGAATCACTGAAGGAATAACCACCCACGGATCATCTTTGTGAAACTCCCGGAACAGTTCAATGTTGCGGGCTTCATTCTCGTAATCCAGTTCTTCCCGCAGCCGCTCACGAATCTCCGTGAATAACTGGTCGACTGACTCCTTGGGCATTTTTAGCAGGCCGCCGAGCTTCAAGGCCAGGCGCAGCTGTTTCAAATCGGAATCGCAGGACTCATCCACGCCTGGGTACTGCACCTTAACGATCACATCTGTGCCGTCGTGCAGCCGAGCGCGGTGTACTTGGCCAATAGAAGCAGCGGCATAGGGCTTTTCTTGAAGGTACTCAAACAGCTCGCCTACCGGCTTACCCAGTTCTACCTCTACCTGCTCAAGAATAATCTCGAAGGGCATGGGTGGCGCTTCTTTTTGCAGTTTCTCAAGCGCATCAGAAAACTCCCGGGGCAGGAAGTCCTGGGTCTGGGAAGCAATCTGGCCCACCTTCATAGCCGCGCCTTTCATTTCACCGAGCGTATCGGTAATACGGTTGGCCATACGGGTGTAGCTTTCACTGCGGGCGCCGTCGTCGTTTTCGCTGCTGAACATGCTACGGGCTTTCTGGCCCGCGTACTGCCCCGCTACCGAGGCAGTCATGCCGGCAAGCTTGAAGAAACGACCACTGCGTGAGGTAACCGGTTTTTTTGCCATGCCTGACTATACGTTCTCTTCAGTAAGAAAGATTGAGAATGAAGAAAAATTGAGAGAGCCCAAGTTAAACCACTTTGGTGGAAACAGACAACTTATCTTCCAGTTGCAGCGATAGCGTTTGGCCTGAGAGCAGCGGCCCGACGCCGCTGGGCGTCCCAGTAAGCACGACGTCTCCGGGCAGTAGCGTAAAGTGGCGGCTTATGTGGGCCAAAAGTGACATGATTGGAAAAAGCATGTCTCTGGTATCACCGCTTTGCTGACGCTGCTCGTTGATGTCCAGGCTAAAGGTAATGTGGTCGTTGCGGAAATGCTCGGCAGCCACAAACGGCGACAAGGGGCAGGCGCCATCAAAGGCTTTGGCTCGCTCCCAGGGGTGCCCCTTTTCTTTCAGCTGACTTTGCAAGTCCCGAAGGGTCAGATCCAGCGCCAGGCCATAACCGAGAATGGCTGCCTGGGCTTCGCTGGCAGATGCGTTGGTCAGGGGTTTGCCTATGAGTACTGCCAGTTCGGTTTCGAAGTGCACCTGGCCTTGGCTGGCCAGAAACTCCAGCGGGCGTGTCAGGTGTACCGCAGAGGTGGCTGGTTTGATGAACAGTAAAGGTTCAGCAGGCACCGGGTTGTTGAGTTCTTTCGCGTGTTCCGCGTAGTTCCGGCCAACACAGACGATCTTTCCCAGTGGCAGGTGCACCGGTGTGCTGTCTTTCCAGTGGTGCTGATAATGGTTCATAGATGGCCTCTATTCGCCCTCGAACGAGCATACAGTATAGACCTTAAGGCCCTCTTCTTGCAGCTTGGCAGACCCCCCAAGATCGGGAAGATCAATCATTGCAGCGACTTCGACAATTTCGGCGCCAATACGGCGAATCAGCCGGCTGGCTGCCAGCATAGTGCCGCCGGTGGCAATCAGATCGTCCACCAGCACCACTTTGTCACCTGGCTTAAACGCATCCTGGTGCAGCTCTACAGAGGCTGTTCCGTATTCCAGTTCATAGTCTTCTACGAGCGTATCGAACGGTAGCTTGCCTTTTTTGCGCACCAGCACCAGCGAGGCATTTAGCTCATAGGCCAAGGCTGAGCCAATGATGAATCCCCGGGCGTCTACCGCCGCCACGGCATCAATTTTCTGGCCGTGGTAGCGGTGAACAAATGCATCAATCAACTTTCGGAAAGCTGTTTTGTCTTGCAGAACCGTGGTGATATCACGGAAAGCAACGCCGGGCTTGGGCCAGTCTGGCACTGTGCGGATTGCTTGTTTGATGCTTTGAGAAAAGTAATCCATAAAAAATCAGGCTCTCACTCTGGGCGCAGCTTAGGCTGCGTCTAGAAAGATGAATTTCAAAATGAAGACGATAGCGATCACTACAACACTCACGTTCAGATCAGACCAGCGCCCGCTCAAAGCTTTGATGACAGCGTAAGTGATAAAACCCAGTGCAATGCCGTTAGCGATGGAAAATGTAAGAGGCATCATCAGTGCGGTTACAACCGCGGGCGCGGCTTCTGTAATGTCGTCCCAGTCTATCAGCTTCAGGCCACTGGCCATCAATACCGCAACGTACAGAAGTGCGGGTGCGGTGGCGTAGGCTGGGATAATGCTGGCGATGGGCGACAGCATCAGGCACGCAAGGAACAGAAGTGCCACAACCACAGCGGTGAGGCCAGTGCGCCCGCCGGCAGAGATGCCCGCAGTTGATTCGATGTAGCTGGTGGTTGTTGATGTACCGAGAGCGGCACCAGACATAGTGGCAACTGAGTCAGACATCAGCGCGCGACCCAAGCGGGGAAGCTTGCCGTCCTTATCCAGTAAGCCACCACGTTGGGCGGCGCCAATTAGGGTGCCAGAAGTGTCGAACAGATCGACAAACAAAAATGCGAACACAATGCTAATCATGCCGACGTTCAGTGCACCCGCGATGTCCATTTTCATGAAGGTTGGCGCGAGGCTTGGTGGCGCGGAGACGAAGCCATTGTATTCCACCATGCCCAGCATCATCGCGATGACCGTTACGGCAATGATGCCGATCATGACGGCACCGGTTATGCGACGGAATGACAGCGCACAGATCAGTACAAAGCCGCCAAAGAACAGCAGGCTCTCGGCGGATTTCAGTTCACCCAGCCCCACCAACGTAGCCGGATTGTCCACTACGATGCCGGCATTTTTCAGGGCGATCAGCGCCAGGAAAAAGCCGATACCGGCGGAAATGCCGAAGCGCAAAGACATGGGGATGCTGTTGATGATCCATTCACGGATTTTGAAAATGCTCAGCAAGAAGAAGATAAAGCCCGAGAGGAATACCGCACCAAGCGCCACTTCCCAGCTATAGCCCAAACTGCCTACAACGGTGAATGAGAAGAAGGCGTTTAGCCCCATGCCCGGGGCAAGGGCGATTGGGTAATTTGCCCACAGGCCCATGATCAGGGTACCAATGGCCGCTGCCAAACAGGTGGCAACAAACACAGCACCGTAATCCATGCCAGTAGAGGACAATATGTCCGGGTTGACCACGATAATGTAAGCCATGGTCAGGAAGGTGGTGATGCCCGCAATAAGTTCTTTTCGAACTGTAGTGCCGTGGGCCTGGAGTTTGAACAGTCGTTCGAGCATGACGGGTGTCTGCCTCTCAGGGTGCCAGAGTGTAGGATGAAAAAACGGTAATCTTACCGACTGAGGGGTCTCAGGCCAAGGAATGATTGGAGCCTTCAGTCATGAAGCTTCAATCATCAACTTCAGGATGGATCGCGCTGTAAACGGATATCGAAACGCACCGCCGCCATCCGAACGATGACGATAAAAAGAAGGCCGATGGTCAGCGACAGAACTTCGCTTTGCAGGGCCCACTGGCAGAGGAAATAGAGCCAACATCCAGCAAATGAAATGGACGCGTAGATTTGATCCTTGCGGAAAATGAACGGCACCTCGTTACAAAGGGTGTCGCGCAGTGCTCCCCCGAATGTACCTGTCATTACGCCGAGCAATGATGCGATAAACCACGAGTGGCCCATGTCGAGGGCCAATTGTGCACCCAGTATCGAGAATGTGCCGAGGCCGATGGCATCCGGGAACACAATCCAGGAGGGGCGAATACGCTCCGAGCGCTTCCAGTAACTGAATACTATCGCCATGACGAGAATCAGGATGGGCTGCTCTTCGTGCTTGATCCAGTAAACCGGATGGTTACCCATGATGAGATCGCGCAGGGTTCCGCCACCCAGAGCGGTAATAAACGCTATGGTGAACACGCCGACCGGGTCCATGTTCTTGGAGCGCGCAACCACCATGCCCGATATGGCGAAGGCCACAATTCCAATCATTTCAAGAGAGTAAACAACGTCGAACATAGTAAGCCCTGAATCCAAGAATAAAGGCGGATAGTTTTTGAGCAGCTAGATCCAGGAGCGCGAAGGATAACGGAAAACGGCGCTTGATTCATCTCTGGGCATGCTGCAATAAAGACTAGGTTATAAGTGCTACTTATTCACATGGATAAAGGTTCTTTATTTGCTTCATGGGGAGAGTCTGTTTAGCTTGGCGTGATTCAATAACAACAGAGTTTTATCAAAAGGAGTTCCCATGAAGGCGATCCTCTGTAAAGAATATGGCCCGGCTGAAACACTGGTCATTGAAGATGTGCCCAGCCCTGAGGCCAAAGGCCGCGGTGTTAAAGTTCGTGTAAAAGCAGCGGGCCTGAACTTTCCTGACACGCTTATTATCGAAGGCAAATACCAGCTCAAGCCAACCATGCCATTTTCCCCGGGCGGCGAAATGTCTGGTGAAGTTATTGCGGTGGGTGACAAAGTAACCCGTTTCAAAGTTGGCGATCGGGTTGCGGGCCTCACTGGCTACGGCGCCTTTGCAGAAGAAGTGATCGTACCAGAACACAACTTGCTGCCGATCCCGGAAGGCATGAGCGACGAGAAAGCGGCTGCGTTTACCATGGTTTACGGCACGTCCTATTACGCTCTCAAGCAGCGCGCCAATATCCAACCGGGCGAAAGCCTTCTGGTTCTGGGTGCCAGCGGCGGTGTGGGCCTGGCAACAGTAGAGTTGGGTAAGGCCATGGGCGCCCGGGTAATAGCCGCTGCCAGCTCAGCTGAGAAGCTGCAGGTTGCCAAAGCCGCGGGTGCGGATGAGCTGATCAATTACACAGATGAGCCGCTCAAAGAGGCCGTAAAGCGCCTGACCAATAGCAAGGGCGTGGATGTGATTTACGACCCCGTAGGTGGTGATTTCACCGAGCAGGCCCTGCGTGCCATGGCCTGGAACGGCCGCCATTTAATCGTCGGCTTTGCTGCAGGCGATATCCCCAAAATCCCCGCGAATCTCACGCTGCTGAAAGGCTGTTCGGTCGTCGGCGTGTTCTGGGGCAGCTTCACTCAGCGTGAACCAGAAGCAAGCGCCCAGAACATGATGGAGCTGATGAAGCTCTATGCTGAAGGCAAAATCGATCCAAACATCAGCGAGGTATTCGAGTTCGAGGATTACGCGAAAGCTCTGGGTGCACTAACTGAGCGCCGAGCTACTGGCAAGGTTGTGCTTAAGGTTGGCTCGTGAGTTACTTTCTGGTTGTAGCCTGATGGTTTGGGTGTAGAGCCATGGCTGACAGGCTGTGGACAATTCTTTGGCCAGACAGCCTTTTCCGAAGAATGTTTCGACCTCGTCCAGTTTTTTGCAGACATTACCACTGGCGCGGCCGCCCCGGATACCGGTAAACCGGATATCCGGGGCGTAATCAATCTTCAGGAGATGGGTCTATTTGTCGGGCGCATCGTCAATGTCAACGCTGAGAGTCTGGTCGATGTCCAGAACGCCGATTTCCCACTTACTCAATGAATTTCTCAATCACGCTATCCGCTCCAATAAGAGGGATAATGCGAACCAACACTTGATCCATCACGCCGGTTTCAGCCTTGGTGATGAAATTAGCCTTCCGGTCTTTCCAGGACAGCGTTTGAATGAGGCTTGAAGCCACCACAGAAGGTTGATCCAGGTTATCTACAGAAACCTCTGTCGCGGTACCGCGAATGCTCGTACTGATCGGGCAACAAATCAGGAGCCCGGTCTGCTTGTTATACTGCTTCGACGACAGCACAAGCGCTGGCCGATATTTACCGACCTCTTTGCCTTTGGTCGGCTCGAAATCCAGCCAGATGATTTCATTGCGCTCAGGGATGTACAGTGCCATTAAACACCCATTTCAGCGGCAGAGGGTTGAGCAATCTCATCAGCATGTGCGCCGTAAGCATCGAGCCCAACGAGCAGGTCAGCCTCGGAAAACGGTAAGTTGACCTTGAGTGAAGCTTTCTCTGCTGCCTCGATAACAATTTTTCCTGCCTTAACGTCAATGCGAATAGGGCTAGAAACGTCCAGCCTCGCTTGAGCTAAGATTTTGCTGGAAAGTCGAACAGCGGCACTGTTGCCCCAACGCTTAATTTCACTTTGCATAAAAACCTCACGGGTTGTTCGTAGCTACAAGTGGATCTACTTTAATGCTCGGCTATGCATGTGTCAACAATTGTATCTACACTTTAGGTGGTTTTACTCCACTCCAAATTGACTGAAACGTTGAACCAACTTTATTAAGTTACCGATTTTATTACGACCCCACACAGGCCTCCCCAAAACCCTCTACGAGCATATCCATGTGCACTTGACTCCGGCCATCCGTGGCTACCCCCAGTCCTATAAGGCTAGGACTACAGTCAGAAGCGAAACTTCCCAGAATCAATATCCGAAACCAGCCCAGGTGTCAGCTGAGTGTAGCCATCTGTTTTCGGGAACCACGCAAAAACCTCCTCATGGGGCCGCTCCAGAGCGTAGCTCGCTTTCTGAATATCCACCTTGCGGTACTTGAACGTTCCCGTTTTCTCGATGGCGTTGGTAACCCGCACAAACACCGGCACCGCATAGGCGGGCAGGTTGTCCTGCAGATAGGTCAACAGCTTATTGATATCGAAGTTACCGCTGTTCGGTACCAGCGTCACCATGCCCGCCTTGCCGTTGGTTTTTGGAATCTCAACGCCGTAGACAATCGCTTCCTTCACCATTCCGGAACCGTCGATAATGTTCTCTACCTCGTTGGTAGACACGTTCTCGCCTTTCCAGCGGAAGGTGTCGCCCATTCTGTCTACGAATTGCAGATGGCGAAAGCCGAGGTTCCTTAGCACATCGCCGGTGTTAAACCAAGAGTCTCCGTTTTTGAAAGCATCTCGCAGAATGGATTTTTCTGTGGCTTCTTTTTGGGTATAGCCTTCAAAAAACCACTTTTTCGTGATTTCGCTAATAAGTAGGCCCGGCTCGCCCTTTGCTACTTCCTGCATAACACCTTTGTCATCACGGATAGGGTCGCGGGTACCGTCGAGAAATTTCACCAATTTGTAAGGTGCTGTAGACAAGCCGACAGTGTTGTCTAGGTTGAGAAAGTTACTGAACCCGACGTTGCCTTCGCTGGAAGCATAGAGCTCCGCAACCTTGTCGATCCCGAAGCGCTCTTTGAACTCACGCCAGATAGAGGGGCGCAGACCATTGCCAAGCATTCTGGTCAGGCGGTGATTGCAATCCTGATCACTTGGCGGCTGGTTTAGCAGGTAGCGGCAAAGTTCGCCGATGTAGCCGAATACCGTTGCGTCATAGCGACGCACGTCATCCCAGAACGCGCTAGCGGAGAACTTTCGGCGCAGAGCAAGAGCGGAGCCGCCGGCCAATACCGAGCCCCAGCAAACTACAAGGCCGGTGCCGTGATATAGCGGCAGAGTGCAGTAAAAAACGTCGTCCGGCTTCATAGACAGAGACATTAGGCCAAAGCCGCCGTATGCCTTCAGGAACTTGTTGTGTGATCCCGGAGCGGCCTTAGGCAGGCCAGTTGTGCCTGAGGTGAAGAGGTAAATTGCCGTATCTCCGGTTCTGGGTGGGTCGCTCAGAACGGGGTTGTCACTGTTAAACGTGCTGACCTGCTGTGCCATGTTGGCGTAGCCGGCAGGCGCATCGCCGAAGGCGTTAAGGGTATTGGTATCCGCGAGGAACAGGAACGGCGTGGGATGGTCGAGCTGAAGGCTTTCTTTTACGTCGTCAAACGCAGATACCAACTCTTCACCAACCACGACCATTTTCGGGTTAACCAAGTTGGCGCTATGTTCCAGTACCTTGCCTTTCTGGGAGGTATTCAGCATGGCGCAGGCGACGCCGATCTTGGCCGCACCCGCAACCACTGCCAGTACCTCTGGGCGGTTTTCTAAGAAGACAGCAATGGTGTCCCCTTTTTTCAGCCCTTGAGTCTGAAAATAACCGGCGATACGGTTGGACCAACTATTAAAGTCGCCCCAAGTGATGCTGCGATCCTCAAACAGAATCGCAGGTCTGTTTTCATACTTTTCAGCGTTTTTTTCGACCAAGGTTCCGAGGGTAAGGGTTTTGTTCGCATCCTGGATCGAGTAGTAATAATAACCTTTGGCAATAGCCGGAAACCGCTTCAGTATGCCCGGCAGGCTGCGCGCGATATCCATCGCAGTAACGTTGTCTTGGTTCATGGTCTTTCCGTAAGGTGTTTTTATAGTTGATTCAGGGCCCCGGAATAACCTCGCCGTGAGGCTAGTCTAGGTAGAGGTCTGGCAACAGGGGTTTATCACCGGCTTTGTACCGGTAGCCTTCGAAGTCTGTTACGCCGTTTTGACGGAGTACATCTTCGTCAACCAGGTTCTGGCCGGTCATCTCGTCTACCGATCGGTTCAGTATGCTTACCGTGGCATCTGCCATGATTTCTGGCGTCCGGCCTTGGGCCATCAGTTGCTCGCCACCGGCCTCGTGCTGGATGGCGGCGGTGGCGATTATGGTTTTGGGCCATAAGGTGTTAACGGCGATGCCGTAGCGCTTGAATTCTTGCGCCATGCCGATGCTGATCATAGTCATGGCGTATTTTGTGGACGTGTAAGGCCCGAAGTGTGCGAACCACTTTGGATCAAGATTTAGTGGCGGCGACATGCTCAGGATGTGTCCGCGACTAGACTTTTTAAGCCAGGGCAAAGCTGCCTGGCTGCAGGCCATCACTGCACGAGCATTCACTTGGTGTATTAGGTCGAAGCGGCTGACTTTAAGGTTTTCCACACCACTCAGGCGTATTGCACCGGCGTTGTTGATGAGGGCATCAATGCCACCAAAATGCTCGGCAGCCTCGTCAATCCGCTGCTTAATCTGATCTTCATCCCGTACATCGAGTACCAGTGCCAGAGCCTGACCACCCGCTTCGCGGACTTCCTCGGCTACCGAGTGGATGGTGCCTGGTAACTTCGGATGTGGCGTGTCTGACTTGGCCGCGATGATAACGTTTGCGCCCTGGCGGGCGCACGCCAGCGCAATCGCGCGGCCGATGCCGCGGCTGGCGCCGGTAATAAAGACAGTTTTCTGGTCCAAAGTGTTCATTTTTGTTTTCCTATTCGGATGTCAGTTGGTGGTGATTTCCACGAGTAACTGCTTACGTTTCACCTGATCGCCTTTTTTGGTCAGGATTTCGCTAACAACACCGTCGCAATCTGCTTTGACTGGGTGCTCCATTTTCATGGCTTCCAGTATAACCAGCGTGTCGCCTTGGCGAACGGTTTGGCCTGGTTCGGCCAATACGTCGATAATGGCACCGTCCATTGAGGCCTGAATGCGTCCACTGCCGGCACCGTTAGCGCCTGCAGCTGGCTGGTGAGTGAGGTCAGTGACCGACCAAGACTCGCCGAAGGCCTGCAAATATAAGGAATCCCCGTCGCGATGATATTGGCAACGCTGACGAATGCCGTTGTCGATAATGCATAAGGTATCTTTTTCGATGCTTGCGAGCACTATCTCATGGTGTTGGTCGCCCAGTCTGCAGGACAGCACATTGTCTTTGTTGTGCACTAGTAGCTCGACGGTAGATTCTCCTGTGTCCAGCTTCATAGGCGTTATGGTCGCCGGCGCGTTGCTCCAGGCTTGTTCACCCACTGTGCCATGGGCCAGCACACCGGCTGCAAGAGCGAGTTGCCGAATGTTCAGCTTCGCGGGTTGCAGAGAGGGGTCTTCACTGAACTCCTGCTGCAGGAATGCGGTGGTGGCTTCTCCCGCACCGAACTTGCTGTCTGCAATAATGCGGCTGAGGAAGTACCGGTTGGTGGTGACACCAAACACGGTGGTGTCTTCCAGTGCCCGGATCAGGCGACGGCGAGCTTCGTCCCGGTTTTCTCCCCAAGCGATAACTTTCGCGAGCATGGGGTCGTAGTGCGGGGTGACCTCGTCACCTGAGCGCACGCCTGTATCAAAGCGCAGGCCTTCGCCTTCGGCGGGCTTAAAGATATGCAGCGGCCCAGTTTGCGGCGTGAAGCCATTGGAGGGGTCTTCGGCGTAAAGCCGAACTTCGATGGCGTGGCCGTTCAGCTCAATTTCGTTCTGAGCCAATGGCAGCGGCAAGCCTTCGGCAACGGTCATTTGCCAGGACACTAGATCTTGCCCGGTTATGAGTTCGGTAACCGGGTGCTCTACCTGCAGGCGTGTGTTCATTTCCAGGAAGTAGAAATTGCGGTCTTTGTCCACGAGGAACTCGACGGTCCCTGCGCCTTCGTAGTTGCAGGCAAGTGCAGCTTTAACGGCAGCGTCGCCCATAGCAGCCCGAAGTTCGGGCGTCACGAAGGGGGAGGGAGCTTCTTCAACAACTTTCTGGTGGCGACGCTGTATTGAGCAGTCCCGCTCGCCAAGGTAGACGGCGTTGCCGTGTCGGTCCGCGAAGATCTGAATTTCCACGTGGCGGGGTTCGATAACGGCTCTTTCCAGAATCAGTTCGTCATCGCCGAAGGCTTGTTTGGATTCGGATCTGGCGCGTTTGATGTTTTCGGCCAAGTCGGATTCTTTCTCTACCAAGCGCATGCCTCGGCCACCGCCGCCAGCGGAGGCTTTGATCATTAGCGGGTAGCCGATGCCTGCGGCAGCTGCGATGAGTTCGTCGTCACTGGCGTTGTCGCCTTCGTAACCAGGAACCACGGGGACGCCGGCTTTTTGCATGGCGATTTTGGAGCGGCGCTTGCTGCCCATCAGTTCGATGGCGCTGGCTGGCGGGCCTACGAATACAATGCCAGCTTCTTTGCAGGCATTAGAGAAGTCTGCATTCTCTGAGAGAAAACCGTAGCCGGGGTGGATGCAGTCGGCGCCGGTTTTGCGTGCCGCTTCGAGTATAACGTCGGCGTTCAGGTAGGACGCAGCGACTTGTGCAGGCCCAATGCACACGGCTTCATCGGCAATCTCTGTGTGCATGGCGTTGGCGTCTGCCTCGGAATATACGGCAACGGTGCGGTATCCAAGGGCTTTGGCGGTGCGAATAACGCGGACTGCGATTTCGCCTCGGTTTGCTATTAGTAATTTTTTTAGCATTTTGCTGGTCTCATGTTCGGTGCAAGGCCGCAAGTGAGGAAGAAAAGAGGCCTCCAGAAAACCGCTACGAGCACGTCCATGTGCGCTTGTTTCCGGCCGTCCTTGGCCTCCAACATTTTCTGGAGGCCTCTTTTCTCCCTCACTCGCTCCGCAATCAGTGGTTTTCGTCTGCCCAAGCTGGCGGGCGTTTTTGCATGAATGCCATTGTGCCCTCTGCACCTTCGCTGCCACGGACGGCTGCTGTGAACATGTCCGCTGCACTGTCGAGTAATCCGCTCATGGATTCGTGTCCGACCCGGTGGAGCAGGGCTTTGGTTTGCGCAGTGGCGTTTGGTGCGCAATGGCGAATGCGATCCAGTGCCTGGGTCAGCATGTCGTTCAGTTCTTCATCGGAGGTCGCAGCCTGGTGAACGATGCCCAGTGCGCAGGCTTCTTCTGCCCCGATTCGCAGCCCTAGCAGCGCAAGTCGGCGGGCTTGGGTCATGCCGATGCGTTCTACTACAAACGGTGCGATCTGGGCCGGGATGATGCCCAAAGAGGTTTCGGGCATGCCGAATTTGGCGGTCGGCCCGGCAATGGCAACGTCTGAGACGCAGGCCAAACCGAAGCCGCCGCCCATTACGGCGCCTTCGGTGATGGCGATAACCACTTTGGAGGATTCGTTCACCTGCTGGATCATCTGCCCGAAAGCGCGATTCAATCGGTAGAACGGATCGACTCCGTCGTCATCCGCTTTCTGGTTGCGGGCTCCGGCCATGTCTTTGATGTCACCACCGGCACAGAAGTGGCCACCCGATCCGCGGATAACCACGGCGCGTATGCTGGAATCGGACTCCACTTCGGTAAAGATTGCGGATAGCTCAGCAACCATCTGCAGGCTCATGGCGTTCCGGGAGTCCGGCCGGTTGATGGTTACGTGCAGGGCTGGCCCCTGTTTTTCCAAAAGCAGTGTGTCGCAGTGTGGCAAGGTTTCCATAAGAACGACTCCAAGAATGTGGTCTGGGGCTAGTGCCGGGGTGCCGGTCTGGAACCTTAGTTCAGTTTTTGCGCTTGCCAGGCAAGGTGCCCATCATCTTGCAGATAATCCCCAGCATGATCTCATCGGCGCCGCCGCCGATAGATACCAGCCGAACATCACGGAATGCACGGGATGCAGGGTTGTCCCACATAAAGCCGTTGCCGCCCCAGTACTGCAGGCAGCTGTCGGTAACCTCACGGCCCAGGCGGCCGGCCTTCAGTTTGGCCATGGAGGCGAGTTTGGTGACTTCCTTGCCTTCAATGTGCAGCTCACAAGCCTGATAGGTCAGGGCGCGCAAGGCTTCTACTTCGGTTTGCAGTTCGGCCAGGCGGAAGTGAATCACCTGGTTGTCGATCAGTGGAACACCGAAAGTCTTGCGCTCGCGGCAGTATTCAATGGTCTGATCAATGCAGTTTTCCAGCGCTTTGATCACGTTGGCCGCGCCCCACAAACGCTCTTCCTGGAACTGCAGCATCTGCATCATGAAGCCTGTGCCTTCGCCGCCGATGCAATAGCGCTGGGGTACGCGCACATCATCAAAGAAGATCTGGGCAGTTTCGGAGGAACGCATGCCCAGCTTGTTCAGATGCGGGCTCATGGTGATGCCCGGTGAGTTCATGGGTACGATAATCAATGATTTATTTTTGTGCGGCTTGTCGTCGCTGGTGTTAGCCAGCAGGCAGATGAAGTCGGCACTTGGGCTGTTGGTGATCCACATCTTGGAGCCGTTGATGACGTAGTCGTCACCGTCCTTTTTGGCGGTGGTTTTCAGGCCAGCCACGTCGGAGCCAGCGCCTACTTCACTCACGCCAATACAGCCCACCATGTCACCCGAAATAGCGGGCGCCAGGAAGGTGCGCTTCAGTTCGTCAGAACCAAAGCGGGCGATGGCCGGTGTACACATGTCGGTCTGCACGCCAATCGCCAGAGGTACGCCGCCACAGTTGGCCATGCCCAGTTCTTCAGCCGCTACAAGGTTGTAGCTGTAGTCCAGCCCCATGCCGCCGTATTCTTCGGGCTTTTGAATGCCCAACAGGCCGAGGTCGCCCATTTTCTTGAATACTTCACGAATGGGGAACGTGCCGGCTTCTTCCCACTCGTCGCAATGGGGGTTAATTTCTTTCTGCACAAAATCGCGGACAGTTTTTCTTAGGGCTTCGTGCTCAGGTGTAAATTTCACGTTGTACTCTCCTAGTGTTTACTTCTGGTCTACCACTCAATTGCTACGTGCAGACCATTTAATAGTTCAATATTTAGATTGCCTTAGAGGCGAGCCACACCGAATGTATTCGGCCGTAGTTGGCGGATCTCGGCTTCGCGACATACGTCTAGAACCAGCGCCACTACCCGCCTGGTATCCCGGGGATCAATCAGGCCGTCGTCCCAGAGCCGGGCTGTGCCAAACAGCGCCGTGGAGCCGTCTTCTAGCTTCTTAGCCGTGGCTTGCTCGAGGAAATCTAAGGTTTTCGGATCAGGCTCAACACCACTACGGCGCTGTTTGTCCTCGGCTACAATGCGCATCACTTTGCCAGCTTGGGCAGGGCCCATTACGGCGGTGCGGCTGTTGGGCCAAGCGAAGATGAATCTTGGGTCCAGGCCACGGCCACACATGGCATAGTTGCCTGCGCCATAAGAACCGCCAATCACAACTGCGATCTTCGGTACTCGGCAGTTAGCAACGGCCTGCAGCATTTTAGAGCCGTTTTTGATGATGCCGTTCTGTTCCGAGTGCGTGCCCACCATGAAACCTGTGGTGTTGTGCAGGAACAAAAGCGGAGTGCCCGCTTGGTCGCACAGTTGGATAAACTGAGCCGCTTTAGCACTGCCAGCCGGGGTGATTGGGCCGTTGTTGCCGATGATGCCGACAGAGTGGCCTTCAATGCGGATGGTGCCGCACACGGTCTGGTTGTCGAACTCGTCTTTGAAGTCCATAAACTTCGAGCCGTCGGCGATGCGCGCCAGAACTTCACGGACGTCGTAAGGCTTCTTTGAATCCGAGGGAATAACGCCCAACAGTTCTTCTTCGGGATGAAGCGGCTCGTCCCACTTTAGCTCGCGCTGAACCGGCAGCTGCTCGTTCCAGGGTAGGGCTTCCATGATGTTTCTGGCTTGGCGGATGCCGTCCGCATCGTCTTCGGCTAAGTATTCGGTGGTGCCGGCAACCTGAGCATGCATTTCAGCCCCACCGAGTTCTTCAGCATCGGCGATTTCGCCAGTTGCTGCTTTTAGCAGTGGCGGCCCAGCTAGGAACATTTTTGTCTTGCCACGGATGGCAACCACGTAATCAGACAAGCCCGGCTGGTAAGCACCACCAGCGGTGGCGTTGCCGTGAACAACGGTGACCTGTGGAAGGCCTGCCGCAGACATTCTTGCTTGGTTGGCGAAGCCCCGTGCGCCCTGCACGAAGATATCGGTAGCGTAGTTCAAGTTGGCGCCGCCGCTCTCAGATAGTGAGACAACCGGCAGTTTGTTTTCTTTGGCGATCTGCTGCAGGCGTAAGGTCTTATCCAAGCCGGCAGGCGTGATGGTGCCGCCTTTGATGGCGCAATTGCTGGCGACCACCAGGCAGCGGATGCCGCTGACGGTGCCGATGCCCGCGATGATGTTGCCGCCAGCCATGCTGCCGTCTTTGTCGTCGTGCATCTTGTAGCCGGCCAGGGAGCAAAGCTCCAAGAACGGGGTGCCACGATCCAGTAAGCGATTAATGCGATCTCGGGGCAGGAGCTTGCCACGCTTGGCGAACTTTTCCCGTGCAGCTTCCGCCAGATCAAGAACCTTCTGCTCGACATCCCGGAAGGTCTGAACATGTTCGTTCATGGCATCGGTGTTGCCTTGGAACTCGTCGGATTGCGGATTAACGCTGCTTTCCAATGTTTGCATAAGAGTCTCCTCAATCCTCGCTGAGCACTTTGGGCGTTACTGCCCTATGGAAGCCGTTGAAGGGCTCATTATTCTTTGCTTTGGGCAGAGGCCACATCCGCGTGCCCTGAGAAGCCGCACCATCGATGCGTAGGCAGTCGCCGCTTATATAGGCAGCGCCTGGGCTTAGCAGAAAACAGATGGCCGCGCTGATTTCAGATTCTGTGCCCATGCGCTTAATGGGTACATGGTCTGCAAGGCCGCGAATCCACTCTTTCATGTGTGTTGGGTAATTATCCATACCGCTAGAAGCAATCCAGCCGGGTGCAACCGCATTCACACGAACACCGGAGGTGCCCCATTCAACAGCGGCGGTCTGGGTGAAGTTCACCATGCCAGCTCGTGCTGCGCCTGAGTGGCCCATGCCAGGCATGCCGCCCCACATATCCGCCACAATATTCACGATGGCGCCGCCGGTTTTTGCCAGTGCTTGAGTATAAGCTTCTCTGGCCACCAGAAAGCCGCCAGTGAGGTTGGTGCGAACCACGGTTTCCCAGCCTTTCTGGTTAATGCCTGCAAGCGGGGAAGGGAACTGGCCGCCAGCATTGTTCACCAAGCCGTTCAACCCGCCGTGCTCTTCAATGATCGTCTTTACGGTAGCTTTTACAGATTCTTCCTCACGGATATCGCAGGAATGAGCCGAGGCAATGCCGCCGTCTTCCATGATCTCTGCTTTAACTGCTTCAACTTTTTCAATTTTGCGTCCTACCAACGCAACCCGGGCACCAAGGGCGGCGAGTTCGTGGGCGGTGCAGCGTCCAATACCTGAACCGCCGCCGGTTACAATGATTGTCTGACCTTTGAATAGCTCAGGATGGAAAATCGATTGATAGCTCATATTTATAAGACCTTATTCAGCGTTCAGGCGCGAACCAGCCCGGCAGGTACCGGCACTGGAAACTCGAGCAATTGTTGGGCGAATGCTTTGCCCTGCGGATCTATACGCAGGCTGGCTATGCCGCCGCCACCTAGGCTGTGTTCCAGAAGGAAGTTGAACGCATGGAGCCCAGGCAACGCCCAGCGAGTAACCTTGCCGGTTTCGGGATCTAGGGTGTGGGCCATCCATTCGGCTACGGCTTCTTCGGTTAGTGCCGCTTCGATAAACGGAACGAATTCTGGATTGCGGGCGATAACACCAATGTTGCTGTGATCGCCTTTGTCGCCACTGCGGGCCCAAGCAAGGTCGACCAAGCGAACAGTGGTGTCGGTTGCAGATGCTGATTTGCCTGAGGACTGCGCAGCGATCTGGTCGGGCTGGAATCCGCTTGCCGATTCGATATCAACAGGGGTCACCTGACCGCTAAGGTCAACCGACACACCTACTTCATCCTTGGGTACCAAGCACGAATACAGACGTATCTTAGGTATGACAGCAGGGCGGCCGCCCACAATGCCAGTCAGGCCTGGCGCCATGCCGGTGGCTGCCTGGGCGATCTCCCGGGAGAAGAGCACCAGTGCCCCTTTTTTCGCATGCGCTGTGGCGATTTTGACGATAACTTCCCGGCATTCCTGGCCACGACCCTGCTTGCCATAGGTGGTTTCGGTGCCCAGCAGTTCGATACTGGTTTCCGTGTAATCGGCCAGGCCGCGCTCTTGGAACAGTCGGGACGTTTTAGTGAGAATTGCTTCGGCAACGGCTTGGGCTTTTTTCGGCGCATCAATGCCAGCAAGCAAGAAAGTAGCTGTGCACTTGAAGCCATCAGGCCAGGTTCCTGAAACCTTGTAGCTGTCTGTGGGGGGCAGGCCATGGGAACCGCGCACGGTTACACGGTCTTTTCCGCTTTCTTCGAGCTCAACCTCGGTAAAGTCGCAAACAACGTCTGGCAGCAGATAGGCGCGCGGGTCGCCGATTTCGTAAACCAGTTGCTCGGCCACAGTGCCACGGCTTACCTGGCCACCTGTGTTTTCAGGTTTGGTGATAACGAATTCACCGTTTGCGCTGACTTCGGCAATGGGGAAACCCATATCGGCAAAGCCGTCGGCGATATCTTCCCAATCGGTAAAGTTGCCGCCCGTTGATTGTGCGCCACACTCCAGCAAGTGACCGGCGAGGCTGCCTTGGGCCAGCTTATCGTAGTCCTTCCAATCCCAGCCAAACTCGTGAACCAGCGGCGCAAGTATCAGTGCGCTGTCTACAACCCGCCCGGTCAGGACAATGTCGGCGCCCTGTTCCAGAGCTTCCACCAAACCCGGTGCGCCAAGGTAGGCGTTCAGGCTTACCATCATTGCCGGCATGGGCTCGCCAGTGGCCATTTCGGTTATGCCGGCTTTGCTTAGGGCTTGTTTTTTCGGCAGTAGGTCATCACCGAGCACTAGGGCAATTTTCATTTCTACGCCGGCTTTTTCGCACAACGCTTGCAACGCATCACGGCACGCCACCGGGTTCACGCCACCGGCGTTGGCCAGCACGCGAATACCTTTTGCTTTAATGTCGCCAAGCAAAGGGCCCATAACCGTTTCGACAAAGTCCCGGGCATAGCCTTGGCTGGGGTCTTTCATCTTCTGGCCAGCCATGATCGACATGGTAACTTCGGCCAAGTAGTCGGCAACTAGATAGTCAATGTTACCTTTGTGAACCAGCTGTGCTGCAGCGGTTTCAGTGTCACCCCAGAATGCTGAGGAACAACCGATACGAACCGTTTTTGGGGAGTCAGCCATGTTTATGCATCCTGTTTCAGTGTTGGCCCGCATTTCGTGCTTGGGTGCAGGCCATAGATTGATCCATTGATCAGACCATACCAAGCAAGCGCTTGGTATGTAAACAGGTAAATGTCAGGTAGAATGACTCTTCCATTAAAGCCACTGGGTATGCCCGTGAATCAAGAGAAAATTCTTCAGTCACTCATTGCTGACAATCTGGTTTCTGATCCGGACAGTGCCCGGGGTCGTCTACTCCGCGAGGCGGCTAGGTTATTCCGTGAAAAAGGCTATGAGCGAACCACTGTCAGGGATCTGGCAGCGGCCGTAGGCATTCAATCCGGGAGTTTGTTCCATCATTTTCGTGCCAAAGAAGAAATTCTGAAGGCGGTAATGGTTGAAACAATAAGGCTGAATACGGCTGTTATGCGGGCAGCTATGAGCGCGGCTGACTCAAGCCGTGAGAAGTTGCGGGCATTGATCCGCGCAGAGTTGGAATCCATTAACGGCCAGACCGGCGAAGCGATGGCGGTTTTGATTTTTGAGTGGCGCAGCCTGTCTGAAGCATCCCAAGCAGAAGTGCTGACCTTGCGCGATATATACGAAGCCTTGTGGTTGGATGTATTGACTGCTCTAAATGAAGACGGTTCTCTGATCGCTGATCCGTTTGTGGTACGCCGTATGCTTACGGGCGCACTGAGCTGGACAGTAACTTGGTATCGGCCGGAACGCGGTGGCCTGACCCCAGAGGGCCTGACCGATCAGGTGGTTGCGATGTTGGGCCTGAATCAGCCCTGAGCTGCCATTTGGCAGGTTAAAAGATGCTAGTTGTCTATCCGTAATAAACTCATTGAATGAGCGCCGACCTATTGGTTTCTGTAAAGCCATTGTTTTAAATCATAATATTATCCAAAACGCCCTCCTTATTAGACTATTGGCCTAATCGGCATGACCGAGTCGGCAAACGAGCCATTTTTGTAAGACAGCTTTCAACGCACTCTTGCCCACCGGAATCACAGAACTCGCTGTGGTTCACGCTGATAAAAACAAAGAAGAGCAGGGTGATCTATGATGTCCGTACTGGCAATTCATGCAGGCCGTCTAGCGATGGTACGCAGTAAACTGGTTTTACTGGCAACGGCAGTTGTGTTTGCCGGCTGTTCCGCAAACCCCATATATAAAACCACCGGGGTTGTACTTGCAGGTTACTCCGAAGGTGAAGCCACGCCTTATGTTATGCAGATGTCTGACCCGAAAATGGCATGCGCGCTTGGGGAAGGCATCGATCCCTTGCTGTATTCCTTTTCGCGGATTACGAAGGCAATGTGCCGGCCGCCAAAGATGCCCGCGAACAAACGAAACGCCTATACGCCCTCACCGCCGAGCGTCGCCTGCTAGCATTCCACAGAGCCATGGCGGCCTATGATTTCGATCCCTCCAAAGAGCCTCTTGAGTGCCCGTTTCTGTTTAGCGAGCAGGACGAGATAACGTTTCTGCTTGGTTTGCTGACCGGTATGCAAGCGGTAGTAAATGATGCAAATTCCGGAGCCCGCGCGGGAATACCTCGCAATATTGCGCCCCAGGCGGAGCGTGCAGCAACCTGTGTCGACAACGAAAAACTGGGGGGCTTGCCCAATGCCGTTCGAGCACTGGTGTGGCTATTGTTGCCGGATACCCAGCCAGAGCTGTCACCAGACCCTTGGATTGTGCTGAAAAACAGCTCTGCCCTTGGTGTAAAAGCGGGCATTCGTGCCTCCATGGCTATCGAAGCTGTTGCTGCCGAAACCCTTTGGCCGCCCGGAAGTGCTGGCTGATGTTATCCGTCGTTTCACGGAGGCAGACAGCACGATTGAGGTTTGGGACGAATACCGGCTGGTCGATCACGTAGCCGAAGGGGTCATCCGCTTTTCCTCAGACAAGCACTGGACTGCCCATTATGGCTACCGCACACCGCAGACGTTCTTCGGCAAAATGAGCCCGGAACGTGATACCGAAAACATTGAAACCATGAGCCTGGACGATCTGCTCTGAGCCAGCAGTTCCGGCGCCCGTATTCGGCCGCTTAATGCACTCACAATAAACACAAAAATGACCCGGAGGTCGTTATGATCCGCAAATCCCTCGTTGCCCTGATTCTTGCAGCCGTGGCGCCATTGGCGTCGGCCCAGACCGTAAAAATGTGCGTGTTCGATGTGATTGGCGCAAACGGTGACATCTACAACATGGTTAAGGACTATGCGCTGGAGATGAAATCCCACGGTGTGGACTTTGAGCTTAATCCTTACACCGATGAGGGTGTTGCTGTGGGTGACTTCAATGCCGGCCAGTGCGATGCCGTGGCTGCGACGGATCTGCGCACGCGCCCTTTTAACCGCTTCACAGGAACCGTAAGTGCCGTTGGCGCGCTTCCTACCTACGATGACCTAGAAACGCTTCTGGCGACATTGGCGCAGCCTAAAGCTGCCCCTCTTATGAAACAGGACGGTTATGAAGTATTAGGCATTGTGCCTGCCGGTGCGGGCTACCTGTTTGTTAACGACCGCAGCATGGATACAGCGGGCGATCTGGCTGGTAAGCGCATGGCGACGTTGGACTATCAGAAAGACGCTATCCATATGGTGAACTTCGTTAAGGCAACGGTGGTGCCTTCGGATATCACCAACTTTGCGGGCAAGTTTAATAACGGTTCGGTTGATACAGCCTACGCACCGGCCTTCGCGTACGAAGCACTTGAGCTCTACAAAGGCTTGGGCGATAAAGGCGGCATTGTGGATTACCCCCTGGCACAGCTGACTATCCAGATCATCGCGCGCGAAGGCGTGCTGGATGATGAAACCGCCCAAGCCGCTCGTCAGGTGGCTTGGGGAATGTATCCTCAAGCCATGAACCTGATCAAAAAGCAGGAAGAGGCGATACCCGAAGAAAAGTGGATCCGCATTCCAGAAAAGGACATTCAGGGATACCAAGAAATGTTCCGCCAGAACCGGATCGAAATGCGCGACGGCCTTAATGGTGCGCCCGATGTGTATCACAACAAGATGCTGGGTTTGCTGAGCAAAATTCGCTGCGCAAGCAACCCGTCGGCTTCAGAGTGCACCTCGGAAAACCGGGAATAATAGGGCGGATTACGCATGAACTGGCGAGCATTGACAGCTCCAGCCGCGCGAACGCTTTACCCCGCGCATAAAATACACGGGGCTATTCTGCTGTTGCTGCTGTCTTTTACCCTGCTTCTGGGCATGGGAAATTCACTTCATTCGCACCTCGCTGGAGCGTAACCTTGCGTTGTGCGCGGATAAACATACGGCGTATCAGAACAACATTGAGAAGGCTACGCCCGCGCTGGGGGTTTTCAAAACCGTTGAGCAGGGGTTCGCGACCTTTCTGTTGGAGAACATAGAGCTTACTAAGTATCTGTTTATCGCAATCTTTGCGATGGCGGCCGCAGTGGCAGCGCTGGATGCCGATCATATAGCACTGAGGTTGCCCAGAAACCGATCAGAGTGGCGCCTTAGCCAGGCTGTACAGTTCTTTGTAAATGGCACCATGGTGTTCTCAATGCATGCCTATCTGGGCCGGCTGTCGAGTTCGCCGGGGACTGACTCGACAGCCATGCTCCAGTTTGCGTGCGCAGGCGTATTCGGACTGTTCATGGTGATCAACGCCATACGCTTTCTGTATGTTCCAAAGCGCATTCGAGTCGGCGGGCTGGCGCTATCTTCAGGCCTGGTGATACCGCTTTACTGTGTCATGGGCTTGATTGCCATGAGCTACTTCTTCTTTGCGGATGGCTATGCCTCGGGGCTTGCCATCTACTTTGGCATGATGTCCAACTTGTCTTCGATGTTTATCAATATCGGGCTCTATGTGCTAGTGGGTATGGTTCTGAAGCAGACCCGTTTGCCAGAGTTGCTGTTGAACGTGATCAAGCCGTACAACCTGCCTGCGCCCATGCTGGCGTCGGTCATTATATTTGCGACGGCATTCCCGACGGCGTTCACCGGGGCCTCCGGCATTTTCATTCTCGCCGTTGGCGGTGTGGTTTACGATGAGCTGCGTAGGGCAGGTGCTGGGCGGCAACTGGCGCTTGCCACAACCGCTATGTCTGGAAGCCTCGGTGTGGTGCTCAACCCCTGCCTGCTGATTGTGGTGGTTGCGGCCCTTAACAAGGAAATTACCACCACCGAGATGTACGATTGGGGCTTTTGGGTGTTCCTTTTTTCGGCCACTCTGTTCTCCTTCATCGTGTGTAAAACGGAAGGCAATTGGCGACCACGCCCGCCCCCGGGTGCTTTCAAGGCATCGCTGCGCCAGCTTATGCCTTTGTTGCCTTATGTGGCGCTTGCTGTTGCAGTGATATTCACTATATATGCTGTGCTTGGCCTGTCATCTTGGATTCAACGAATACAGCGCGCCGTTGATTCTGCCAATCGTGATGCTTGCTCTGGTGTTTCTTGATGCAGATAGCAGCAGCCGTGAAAACAATGAAACCTGCTTTAAAGCCTTTTGGGATCGAAGTTGCTCGGCAGCTAGTGATTCCGCCGTGCATATCGGCGCCTTGCTGGCACTGATCGGCTTTTCCATTTGTTTGGGAGGCATTCTTGAGCGCTCTGATATCGTTCATTTCCTGTTCCCGGAACATCTGACCAGCCCTTGGCTTGCGATGTTGGTGATTGTCGTCATGCTCACGGCAATCGGCATGGTTATGGATCCCTTTGGCGCGGTCATATTGGTTTCGGCGACCATTGCGCAGCCAGCGATCCAACTAGGTATTGATCCACTGCACTTCTGGATTGTTTGCTTGGTGGCCTTTGAGCTGGGCTATCTCAGTCCTCCAGTGGCGCTGAACCACTTGCTAACCCGCCAGGTTGTTGGCGAAACGGAAGTGCTTGCGGCAGAGCGCGTTGGGTCTTTTTGGCATCGCTACGAGCGGTTGTTGTTGCCCATTGCGGTAATGGGTCCAACGCTGTTGCTGGTCGCCTTTGTGCCGATGCTGTTCTACGCGATGTAAGGATTGTGCTCTATAGTTAAAGCCGCCTCCGGGGTTTCCTGAGGCGGCTTTTTTGTATCTCCGTGCTCAGGCTTGCGTGTTCCTTAACATCTGGCTAAACGTGGGTCACGTATACTTGGGACTTGCACAAAAAACAGGGGCTAATGCGGATGCCGGCTAACTCAAAGGCAGCAGCGTTTTTCAGGTATTCCATATTGGCGACGTTGGTTGCTGCACTTTTCGGCTGTGATGGCAGTTTTAACGGCAATGAGCCAGCGCTCGCCAATGTTGCGTTGTCGGGCATCATAGACATTGAAACCGGTACGCGGGTAGATTCAGACGATGCGGGTACTTTGGCGTTGAGCGCTTCCCCCCCTGCGCCGCTCGCAGCTTCTGCCACAGGAATTCATTCTGGCGGGCTACATAAGCGCGAGCAGCGGGACATACCCCGGTTTTAACGAATTAAATTATCCGGCCGACCCTGTTGATGCCTTTTCCATGACTTTGCGAGAAGGGCAAACCATTTATCTTCAGCCATTTTCAACACGTGAGGGTGTCTCTCCGCTGACTTTGTCGTTGTTGAGTGGCAGCCGTGTTATCGAAACCGTTTCTACCGATAACCAACCGGGTTCGATTCGGGTTTCGTTACCGAATGCTGAGGTTGCAGGAATCTATACCGTGCAGGTTGAGGCAGCTGGCGCTGGTATTGCTTACAACGCCTCGCTGCTCCCTGTTCGGGTTCTGGGTGAGGGCGGCACGGGTTCATCAGCAGATCTGCTGGCGGCTTTGCACTGGGTTGCGGGCCCGACGGATGGAGAGCCCCTAGCCGATATCGTCAACCTGAGTCTCGGTGGACTTCCTTTCCAGCCCCGGCTGAGGGATGCCATTGATTACGGGGCCAGGCGGGGCATTGTGTTTGTCGCGGCGGCGGGTAATTCCGCTTCTACGCTTGCGTCCTATCCTGCTGCCTACGGAAAGGTGTTTGCCGTCAGCGCTGTCGATGGCGCGGGTGTTTTGGCATCTTACTCGAATTCTGGTGACTGGATCGACCTAGCCGCGCCCGGCGGCGATGCCAGCCGTGATGATAACGCTGATGGTCGCAGTGATCTGATCAGCAGCACCAGCGCAAGCCTGGTAAACGGCATTCTTCAGGAAACTTATATCGGCTTGCAGGGCACATCCATGGCAGCGCCCCACGTGTCTGCCGTTTTTGCGCTGATGAAGAATCTTGATTCGTCACTCAACTATGAAAAGCTGAATATCAAGCTGGTGGTAGGGGATCTTACCGCCACGGATTGCGGCAGCCCAATGTGTCCGAAGTCGACTGAGCTGGGCTGGGGGCTTCTGGATGCGGGTAAGTCGGCTTTGGCCGCATCTACAGGCACGGTATCGGATTTCTTAACGGCGTCTCCCTCCATTGTGAGCCTTTCAACGGAGGGGGAGCTGTCTGCGAGTGTGAGCCTGAATGTTTATGGCAGTAATCCGGATGACATCATCATTGATTCCGTATCCGTGGCGGCTCCATGGCTACGACTGGATTCACCTCTGGTCAACGAGGGCTCTGGAACCGATTTTGAGATCAATTTAACTCTAAATCCCCGTCATAGGCCAGCGGGTGACAGATCAGCAGGCTCGTGATGCAGGCAGACATTTCGTTCTGCTGGTTGACCCAGAGCCTGACGGCGATCTTTACACAACTGCCGCCCAGGCCAGCGCCGTAGCAGAGAACGGGCAGTATCAGTTTTCATTTTTACCGGACGATGGTGCTGAGCCGAAAATGCTGAATGAGGTCCCGCCGGGTAACTATATTCTTGTTGCAGGATCCGATCTGGATAACGATGGGCTGATTTGCCATGCTGGTGAAGCCTGTGCGGAGTACCCAGTGGCCGGGCTCCGGGAGGAAGTTACGGTCAGGCGGGGGGAGCCCATCACCGGCATCCGGATGACAACCAGTTATTCGCGGCCCACCATATCTGTTGCGACACCCGACATCTTGCCCCGCCCTGGGTTCAGGGGCTATAAGCTGATACAGCGCGGGTCAGAGAGTGAGATAGATAGTGATGTGACGCGTAAGGCAACACCCAAAATAATCGGAGCAGAGCGTTGATGGCTGTGCGCTCGCCTGCGCCCGGAACTATGGTTACGCAGGTTATCACTTCGCCCTGTGTGGTGGTGGCGGTTCCGGCCATTGACTGGCCGGAGATTCGAGTGTCAGGTGTCCGCGACAGGGATCTTGTGATTAAGTTTTAAAGATCCTGCCGCGAATGAGTTGATCATACAAGAGGCAATCAGCCGTTGATCTTTGGCCGCGAATCCCTAAGCTATGGGAACGAATTTTTTCTTCCTGCGGAGTCCCTTCCAGTCTATGAGCCAGCAACAATACAACGCCGATGCCATTGAAGTACTGAGCGGTTTGGACCCGGTGCGCAAACGCCCAGGCATGTACACGGATACCAGCCGCCCGAACCATCTGGCCCAGGAAGTCATTGATAATAGTGTGGATGAGGCCCTGGCAGGCCACGCACGCCGTATTGACGTTGTGCTTTATGCCGATGGATCGCTGAGTGTTGAAGATGATGGCCGCGGTATGCCGGTTGATCTCCACAAAGAGGAAGGGGTGTCTGGTGTTGAGCTGATCCTTACGCGGCTGCACGCTGGCGGCAAGTTCTCCCAGGGCAATTACAATTTTTCGGGGGGGCTGCACGGTGTAGGCGTTTCGGTCGTGAACGCGCTTTCTAAACACCTTGAGATAACCATAAAGCGCGACGGCCAGCTCCATCGGATGACGTTCGCCAATGGCGACAAAGCCTCTGAGTTGGAAGTTATTGATACCGTTGGCAAGCGCAATACAGGCACCCGCATTAAGTTCACGCCGGATACAACGTATTTCGACAGCCCCAATTTTTCGGTTAGCCGTCTGCGTCATAACCTGCGCGCTAAAGCGGTGCTTTGCCCCGGTTTAACGGTGACCTTTAAGCAGGAAAAAACCGACGAGAAAGACGAGTGGCTCTATGAAGAGGGCCTGCGAGATTATCTCCGTTCTGCATTGACAGATATTGAAGTCATGCCTCTGGAGCCTTTCACCGGCAGCTTTTCCGGTAGCAAGGACGCTGTTGACTGGGCAATTCAGTGGCTGCCGGAAGGCGGTGAGGCGCTCATGGAGAGCTACGTTAACTTGATACCCACTGTTCAAGGTGGCACCCATGTAAACGGCTTACGCACCGGGCTGTTGGAAGCCATGCGCGAATTCTGCGAGTTCCGTAACCTGCTGCCAAGGGGCGTTAAATTGTCTCCCGAGGACATCTGGGAAAAAGCAGCCTATGTGCTTTCGTTCAAAATGCAGGAGCCGCAGTTTTCCGGGCAAACAAAGGAGCGTTTGTCCTCACGGGAGGCCGCCGGATTTATTTCTGGTGTGGTCAAGGACGCCTTCAGTTTATGGCTGAACCAGCACACCGATGTGGCCGAAGCGCTGGCCGAACTGTTCATTAGCAATGCTCAGCGCAGGCTTAAGGCTGGCAAGAAAGTGGCCCGCAAAAGAGTAACATCTGGCCCCGCCTTGCCCGGCAAGCTGGCGGACTGCTCCGGCAGCGATACCGCTCGTTCTGAATTGTTTCTGGTTGAGGGCGACTCCGCTGGTGGTTCTGCTAAACAGGCCCGCGATCGCCAGTTCCAGGCGGTCATGCCGCTGCGCGGAAAAATCCTGAATACCTGGGAAGTAGATTCCAGCGAAATTTTGGCCTCCCAAGAAATTCATGACATTGCCGTAGCTATAGGTGTGGATCCCAACTCCGACAAGCTCAACAGCCTGCGTTACAACAAGGTTTGCATCCTGGCTGATGCGGATTCTGATGGCCTGCACATTGCGACTCTGCTGTGTGCTCTGTTTCTTAAGCATTTCCGCCCGGTTGTTGCCGCGGGCCATGTATTCGTCGCCATGCCGCCGCTTTATCGTGTGGATGTGGGCAAGGAAACCTTCTACGCACTCGACGAGCCAGAAAAACAGGGCATTATTAACCGCATTGAAGCAGAAAAGCGCAGAGGAAAGATTTCGGTAACCCGCTTTAAAGGATTGGGTGAAATGAACCCACTTCAGCTCCGTGAGACCACCATGGCACCAGATACGCGTCGACTGGTTATGCTGACCATCGAAGACGGAGACGATACGGACAGCCATATGGACATGCTCCTAGGCAAGAAACGCGCCTCAGACCGCAGAGCCTGGCTGGAAACCTATGGCAACATGGCGGATGTAGCTGGCTGATAGCTTATGCTATTTTGATCTATAAGAATAATTCGTTATTCTTTTTAAGTATTCAATAAACTCGTTATTCTTCCGGTTTTCTGATCGGGAAGAATCGTAAATGGACTGGCAAGGCTGGTTTGCTCTGGGTCTGGCAGGCGTCGCGCTGTTACTCATGAGTTCAGGGCGGTATGCACCTCATCTTGTGATGATGGGTGTGCTCGTTGTGCTCAGTGCCAGTGGCGTCATTTCGCCCGACCAGGCACTGATGGGTTTCAGCAACACAGGGCTGATCACGGTTGTCGCTCTGTTTGTGGTGGCGGCTGGCATACACCACTCCGGCGGCGTTGATTTGCTGGTCAGGTACCTGCTCAGAAACCCCAAGACCGTGCGCTCGGCGCAGGCACGCATTACTCTTCCAGTTGCACTGTTAAGCGGTTTTCTCAACAACACCCCCGTTGTGGCGACGATGATTCCCGCCATTCATGCCTGGTCCCGGAAGATCGGCATTGCACCATCCAAACTTATGATCCCCCTGAGCTACTCTGCCATTCTAGGTGGCACGCTAACCATGATTGGTACCAGCACCAACCTGGTTGTTAATGGCCAGTACCAACAGTTGACCGGTGATGCTGGGCTTTCCATTTTCTCCATCACGGCCGTTGGCTTACCCGTTGCAGTTCTTGGCATTGCTGCAATCTTACTGTTTATGCCCAGGGCTTTGCCAAACCGGGAAGACCGACACAAATTTGGCTCCATGAGAGAATTCACGCTGGAAGTTGCGGTTGCAATTGATGGGCCGTTAGTTGGCAAGACAGTAGGCGAGGCGGGCCTGCGAGAGCTTGAGCACCTCTACCTGGTAGAAATTGAACGTGATGGTAGCGTGGTAACGGCGGTGCCATCTGAGGAGCGCCTGTGTGGCGCCGACCGGCTGGTGTTTGCCGGTGATACTCAAGCAATCTCGGACCTGCTGCGAATTAACGGCATCGTGCCTTCGGTGCACGCAGATGAACCCAGTTTGAGCCAGGATCGTGCAGAGCGCTGCCTGATGGAGGCGGCTTTGTCTCCGCAGTCAGAAGTGCTGGGTCTGACGATTCGCGACGCGCGTTTCCGGGAGCGCTACGGAGCGGTGGTGTTGGCGGTCGCCCGGGGTGGTGCCCGAGTATCCGGAAACCTGGGTAATATTCGTCTCAAACCTGGCGATGTGCTTTTGCTGGAAGCTCGGCCCGCGTTTGTAAGCCGGCAGCGCTACAACAATGACTTTCTGCTTATAAACGATCTGGGAACCGAGGCTCCAAGGCACGACCGTGCCTGGTTGTCCTGGGGAGTCTTAGTTGTGCTGGTGGGGCTGGTCGCCTGCGGTGTTCTCAGTATGCTCAACGCTGCCTTGATGGGAGCAGCTCTGATGATCCTGAGTGGCTGCTGCTCCGTAGGCCAAGCACAGAAATCAGTGGATGTGCCCGTGGTTCTTACCATTGGTGCTTCGTTTGCCCTGGGCGCTGCCCTGCAGGAGACCGGGGCTGCGAGTTACGTCGCAGGTGCCATTCTAAGCCTCAGCAAGGGGCACGTATTACTGGCTTTGTTCATGGTCTATTTTTCAGTCTCTGTGCTTACGGAGGTTATCACCAACAATGCGGCGGCCGTTCTGGTTATTCCGGTTGTGTTGTCGATGACCAGTACCATGGGCGTTGAGGCAGAACCGTTTGTTATCGCAGTAATGATGGCCGCGTCGGCCAGCTTTGCCACGCCCCTTGGGTATCAGACCAACATGATGGTGTTCGGCCCTGGTGGGTACAGGTTCGGGGATTTCGTACGTGTTGGCCTGCCAATGAATGTGTTCATTGGCCTGGTATCTGTTGCAGTCATTTCCGTGGTGTACGGAATCAGCCCGTGATAACCGAAGGTGCAGGCTGATTGGCTAGAATGTCGCAGCAAAGCACGCGCAGCTCGCTCTCGTGAGTAAAGCCCAGTGACAGGGTGACACACATATAAGCGCCGGTTACGCAGAGATAGGGTGCTGTAACGTGGAGGTTGCCAGGCTGAGCCAATGCCTGCTGAAGATACTGTTGCCGGTACCAGTCCGCCTTGTTGGTGCTCTCAAGCGGCTTAAATCGCGGGTCTCGGCTTCGGGCCTCGGTGTCCGATATCAATGTGTCCTCAACCTGAACGCCTTTATCATCCGCCAGATAACAGCGTGAAACCGTGGAATGACTCAGCAGCTTGCTACAAGCCTGGGCCATAGTGACGCCGGTTTGCAGTTGCTCGGTGGCTTTATAAAAATCCCGTTGAAAAAAATCCACCAGCTGGCGGGTCGGGTCACGGGTTATCTGGTGGCGCGCTTTGTACTCTCGCAGTAGCTGGTCAAAATCTGCGGATGCATTGCAGAGCTGTGCTAGTTCAGTACTGGGACGGCAGAAGTAGAACCCTTGAACAAAATCCACGCCGGCATCGATGGCAATCATGGCCTGATCGCTGGTTTCTACACCCTCCAGTAAAACCAGGCACCCCGATTGATGCAGCAGCGAAACTATACCGTTTAGTATTTGTCGTGCCTTGCGGTCTTCTGTTGCCCGGGTCAGTAGTTTTCGATCCAACTTGACGATGTCCGGTGACAGATTCCAGATTCGCTCAAAGTTGGAGTGCCCAGCGCCAAAATCGTCAATAGCCGTCAGGCACCCCAGCTGCTTGTAGTAGGCAACGGTTTCACGCAGGCGTTCGGCGTCATCGGTTGGTTGCTCGACAATCTCGATAACGATCCTGTGTGGTGGCAGCTTGGTTTTCGCAAGCAATTCGCCGAAAAACGAATCTGTCTGGCTACCACTGGTTACAACTCGGGGGGAAACATTCAGAAACAGCCAATTGAGTTGGTCCTCTAGGCCGCTGCAGTTTTGGATGTGCAGATATCGACAGAGCCGATCCAGGAGGAGGGCCTCAGCATCTGAGGTTGGTAGCTCAAAAAGGTGAATCGGAAGAACACTGGCGCTGTCTGGATCCAGCGCCCGAATCAAGGCTTCGTAGCCAACGGTTCGTTTGTGGGAAATACTGTAAATGGGCTGTAGAGCCGTGCTCAGAATCAGGCCGCGAAAGTCCGCCGTCCAGACATCGCCGTTTCTGTGTAACATTGGCGATAGCATGTCCAGTTCTGGGTCTGTCAGATTTTCCGGGAGGGCGTACTGCATAATGAGTTTTGAGCCATTGAACGAATGCATCAGGTGCTATTGAAAAAAGCGCCTGAACGGCCACTGATCAGTCACGGCTGAAACCGGAAAAACCTGAGTAAACTGATAGTTGGAAGGGAGGTTGCCAAAAATAAGAGAGCATTACCACTATTTCATGAAGAAACTGGCAGAGGTTTGCAATTATTCAATAGTGAGTGTGAACTGAAGGGGGTAGCTAGGCCCCGAACAGGGGCCACGTAAAATCAGTTATTACTTGGGATTACAACGGATTCGTCGAATTCAAGTTCCATGTCTTGTCCTCTCGTTCAATGAGGCCCCCGACGGGGCAGTTAAGCATGGATAAAGTCTATCGAGTTCATAAGTTTTAACAATCCGTACAACCCGTATGTGGCTTCTTACTTGAATCCAAGATACTTCAATTCCCGATGGAGAATATGAGGCATTAGTTGCTATGCAAATAATTAATACATCTACCAGTTACGGGTGGCTAGCTATTATTGTTCACTGGGTTGCTGCTGTGGCAGTGTTTGGCATGTTTGCTTTGGGTTTTTGGATGGTCGACCTAACGTACTACAGCGAGTGGTACCAGCGTGCTCCAGACATTCATCGCAGTATTGGCGTTTTGTTGTTTGTCTTGACGGTATTTCGGCTGCTTTGGCGTTTATTGACTGCATCGCCTGCTCCGTTGGCGGGGCATAAGCGTTGGGAGGTTGCCAGCGCCTACGCCGCTCACGGGTTGTTATATGTTCTTGTTTTTGTAGCGACGGTGAGTGGGTTTTTGATTTCAACCGCCGACGGTTCATCGGTGAGCGTATTTGGTTGGTTCGACGTACCATCCGTGACAGGGCAGGTTAAACGGCTTGAAGATACTGCAGGGCTGGTACATTACTGGAGCACCTGGGCTTTGGTTGCTCTGGCGCTGATTCACTCAGCGGGGGCGCTGAAGCATCATTTTATCGACCGTGATAATACCCTGCGCCAGATGCTTGTTCCGCAGCGACAGGATAATTGATTCGTGCAATGCTGCTATGAATCAGAGCGTTTCCGTTTTTTAAAAGGAGAAATTATGAAAAAGTTACTGCTAGCGTCGGCTGTTTCCATGACGCTTATAGGGAGTGTGCATGCCAGTGAACACAGCGGCACCTATGATTTCGATAATGAAGACACTCACCAGTTCATCACGTTCAAGATCTCTCATCTGGGTTATAGCTGGCTCTATGGTCGCTTCAATGATTTCGATGGTCAGTTTTTTTACGATGCTGAAAATCCGGAAAACAGCTCTGTGAATGTAACCATTGATACGTCCAGTGTGGACTCGAACCACGCCGAGCGTGATAAGCACTTGCGAAGTGAAGATTTCCTGCACGTGAGTGAGTACCCTCAAGCGAGTTTCAAGAGCAAGCGGGTGGTGCTTGGTGACGAAGGCGAAGCGGATATTGTTGGCGATCTCACACTTCGCGGTGTCACCCGTGAGGTTACCTTGGACTTGGAAATGCTGGACCATGGTAAAGACCCGTGGGGTGGCTATCGCATGGGATTTGAGGCGGAAACTGAGCTACGACTTGAAGACTTCGGCATCCCGATGAGCCTCGGGAAGGCGTCCGAGACAGTAGAAATTATTATCTCCGTAGAAGGTATCCGCCAGTAAATTTGGCTGCACCTGCGATAACAGGTTCCGGGGTTATACCCGGAATCTGCCTGTCTGTTTTTCCAGTTCCCCTTCGGCTTCCTGGGATGTCTCGCAGGAGCGGCAAAGATGTCGTTGGCGCCAAAACTGAGCGGCGAAAATAACCAGCCATATAAGCAGTCCCGCCCAGAGATAGGTTGCAGGAACTTGAAAGCTGCCACTGATAGCGAATTCCACTAGAAGCATCAGCGCGACGGCCAGTGCCGCATTCGCCATTGCCGTAGCCATGGCTTGCCCGCAGGCTTTGAGATTGGGTTTCATAGTGTTCCGCTTGTTTTGAAGGAAAAACGGTCTTCTATTCATCACTAACCACGAGCATACGGCGCACCTTACAGACTCTCCATGCGGGAATTCCGCTATTGGAATCGATGGCTTCGGACATTGATGAACCATTTTGGCCCATAAATCCGCAGGTTGTTGGTGTATCAGCCCGGTGCTCCATATAATGTCCCACTGCACAGGCCCCGTGATTATTCCGGGCGCACAGGGTAGCATCACGGACTCTTTCAAAATCAGGCAATACAGGCAAAAAAGAGGCATCCATGCCAGAGTTTCAGACAACGGATGAAGGCTTTGAGCGGGTTTCACTCAAGGACTACACGGATAAAGCCTATCTCGACTACTCCATGTACGTCATTCTTGACCGCGCACTTCCCAGTGTCGGGGACGGGCTGAAGCCGGTTCAGCGGCGCATTATTTACGCTATGTCAGAGCTGGGCCTGAAGTCCACGTCCAAATACAAGAAATCTGCCCGTACCGTGGGTGACGTTCTGGGTAAGTTTCACCCGCACGGGGATAGCGCCTGTTACGAAGCCATGGTGCTCATGGCGCAGCCATTTTCTTATCGCTATCCGCTTGTAGACGGCCAGGGTAACTGGGGCGCGCCAGATGACCCTAAATCCTTCGCCGCTATGCGTTACACCGAGTCCCGCTTGGCACGCTTTGCGGATGTGCTACTCGCAGAGCTGGGGCAAGGCACTGTAGACTGGACGCCCAACTTTGACGGCACCATGGACGAGCCTTCGGTGCTGCCTGCAAGATTGCCCCATGTACTATTAAATGGCACTACAGGTATTGCCGTGGGTATGGCGACGGACATTCCGCCTCATAATGTAAGGGAAGTAACAGCCGCTTGTATTCGGTTGTTGGATGATCCCGAGGCAACCGTTGATCAGCTGTGCGAGCACGTTAAGGGCCCGGACTTCCCCACCTATGCGGAAATTATTACGCCCCGCAAGGATCTGCGCCAGATGTATGAAACCGGCCGTGGCTCGCTGCGCATGCGTGCTCGTTGGGTTCGGGAAAGCGGTGAGATTGTGGTTACCGACTTGCCACACCAAGTTTCTGGCAACCGTGTGCTCGAACAGATTGCGCACCAGATGCAAATCAAAAAACTGCCTATGGTGGCGGATCTGCGCGACGAGTCTGATCACGAGAACCCCACCCGACTAGTCATTGTGCCGCGCTCTAATAGGGTAGATCTCGACGGGCTGATGGCTCACCTGTTTGCCAGCACCGATCTTGAGAAAAGCTACCGAGTAAACATCAACGTTATTGGCAACGATGGGCGCCCGGGAGTGAAAGGCCTGCGCCAGATGCTTACGGAGTGGCTGGCGTTTCGGCGTACCACTGTCACTCGTCGTCTGCAGCACAGGCTGGATAAAATATTGGCGCGTTTGCACATTCTTGAAGGCCTTTTAATTGCCTACCTGAATATTGACGAAGTCATCCATATTATACGCACCGAAGATAAACCCAAAACGGTCTTTATGGAGCGATTCGGGTTGTCTGCGGACCAGGCCGAATCCATTCTCGAGCTGAAGTTGCGCCACTTGGCCAAGCTTGAAGAAATGAAAATCCGCGGTGAGCAAGATGAGCTGGCCATAGAGCGAGACGAGCTACAGGCTATTCTTGGCTCCGAGGATCGCTTGCGAGAGTTGATCAAGAGCGAATTGTTGGCAGACGCCGAAGAGTATGGCGACGACCGCCGTTCTCCGATTGTCGAACGTGGCGAGGCCCGGGCTTTCAGCGAGAACGATTTGGTTTCCAACGATCCCGTTACGGTTGTTCTCTCAGATAAAGGCTGGGTACGCGCCGCCAAAGGCCATGATATAGATCCGGACGGGCTGAGCTACAAGGCCGGCGATAGCTTTTCGTTAGTTGCCCGTGGCCGCAACAACCAGCAAACGATTTTTCTGGACTCCACCGGCCGGGCATACTCACTGATGGCCCACAGCTTACCTTCGGCGAGAGGGCAGGGGGAGCCACTGACCGGCCGGATTAATTCGCCTTCGGGGGCGAGCTTCTCCGGCGTGCTTATGGGTGACCTTGCACGCAAGACGCTATTGGTGACCGACGGCGGGTACGGGTTTGTGACCTCTTTGAGTAACATGATCAGCAAAAATCGCAATGGCAAAGCGGTGGTCAGTGTGCCTAAGGGCGCGAAAATATTGCCGCCGGTGATCATTCCCAACACCGAGGATGCCCTCTTTCTGGGGGCGATTTCCAATGAAGGCAGAATGCTTGTATTCCCGCTCAGCGAACTGCCTGAGCTGAGTAAGGGCAAGGGTAACAAGATCATCAGTATCCCCTCTGCACGGGTACAAAACCGTGAGGAGTATGTGGTCGCGACCGCCGTGTTTGGCAAGGATGACCAGCTGGAGATTCGTGCGGGCAAGCGCAAGATGGGGCTGCAGTTCGCCGATCTTGAGCATTATATTGGCGAGCGTGGCCGGCGTGGGCACAAGCTGCCTCGCGGCTTGCAGCGTGTTGATGCGATTGATGTTATCCCCTCTGCCGCCCGGGCAAAGGAAGAGGACAGTGCTGATGATGGAAAGTTCTGATTATGGAGAGCACCGACAGTGAGTGAACTTGTTCTAATTAACGTGTCCGGGCGCGACAAACCAGGGCTCACGTCGGAAATTACCGGCATCATGGGGCGTTATGATGTCCGGATTCTTGATATAGGGCAGGCGGTCATTCACGACCATCTAACCTGGGGGATTCTCATTGAAATTCCGGATGAGTCGAAATCCTCGCCCGTCATCCGTGACCTGCTGTTCCGTTTTCACGCCTTGGATCTTCAGGTGAGGTTTGCTCCGATTACCATCGAAGAGTACCACTCCTGGGCTGAGGGCCGTAATCGAGCCTGTTACATCGTTACTCTGTTGTCCCGCGACATCAAGGCGGAACAGATTGCTAGGGTATCTGCTATTACCGCTCGCCACGGCCTGAACATTGACAACATTTCCCGGCTTTCTGCGAGACCTTCACTCAACGCGTCCAGTGATGGGATTGCATGCGTGGAGTTCTCCGTACGGGGCACGCCGTCGGATCCTGAGCAGCTGAGGGCTGATTTCCTGCATATTGCAGGTGAGATGAATGTGGATATCGCGTTTCAAGAAGATTCCATTTTTCGCCGCAACCGCCGCTTGGTGGTCTTTGATATGGACTCTACCCTCATTGAAGCCGAAGTGATCGATGAGCTTGCCGAAGAGGCCGGTGTGGGCGCCCAGGTTGCAGAGATCACCGACCGCGCGATGCAGGGGGAGCTGGACTTCAGTCAGAGCTTTGCTGAGCGTCTGTCGCTGCTTAAGGGCCTAGATGAGTCCGTACTGGAGCGGGTTGCAGGTCGCTTGAAGATGACCGAAGGGGCAGAGCACCTTATTCGAAGCCTGAAAGCCCTAGGTTATCGCACCGCGATTCTCTCTGGTGGCTTTACTTATTTTGCCCGACATCTTCAAGAGAAGCTGGGCATCGATTACGTATACGCCAATGAGCTGGAGATCCGCGATGGAAAGGTAACCGGTGAGGTTTCTGGCCAGATTGTAGACGGCAAGCGCAAGGCGGAGCTGTTGCTGGAAATTGCCGAGAAGGAGCATATTTCCCGCGAACAGGTAATCGCGGTGGGCGATGGTGCCAACGACCTGCCTATGTTGAGCCAAGCCGGCTTGGGTGTTGCGTTTCGGGCTAAACCACTGGTTAAGGAATCTGCCCGGCACGCTATCTCGACGCTTGGCCTAGACGCCATTCTTTACCTGATTGGCTTTCGCGAGAGTGAAACCAATCAGGGGCTGAAGAACGCCGGTTTCTGAGCCGGCGTTTCTCAGTCAGCCTCAGTTATCGCTAAAGTCGTAATTCATCTCCGGAGCCGGAGCCTGAAGGTAGTAACCCTGAACGTAGTTCACGCCAGCTTGCCAGAGTGTGGCGAGAAGACTGGCATTTTCTACCAGTGGAATAATGGTGAGTTTGCCGGCACTTTGCAGGCTCTTTACCATTTCCTTTACCTGCTCCTTGGCTTCGCCATTCTTCTGGATTTCTTCAGTAAAGGAACCGTCGATCTTCACGTAATCCGTATCAATGTGTTTCAGCGTGTTGAACGGATTCAGTGCGCAACCGAACTGGGCAATGGACACTTTGCAGTGAAGCTGATGTAGGTCTTTGGTGAACTCCTTGGCCTGCTTCATGTAGTTGTTCGCATCGCCTTCGCGGATCTGGAAAATCAGCGAATCCCCAGACAGGCGAGCGGCTTTCAGCGCCACGCTCAGCCAGGGTGTAAAGGTTTTGTCCTGTATAGTCTCAGCCGTCACGTTGAGGAACATGCGGGTATCGTTGCCTCCGGAACGGTGGCGGGCTAACTGCTTTATAGTCTGCAGGATAACCCAGCGGTCGATCTTGATGGCGGTATCACTGGGCCCCATGGGAGGCAGGAAGTCGTAGGGCGAGACCTCTTTGTCATCCTTGTCGAGCATTCTAACGAAAGCTTCGTAGTGCTCCTCGCCCTCACCACGGAGGTTGATAATGGGCTGAAACAACAGCCGGAAGCGGTTCTCATCCAGCGCCTTTAGTATCGCCTCAATAGAGCTGCTGTCATCCAGCGTTTCGTAATCTGCCGGATTATAAACGCGGATACCGTTGCCCTGAGACTGGCCTTCCTGCTTGCGTACTTCCGAAGAAGCAACGTGTGCCCGGGCCAGCAACTCTTCCGCTTTTGGCGAATTCTCAGTAATTGATGCAACACCGATGCTGACTGTTAGTGGAACGGTTCTGCCATTGATATCGAACAGGTGTTCATCCACCGCTTTGCGAGCCTGCTCACATCGACTGGTCAGGGATTTTTCATCGCAAGGGAGGCATAGAAAGCCGAATGCATCATCACTGAGACGCGCCAGCATCAGATCATCTCCAGCTTCTTTTTTCAGAAGAGCGGCTAGGTCGCCCAGCAGCAGATCCGCGCCAGAAATCCCCACCTCGCCCTTCATGGCCATGAAATTGTCGAGCGCGATATACGCCAGTGCGCCGGTTTCGTTATTCTTACCCGCATCGGCAATAGCCTGCTCGAGCTCTTTCATCAGATATTGACGGTTATATAGACCGGTGAGCAGATCCTGACTGCTGATCTCGCGTAATTTCTCTTCCAGCTCGGCATCGCTATGCTCCGGCTGAAGCACGATTTGTGTGCAGATTTCACCGTCGTAGGTGGCAGCGGAGACGGACATGGTTACGTTCAGCTCATGATCATCGCTGCGCTTTGCCGTGCAGTTCATCGTCATGCCGTCTTCGCCTTTCTCTGCGAAGGACTTCATGAAGGTTCTGTAGTCTTTCTGGCTTTCAGATGTGAGCGTATCGAGCACGGGAATGCAGATCAGGTCGTCAATGTCGTCGTAGCCCAAAAACTCCATGTAGGACTGATTGGTGTAAATATGCATGCCGTCATTGATGTAGGCAATGGCATCTTTGGAGCTTTCTAGAAGCAGCTGGCATCGCTGTTCGGCTTCACGTAGGTGAGACTCCAGAGCGCGGCGGCGGCGGCGATCATCAAGCGCCGTCAGCTCACGTTTAACCTTAAGTACCAGCAGGTCGCTGTGCTCGAATTGCACGGTGCCCTGGGCGCCGGCCTTCATCACCGCTACCGTTCTTTCCCGGCTTTCTTCTGCTGTAAGAAACAGGCAGGGAATGTCCTTGTCCATGCGCTTTATCATGGCCAGCGTATTATCTGCAGAGAAATCCTGCTCAACATCCCGAGCCAGTAGCAGATCCCAGTTGCCGTTTTTTAGAGTCTCTTCCAGATCCTCTTCAGACGTAATGCGGTGCGCCCTTGTGGCTTTGCCGGCATTTCTCAGCAAGCTTATTAGGGATTCGGCATCATTTTGTGAAGGGTCGAGAATCAGGAGATGTACGGTCGCGTTCTGTTTCTGCATTCCTAAGAGGTCTCGTAATACAGGTTGGCTGGGCCGGCCACGGCAGAGAATTGCTCTGCCTTAGATACAGTATCTTGATGGAAACTGTGAGCTGGTGCTGCGAGACCGGACGATCACTATCGCTGAATAATGCAGGGGTTGAGGCTTAATAACAAGCCTCTGGCGGATTTACGGGGCATCCGCCAGAGGTGTTTAGAGAGATGGCCACAGAGAATCAAAATCGTCTTCGCTGGCACCGCTTGGCGATGGCGAGCCGGCTGGGGCAGAGGTTGCGGCATTATTCTGAAGTTTTAGTTCAAACTGGCTGATACTGCCAGTGGACGATACTTTTTTCGTTAGCTGGCCTTGATCTTCCCGGCCACCATGCAGCATGGAGATTCGGCTGCCTGGCTGGAACGGTAGCCGAGGAGTAATCAAAGTGGCAGCCTGGTTGACCACACTGATTTCTGGAAGTAGAAGGCCGCGCAGATATTCGCTGCTGCTCCCGACTTTTTGAATCAGCCGAACACCGCAGGGCGAGCCGCTGGGAGCCCGTAGTTCGATGCCTATCTGAGTACCGTGATTGCGGATTTGCCGAATCCAGCGAACAACGGCGATGCTCCATGGGTGTGAGCGTTGCTCACGTATGCCAAGAACTTCTCCCGCCTGCATGGAGGGTGGAACGCTCGCCTCCCATGATACGCAGTAACCACCAGGGCTGGTGTTTACCAGTAGCGCTGAGTGTGATTTGGGTCGGTTTTTATCGTTTGCAGGCGTGTTCCCGAAGCTGCCGCGGAAATTGATCGGCGTATCCGCAGCGTGCAGGCGTTCATCGCTAGGGCCCGCATCGTGGGCACCGGACCAGGCATCGTCGCGCTTGCGAGACGCTCGGATAAAGACGTTCTCGTCGTCCTCTGCGTTGTTGTCATTGCCGGTTACAAACTCAGTGAACGACTTCTCCCCGGCTATAAAATAGTGCGTAGCGGTCAGCCCGACACAGATCTCAAGCGTGCCTTGGCTAGCAATTCGATTGAAGTTCCGCTTTGCTAGAATGCCCAGAGCCTGGCTTAGGTGAGTGAGCAAGGTTTCGTTAACATTGCCTGGTATTTTCAGTGTTTCGGGGGCCGGTTGCTGACTGAGCCTTGCGTCCAGGCCGTCAGCAATCATGGTCGCCAGCTCCCTGGTATCGAATCCGTAACTCTCGTTACCAGGTTTGTTTTCCAGCAAGCTTCTATAGATTGGGGAGCTGTCGCTCTCTAGGTTCACAACAAAAAGGCTGTCTTCCCCGGTGCCTGGCCCGCAGCTGGAATGCTCCGTCCAAGACTCAAACAAATCATAGGCCTGAACCAACTCCGTTTGCCTGAGCTGGTTGGGCCTAGCGCAGCCCAGGAGCAACAGGCGTTTGTAGCTGTCCGCGACGGTGCTGGCCTGCCTTTGCTTCAAGCTGCTGTCTTCTACAGTGACCCCCGAAAGTTTGTTGCGATGCGCAAACCGAAACATGCGATGGCATTCCAACCAACTGTGCGCGGGGCTCGGGCAATAGAGTTGATGAGACCGCAGAATGGTCGAGGCGAGTTCAGACGTTGCACGGTGGATGGCTGTAGTAATCAGTTTGCGGTTCTTATCTAGCCCACCATCGTCCAGAACCTCTAGCAGGCAAAGCTTGTAGCCACTGGCAAGATGTAGTTGAAGCGCATGGGCCAGGTTGGCAATTTTGCGCTGCTTTTCCGGTAAGGCAACCGCAAGCCCCAGGTAATGGCGTGAGAGCTCACTGCAAACGAAGTGAATCTTTTCGCGAATGAGCTCAAGGAATTGCAGGCGGTTTTGGGGCGCGAGAAAAAGTTGATTGAGCTCAATGATCGCGTGGTAGAGCTGGCGCGATACTTCGCCAATATTGGCCATAGGAAGCTGTTTAGTCCATGACCTGAAGGCCTTTGGCGTTGTATCGCAGAACGACAAGCTTGCTATTTTCTGCTCGGGAACACGTAGATCTGGTTTCAGGATCGTGCCTTCCATGAATATGCGCCAATATTAAGACAACGTTTCGTATTCCGGGCTCTCTCATCCGGCACAGCAAATATCGCTGCAGTAAGCCGGTTGATCAGGAAGACTCCGCGAATACATATTTTTACAAAATAGACGGTACTGGACTTTAAAATAGCAAACCAGAACAAGAAAGCTAGAAAGTCATATGTTGACAATGTTTGACATGTGATATTGGGCCAGTTTGGTGCAAACGCCTTTAAAGATCATTAGAAAAAAGGTCGATCGGTGTTTTTGCGGGTTTTCCTGGAATCTCGCGAACCAGTCGTGGAACCAGAAACCCCGGCAGTCTGGACAGCAGTTCTTGAACCAATAGTAGGGCTTCTTTATCTGGAACATCAAAGTGCTGAGCGCCCGCGACCGGATCGAACGCGTGTAGGTAGTAGGGCAGAACGCCCGCCTCAAACAGTGTTTCGCTCAAATTCTCCAACACATCCGCATTATCATTTACGCCCCTGAGAATCACGCTCTGGTTTAGCAGCGTTACGCCCGCTGACCGAAGACGGTTTAGCGCTCGGCGTGTGGCATGATCAATTTCCGCCGGATGATTGACGTGCAACACCATCACGACTGGCACTGGTGTGCTGCTGATCCACTTCAGCAGTGCATCACACACTCGCTGTGGTATCACCACCGGAAGGCGGGTATGCAGGCGTATGCGGCGGATATGAGGGATGTTGCTGATGGCCGAAGCCCACTGGGACAGCAATTGATCACTGACCGCCAACGGATCGCCGCCGCTGAAAATAACTTCATTGATTTCCGGGCTTGCCGCAAGCGTATCCAGCACCCGCTGTCGGTCGGCTGGGCCTAGGCGCTGTTCATCGTAGGGGAAGTGCCGGCGAAAACAGTAGCGACAGTTAATCGCACACTGGCCGGTGACCATCAGCAGGGCACGGCTGCGGTATTTCCGAATCAGGCCCGTGGTCACAATGGCGCCGTCTTCCTCCAGCGGGTCAGTCACAAACCCCTCTGCAGCGCCTGTCTCAAGGTTTAAGGGCAGCACCTGGCGCAGCAAAGGGTCTGCGGCGTTTCCTTTCTCCATGCGTGCCAGAAAAGGCTCGGGAACCCGGGTTTGAAACAACCGGTGCCCCGCTTCGGCCCCAGCCAGCCACTTATCAGCAGGTAGATCCAGCCGCGCAAGCAACTCTTGTGGTGAGGTTATCGAGTCGGAAAGCAATTGTTGCCAGCTCCGATTATCATCGTCTGAAAGCTGGGCTTCTATATGGGCAGGGCTTCGCTGTATCATAGCGGCCTTTGAATTTTAAACAGCATTTTGGCAGGTGGACATTTCATGGCTTCATATTCTAGCAACGAATTTCGCAGCGGTCTCAAGGTTTTGCTGGATGGCGACCCTTGTATCATGCTCGAGAACGAATTCGTAAAACCAGGTAAAGGCCAGGCGTTTAACCGCGTTAAGCTACGCAACCTGATGAACAACCGACAGTGGGAGCGTACCTTCAAATCTGGCGAAAGCCTCGAAGCAGCAGACGTTGTCGAACAGGACATGGAATACCTCTACACCGACGGTGAATTTTGGCACTTCATGCTCACCGACGGCTCTTTTGAGCAGTATCCCGCCGATGCAAAGGCCGTTAGCGAAGCGCTCAAGTGGCTAAAAGAGCAAGATGTTTACACCGTAACCCTATACAACGATGCGCCTCTGATCATCACCCCGCCCAACTTTGTTGAGCTGGAAGTGGTTGAGACCGACCCAGGTATGAAAGGCGATACAGCCCAAGGTGGCTCCAAGCCAGCAACCTTGTCTACCGGCGCCGTGGTAAGCGTACCTCTGTTTATCACCATTGGCGAAGTGCTTAAGGTGGATACCCGCTCTGGCGAGTACGTAAACCGAGTAAAAAGCAGCTGATTTTGATATGAAAAACCAGCCTGACTGGCAACCAGCTGTCGCCCAGGCAGCCCTGAAAAGCCGCGCGCAACAATCAGCCTTCGTGCGCGGCTTTTTTGCACAGCGTGATGTACTGGAAGTCGAAACCCCTGTACTAGGACGCTGCGGCGTAACAGATCCTAACCTCGATGGCATCGCCGCAAAGGTCAGCGCCCAGGGCGTTGAAGGCGGTTGGCTGCAAACTTCTCCCGAGTACCACATGAAACGCCTATTGGCCGCAGGCGCAGGATCTATCTACCAGATATCAAAAGTCTTCCGAAACGGCGAACGCGGCCGCCGCCACAACCCAGAGTTTTCCATGCTGGAGTGGTATCGTATAGGCTTCGACGACACAGCCCTGATGGCAGAAGTCTCCGACCTGGTGTGCGGCTGGCTCAACTGCCCCAGACCAAAGACCACAAGCTATCGCCAGGCAATGATCGACTGGGCAGGCATAGACCCGTTTGTCATCTCCAAAGAAGACCTGCGCCAACGCTGTCGCCAATGGCTGGAACCCGAACAGCTACAAGACCTCAGCCGCGACGGCTGCTTGGACTTGCTAATGAGCTTCGCCGTCGAACCCAACCTAGGTACTGAAGCCCCGATATTCATCACCCAATATCCGGCCTCCCAAGCCTCCCTGGCCAGAATCACCAACGTTGACGGCTTCGACGTAGCGCACAGGTTCGAGCTCTACATCGACGGTCTGGAACTATGCAACGGCTACTGGGAACTCACCTGCGCCGAAGAACAGCGAGCCCGCTTCGAAGCAGACAACCGCTTGCGCCGAGCCGCTAAAAAACCCGAAATGAACATAGACGGAGCCTTCCTGGCCGCGATAGAGCACGGCTTGCCAGGCTGCTCCGGGGTGGCTTTGGGGCTTGATCGTTTACTGATGCTGAAAATGGGAACCCGTGACATTGCAGATGTCATAGCATTCCCACTAGAGCGAGCCTGAATCAGGCGCCAACCAGGCCAAAAGACTCGCCCATGCGAACCGTCTTCCCAGCAATCTGCTCAGCATTCCAGCTAACGCTACCCTTAGGCATAACCATCACCACCGTAGAGCCAAGCCGGAAACGCCCCATCTCCTCGCCTTTGGCAAACGAAAGAGCACTCTCGCCTTCATAGGTAATCGCCTTAACGCCACTGCTATTGGGCGCCACAATCCCCGCCCAAGGCGTCTCAACGCTACCCACAATCATCGCGCCCACAAGAACCAACGCCATAGGGCCAGCCGCCGTATCAAAAATACACACAACACGTTCATTACGGGCGAACAGATTTGGAACATTCTCCACCGTAACCGGATTGACCGAAAACAGCTTGCCGGGAACATAAATCATTTCCCGAAGCGTACCTGCCAGAGGCATGTGAATGCGATGATAGTCACTGGGAGAGAGATAAACCGTCGAAAACTCACCCTCCGAAAAAGTCTCTGCCCGTGCAGTATCGCCACCGAGAAATTCTACCAAACTGAACGATTGACCCTTTGCCTGGAATACCCGGCCCCCGGATACTTGGCCTAGTTGGCTAATGGCGCCATCTACGGGGCTCACAAAAGTATTGTCGCCTTCAGCAATAGGCCGAATGCCTGGCTTAAGTGCACGGGTAAAAAATGCGTTGAAACTGGAGTAAGCGGTCGGATCCGATTCTGCGGCTTCGCTCATATCAACGCCGTAGCGCTTTATGAACCACTTTACTACCCGGTTTTTGAGCGCAGGGGTGCGATCATTATCTGCCAGACGGCCGGCAGCCCGGGAAACCGCAAGCTGTGGCGTGACGTACTGGCTCAGAACAAACAGCTTGTCGAACATTAAATGAGATCCTCTGTGCTCAAAGGCGCGAAGTTTACCAAATAGTGTTGTAAGAATGTTGCCCAGACGCTGGTATGTATAGAAATTGTTTCACAGCTTCGCGGATACAGCAGTGGCTTGCTATGATCAGAACAGAAAAACCCGTGATCGTGTCCGGCACCGGCCGATAACCTCAATATAAAGGCTTATATTCTCCCCATGTTACTTATTATTGGCTCAATTATTGTTGTTGCCAGCGTTTTGGGTGGCTATGCACTTCATGGCGGTCACCTGATGGTGCTGTGGCAACCGACCGAGTTTCTCATCATCTTTGGCGCAGCCATCGGCTCTTTTATCATTGCCAACCCGCTGCATATGGTCAAAGAAGTGTTTTCCGGTATTTTGCGCCTGCTGACAGGCTCTCCGTTCAATAAGTCCTACTACATGGATTTGCTGAGCTTGCTCTACGAGATTTTTGATAAATCGCGCAAGCAGGGCGTTATGTCCATCGAAGAGGATATCGATAACCCGGAATCTAGCCAGATATTCAGCCGTTACCCGGCCATTATGAAATCCAAAGCGTTGCTCGATTTCATTACAGACTACCTGCGCATCATTAGCGCAGGAAACATGGCAACCCATGAGCTGGATGGCATGATGGAAAACGAAATTGACAGCCGTCAGCACGAGCTCGAAGAGCCCGCCCATGCCGTGAACAAAATTGCGGATGCCCTGCCGGGGCTGGGTATTGTGGCGGCGGTACTGGGTATCGTGGTTACCATGAATTTCTTGAGCGAAGGGCCAGAGCGTATTGGTATGAGCGTGGCAGCGGCCCTAGTGGGCACGTTTCTTGGTATCTGGATGGGCTATGGCTTTGTTGGGCCCACCTCCATTGCCATGGAGCATGCCGCAAAATACGAACTCAAGGCTTACGAGTGCATTAAATCTGCAATTGTAGCAACGGTTTCAGGGCAAGCTCCCCAGATGGCCATCGAATTTGGCCGCAAGGCGCTACCCACAGACAAGCGGCCTGGTTTTCAGGAATTGAACGATCACGTGCGCGCCAAATAGCGCAACCTGAACCCGGAGTAAACTTGTGGAACAGCAGCCAATAATCATTAAGCGAAAAAAAGTCGTTGCTGCGGGCCATCACGGTGGCTCGTGGAAAGTGGCTTTTGCCGACTTCGCAATGGCGATGATGGCGTTCTTTCTCGTGCTCTGGCTCACTGCAACCGCATCGCCGGAACAGAAAAAAGCGGTGGAAGGCTATTTCCGCGACCCTGTCGGCTTCACCGAAGGCGGCTCACCCAACCCAGTGGACCTTGAGGGGAGCGCCTCCGTCGTTAGCGAAGCTAGCCCCGATATTGAATCAGACCCGATGGTTATTAGCGATGACGTGGTCGATACGCTGTCCGATACACTTGAGCAGCGGCGCATGAAAAAGTTGTTTCAGGAGTTGAAGCAACGAATTGATGAAAACGAAACTCTGCAGGAGTTCAAAGACCAGTTGTTGATTGATATCACGGACGAAGGGCTGCGAATCCAGATAGTCGACCGCTCGGGCCGCCCCATGTTCGATAGCGGCAAAGCGGAGCTTAAATACTACTCACAGGAAATCCTGTTCGAGCTGGCCAAAACCCTTGGTTCGGTAGACAACAAGCTCAGTATAACGGGCCATACGGACGCCACACCTTTCGGTGGCCGCCCTGGTTACACGAACTGGGAGCTTTCGGCGGATCGCGCAAATACCGCACGCCGTGCACTGGTTGCCGGTGGTGTGCAGGCCCAACAGATCGCGCGGGTCGTGGGGCTGAGTGATTCTATATTGTTTGATCAGGACGAGCCGAGTGCGCCGGTTAATCGCCGGATTTCCATCATCGTCCTCAATAAGAAAACTGTGGACAGCATCCACAGCAGTGCCAGCGCCAAAGGCGCTCCGCTGATTGACCTCACGGTACCCTCCGATGAAGAGCAGACAGAAGCTATGGAAAAACTGGAGAGTGGCGATTGGCAGGAGGACAAAACACAACCCGCACCCGGTGAGCTGAACTGGTAGCTCGCCGGGCAGTGCTGCATCAGTTAGCTTTCAGCCCTCGCATTTTCTGCTCCGCCATATCCTGAAGAATACGGTGAAAGCTTCGCAGCCGTTCCGGGCTGAGTGTGCCTGCTACTGCTGCCGCATCAATAGCGCAGCCGGGATCGCCCATATGCCTGCAGTTGCGGAACTTGCAGTAGCCGATCACCTCGCGAATCTCGCGAAAACCGTACTCAATTTCCTGCGGCGTCATATGCCAGAGACCGAACTCCCGGATACCCGGTGAGTCAATCAAATCGCCGCCCAAAGGCAGGTGGAAAAGTTTCGCGGTGGTGGTGGTATGAATACCTTTGCCCGTGCTTTCAGAAACCGCACCCACCCGAATCGCCTCATCCGGCATCAGCGTCTGAATAATCGACGACTTACCAACCCCCGACTGGCCCACAAATGCACTGGTTTTGTCCTTCACCAGCGCCTCAACCTCCGGCGAAGGCCCACCGTCGAATTGAACCGCTGAGGTGCGAACAACCTCATAGCCTAGCGCCGCATAGCGCGCCAGCAGAGCATCAATCTGCCCCCGATTGCGATCGGTAATCAGATCCGTCTTATTCAGCAGAATAACCGCCGGAATGTCCGTGATCTCAGAGGCCACCAAATATCGATCAATCAGATTGTCGTGGGGCTCCGGCTCCGGTGCAATCACCAGAATAATATGGTCAATATTCGCCGCCACCGGTTTCACAGCACCAAAGTTATCTGGCCGCTGCAGCAAATTGTCACGTTCGCAGCGAGCAACAATTACACCTGTTTCACTCTTACCGGGCCGCCAGACAACTCGATCGCCCGTCACCAAGCTATCGATATTCGCCCGAACAAAGCAGCGCAAAACATCACCGGTGTGTTCACCCTCCAAGACTTCCACATCAAGCTGTTGCCCATAGTGAGCAATGATTAGCCCTTCCTGCTCCGGCCCCAGTTCACCGGCCTCGGCCTGCGCCGTAACCGACTTCTCTTTGCGAGCTGCGCGGGCAGCACGCTCCTCCTGAACCTTCTTGATCCGGAATTGCTGCTGCTTGTTCAGTTGCCGTTTTGCCATAAGATCTCAGATAACACGGATGAAAGTGGTGTCGTTGCTGTGCCATCATACGGGAATAATACATGCTCGGCTTGAGGGAAATAAAATGTCAGCAGGCAAATACTTGGTTTGGATTGATCTAGAAATGACCGGTCTAGATCCGGAAAAAGAACGCATCATCGAAATGGCCACCATCATCACCGATTCAGAACTGAATCTCGTAGCAGAAGGCCCGGTTGTTGCGATTAACCAGCCCGGCAGTTTATTGGAAGCCATGGACGAATGGTGCACCAAAACCCACGGTGAAAGCGGATTAACCAAACGTGTCGAGGAAAGCAACATCACTGAGTCGGAAGCCGAGCAGCAAACCATCGCCTTCCTCAAAGAGTACATGGAAAAGGGCAAGTCCCCCCTGTGCGGCAACAGTATCGGCCAAGATCGCCGCTTCTTGGTAAAATACATGCCCCAGCTGGAAGACTTCTTCCATTACCGCAACCTTGACGTGTCCACCGTAAAAGAACTGGCCCGCCGCTGGCGTCCGGACGTGCTGGACGGCGTTAAAAAGAAGGGCAGCCACCTAGCACTAGACGACATTCGTGATTCCATCAACGAACTGCGCCACTACCGGGAGCACTTCTTCAAACTATAAGCCGTGCTGCGCCAAGGCCCACTGAACATGCTCGCGGACCATATCCGAAGGATAGTCCGCGCGCTTTTTCAGCGCTTCAACCACCGGAATGGTCGAAGGTGCATTGCCCAGACCCACCGCCAGATTGCGTAACCAACCCTCATATCCGGTGCGGCGAATAGCCGAGCCCTCCGTGCGCTTCAAGAACTGCTCTTCTGTCCACATGAACAGTTCAGCCAAAGAACTGTTGTCCAAGCCGTGCCTAGGCTGAAAATCATATTCTTGCGTCGGTTTTTTGAATTTTTGCCAAGGGCACACAAGCTGGCAATCGTCGCAGCCAAACACCCGGTTACCCATCAGCGAGCGCAGCTCTTCGGGAATGCTGTCTTTCAGCTCAATCGTGAGATAGCTAATGCAGCGCCGGGCGTCCAGCTTGTGTGGCCCCACAAACGCATCCGTTGGGCACAAATCAAGGCAGGCAGAGCAACTGCCGCAATGATCCGTGTCAAAGCTTGGGTCTATCGGAATAGGCGCGCTGGTAAATATCTCGCCGAGGAAAAAGAACGACCCAGCCTTCGGGTGTATCAGCATATTGTTCTTGCCAATCCAGCCTAAGCCCGCGCGCTGTGCCAAGGCTCGCTCCAGCACCGGTGCACTATCCACAAACGCGCGGTAGTCGTAACCGCTCACCGCTGAATCAATCTGTTTTGCCAGCGATGCCAGCCGCTTACGAATCAGCTTATGGTAGTCCCGACCAAGTGCGTAGCGCGTGATATAGGCGTTCTCCCGGTTAGTAAGCGCTTCTTTCGGGTTGTCGGGCGTGGGCATGTAATCCATACGCACGGAAATAACCCGGGTGGTTCCGGGTACCAAGGAGCTCGGGGTGTAGCGTTTGTCTCCATGGTGGGCCATATACTCCATGTTGCCCTGGTACCCCATGTCCAGCCAATCCTGCAAATGTTTGGCATGCTCACCGGTATCTGCTGTCGTGATACCTGCATCTGAAAACCCGTGTTCTTTGGCCCATTGCCGGATAAGTGCCGGCAAATCAGCCAGTTCTGGTGTTGGAGACGTATCGGTTTCTGCTGTGCTCATAGACGCCGCTGTTGTATCCGCCCCGTCGAGGATCGATGTACGGATATTTAATTTGATTAAGTTATGACCTTTTCCACGGTTTTGCTATGCTTTACAGATAGCTGGCCAATTTTCTTAAACCGGTTTCTGTAACAGGAGCGAAGGCTCATGCCACAGCTTGCTGAGGGCAGTCTATCAGATGCGCTGTTTTCCGCCGATTCTGTGCGCCGCATCGATCAGTATGTTATCGAGCAGCAGGGCGTCGAAGGCTTTGAGCTAATGCAGTTTGCTGCCCGCGCCGCATTTCGTAGGCTGGTTGTGCGTTGGCCCAACGTCGAGCCTTTGCTGGTTCTCTGCGGTGCTGGCAATAACGGCGGCGATGGGTACTTGATGGCGGCTAATGCTGTACGCCACGGGCTGGCTGTGCGCTGCATTGCGGTTGCCCCCACCGGTAAGCTGAGTGGCGATGCTCGCAAAGCCTGGAAGAAAGCGGTTTCGGATGGTGTAGAGGTGCGAGAACTGGCGGACATCAACGAGCCAGAATTGGCTTCTGAATTTGAAAAGGCAGAGCTGGTAGTAGATGCCATGCTCGGTACCGGTGTCTCTGGCGCGCCAAGAGAGCCATTTACGGATGTTATTGCACGCTGCAATCGCTCTGGGCTTCCTGTGCTGGCGGTAGATTTACCGTCTGGCCTCAATGCCACTAGTGGTGCGGCAGAGGGCGAGGTGGTTCAGGCCACCATGACCGTCACGTTTATCGGCCGTAAGGCCGGGCTTTATACCGGGCAAGGTGCCGCGGTGTGTGGTGATGTGGTTTTTGAAGCACTGAATGCTGGCACCGGTGTTAGAGAAAGCGGCGAGAGCCCGGCAGCCATGCTTCGGCGCTGGCCGTCCGTTCACGACTGGTTGCCCGTGCGCCCGGCCAATGCTCATAAGGGGCGGTTTGGCCATGTTCTCGTGGTCGCGGGGGACCGAGGGTTTGGCGGTGCCGGTCTGCTTGCAGCAGAAGCGGCAACGCGCTCTGGTGCCGGGTTGGTTTCACTGGCAACGCGCCCCGAGCATGTAACGGCTGCGTTGGCACGATGCCCGTCGGTAATGGTTCACGGCCTGACTCATGGCTCGGAGTTGCCAGCATTGTTGAATGCAGCAACGGTAGTGGTGTGCGGGCCAGGACTGGGGCAGGGCGCTTGGGGGCAGCAGATGCTGCAGCAAGTGATTGAAAGCGGTAAGCCTCGCGTTCTGGATGCGGATGCCCTGAATCTGCTCTGTTCCCGCGTGCCCAAACCTGCTGGCAACCAGATTATGACGCCGCATCCGGGGGAGGCTGCCAGGCTGCTGAATTGCGTGGTTCCCGAAGTGGAAGCCGATCGAGTGGCTGCGGCCACAAAGCTGCAGTCCCTATACGGTGGCGTGGTGTTGCTCAAAGGTGCCGGAACGATCATTGCGTCTGATTTGAAGGCTGTGGATATTGCCGGCGGCAGTAATCCGGGTATGGCGACCGGCGGCATGGGGGATGTGTTGTCGGGAATCACGGGTGCGCTATATGCCCAGATGGTCGAGTCACCCGCTCGCGCCGCTGTATTGGCGGCGGTTGTGCACCTTGAGGCTGCCTGCAAAGCATCGGCAAACAAAGGATATATGGGGTTGATACCCACCGACGTAATCGACGCGTTGCCGCAGGTATTCCGGGAGGCAGAACCAGCCAGCCACCGTAGCAAGGGGGAAGAATGAGCATTTTCGGGAACGAGCGCAGACTGTTTCTGGACGGCGAAGCTGAAACGGAGAAGCTGGGCAACGAACTGGCCCGTTTGGCAAAAGAATCGGGCCAGGGGTTGGTTGTGTTTCTCGAAGGCGATCTGGGAATGGGTAAAACCACGCTCAGTCGCGGCGTTATAAGAGGGCTTGGGCACAAGGGCGCAGTTAAGAGCCCGACTTATACACTTGTGGAGCCATACGAAGATCTTATGCCGCCGGTCTATCACTTTGATTTGTACCGACTAGGCGACCCGGAAGAGCTGGAATACATGGGTATCCGGGATTACTTTAACGGCCAGAGTATTTGTCTTATCGAGTGGCCGGAGCGCGGCGAAGGTCTGCTGCCCGAACCGGACCTCGAAATCCACCTTGAACATCAGGGCGAAGGCCGCTCCGCGGCTGTCCGGGCGGGCTCTGAACAGGGTGCATCACTTTTGAGCGAGCTGGAATTGATCGGGCCGGGCCATTAATGGACCTGCGCCGAATAAATAGGCAAGTTGTATGAAAAAACGCAATCTAACAATGAAAACTCTGGTCGCGCTGGTGACCGTATGGCTGCTCGCGGCAACCATGCAGGCACAGGCTGGCACCAATGTGGAGGGTATCCGCATTTGGCCAGCCCCGGATCACACCCGCTTGGTGCTGGATACTGAGGGCAAGGTCAGTCACAACATGTTCGCACTGAGCAATCCCTCGCGCTTGGTGATTGATCTTAAAAACACCCGGTTGCAAACAGATTTCGGCAAACTCGACCTGACTGGTAGCCCTGTGCGGCGCATTCGTAGCGCACCGCGCAATGGCACGGATTTGAGGGTGGTTCTCGATCTTGCCAGCGACATCAAGCCGCGCAGCTTTCAGCTCGAGCCCAATCAGCAGTATGGTCATCGCCTGGTAGTTGATCTGATTGATGAGAGTGGCAGTCGCATAGAGAAGGCGACCAAGCCAACCGTAACCCACAATTCAGCCGGCAGGCGCGATGTTATCGTGGTTATTGATGCGGGCCACGGTGGTGAAGACCCGGGCGCCATAGGCCCTCGGGGCACCCGCGAAAAGGATGTGGTTCTAAAAATGGCTCACACTCTGGCGGATATGATTAACAGGCAGGCAGGTTATTCCGCCAAACTTACCCGCACCGGAGACTACTACATAGGCTTGAGGAATCGCACCATTCTGGCCCGTAAGTACAGCGCCGATCTGTTTGTGTCTGTGCATGCGGATGCTTTCCGTACGCCTCAGCCCAAGGGCGCCTCTGTATTTGCCCTGTCGCAGCGCGGCGCAACCAGTGAAACGGCCCGCTGGCTGGCACAGAGTGAAAACCGCTCTGACCTCATAGGTGGCACGGGTGGGGTGTCCTTGGATGGGCGTGATGACATGTTGGCAGGTGTGTTGCTCGATCTGTCCATGACCGCCAGTATCAATGCCAGCTTGGGCGTCGGCAGTTCCATACTGGGCAAGCTCAATAGTGTGGCTCACTTGCACAAGCCCGGTGTGGAGCAGGCCGCGTTTGCGGTTCTCAAATCACCGGATATTCCTTCCATTCTTGTAGAGGCAGGTTTTATATCCAACCCACAGGAAGAGAAGAACCTGTCTACGAACTGGTACCGCAGCAAACTCGCCGGCGCCATCATGACGGGTATTGATGAGTACTTCCGGAAAACACCCCCGCCGGGCACCCTACTGGCTTGGCAGAAGCAGAACCGTCAAGGTGGCGAGCGCATTAGCCGGTACAAGGTTCAAAGTGGCGATACCCTCTCTGGAGTGGCCCGGGAAAATCAGACAACTGTGAGCGAGCTGATGCAGTTTAACAGCCTGTTAGACGACCGTGTTATGGTAGGGCAAACCATTCGTATTCCCTCATCCTGAACAACGCCACTGAATAAGAGGTAGCCCCGAAACATGCCCTCCATCCGATTGCTCTCGCCGCGGCTGGCAAACCAAATTGCCGCAGGCGAGGTAGTTGAACGCCCTGCATCTGTTGTCAAAGAACTGGTTGAAAACGCGCTCGATGCAGGCGCAGACCATGTTGATGTTGACGTGGAGCAGGGTGGCGTAAAGCTGATCCGAGTGCGTGATGACGGCAGTGGTATTGCGGAAGCTGACTTGCCGCTGGCACTCAGCCGCCACGCCACCAGCAAAATTGTCAGTCTTGATGATCTGGAATCCGTAGCTTCCTTGGGCTTCAGGGGCGAAGCTCTGGCCAGTATCAGTTCTGTTTCCCGACTTACACTCACCTCTCGCGTAGATGGACAGGAAGCCGCCTCACGGGTGGAGGTTGAAGGTCGTGACATGGATGCACGAATCTCACCGGCTGCGCACCCCGTGGGCACCACGGTTGAAGTTCGGGATCTGTTTTTCAATACTCCGGCCCGGCGCAAGTTCCTACGCACCGAGAAAACCGAAGTCAACCATGTAGAAGAGTGCGTGCGGCGCCAGGCGCTCAGCCGGTTTGATTCGGGGTTTACCCTACGCCACAACCAGCGGGTTATTCAAAATCTTCGGCCAGCCGAGTCTACGCTGGACAGAGAACGCCGTATTGGCGCCCTGTGTGGGCAGAAATTTATCGACAACGCGGTGGTTATTGATGCAGAAGCCACAGGTTTGCGCCTGTGGGGCTGGGTTGCTTTGCCCACCTTCTCCCGCAGTCAGTCCGATCTTCAGTATTTCTTTGTCAACGGTCGCGTAATCCGTGACCGGCTGGTTGCGCACGCAGTGCGCCAAGCCTACCGCGACGTACTGTTTAATAACCGCCACCCGGCGTTTGTTCTTTACCTTGAAGTCGACCCGGCTACGGTGGATGTAAACGTGCACCCAACCAAGCACGAAGTGCGCTTTCGCGATGGTCGTTTAGTGCACGATTTTATCTTCCGTACGCTGCATAAGGCCCTAGCCGATGTGCGGCCGAACGATCATTTTCGGGGCGCAGTGGCGCAATCCTTCGGTCGCGAGACTGCGGGACAGGAAATACCACAGGCCGCGGGGGCATTTCCTGCCCAACAACAACAACCCTGGAATGGACAGCCTGCGATGCCGGCCTCTGGCGGCCAAACGCCGGCAACGGGTTTCGGAGGGCAAGCGGCGCCACAGAAAGATTGGCGGGCCAGCGACCAAATGGCGTTTTATCAGTCTCTTAGTGGCGGCGGTGTCAATTCCCAGCAAGAGCCGGCATCGTTTGTGGGCACGGCGGCAATGCCTTTGGACCAGCCCGCCGGCGCAGGCGGCAATGAGGAGCCGCCTCTGGGTTACGCCATTGCCCAGTTGCATGGCATTTACATACTGGCCCAAGGCAGCGCCGGGATGATCGTAGTGGATATGCATGCGGCTCACGAGCGCATCACCTACGAGCGAATGAAGCGTGCATTGGCGGAGCAAGACCTTAAAAGTCAGCCGTTGTTGGTACCCCTGTCTCTTGCTGTCAGTCAAAAAGAGGCGGCATTAGCTGAAACCCACGGAGAAGACTTGCAGCAGCTCGGGCTGCAGATTGAGCGTATCGGGCCAGAGACGCTTGCAATCCGGCAGGTACCCGCGTTGTTACGGGGGGCCGACACAGAGCAGCTCGTTCGAGACGTATTATCTGATCTGATCGAGCACGGCCAGAGTGACCGGGTTGAAGCCGTTATCGACGAGCTTCTGAGTACCATGGCGTGCCACGGCTCGGTGCGGGCAAATCGCCAGCTGACCGTACCAGAAATGAACTCCTTGTTGAGGGATATGGAAACCACAGAGCGCAGCGGCCAGTGTAATCATGGTCGCCCGACCTGGACGATTGTTACGCTAGCGGAGCTGGACAAACTGTTTCTGCGGGGGCGTTAGGGTGGTTTCAGAAGCGCCGCAAACGACTGACGCCAGTGGTGTGCGGGACAGGCCACCGGCCATCTTCCTGATGGGGCCTACGGCTTCGGGCAAGACCGACCTGGCCATGACGCTTTGCGAACAGCTGCCTTGCGACATCATCAGCGTTGACTCGGCAATGATCTACCGGGGAATGGATATAGGCACGGCCAAGCCCTCGGCGGGTGAGTTGGCCCGGGCTCCGCATCGGTTGATTGATATCTGCGATCCGGCAGAAACCTATTCTGCCGCTGATTTCCGCCGGGATGCATTGGTTGAAATGGATCGGATATCCAGTGCCGGGCGTATACCTTTGCTGGTCGGCGGCACCATGATGTATTTCAAGGCGCTGTTAAATGGAATGTCGGGATTGCCGGCCGCCAGCCCGGAGCTCCGCAAAACCCTTGAGTCGGAGGCAGAGCGGCTTGGGTGGTCTGCATTGTATAATGAACTTCAGGCCACCGACCCGATAGCAGCAAAGCTGATTCACCCGAATAATCGGCAACGACTGCTGAGGGCTCTGGAAGTTATTCGTCTGACCGGTCGGCCGATTTCGGCTTTCTGGGAAGCGGATGTTAGTCAGCCGTCACTGCAAAACGCGGGCCGCCAGGGTGTTGAGGATTACACCTACTATACTCAATGGCAGGCAGACGAAACTTCATCGCTTCCGTATACTGTTACGCAGTTTGCCATGGTGCCTCCCGAGAGGCGAGTGCTTCACGAGAGGATACACCAGCGCTTTCTGAATATGCTGGAAGCAGGGCTTCTGGATGAGGTGCGGGCTCTGATGGGTCGAGGTGATTTACACCCTGATCTCCCTTCTATGCGTTGTGTCGGTTATCGTCAGGCTTGGAGTCATCTTGCCGGTGTTGATGATTATGACACATTTGTAAGTAAGGGCGTTGCGGCCACCCGTCAGCTAGCCAAACGGCAGCTCACATGGCTCCGGAAGTGGTCGGATTTGAACTGGCTGAACAGCGAAGACAGGTTTATCGTTGAGGTAGCCTTGAAAAAAGTCAGACTTCGCACCACATTTAACTCTTAATATTGACGATCTGCATTTACTAAAAAACAGGAGAACACACATGTCAAAAGGGCACTCGTTACAAGACCCTTACCTCAATGCCTTACGCAAGGAACGCATTCCGGTATCCATCTTTCTGGTTAACGGCATTAAACTGCAAGGGCAGGTAGAGTCTTTTGACCAGTTTGTGATTTTGCTGAAAAACACTGTCAGCCAGATGGTCTACAAGCACGCAATCTCCACCGTTGTACCTGCTCGGAATGTTCGCATTCCACAGCAGAACCCGGCAGAAGAGGATGAGCCTGAAGACTGATTTGCCCGGATTTCCGGCATTGCCACCCGCGTTCCTGACGAGCCCTTGGGTTCTGATGGCCGCGGGCGTTCGTTTTTTTGACGTTAACAAACCAACGGTTGCGGAGTTAATGCCCATTGTTTGAACGCCCGGATGTAGGTGAGCGAGCGATACTCGTCCACATCGTTTTTTCGTCCCACGACGGCTCTGAAGATCCGGATGAGTTCCGGGAGCTTGTGGCCTCTGCCGGAGTTGAGGCGGTTGGAACTGTAACCGGATCCCGTAAGCAGCCCAGCCCTCGACTGTTCGTGGGTGAAGGTAAGCTTGAGGAGATTCGCGATGCAGTAACGCTGCATGAGGCGGATGTTGTTCTATTCAATCACGCCCTCAGTCCCAGCCAAGAGCGGAACATTGAGGGTGAGCTCAAATGCCGTGTGCTAGATCGTACCGGCGTCATTCTCGATATATTTGCACAGCGGGCCCGAACGCATGAGGGCAAGCTGCAGGTAGAGCTGGCTCAGCTCGACCACATGTCAACGCGCCTAGTTCGTGGCTGGACGCACCTTGAACGTCAAAAAGGCGGTATCGGCCTGCGTGGTCCCGGTGAAACACAGCTCGAGACAGACCGTCGTTTGTTGCGTGAGCGCATCAAGTCTATCCATAAGCGGCTCGGCAAGGTTCGCCGGCAACGGGATCAGGGCCGCCGGGCCCGTAAGCGCGCTGATATCCCAACCGTATCCCTGGTCGGTTATACTAACGCCGGCAAATCAACTCTGTTCAACCGTGTTACTACGTCGTCGGTATATACGGCAGATAAGCTGTTCGCAACGCTGGACCCGACAATCAGGCGCTTGGAACTTCCGGATATCGGCCCTGTCGTAATGGCGGACACAGTAGGCTTCATACGCCACCTACCGCATAAGCTGGTCGAGGCGTTCAGGGCGACTTTGCAAGAGACTGTAGAAGCAGCGCTTTTGCTGCACATTGTTGACAGCCACGATAGCCGTCGTGATGAAAATATGGAGCAGGTTGAAGGTGTGCTGACTGAAATCGGCGCCGATGAGATACCCGTGCTTCAGGTGTTCAATAAAATCGATTTGCTGGACAACTTTACCCCTCGGATAGAGCGCAATGAAGACGGCGTGCCTGTGCGGGCCTGGGTATCGGCTGTTTCCGGAGCAGGCCTAGACGGCCTGTACGACGCTATTGTCGAGCGGTTGGCTGAAGATGTTGTACACTATTTTGTTTTGCTTGGGCCTGCCGATGGCAAGCTCCGGGCGCTCATGCACGAGGCGGGGTCAGTACTCAGCGAAGAGCACCGGGAAACCGGAGAAATAGTGCTCGAGACCCGGTTGCAACACCGTGACTGGTTGCAGCTTCTGAGCCGTGCAGGCGTGAGTGAAGAAACGGTACGTTTGGACACCGAACGTACCTGAAGTTATAGAGGCTATTGCCGGGGCGATGATAAATCCCTAGTATCTGTAGCCATTCGACACGTTAGGAACGGAGAGCATTATGGCCTGGAATGAACCGGGTGGAAGCCGTAACGACAAAGACCCCTGGGGAAATGGCGGTGGTCGTCGCGGTAATGATCAGGGTCCACCAGACCTTGATGAAGCACTAAAAAAAGGCCTCGACAAGCTCAGCAAAATGTTGGGTGGTAAAGGTAAGAAATCTAATGGTAATGGCAGTAGCTCTGGCTCCGGTGGCGGTTTTCCCGGCGGTTTTGGGGCCATTCTGGCGCTGGCCGGCATCCTTGTGGTGGGCTACGTGGTCTTCCAGTCGTTCTACACGGTAAACGAGCAAGAGCGCGCGGTGCTGCTGAGGTTTGGTGAGTTTTACAATACTGAAAGCCCCGGCTTGAGATTCAAGGTGCCCCTTATTGATGACGTCACTTTGGTAGGCGTCACCAACGTACGAACTGCCAAATCAAGCGGCCAGATGCTGACTCAGGATGAAAATCTGGTTACGGTTGATCTGCAGGTTCAGTACCGCGTCGGTGACGCGCGTGATTACGTGCTGAATGTTCGTGATTCCAACCAGGCTCTGACGTTTGCGACCGACAGTGCATTGCGTCACGAGGTTGGCAGTTCAACTCTTGATGAGGTGCTCACTGAAGGTCGTGTAGAGCTGGCCGTTCGCGTTGAACAGCGCCTTCAGGGCTTCCTTAAAGAATACGGAACCGGTCTTCAAATTGTCCGTGTTAACCTTGAGAGCACGCAACCGCCCGCAGCGGTGCAGGATGCGTTCCGGGAAGTTCAGCGCGCTCGTGAGGATGAGCAGCGCGTCAAGGAAGAAGCAGAAACCTACCGTAACAAGGTGGTTCCTGAAGCTCGGGGCCAAGCACAGCGTGCGATTGAAGAGGCAAATGCCTACAAGCAGGCAGTGGTTGAGCGCTCTCGTGGTGAAACGGCTCGTTTCCTTGAGTTGCTGGCGGTCTATCAGATGGCGCCTGGTGTAACTCGCGAGCGTATGTACTTGGAAACGCTGGAAACCGTGCTGTCGAACAGCAGCAAGATTCTTGTGGACACCGAGAGCAGTGGCAACATGATGTATCTGCCGTTGGATCGACTCACCCAAGGTTCATCGTCACGGGGGGGCAATCAGTCGTCCGGAAGTGATGGCAGCCAAATGGACATTGAGAACCTGACCAATCAGTTGGTTCAGGAGTTGCGCACCAGGCAAGACACTAATACAAGAAGGAGCAGATAATCATGGGACCTAAAGGTGTAGTGGGCCTTGCAGGCGCTCTGATCGTCGTCCTGCTGGTAATGTCGAGCGTTTTTATCATTCCGGAAACCCATCGCGGGGTCATGCTCAGGTTTGGTGAGTTGGTTGAAACCGATATCCAAGCAGGCATTCACTTCAAAGTGCCGGTGATCGATCAGGTTCGGCAGTTCGATTTCCGCATACGGACCATGGATTTGCCTTCGCGGCAGTATCTGACAGTTGAAAAGAAGCCGTTGGATGTGGACTCCTATGTTGTCTGGAAGATCAGTGATGTAGATCAGTTCTATCGCGCGACTGGCGGGGATGAACTTCGTGCCCAGTCACTCTTGCTGTCCCGGGTGGACAACGGTCTGCGTAACGAGTTCGGTATTCGCACCATGCACGAAGTGGTCTCAGGTCAGCGTGACCAGCTTATGCACGATCTGCGGGACCAGGTTAATGTAACCTCTGTGAAAGAGTTCGGTATCGAAGTCAGGGATATCCGGGTTAAGGCGATAGAGTTTCCGGGTCAGGTGAGCGAAAACGTTTTCCGTCGGATGGCGGCTGAACGTCAGAAGCTCGCCCAGAAATTTCGTTCCCGGGGTCGGGAGCTGGCTGAAGGTATTCGCGCCGCTGCAGATCGTCAGAAAACCGTTATCCTGGCGGAGGCATTTGCCTACGCAGAAACAACCCGGGGTGAAGGCGATGGTGAAGCTGCCAGAATCTACGCAGATGCCTACGGCTCCGACGCGGAGTTCTACAGCTTTTATCGTAGCCTCCAGGCATACCGGAATACGTTCTCTGGCAAAGACGACATGATGGTTATTGACGCCAACAGTCAATTTATGAAATTCCTGAAGGGCTCGAAGGGCGGAAGCTAAAACTCGCCCTGTATGTCGAAAAACCGGAATACCCAGGTATTCCGGTTTTTTTGTGTCTGCCAACAGTGTAAAATCCTTCACGTTTTGGTTCGGGTTTTTCTGCCTCGAATGTCACCCTAAAAACCTGTGTGCTTCTTCTATCACAAGAGCGGGCGTGTGCAGGATGGACAACGGAATCTCATGACAGTATCTGATCGCTGGTTGCTGCCGGACGGAGTGGAGGATATCTTACCGCCACTGGCCGGACAGATAGAGTCCCTGCGCCGGGATGTAATGGATGCCTGCCAACGCTGGGGTTACCAGCTGGTAATTCCACCGCTTATCGAATACCTCGAATCCCTTTTTACCGGAACCGGGCACGATCTGGAGCTGCAGACGTTTAAGCTGACGGATCAGCTGACGGGACGCATGATGGGTGTTCGCGCAGATATGACTCCCCAGGCAGCGCGCATTGACGCTCACACCTTGGGCCAAGAAGGGATTACGCGCCTGTGTTATGCCGGGCATGTACTTCATACCCGGCCCAAACACATGCTAACGGGGCGCACGCCCATTCAGGCAGGTTGTGAATTGTTTGGCAGTGGCTCGGAAGCCGCGGACTTAGAAATTATCAGTCTAATGCTCGCTTCCCTACGAGTCGCTGGCCTGCCCAACGTTCACCTGGACCTGGCACATGTTTCCATTTACGAAAGCCTAATTGGTGAGGCCGGGTTTGACCGGGACACAAATGCCGCGATCTTTGACGCCATGGGGCGCAAATCTGTGCCAGAGCTGGATAAGCTTTTAGGTGGCTGTTCGGCTGGTTCAGCGGGCGCTCGTCTTCGTGAGCTTGCCCGTGTTAGCGGTGGCCCGGAGGCGCTGGTAGAGGCGCGTAGAGTTTTAAGCGGCGCCTCCGATAACCTGAGTGCGGCGCTCGACCAACTGGGCCAGGTTGCAGAGATGCTAGAAAGAGACTTCCCCGAGGTTAGTTTCGGTTTCGATTTCTGCGAGTTGCGCGGTTACAACTATCACACGGGCTTGGTGTTTGCTGCTTATGCGCCGGGCCACGGCGACTCGGTTGCCAAGGGTGGCCGTTACGATGCTATTGGAAGTGATTTTGGCCGGGCACGCCCTGCAACGGGTTTCAGTATGGATATAAGGGCCCTGGTGACTCTGGGCGAGCGCCCTGCAAGTCTCATTAGGGCTGTGTGGGCGCCTGCAGATAATGATACGGCGCTTGAACAGGCTATCTCGGATCTGAGGCTGACAGACACGGTCGTTCGAGCATTGCCGGAGGACAGCGGAGTGGACCCCGCAGCCCGGGGGTGTGATCGACAGCTGGTAAAGCAAGGTAATCATTGGGTTGTTCAGGAGCTGGGTTAAAGCCAGTGAACTGCAGTGAATTTATACAGATACATTTGCCAAATTTGCAAGACGCACACCATACCGCGTGCGCATTGAGAGAGAATCATGGGTAAAAACGTTGTTGTGCTGGGCACCCAATGGGGTGACGAAGGCAAGGGTAAGATTGTCGATTTGCTGACAGAAAAAGTCGCGGCGGTGGTTCGTTTTCAGGGTGGCCACAACGCGGGCCATACTCTGGTCATCGATGGCAAGAAAACGGCTTTGCATTTGATTCCCTCCGGTATTCTCCGGCAGAACGTTCAATGCCTGATTGGTAACGGCGTTGTTCTGTCGCCGGAAGCCTTGCTGAAAGAAGTGCGGGGGCTGGAAGCTTCTGGTGTGGCGGTCCGAGATAGGCTTCGTATCAGCCTGGCGTGCCCGCTCATCCTGCGCACACACGTGCGCATTGATCAGGCCCGCGAGCGCGCCAAAGGTCTTGACAAGATTGGTACAACCGGCCGGGGTATAGGCCCTGCGTATGAAGACAAAGTGTCCCGTCGTGGCGTTCGTCTTGGTGACCTGCACAACCCCGAAAGCTTCGAGACGAAGCTGCGGGAAATCATGTCCTACCACAACTTCGTGCTGACTGAGTACTTTAAGGAAGAAGCTGAAGATATAGATGTGGCACTGGAAGAACTGAAGCAGATGGGCGAAGAAATTCTGCCGATGGCCGCCGACGTAACCGACTTGCTCCATGAGTACCGCAAGAACGGCGACGATATTATGTTCGAGGGCGCCCAAGGGTCCTTGCTGGACATAGATCTGGGAACCTACCCGTTTGTAACCTCATCCAATACCACGGCTGGTGGTACTGCTACAGGTTCCGGTTTTGGCCCCCTGTATCTGGATTATGTGTTGGGTATCACCAAAGCCTACACGACCCGTGTTGGCGCGGGTCCGTTCCCCACAGAGCTTTTTGATGAAATGGGTGAGCACCTCGCCATTAAAGGCAACGAGGTTGGCACTACTACAGGTCGCTCTCGGCGCTGCGGTTGGTTCGATGCAGTAGCACTGCGCCATGCTATCCAGATTAACAGTGTGTCTGGTATTTGCCTGACTAAGCTCGACGTTCTTGATGGGCTGGAAACCGTAAATGTGTGCGTGGGTTACAAAACGCCTAATGGCGAAATTACCCGCCCGCCCATTGGCTGCGACAGTTACAAGGATATCGAACCTATATACGTAGAGCTGCCGGGTTGGAGTGAGAGCACCTTCGGGCTGACTAAGTTGGACCAGCTGCCGGAAAATGCTAAAGCGTACATCCATTTTTTGGAAAAGCAGATTGAAGCACCGATCGATATTATTTCCACCGGTCCAGACCGGGTTGAGACCATTATCCTGCGCGACCCGTTTGATAGTTAAGTGGTAAGTGACTCGAAAAAACCCACCCTGCCTTAATTGGCCGGGTGGGTTTTTTGTATTCAGGGTTTCTCTGCAATAATCGTTGCCCGCAGCGGGCTAGGATATCCCTCTATGGTTTTCGTCGGGTCTTCGGGATCCAGAAAATCCTGAAGGGAATTGAAGCGCATCCAGTCGGTGCTGCGCTGTTCATCGGTGGTGGTCTCAGATACATCCACAACCCGGGCGTTGCGGAAACCGGTGCGGTCAAGCCAGCGCAGCAATGTGTCGCAACTGGGCAAAAACCACACGTTGCGCATCTGCCCGTAGCGGTCTTCCGGCATCAGGCTGTAACCTTCGGGTCCTTCTACAACGAGAGTTTCCAGCACCAGTTCTCCTCCACGACGCAGTGTGCCTTTGAGTTCCAATAGATGGTCGAGAGGCGATCGCCGGTGGTACAGAACACCCATAGAGAAAGTGGTGTCAAAGGTTTCAAGCCCTTCAGGCAAGTCCTCCATGCGTATCGGTAGCAAGTCCACCGGTACGTCACCCATATAGTGTTTTACGCCGAGAAACTGGAACATAAACAGTAGCCCGGGATCAATCCCGATGACTCGCTCGGCGCCTTCGCCCCGCATGCGCCAGCAGTGGTACCCGGAGCCACAACCTACGTCCAGAATGCGCCTACCCGAAAGGTCTGATAGGTAAGGCGACACCCGATCCCATTTCCAGTCGGAGCGCCATTCGGTATCAATGTGAGTACCGAAAAAGTCGAAGGGGCCTTTGCGCCAAGGCATAAGGCCCCGCAGCCCGCCTTCAAGTGTCTGCTGCTGGTCAGCGCTCAGTGCGTGGGGTGAGCCGAGAGTGATGGCAGAGGTATTTAGCTCGCCTGTCGCGCCAGATATATCCGGGAGGCTGTCCAGTGCCGCTTGCCAGCGACCTAGGTCGCCGTGGGGGTTGTCGTCAAAACGATGGGTAAGCTGAGCTCTAATCATCTCGGCCCAGTTGCTCTGGCCCGTGTTTTCCAGCTCGGTTAGCAGTTGCCCGAAACAGGTTCGCCAGTCGAAATTTGCCATGGGTTGCTCGCTCTCCGTATGTGGTTCAGTCAGCCTTGATGGCCAGCATGGATACGAAGTTGAAGCACTGATACCAAACCAGCACACGGTCAAATCCTGCGTCTTTCAGGCGCTGTTTGTGAGCGTCCAGAGTTTCTGGGATCAGCACCTGTTCGATGGCGCTCCGCTTCTGGCTTATTTCCAGGTCGGAGTAGCCGTTTGCCCGTTTGAATTCGTGATGCAGGCGCGTCTGGATGGCCTGTTCATCTTCAGAATCGAAGCGGATTTTTTCCGAAAGAATCAGCGCACCACCAGGCAGAGTCGCCGTGGCAATTTTGCGTAACAGGCTGCTGCGTTGCTCCGGCGGAACAAACTGCAGAGTGAAATTCAGAGTTATAACTGAGGCATTCGTTAACTCTGTTTCCTGTATGTCCTCACAGCGCAGGCTAACCGGCAATGGGTGATCGTCCAGTGCGATGTAATGCTCGCAGCGCTCTACCATTGCCTCAGAATTATCAACGCCCACGAGCGAACAGGTGTCGAAGGCAATGCCATGGCGCATGGCCAAGGTAGAAGCGCCTAGGGAGCAGCCCAAGTCATAGCAGTTGGAGCCCGGCTGAGCATACTGTTCAGTAATCACCTCAATCATCGGGATGATGGTGGTGTAGCCAGGCACGGAGCGCCGGATCATATCTGGGAATACCCGGGCGACGGCCGCATCAAAGCGAAAATCTTCTAGCTGCCGTTGCGTGGCGAACAGCCGGTCTGTCACCGGCCCTACAGAACGGTCGACCTCACTCATCCCCAGATTTCTCTTCTGGCTCTGCTGGCTGTGCCGGCTCTTCAGGCTGAGGCACGGCGCGCGGGGCAGTGGGTGAGGGCCGATAACAACGCACACCCCGGTTTTTGTAATCTACAAGTATGCCCCGAAAGGAGGGGTCTACATCGGCGGCGATGGCCATATAGCCATTTTCGCAGACAGCGTGTAACTCCGAGGCCTTTGGGGACATGCGGAAGGTTTCGCCCGGCGTAATATGAATCGCCTGGAAATCCCCTACCGGTACATGATCCTTGTTGTTCGAATGCTTGATGCTTCCGCTAACTTCAAGCACCAATACGGTACCGACGATGGCGACCAAAGCGGTCAAAAACAGGCTGCGAATGGTGTAACGGGCCTCGTTCTGGCTCATGCTTACCTCATTTTTAACGTGAAAATAATCAATATTGACCGGGAAGTGTGATAGACGGAGCTTGCAGAGCCCCCAGTTGTTCTCTCAGTGATAACACCTGATCGGACCAGAACCTAGGCTGCGCAAACCAAGGGAAAAAGCGTGGAAAAGCAGGGTCATCCCAGCGTTTTGCAAGCCAAGCGCAATGGCTGATTTGCCGGTAACAGCGCAATGGCTCGATCAGGTGTCTTTCGCGGCGGTTAAAATCTCGGAAGGTTTCGTAGCCTTCGATTAACTCCCCTAGCTGAGCGCCGCGTTCGCTATCTTCGCCGTTTAGCAGCAGCCACATATCCTGCATTGCAGGGCCGGTACGGCAGTCGTCCAGATCTACAAAAAGCATCTGCTCGTCCCGGCATATAATGTTACCGGCATGGCAGTCTCCGTGCAGTCGCAGTGTCTCCACTTGGCCGGTGTCTTCAATGCGGGCACGGCAGTGGGTTAGCAAATCGGGTATCAGGCTGTCCCAGGCGGGCCGAAGATCTTTAGGTATCCAGTTGCCTTCCAGTAACAGAGCGTTGCTGGCTTCAATGCCATCCATAAGCGATAGGGTTGAGCGGTGTTGAAATGGCTTCAGGGCGCCAATGTTATGAATCTGGCCGAGCCTCTGCCCGAGCCTGTATAGAGTGTCGGTAATGCTTGCATCCGGTGCATGACCGCCACGCTGGTCGAATGCGGCAAACAAAAAATCACCGTGTTTTCCGAGGGTGTCACCAGATGGCATTACCAGAGGGGCTACCACCGGAATATCTGCTTCCAGAAGCTCCCGGGTAAACTCATGTTCCTCGCGAACCTGCTCTTCAGTCCAACGCCCGGGGCGGTAGAACTTGGCGATCACCGGAGGGCCTTCGTCCAGCCCTATTTGGTACACGCGGTTTTCATAGCTGTTTAGGGCAAACAGGCGCCCACTGACTGCGAAACCGGCGTCTTCCATGGCATCTAGAATCACGTCCGGAGTCAGGGCATCGTATGGATGGGCAGAAACGTTCATCATAAAGCGAAGCCGGGTGGTAAATGTGGGCCCCAGTATACCTGCTTGGCAGCGCTGTCGTAATGCGGGGCAGGGATGTTTGCATGGGTTCCTGCCTGTGCCGTATTGGGTTAACGTTAAGCTCACGGGTTTCCGGTTGTCGGAAACGGTCATCCGGCAGGCAACAAGTAGCAGGTTTATCACGTGACAAGCGATTTTCTGGAAGTGGATACCGCTGTGATCGGGGCCGGCGTCGTTGGGCTCGCGGTGGCGCGAAGGCTTGCTCAAGCTGGCAAAGATGTGATTGTTCTGGAGGCAGAAGACCGCTTTGGTGAAGGCATCTCGTCACGCAACAGTGAGGTTATTCATGCCGGGATCTACTACCCAAAGAACTCCCTGAAAGCCCGCCTTTGCGTGGAGGGCCGCAGGCAGTTGTACGACTACTGCGAAAGTCGAAAAGTAGGGTATCGAAAGTGCGGAAAATGGATCATCGCAGCCAATGAAGCACAAAACTCGATGCTTGAAGGTATTCAGTCGCACGCGGCGGCCAATGGTGTCCCTCTTGCTCTGATGGATGGTGATGCCATCGCCCGGGAGCTGTCTGAAGTGAATGCAAGCGCTGGGCTCTGGTCGCCGGAAACCGGCATTGTGGATACCCATGGCCTTATGCTTGCGCTACTCGGTGAATTAGAAGATGCGGGAGGCTCGCTCGCGCTGCGTTCGCCGGTTGAGCGTGTAGAATCGGCTGGGGGTGCTCACACATTGCAGGTCGCTGGTTCATCACCATGCCGGCTTAGGGCTCGGAATCTGGTTAATGCGGCGGGGTTAGGTGCAGTTACGCTGACCCGAAGCTGGGCGGGGCTCCCGGAGGATCAGAAACCGACGCAGTGGTTTGCCCGGGGCGTCTATTTTAGCTACAGCGGTCGCCATCCTTTCAACAACCTGATCTATCCGGTTCCCGAGCCTGGTGGTCTGGGGGTTCACCTCACGCTTGATCTTGCCGGCCAAGCGCGCTTTGGCCCGGATGTTGAGTGGATCGAACGGGAGGATTACAGCGTTGATCCCGAGCGGGTGCACGCCTTTGCTGCCGGTATTCGGCAATGGTGGCCAAGCCTGGACATTGAGCGCCTACAGCCCGCTTATGCCGGCATCCGGCCGAAGCTAACAGGTGCCGGTGGAGGCTTTTTTGATTTCAGGGTAGATGGCCCAGAGGAGCACGGTGTTCCGGGGCTGGTGAACCTTTTTGGTATTGAGTCGCCGGGGCTAACCTCTTGCCTAGCAATTGCTGATCTGGTGAAGACTAAGCTGGCTTAAACCCGGCGGTATCACCCCGGTGTGCGGGCCAGCGCCCAGACCTGAATGTGTTGTGCGCCTGCGTCCCGCAATGCCGCAGCAATCACCCGCACTGTTGCGCCAGTTGTAACGACATCATCTACGATGGCGACTCGTTCTGGCACCCCAGCACACACTTCAAACACGCCTCGAAGATTTGCCAGCCTAGCCTCTCTGCTCAGTCCTCGCTGAGCGTGAACCTTCCGAACCCGGCGAACGACGCCCGCACCCACGGGAATATCCAGCGTCTCGCCCAGGCGCTCGGCAATGTCTCGGGCCTGATTGAAACCCCGTGCGCGGCGGCGTGAGGGAAGCATGGGCGAGGGTATTATTAGCTGCGGCTTATCATCACTACGATTCTCGAAGGCCGACTCGAGGTGGTCTGAGAAGCCGGCAATCAGTGGCCGGGCAAATTTACGTTGCCCGCTGTATTTGTAACGGCTGATCATGCTGTCGATCGGATACTGGTAACGCCAGGGTATGAGAGAACGGTCGAAAGCCGGTGGCGATTTCAGGCAGTCACCGCAAAGGTGGTTATCACCGGTATGCGACAGAGGCAGGGCACAGCAGCGGCAGTGCCACCGGTTAACCGGGAGATCAGTCTGGCAAAGGCTGCATAAGCCGTTGACGGCATTGGGCGAAAGGCAGCCGACACACAGGCCTTTGGTTTCTTCGCTGTTAACCTTAAGTGACTTTATGGTTGACAGCCAGCTCAGTCCCTTTATCATCTGATTCATCCGTAAACCCAGATACCGAAAAGGTTAACAGGACTTCAGCATGACTGCCACAGCATTACGCCACGACTGGACGCTTCAGGAAGCCAGATCACTTTTAGAGCTTCCTTTTAATGATTTGTTGTTCCGAGCTCAGTCGGTACACCGAGAGCATTTTGACCCCAATGAAGTGCAGATAAGCACCTTGCTGTCGATTAAAACCGGCGCTTGCCCGGAAGACTGCAAGTACTGTCCTCAGAGCGGTCATTACAACACTGGCCTGGGAAAGGAAAAGCTACTAGCGGTTGAAAAGGTAGTTGCGGAAGCCCGCGCTGCCCTGGAAAAAGGCGCTTCGCGCTTCTGTATGGGTGCGGCTTGGCGCAGCCCGGCGGCGAAGGATATGCCGTATGTGCTGGATATGGTTCAGCAGGTGAAATCCTTGGGCCTGGAAACCTGCATGACTCTGGGGATGCTGAAGCCGGAGCAGGCGGCAGAACTGGCAGACGCTGGGCTTGATTACTACAACCATAATCTTGACACCTCTGAGAAGTATTACAGCCACATCATTACCACGCGTACCTATCAGGATAGGCTGGATACCCTAGATAACGTGCGCCAGGCCGGCATGAAGGTATGCTGCGGCGGCATTATGGGGATGGGCGAGGATGAAGATGACCGAGTGGGTTTGCTGGTTCAGCTGGCGAACCTGCCGCATCACCCGGAAAGTGTCCCGGTGAATATGCTGGTGAAGGTGAAGGGCACGCCCATGGAAAATGTGGAGGATCTGGATCCGTTTGAGTTTATCCGCGTTCTTGCGGTTGCTCGGATCATGATGCCCGCTTCTCATGTGCGGCTTTCGGCAGGTAGGGAGTCGATGAATGAGCAGATGCAGGCGTTGTGTTTCCTGGCGGGTGCGAATTCTATTTTCTACGGCGAGAAGCTGCTGACCACGTCGAATCCGGAGGCGGATGCGGATATGGCTTTGTTCCGTCGTTTGGGTATTCGGCCGGAGCAGCGCCAGCAGTGCGCGACTGAGGCGCAGGAAGAAGAGGCCATTGCCGGCGATTTGGAGCATGAAGCAACGCGACATATGTTTTATGACGCTACTCGGGAATCTGCTTAGCTTTGGGGCAAGCAACGTGCGAGATTTTGCGTCAGAATTAGAACATCGAAAACAGGCTGGGCTTTACCGAACACGTCGGCAGGTTGTCGGCCCTCAGCAGCCGGTTTTAACCGCTGATGGCAAGCGGTTATTGTCGTTTTGTAGTAACGACTATCTTGGTCTAGCCAACCACCCTGCGAATATTGAAGCCCTCCGATGTGCCTTGCCTCAAACGGGGATCGGGGGTGCATCGTCCCATCTAATCTGTGGGCACCATGAAGCACATCATCGGTTAGAAAAACGTCTTGCGGCGTTTACCAAGCGCAGTTCGGCGCTGTTTTTCTCCACCGGCTATATGGCCAATCTGGGTGTGATTTCCGCACTTGCGGGGCGTGGAGATATGGTTTTTTCAGATCGACTAAACCACGCCTCTATTATCGATGGCTGCATTCTGAGCAGGGCGAAGGTGCGTCGGTATGGCCATGGGGATGTGGCGCAGCTTGCAGCCATGCTTTCTGAGACTTCTGGCCACAAATTGGTGGTAACGGATGGTGTGTTCAGTATGGATGGCGACGTGGCTCCTCTGCGGGAGTTGGCGCAGGTTTGCCGGGATCACGATGCATTGCTTGTGGTGGATGACGCCCATGGCTTTGGTGTTCTGGGTCCGCAAGGGCGGGGGAGTGTGGCAGAGCTTGGGTTGTCTGAGGAGGATGTGCCAATACTGGTCGGAACGCTAGGCAAGGCTGCAGGCACCAGCGGTGCCTTTGTGGCGGGATCAGAGGTGTTGATGGACTATTTGGTGCAGAAGGCCCGTACTTATATTTACACCACGGCAATGCCGCCAGCGTTGGCATTGGCCTCCTGTGCCAGTCTAGATTTGATTGAGTGTGGCGATGAACGGCGCTCGCACCTGCAGGGCCTAATTGAGCAGTTCCGGCGCGGCGCTACCGCCTTAGGATATAATCTGATGCGCTCGCGCACGCCTGTTCAGCCCATTATGATCGGCGACAATTGGGTGGCTCTGGCGTTGAGCCAGGCCCTCGAAGAGCGTGGGTTGTTGGTTACCGCGATTAGGCCGCCAACGGTGCCCGTGGGTGACGCACGTTTGCGGGTTACGTTTAGCGCAGCTCACTCCCACGAGGATCTAGATTGTCTGCTGCAGGCTCTGTCGGATTGCCGGCATCTGCTGGATAAAAAAGATGTCGCGTCATGAGCTTACCGCGAGGGGCTGGGCGCCTGGTTGTGGTTGGCGGCTGGGGTGTTCCCGTGGAAATGCTGGCAGGGCTTTATGAGGCCTGGCCTGGCCCGGTTGAATTGGTATCTCTGGATGACAGTTTGGTAGCGCGGTGCAATTCTGTGGCTTCGGTGGCAGATGAACTGCTGTCGTTGTATACCGAGCCGTCGGTCTGGATGGGTTGGTCTTTGGGGGCTCAGGTTGTTATGGAAGCGGCATGCCGGGATACGGCAGCCGTTTCTGGCGTGATCACCCTCGCCGGTTTCCCGAAGTTTCTTGCAGGCGAGGGCTGGCCATATGGCATGTCAGCTGGCCAGTTTGGCGCATTCAGCTGTGGTTTGAACAGCGAGAGTGAACGCTACTGGCTGCGTTTTTTACTTCTGATGATCAACGGTGCCGCCGAAGGGCGTGGTGAGCGCCAGCGGCTCCAAGGTTGGCTCGATAAAGGGCCATCGGTATCACCGGATAATCTGATTAAAAGCCTGGGGTGGCTCCGGCAGGCGGATCAACGCTCGTTGTGGTCAGGTCTTGGTATTCCCGCGCTTCATGTTTCCGGCGAGCGCGATCAGCTTGTGTCTTCCTGGGCTGGTGCTTTGGAAACGCAGCCCTCAACGATTGAAGCAAGCATACCGGGCATGGCGCATTGGCCAGGTGGTGTGTTTGCAGCAGATTGCCGTGTGGTGATCGAAGCCTTCATGCAGTCATTGATGAGAGAGGCGTTGTGAGTGCTCAACTTATAATTTCCTCGCACCTTGCCAGTAAAACGGATATTGCTCGTGGATTTGGCAACGCGCGCGCTACCTACGAGGGCGCATCCCGGTTGCAGCGTCTGATGGGCAATACCATGCTAGAGGTACTTCAGAGCCAGGCCGGCCAAAGCAGTTTGTCGGGCGATGTTCTGGACCTCGGCTGTGGAACAGGTTGGTTCACCCGCAAACTGGCCGGTCTTGGGCCCGCTGTATACGTCACGGGTATGGATCTTTCGCTTGGCATGGTTGAGCATGCTGGGGCAAGCGCATCTTCAGATATCACTTGGGTTGTTGCGGATGCCGAGGCGATTCCCCTGGCGGATCAAAGCTGTGATCTGATATTCAGCAATCTCATGATTCAGTGGTGTGCGGATCCGGCTCAGGTTCTGCGAGAGTGCAGGCGTGTACTCCGGCCGGGAGGTAGGTTGGTGGTTTCAACGCTGCTTGAGGGCACCTTAACGGAGCTCGATCAGGCTTGGTGGCAAGCGGATTCTGGCGAGAATCATATAAACCGATTTGAGCCGGAAGCCGCGTTTCGGGAGACGGTATCCCGTGAATTGCCAGGCGCTGAAATAGAGACAAAAACCCTGCGATTACCATACACCTCGCCATTAGCGCTGACGGCAGAGCTTAAGCAGTTGGGTGCAGGCTATAAGCATGCGGACAGGCGCCGAACCATAACTGCGCCAGGCCGTTTGCGAGCCATGTGCCGGCACTATCCCAAGCCCAACGGCGGCCCCATAGAACCCGAAGGTGGCGTGATAGCCAGCTATGAGGCAGCTTGGGTTTATTGGTCATGGCGTTAATTCAACGATCAGATACAGACGAACAAGAGAAGAGTGCAAACCTGTTTATATGGCTAAAAAAACGTTTTTCGTGACAGGCACAGATACCGGGGTTGGCAAAACCATGGTGTCTGCGGCAATTTTGGAGGCTGCTAAAACGGCCGGCAAGCGTGCGTTGGGGATGAAGCCTCTAGCCTCAGGCTGCGAAAGCACACCGGATGGGCTGCGTAATGAGGATGCACTTATTCTCCAACAGTCCGCCAGTGAAAAGCTTGCCTACGACCTTGTGAACCCCGTGACGCTGGCCCCCGCCATTGCTCCCCATATTGCGGCTGCTCAGGCCGGGCGTGTCATTTCTGCGGATCGGCTGGTGGGGTTCTGCCGTGGCATGCAAATTCGCCCGGCGGACCTCCTGTTGATTGAAGGTGCAGGTGGCTGGAGAGTTCCATTGAATGATCGGGAGACCTACTCAGCTGTACCCCAGCAACTTGGTGTGCCGGTGATTCTTGTGGTTGCGCTCAAGCTCGGTTGTATTAACCATGCACTGCTATCAGCGGAGGCCATTCGTAACGATGGATTGTCGCTGGCCGGGTGGGTGGCTAACCATAGCGAGCCGGAGTTCATGAGCTGTGAGCAGGAAACCTTAGATTACCTCATCGCGCATATCCCAGCCCCCTGTCTTGGTGTGTTGCCCTGGGTTGAAGGTGCGAATCCGGAAACCCTGAGTGGCTATCTTAATGTTGATGTACTGTTTGAAAATTGAACAATAATGTGGCTTAATGGTGTCAATTAATGGTCACGGGAAGCGGCAGTCATGATCAATAATACGCTCGCAATTGGCATTCAAGGCATCCAAGATGGCATGTACGGCATGGAAAATGCCGCCCGTAAAATCGCGCGTGCCGGCGTTGATGGCCCTCAGGGTAGTGCCCAAACTGGGAGCAGTCTTATTGAGCCGATTGCCGACCTCAAGCTCTATCAGCGTAGTGTGGAGGCGTCTGCTCAGGTGGTGAAAGCTGCTGACGAGACACTTGGCACTCTATTAGACATTATGGTCTGAGCTCTAGCGCCATGAACCCACTCTCGTCACTCCCTCCCTTATCTCCATATAGCTCCACTCCACAAAGCTCCGCAGCCCCAAGCGTTCGTGAGTCGCGTAATACCGGCAAAGCGAATGGTGAACCACCTTCGGAAACGGGTAGTCGGGCGGTTCGTGCTGCAGCCTCCAGCGAACGGGCAGGCGGGTTAGAAGAAGCCGAGCTGAAAGAGCTCACCGAACTCAAGGCACGGGATCGTGAAGTGCGAGCCCATGAGGCCGCTCACCAGGCAACCGGTGGCCAATATTCAGGTGCCATGTCGCTTACCTATCAGCGAGGGCCAGATGGGGCCCAGTACGCGGTGGGTGGCGAAGTGTCTATTAGTATGTCGTCGGTTGATGGCAACCCCCAGGCAACCATCGAAAAAATGCGAACGGTTCGTGCGGCGGCGATGGCGCCCGCGCAACCTTCCAGCCAAGATCGTGCCGTTGCCGCGCAAGCGATGCAGGTTATGCTGCAAGCTCAGTCTGACCTTGCTTTGGAGCAGGAATCCGCCAACCCGCTGGCAAAAGCATCAGCAAACGACAGTGAAGGCTCCTCTTCTGGCTCTCAGGAAAATACCTCTGAGCGACCTTCCGGAGTTGCTCAGCAAGCCAAAAAAACCTATCAGAATATCGCCGGCTTCTTGCCAGACTCCGCGTCCAGAATAGAAGGGTTTCTACCCACTTCGGTCTGACCTTGACATCTGTTAGCCTGCTAATCACTCGAGTGCCTGGCGCTTATTTCCTACAGACAGCTTAAAGCGGCTCAGAGCCCGGTCGGGCGCCATGGATGTGCCCGCATGTGCGTTTTTAAGGTTCCGCTGAAATGTGCGTCGGTGACCAAAATCTACACAAATTGTGCCTCCGGCTATTGACAGTTCTGTGCTTCTAAACGTATGTTTCAAACAAGTGTTTAATTAATGCTGCAGCGCACCGTGTTGCAGTGTCTGAACAACCCCAAGGCCGCAAGCTGTTATTTCTTTTTCAGCCAAGCCCGAAAACCGAGGTGGTTTACATGCCTGAGTACAAAGCGCCCCTGCGTGATATTAAATTCGTAATGAGCGAACTGCTCAACAGCGAGGCCCACTACGCCAGTCTGGAAGGTGCTGAAGACGCAACTCCGGATATGGTTGATGCCATTATCCAGGAAGGTGCGAAGTTTGCTGAGCAGGTACTGTCTCCGCTGAACGCTGTTGGCGACAGAGAAGGGTGCATCTGGAGCGAAGGCGGTGTCAAAACACCGACTGGCTTCAAAGAAGCGTATGACAAATTCGTTGAAGGTGGCTGGCCGTCACTGGCTGCCGACCCCAACTATGGTGGCCAGGGCCTGCCGGACTCGCTGGGCATCGTGATGAGCGAACTGAACGGCACTGCCAACTGGTCGTGGGGCATGTATCCCGGTCTGAGCCATGGCGCAATCAACACGATCGAAGCGCACGGTACCGAAGAGCAAAAGCAGACCTATCTCACCAAAATGATCAGCGGTGAGTGGACAGGTACTATGTGTCTGACCGAAGCCCACTGTGGCTCTGACTTGGGCACCCTGCGTAGCAAAGCAGAGCCTAACTCAGATGGCTCCTACAGCATTACCGGTACCAAGATTTTCATTTCGGCCGGTGAGCACGACATGACAGATAACATCGTTCACATTGTACTGGCACGTCTGCCAGGTGCACCGGAAGGTACCAAGGGTATTTCCCTGTTCATCGTACCTAAGTGCGTGCCTGCAGAAGACGGTTCTGCCGGTGAGCGTAACGCGGTATCTTGCGGCTCCCTAGAGCACAAAATGGGTATCCACGGTAACGCCACCTGCGTGATGAACTTCGACGGCGCCAAAGGCTGGTTGATTGGGCCGGAGAATCGGGGCCTGAACTGCATGTTCACCTTCATGAACGTGGCTCGCATAGGTACTGCCATCCAGGGTCTGGGCGCAGCCGAATTGGGCTTCCAGGGTTCACTGGCTTATGCCAAAGACCGTTTGGCCATGCGCTCCCTCAGCGGCGCCAAGAACCCGGATAGCTATGCCGATCCGATTATTGTGCACCCAGACGTTCGCCGTATGCTGCTGACTCAGAAAGCCGTTGCAGAAGGCGCCCGTGCATTGATTTATCTGACTGCGCAGAAGGCGGATATTCTTCAGCGCGGCAAATCAGAAGAAGAGCGCAAAGAAGCAGATGAGCTGCTAGGTTTCCTGACCCCGATTGTCAAAGCGTTCCTGACCGAGATGGGCTACGAAGCAGCCAACTTGGGCATGCAGGTATTTGGTGGTCACGGTTACATCGCCGAGTGGGGCATGGAGCAGAACGTGCGTGATGCCCGTATCGGCATGATCTACGAGGGTACTACAGGTATCCAGGCGTTGGATCTTCTGGGTCGTAAAGTTCTGATGACCCAGGGTGAGTCACTCAAGGGCTTCACCAAGCTGGTGCACACATTCTGCAAAGCGAACGCCGATAACGAGCAGATGAAGCAGTTTATCGAGCCGCTGGCCGCGCTCAACAAAGAGTGGGGCGACCTGACCATGAAAGTGGGCATGACCGCCATGAAGAACCGCGAGGAAGTCGGTGCCGCATCTGTGGACTACCTGATGTACTCGGGTTACGCGGTGTTTGCTTACTTGTGGGCCCGTATGGCCAAAATCGCGCAGGACAAGCTGGCTGAAGGTACTAGTGAAGAGCTGTTCTACACCGCCAAGGTGCAGACCGCTCGCTTCTACTTTACCCGTATGCTGCCACGTACCAAGGCGCATGCTGTAAGCATGATGGCCGGCGCGGATACGCTGCTGGATATGCCGGAAGAAGCTTTCGCGCTCTGATTTTAACCCAGATCGTTGAAAGTTAACCGGTAGATGAAAGCCCGAGCTCTTAGGAGCCGGGCTTTTTTCATGAGTTACAGGCGGTTTTGGGTTAGAATACACGCCTTTAAAAGATAACAGAGCTGGGCACCTGGCCCGGGCAGGCGAGTTGGCTTTCACCTTTTTGCTGCCTGCACAAACAGATTGATCTTGGAACCTGGAGAGTTTAAATGGCCGATTATCAGGCACCTTTGCGTGACATGCGTTTTGTACTGAACGAAGTTTTTGATGCGCCTGCACTCTGGGCGTCATTGCCCAAAGTAGCGGAGAACGTAGACCCCGAGACCGCCGATGCGATTCTTGAGGAAGCGGGCAAAATCACCAGTGGCGTTCTGGCACCGTTGAACCGCGAGGCAGACGAGCAGGGTTGTAAATGGAACGACGGCGAAGTCACCTCGCCGAATGGCTTCAAAGAAGCCTACCAAACGATTGTGGAAGGCGGCTGGAACGGCCTGGGTGGCAATACCGAATTTGGCGGTATGGGGATGCCCAAGACCCTCGTAGCTCAGTTTGAGGAAATGATGCAGGGTGCCAACATGGCATTTGGCCTTGCACCTATGCTGACTGCCGGCGCCTGCCTCGCGGTAGATGCCCACGGCAGCCAAGAGTTGAAAGAAAAATACCTTCCTAACATGTACTCGGGCGTGTGGTCCGGGGCTATGGATCTGACTGAACCCCATGCAGGAACCGATCTGGGTATTATTCGCACCAAAGCGGAGCCCAATGACGATGGTTCGTTCAACGTAACTGGCACCAAGATTTTTATCACTTGGGGCGAGCACGACTTGGCCGAAAATATTATTCATTTGGTGCTGGCTAAACTGCCGGGCGCGCCAAAAGGCCCCAAGGGTATTTCCCTGTTGCTGGTTCCCAAATTCATGGTGAACGACGATGGTTCACTGGGTGAGCGCAACAGCCTCAGCTGTGGCTCCATCGAGAAGAAAATGGGCATCAAAGGTTCGGCAACCTGTGTGATGAACTTTGATGGCGCCAAAGGCTGGCTTGTGGGCGAGGAGAACAAAGGCCTGAACGCCATGTTCACCATGATGAACTACGAGCGCTTGGGTGTCGGCATCCAGGGCATAGGTGCGGCGGAAGCGTCCCTGCAGAACGCGCGGGAATACGCTATGGATCGCATTCAGAGCCGTGCACCTACCGGAGCACAACAGCCTGAGAAGGCGGCAGACCCCATTCTGGTGCACCCGGATGTGCGTCGTATGCTGCTGACCATGAAGGGTTACGTTGAAGGTGGTCGTGCCTTCTCAACCTACGTGGCGCAGTGGCTGGACATCTCCAAGTATGCAGATGCCGCTGAAGAAGATCGGCGCAAGCACGCTGAAGGCATGGTTGCATTGCTGACGCCGGTTGCGAAAGCATTTCTGACCGACCGTGGCCTGGATGCCTGCATCATGGGTCAGCAAGTACTTGGTGGCCACGGGTTTATCCGCGAGTGGGGCCAGGAACAGCTGGTTCGGGACTGCCGTATTACCCAGATCTACGAAGGCACCAACGGTATCCAGGCGCTAGACCTGATGGGGCGCAAGGTGGTGGGTAGCCAGGGTAAGTTGTTCGAGTTGTTCGCCGAAGACGTGGCAACCTTTATTGAAGAAAACACGGGTGAAGAGAGTCTTCGCCCTTATCTGGAGCCACTGGCTGCGGCATTTGAGCGTTTGTCCGACGTTACTGAGCATGTTATCAAGCAGGCTTCGGATAACCCGAATGCCATTGGTGCAGCCTCAGTAGACTATCTGGATCTGTTTGGGCTGACTGCCCTGGGCTATATGTGGGCTCGCATTGTGAAGGCGGCGGCACCGAAAGCTGGCGATGATACGTCCGGTTTTTACAGTGGCAAGCTGAAGACTGCTCGCTTCTATTACGATCGCCTGTTGCCGAAAACGGTTTCTCTTGCAGAAGGTATTCGCAGCGGAAGTGATTCCATGATGGCGCACACTGCCGAGGAGTTCTAACATCTCTCGGAAAGCAAAAAAGCAGGCCCTTGGGCCTGCTTTTTTTATGCCGACTCAATCAGCGCAGAAGAAGATTGAGCTAAGTGGTTACTAAAGGCGCTCAACACGTGTCGGATCGGTGATATAGGGGTTCTCATTACCTTGGATTTCCGCAACTCTTTTGTGGCGTGAGAGTTCTCTGTCGTCAGGAGGATCTGCACGGTTCCAGCTCTGGAATACCCGGGCTGACCCGAGCCATGGCAGGCCATAGGTGCTTACCATATAGCTCATGCTGCGGGCGACATCACCTTTCACTCTGGTAGGCGGCTCAAAGAAGTGGGCGCTCTCCCGGATGCCACAATCGTTTGCTTTAACCGTTGCCCCCAGATCCTCGTAGCTGGCGTTGCGGCGCCTAATCTCGGTGCGGTTTCGAACGGGTATCATATTGTGAAGATCGGAAGCAATTTGGCGGTAGCTGTTGTCCTGCTCGCACTGGCGTGAGGTACCACACGAGAGAGCGTTGCGGACATCTGCAAGAGGGTAGATATAGCCTTCTGTCAGCATGAAGCCTTTGCGGGAAAATGGCGCATCGCAGAAGAATGACTTGCCGCCATCCACGTACAAGTTGCCCCAGAATTGATCCTTGATAACGGTTTTGGGGTCACTGAAACGGATGTTTTGACCAATAACAAGCGTCGCGGTCAACAGGAAAACAACAGTAGTCGGAACGAGTAACAGCTTTTTCATATGCCACTTATACCTCACAGTGTCTGCATGCGCCTTAGCGAAACAGGCCCAATTAACCGTCGCATCGTGCGATGTAGGACAAATTCGCAGAAAGAATTAATGACGCTCAGTTCACTTACAGAGATAAGTATGACATAAGGGCCCTCAATACAAGAGCCCTTATGGTAAACATTTGTGGCGTTATGTTAACGGCTTAACGTTTTCACTTAATTTTATTACGAATGTTCTGATAGCCCGACTTCAGATCTTCGCCAAGCTTCCTTGCCGTCTGGCGCGCCTCCTGAGATGCTTCGTTGGCACCATTGACTACCTCATCAAAACGGGTTCGGAACTTGTCCCACTCCTGCTCGAGGTCGTCGAACTCATCTTTTACGTCCTGCCGAGCCAGATGAAGCTGCACGCGGGCTTCGTCACGGTGCTGTTTGATTTTATCTGAGAGAGTCTTAAATTCTTCCTGAACGCCCATATAAGGATCCTCCTTGGGTTAGCGATCTATTCACCATGCAGTTGATTGTGAAAAACTGTCAAGTGAAATGCGGGCAAGAAAGCGTTTATATGCGAGACGTTTGACCCAGGTCAGGACTTGGTCGCCAGAAGTGCTGACATATCCCGTAGGTAATGCCAGGGGGAGAGCTCGTCAAAGCCTTTTGCTGCGCGGTCAATTTGGCTACAAAGCTGTACTGCTTGGTGCAGTTGCATTGGCTTCAGTCGCCGGGCTGCTTGTTCCAGTGCCCGCGCTCGCTGCGGCTGGAAGACGCCGCGTTTTTTAAAGAACGCGGATGGGCTCTCGGTTCTGTTCTCGCCCGTCTTCAGTTCAATTAACAGGCTGAGGTCTCGGCTCAATACAGCCAGAAGGCCGAGGGGGTTTTCACCTTCCTGCTGCAGCACTCCAATCATTTTGCCAGCGTGAGGCGCGCGGCCACTAAGCAATTCAGTGACCAGTTCAAAACCATTGAAGCGTGAGCTGTCCTGAACAGCCTGTTCAATAGTATCTTCATCAATGGTGTTGCCATTGGAAAGAAGCGACAGCCGGTCGAGCTCCTGGCTTGCAGCCAGAAGGTTGCCCTCAAGCCTTTCAGCCAGCATTGCCAGGGCCCCACGGGTCAGGTTCAGGCCCCGATTACTTGCCCGTTGCTGAAGCCAGCCCTGGAACTTATCTGCATCCACCGGCCAAACCGGCACATGGACACCTTTGGCTTGCAGCTCTTTGTACCATTTTCGCCGAGTTTCGGCGGCGTCCAAGCGAGCACTAATAAGTAGAACAATGATGTCTTCGGGGGGCTGCTGAAGAACCCGCTCCAGAACGGCCCGGCCATCGCCTAGTTTTCCCGTCGGCAGGCGGATCTCGATCCGGCGGCGATCAGAGAACAGAGACATGGCACTGAATTCATCGGCAACAACATTCCAGTCGAGTTGCTGGTCCGCGTGAAAGATCAGGCGATCGTGGAAGCCCGCTTCTTTAGCGGCGGCTCGGATCTGATCACAGCATTCCTGCACCAAAAGCGGCTCATCTCCAGACACCAGATAAACTGGCGCCAGGCCTTTTCGGAGTAGCTGCGGTAGTTGGCCCGGGTTCGTTTTCATGGTGTGGTCGGTTGCGTGTCGCCCGGGGCATCGGCCTTGTGATGGCTGTCCCGGATATCCTGCAGCCGTTCCGGTGTAATGGGGGCCAGTCGAAAGATGATTTGTTGCGCCAGGCGGTCGCTCAGTTGCTGCTGAAGGTTTTCTTCTTCGCGCTGCTTGGCAAGCACGTTGGTCTCATCGTATCGGTAGCTTTCAGAGGTTGTGAGGCGTGTGCTGGCGATAATCGGAACGTCGTCGGCACTGATGAGCTCAAGATCCACCGAGTGCCGAAGCGTGTACTCGGCGGCTGCAGCCTGAACGGTAATTGCTGAGGCCCGGCGGTCGCGCTCAAAGTTTCGGATTTTGAGGTGATAGCTTGCTGCTTCGCCAGATGCCAGTTCGACACCGCCTAGCTCAAGTTGCTCGCGAACGGAATGACAAAGGGTGGCAGGTGTAGGAGCTTGGCAATCGAGATGCAGAGGCTCCAAAGCCGAAGAAACCGGTGGTGCACCCCGTAATTGAAAGCCACAGGCCGCCAGGCTGATTGCCATCGCACTAACAGCGATCAGCTGGGCTGCGTTTTTGTGCAGGGTACGGGCCCGCATATCAGTTGGCTACCACGTTAACCAGCTTGCCGGGCACGACGATAACCTTGCGAACTGACACGCCTTCCGTGAAGCGCACAACGTTTTCGTTTTCTAGGGCAAGCGCTTCCAGGTCAGCTTTGCTGATGTCTGCCCGAACGTCCACCTTAGCGCGCACCTTGCCATTCACTTGCAGAACTACCTGAATTTGGCTGCGCACCATAGCGGCCTTATCGGCTGCGGGCCAGGTTGCGTCTACAATTGGGTCTGCGTGACCCAGATCCTGCCAAAGTGTGTGGCAGATATGAGGCACAATCGGTGACAACATCAATACGGCCGCTTCCAGAGCTTCCTGGCGGGCTGCGCGGGTTTGCGGCTCGTCATCGTCCAGCTTGCTGACATCGTTCAACAGTTCCATCACGGCAGCGATAGCCGTGTTGAACGTGAGGCGGCGACTGACATCGTCGCTCACTTTGGTAATGGTTTCGTGCGTTTTACGTCGAAGGTCTTTCTGCTTGTCGTTCAGTGCAGTCACATCCAGAGCCGGTGCGGCTCCGCCTGCTACCTGTTCGCTCACCAAGCGCCACAAACGCTTGAGGAAGCGGTGGGCGCCATCCACAGCGCTGTCTGACCACTCCAGAGACTGCTCGGGTGGGGCGGCAAACATCATGAACAGGCGCACAGTATCCGCACCATGGGCGTCAATGATGGACTGAGGATCAATGCCGTTGTTCTTCGACTTCGACATCTTGGTTACGCCACCGGCAACAACCGGCTGACCATCCTCCTTAAGAGTCGCGCCAATAACGTGGCCTTTGTCGTCACGCTCGACGGTAACATCCGCCGGGGCAATCCAAATCTTCCCGCCTTTGCCATCTTCGCGGTAGTAAGTGTCTGCCAGCACCATGCCCTGGGTCAGAAGCTGCTTGAACGGCTCTGGGCTGTCTACCAAGCCTACATCACGCAAAAGCTTGTGGAAGAAGCGGGCGTACAACAGGTGCAGAATTGCGTGTTCAATGCCGCCGATATACTGGTCTACCGGCAGCCAGTAGTTAGCTGCCGCAGGGTCTAGCATGCCCTTGTCGTAATTTGGGCTGCAAAACCGTGCGTAATACCAGGACGACTCCATGAAGGTGTCGAAGGTATCGGTCTCCCGCGTTGCCGGCTGCCCCTCGAAAGAGGTTTTTGCCCAATCGGGATCGGCTTTAAGCGGAGATTGAACACCGTCCATCTCAACGTTTTCTGGCAAGCGAACCGGTAGCTGATCGTCTGGCACCGGGTGCTGGGTGCCGTCTTCCAGGGTCACCATGGGGATAGGCGCACCCCAGTAACGCTGGCGCGAAACGCCCCAGTCACGAAGGCGATAGTTGACCGTGCGTTTGCCGATGCCGTTCTCTTCCAGGTAATCGGCAATGGCGTCAAAGGCTTCATCGCTGGTAAAGCCGCTGTACTTACCGGAGGAAACCAGAACACCTTTTCCCGGAAAAGCTTCTTCCTGCACGTCGATTTCGCGGCCATCGTTGGCGGCAATAACCTGTTTGATTGGCAAACGGTACTTGAGAGCAAATTCGTGGTCGCGCTCATCGTGGCCCGGAACAGCCATCAAGGCACCGGTTCCGTAGTCTGTGAGCACAAAGTTGGCGACCCAAACTGGAATTTCTTCCTGGGTGAGCGGGTGGATGGCCATGAATCCCGTATCCACGCCTTTCTTTTCCATGGTGGCCATCTCAGCTTCAGATACCTTGCTGGTACGGCACTGATCGACAAAAGCTGCAACATCTTTATGGCGCTCGGCGGCCGCCTTAGCCAGCGGATGTTCCGCCGCCACAGCCATATAGCTCACGCCCATCAGGGTGTCGGGGCGGGTGGTATAAACCGTGAGGCCATCGTCGCTGTCTTTCAGCGGGAACGTTAGCTCGGTACCTACGGATTTACCAATCCAGTTGCGCTGCATGGTTTTGACCTGTTCCGGCCAGCCATCCAGATCGTCCATGTCGTTCAGCAGTTCTTCGGCGTAATCGGTAATACGAATGAACCACTGGGGAATCTTTTTCTGTTCGACCAGCGCACCAGAGCGCCAGCCACGGCCATCAACAACCTGCTCGTTCGCCAGAACAGTCTGATCGACCGGGTCCCAATTAACGGTGGCCATCTTCTTGTACGCCAGGCCTTTCTCATAAAGGCGCGCAAAGAACCACTGCTCCCAGCGATAATAATCGGGCTTGCAGGTGGCCAGCTCGCGGCTCCAGTCGTAGCCAAAACCCAGCTGCTTGAGCTGGTTTCTCATGTATTCGATGTTGGAGTAGGTCCACTTCGCCGGCGCGGTCTTGTTGGCAATAGCAGCGTTCTCGGCAGGCAGGCCAAACCCATCCCAGCCCATGGGCTGCATCACGTTCTTGCCCAGCATGCGCTGATAACGGGAGATAACATCTCCGATGGTATAGTTCCTTACATGCCCCATGTGCAACTTGCCGCTGGGGTAGGGGAACATGGACAGGCAGTAGTATTTCGGCTTATCCGGATCTTCCCTAACTTCAAAGGTTTTGTTTTCGTCCCAGAAGGTGCGCGCATTGTGTTCTACGTCACGGGGATTGTACTGCTCGTCCATACCTGCCATTACCAAAGTTACCCTGTATAAAAATGATGTGCGGAGAGGCCGGACATTCTAACGCACACAAGGCGTAACAGGTAGCCCGCCCACATGCTTGTCGGGCTGCAGGTGATAGCCCACAATAGAGACTACGGCATTCATAAAAGGAAAGTGCGATGACGGACACCGAGCGAACCCATCTCTCAGGCAAGGCCCTTGAGGCCTATGATCGCATGCTCGAGCAGGTTCAAAGCCGCCTGCGCGCAATGCAGGAGACCACCCTGGAAACCCTAGAGGGGGAAGTTGATAACGCAATCGAGGCTGAGCAAGAACTGAAGGAAATGACCAAGGACGAGATCAGCCTTCTTGGTACTTACCTTCAAAGGGATCTAGAACATCTCATCCATTTTGTGGATGAAACGGGTGAAGGCCTCGCAGAATGGTTGCAACTTGATCTGTCGTTACTGGAACACCGGCTAACCGAGCGTTTGCTGTCGGTCGCCGACCAGACGTTAGTGGACACATTGGCACTGAAGCAAAAACTCGAAAGCCACGAAGCCGGGCAGTATATCGCCGGTGAAGTTGCAACAGCCGGCATGTTCCAGTGCCTGAACTGCGAACACATGCTGTGCCTCACCTCAACCAGCCATCTGGAAGACTGTGAGGCCTGTGGCTCGCAATATTACAAGCGCGTGACCAGCCGCTGGCCACGAAAAGAAAGCTGAGCTAGCCGCGAGCACTTATGTGCTCGCAGTTAATTCAATTTTTAGGAATAACCCGCTCGCGAACAAATACAATCAGAATCAACGCCAACGTCAAAACCGGCCAAGACGCTGTCGTCATATAAGGTGTGCTGCCGCTGGCCTTGAACACTTCGCCAGTCAGCACCGCACGCTCAAACTGCGGAATACGCGCGGTAATCTGCCCCTTGTTATCAATGATCGCCGTCACCCCATTGTTGGTGCCGCGAATCATATAACGCCCAGTCTCCAGCGCTCGCATGCGGGCAATCTGCAAGTGCTGCAGCGGCCCCACGGAATCCCCAAACCAACCATCGTTACTGATCGTCAGCAACAAGTCCGTATTCACCGCATTGCGCGCAAGAAAGTCTGGATAAGCCACCTCATAACAGATAAATGGCATCACCTTGATACCATTGGCAAGCAAAGGCGCCTGGTTTTTCGGGCCCCGGGTAAAGCTCGACATAGGCAAATCAAAAAAGCCGATCAGCCCCCGCAGAACACCCTCAAGCGGAACATATTCCCCAAAAGGCACCAGCTTCTGCTTGTGATAAATACCCTCACCATTGCCAATGGCCATAATGCTGTTGTGATACGTAAAGCCGCCAGCCCGCTCGCTGAAACCGTACCAAGGAATGCCCGTAATCAGAGTGCTCTCTTCCCCAAGGTTCTCCTTGATGTGCTCAATGATCTTCCCCGCTTGATCCTGAGGAATGGGGATAGCCGTCTCCGGCCAGAGAATTAGATCGGTATCCCAGTAAGGTTCTGTCATACCTAAGTAGGCCACAATCTGATCTTTCAAAAACTCCGGATCCCACTTGATCTGCTGTGGAATATTGCCCTGCATGGCCGCCACCGAAATAGGCTCAGCACTGATGTCTGTCCAATCAACGCGGTTCAGTGCTGGAGCAGCAAGCCAGGGAATCAGTGCTGCAACCGCCACAACGCCAGCGCTAGCATGGCGCTGCCTGGTGATAAACCAGCCCGTTGCAAAAATGGCAGCGCCGCTTGCAGCTATCAAGAAGGTGAGGCCGTGAACGCCAGCCACTGGCGCTAGCCCTGCCAACGGACCGTCAGTATGGGCGGTACCCAGATAAAGCCAAGGAAAGCCGGTCAATAGCCAGCTACGAAGCCAATCCCCGAGAACCCAAATGGCGGGGAAAAGAATGAGCCTTCGCACCGCGCTGCTTTTCGCCAGTTTGCTCCAGAGCCAAAATGCGAGGGCAGGGACTAGAGCCAGCCCAGCCACAAAGGCAACGGTGAGCAATATCGAAATGGCGATGGACGTATTGCCGAATTCACTGATGCTGATGTAAACCCAGCTAGCGCCTGAGCCAAAAAGGCCCATACCTGTCAGCCAGCCTGCAGAAAAGAGTTTTTTCGCCGCCAAAGGAATAGTAACCAGCAGAATGAGCAGCATGGAAACCGGGCCAAGCCACCAAAAGTGGAACGGCGAGAAAGTCAGGGTTTGCAAAGCGCCGGCAACCACAAGGGTTGCGGCACCTAACCAGCGATTAGAGAAGAACGAATGGGCTGGGGCAATAGAGGGTGTTGAATGGTTACTGCTCACTACGGGTTACCTGTAACAAACGGATGACACGGTTGTCGGCGTTGGCAATGGTAAAGCACAAACCACCTAGTTCAATCGCTTCTCCCCGCCTGGGCAGGTGCCCGAATTCTTTGAGCACGACACCGCCAATGGTATCGAATCCTTCCTCATCCAGCCCCGTATTGAAAAATTCGTTGAAGTCGTCAATTGGGGTGACTGCCTTCACGGCGTAAGAGCCATCGCCTCGGGTTTTGATGTAGGTTTCTTCGTCGAAATCGTGTTCGTCCTCGATTTCCCCAACGATTTGTTCCAGCACATCCTCGATGGTCACCAAGCCTGCCGTTCCGCCGTACTCATCCACGACGATTGCCATGTGATTGCGGTTTTCTTTGAACTGCTTGAGAAGCTGGTTCAGGCGCTTGCTCTCTGGAACAAACGTGGGCGGGCGCAGAAGCTCGCGGACATGAGACCAATCCATGTCGTCATCGAGGGCCAGCGGCAGAAGATCTTTGGCGAGAAGAATACCGACAACATCATCCTGGCTGTCGCCAATAACCGGGAACCGGCTGTGGGCAGACGCGATGATTTCATCCAGATACTCTTTCGGATCCTGTGACGCCCGAACCGTGACCATTTGGGAGCGTGGAATCATGATTTCATCCACGCGCATGTCCACCACCTGCATGGCACCTTCGATGATGCTCATGGCATCTACATCGATAATGGCCTGGGATTCGGCATCCCGCAGTATTTCCAGTACGTCTTCTATGCATTCAGGCCCACTGGAGAAGGCATGTGATATACGCTCCAGCCAGGACTTGTTAGAGCCCTGACTGCGACTCGACTGATCGTCGCTCATGAGTCTTTTACCGTTCCTCTGCTGCGTAGGGATTGCCGAACCCAAACTGTGCCAGCAACCGGATTTCCAAGGCCTCCATGGCCTCTGCGTCTTCATCGTTAATATGATCGTAGCCTTGAAGGTGCAACATACCGTGCACCACCATGTGTGCCCAGTGCGTTGCTGGCTCTTTGAGTTGTTCCCGGGCTTCATCTTCCACCACCGGAGCACAAATAACGAGATCTCCGGCTAGTGGCACCGTTATACCGGCTGGCGCTTCAAATGGAAAGGACAACACATTAGTGGGTTTGTCCTTTCCACGGTACTGGTGATTCAGCGCTTGGCCTTCTTCAATATCGACAATGCGGATCGTCACCTCGGATGGATCCTGCCCCAGCCAAGCCGCCTGAGCCCAAGCCTGAAACAGGGATTCTTCGGGCACGCCTAGCCCCTCAAACACGTTTTGAAGATCAACCGTCAGTTCACTCACTATTTACGGTCGCCCCCGTCATTAAGCGCGTCGTAGGCTTCAACAATTCGCTGAACCAGAGGGTGCCGAACAACGTCCTTGGCCTCGAAACGGGTAAAGCCGATGCCTGTGACGTTGTTAAGAACTCCCGCTGCATGGATTAGCCCGGAATTCTGGCCACGGGGTAGATCTATCTGGGTGGTGTCGCCGGTGATCACGGCTGTTGAGCCGAAACCGATCCTCGTGAGGAACATTTTCATCTGCTCACGGGTGGTGTTCTGGCTTTCATCCAGAATAATAAACGAGTTGTTCAGTGTGCGGCCACGCATGAAAGCCAAGGGTGCAATCTCAATCACGCTTTTTTCAATCAGCCGCGTGACATGGTCGAACCCGAGCATTTCATAGAGTGCGTCGTACAGCGGCCGTAGGTACGGATCCACTTTTTGGGCAAGGTCACCGGGCAAAAAGCCAAGCTTCTCGCCTGCCTCAACTGCTGGGCGCACCAGCAGAATCCGTTTAACTTGTTCGTCTTTCAGAGCTTCTACTGCGCAGGCGACGGCGAGCCAGGTTTTACCCGTGCCGGCAGGGCCGATACCGAAGTTGATATCGTGGGAGCGAATGCTGTGCACATACTTCTGCTGATTCGCACCGCGGGGTTTAGCGGTGAGCTTTGGCGTTTTGACGGTGGTAATAGAGCCATCAAACGGCACTTCGTCGGGCAGCCGCTCAAATCCGGTTTCCCGGATGTACAGGTGCACGGTATCGGGTGAAATATCCTCGCTGGCTTCGGTTTCCCGATAAAGATGCCGGATTACTTCCACCGCGGCGGCAACGTGCTCTGTTTCACCTTCCACTCGGAAGTGATGGCCTCTGCGGCCAACTCTTACCTGCAGGCGTCGTTCGATGTGCTTTAAGTTTTCATCAAACTGCCCGCAAAGAGTGGTCAGTCTGCGTTGGTCCATCGGATGTAAATCAAATTGTCTGGAATCGTTGGTGTCCAATATTACTCCGGTTCTGATGGTTCGCCGTTTTCGGGCGAATGCATAGTTGGCTTTGATGCTACGGCTTGAAGCTCAATACAACTCCGAGTCCACAGGCAAACCGCGCAGAGAGTTGGCGTAGGCTTCAACAATTTCGATGTCGATAAAGTGCCCGATAGTCTCCGGATTTTCATGTCGGAAATTCACAATTCGGTTGTTCTCTGTGCGCCCGGAATACTCTCCCGGATCTTTCTTTGAAAGGCCAGTGACCAGAATACGCTGAGTGGAGCCCACCATCTTACGGCTGATATCCATTACCGTCTGGTTGATGCGATCCTGCAGGATTTTGAGGCGCTGCTTCTTTACTTCCATCGGCGTTTCATCCGGCAGATCAGATGCCGGCGTGCCCGGACGGGCGCTGTAAACAAAGCTGAAAGACATATCGAAACCGATATCGTTGATCAGCTTCATGGTGTCTTCAAAGTCCTTCTCCGTTTCACCGGGAAAACCAATGATAAAGTCCGAAGAAAAGCTGATATCCGGGCGAATCTTGCGTAAGCGGCGGAGTTTAGATTTGTACTCCAGCGCCGTGTGGCCGCGCTTCATGGCCGATAGAATGCGATCCGAACCGCTCTGTACCGGCAAGTGCAGGTGGCTCACCAGCTCAGGTACCTGTTCGTAAACCTCGATCATCGCATCGGTAAATTCAACTGGGTGCGAGGTGGTGTAGCGGATGCGATCGATGCCGTCGATGGTGGCGATCAGGGTAATAAGCTCCGCCAAATCCATCACATCGCCATCGTGGGTATCGCCACGATAGGCGTTTACATTCTGGCCCAGTAGATTTACTTCACGCACGTTCTGGCTGGCCAGGTGGGCAACCTCGGCGATCACATCGTCAGCCGGCCGGCTGACTTCCTCACCCCGGGTGTAGGGCACCACGCAGAACGTACAGTATTTGCTGCAGCCTTCCATAATGGAAACAAACGCAGATGGGCCATCGGCGCCCGGGGCTGGCAGATTGTCGAACTTTTCGATTTCCGGAAAGCTCACATCTACCACGCCCACGCCATTACCCTTCATGCGCACTTCGCTAATCATATCCGGCAGGCGGTGCAGAGTTTGTGGGCCGAAGACCATATCAACATACGGTGCCCGGTTGATAATGGCCTGGCCTTCTTGGCTCGCCACACAGCCGCCAACACCAATAATCAGTTCCGGCTTTTTCGCTTTCAGCTTTTTCCAGCGACCCAGTTGGTGGAAGACTTTTTCCTGAGCCTTTTCCCGAATGGAGCAGGTGTTTAGCAACAGAATATCGGCGTCTTCTGGCGAGTCGGTCATTTCAACCGCTTCGTCAGTTTTTAACAGGTCGGCCATGCGTGATGAATCGTATTCATTCATCTGGCAACCGTGGGTTTTGATGTACAGCTTTTTGGCCATGGGTCTCAACACAACTGGATGTATGTGGCGCCTGGAGCTTTGAATTGTCCAAATTGGGCGCGCTGAAAAGGAGAACAGGGCATTATAACGGCGTGATCATTCTGTAACCAGCGCTGTCTCGGTAAGCTGCCAGTTTTGCAGTGTTATCACGCGCTGACTTTGGGTTCGGTGCCTGAAGCGGCTGGCGCAGAGCTTTCCAAAAAACGCCCGTAAATACATCCCTGTAGGGCTCGGTCACGCCATCCTTGGCGCTCCACGTTTTTGGACAGCCCGGAGCCAGCCACCTTACTTTAATCTTCCCGGGTTTCCAGAAACCGCTCCAACTGCTCCCGCAATGCCTTAGGCAAACGCGTAATCGTGAGCGCATCCTTATCGCGATCGTAGTAAATCGCCTGATTCACCAAATCCGAAGAAAAAGAAACACTCATACCGCCACCAGACCCCGCAATACGCACCAGCTTCTTCACCTTACGATGATCCGGATGCAGCACGCCACTCTCCGGCATCTCCACTGCCTTACTTGCAAACTCCTTAAAACGCTCCGGCTGCTCTTCATCCAAATAACCAGACAAAGCCGCAATGGCAACCGGCTCTCCCAGTGCATGCTGCTCTTTGCAGAACTCATAAGCCCGCGTACGTACCTCGCCGGCCTTCTCGGGCTCCGAAGACTTCGCAAAAGCCTCCACCGCATCCAGGAATGTCAGGGTTTCCTTCTCGACATCTACGTGGTTGGTAAAACCACACAGCCGAATAAATAGCTCCCCAGGATCGCCCGTGCCGCGGGCGTGAACTAACGTAAGATAATTCTCAGCCGCGTTATCCCCCAGCCAATCATCCAGCTCAACTCGCATCGCCAAGTTCAAGCGTGACATGCTAAGCACGTCGGTCGTATCCAGCGCCTGGGTGCCATCAAAGCGCAGGGCGCCATCCCTTTCCATGATCAACAAATAAACAACATCCGAATCCGCCAAAGCCTCATGGACAATCATCAACTGCCCCTGAAACTCCTCCTGGGAGCCCGACAACAACTCTTGCCACTGCGCGAACAACCGATCAGTAAAAGACGCGAAGCTCTGCTTGTCATCCAGATAATCCTTCAGCCAGCTTTTAAACGGACTCTCGCCGATATCGTCCGAGAACCGCCCATACTTCTTGCCAGGCTTGCTGTTGAACAGGCGCTTCATTTGCTTATGTAGAGCCTCATAATCGCCACCCGGCTCCTGCAAAGCTTCACCACTCTGAAGGCGGGCAGGCTGCCCCGGCTGATATTGACTGGCAAAAGCGGTGCGTAGATGTTTGATGGCCATAAACAGAAAACCCTAAGATGAAGAAACCAAAAAGCCCCGAAGAGTTAACTTCAGAGCTGGAGATTCTGTCACGGACAACTATTACTTTCACGGTTAAAAAGCGAATTATCTAGTTGGGAGGTAGCCAAGGAGCGGGGGTGTCTTTTCTGCCGGAAAAAGCAACTCGCTGCGCTCAGACATCTTTTTCCGGCAGAAAAGACACCCCCACCCCTTGGCCTCGACCACAGCGATAGGGCTGCGTTAAGGCCATTTGGTTTTGTTGGCTTAGACCCGCTTGTTGCGAACCAGCTCCTGCACCATTGCTGCTGCTGTACTGGAAACCTCCTCCGTGCTATCCGCTGCTATCGAAACGTTGGCCACGTCAGAGCCCAGGTTTACAGCAATCGCAATCAGGCCATAGGCAGTCAGCAGTTGCGCAGTGCGGCGGCGATCGTCCACATTGCCAGCATTGTCCTCACTCAGAATGACCGCTGTTTTACCTTGATCGAACAGTGCGCGTTCAACTGCCAGTGCAAGAGCGGGAGCCTGTGATCCGGAGCAACCGATAATCGTCGGCTTCTGAGCCAGCCTACGTTGGCGCTCCTCCGGGCTCACCGGCTCCAGGGTGCCTGCTGTATCCGCCAGCCCATCAATCATGCCGGCGCCGACCGTTACGTTGGTAAGTCGGTCGATCACGATAAAACTGCCCGTGGCATGGTTGCGCTGGTAGGCATCAAATGCAATTGGCTGGCTTAGGGTTAGGTCACACAGGCCGATTTCATTCACCTGTAGCAGGGCCGGGTTGGCGTGCTGCTCCAGCGTGTTTACGTCGGTTTGGTAGTGGATTTTCCGAACCGTGCCCGATGTGAAGGTAGGGCCCAGTTTAATGTCATACAAGCGACCGGTTTGCAGAGGCGCGTCCGTCATCCACACGATATTGGCTTTGAAGCGGTTGCCTACTTCCGGCTCGTCTTCTGGCTTCACCAGCATGTCGCCACGGCTGACATCAATCTCGTCCGTAAGCGTCAGCGTTACCGCCTGATCAATATAGGCTTCATCTAAGTTGCCATCGAACGTGACGACTTCCTTGATGGTACTGGTGCGCCGGGAGGGCAGGGTCATCACCTTGTCACCCGGGCGTATCACGCCGGAGGCAATGGTGCCGCAGAAGCCACGAAAGTTCAGGTTTGGCCGGGTGACGTATTGCACTGGAAACCGGAAATGCTCCAGGTTTTTGTCGCGGTTTACCTCCAAGGTTTCGAGGAGTTCCATTAGCGGCTGGCCGTTGAACCAGGGGGTGTGCTCGCTGCGGTTGACTACGTTGTCGCCTTCCAGCGCTGAAATCGGCACAAACCGGATATCGGTCAGCCCAAGCTTAGCGGCGAAGGCCAGGTATTCCTCTCGGATTTCGTTGAAACGGTCTTCGCTGAAATCTACTAAATCCATCTTGTTAATGGCGACCACGATATGCCGAATACCAAGCAGGGACGCGATAAACGAATGCCGGCGGGTCTGGGTAAGCACGCCACGGCGAGCGTCGATCATCAGAATGGCGACCTGGGCTGTGGATGCGCCGGTGGCCATGTTGCGGGTGTACTGTTCGTGCCCCGGTGTGTCTGCAATGATGAACTTGCGCTTATCGGTGGAGAAGTAACGATAGGCGACATCGATGGTAATGCCTTGCTCGCGCTCGGCCTGCAAACCGTCAACCAGCAAGGCAAAGTCCAGCTTCTCGCCGGTGGTGCCCATTTTGGCGCTGTCGGTTTTCAGCGTGGCCATGTGATCTTCGTAAATCATTTTTGTGTCGTGCAGCAGGCGGCCGATCAGGGTGCTTTTGCCGTCGTCAACGCTGCCGCAGGTGAGCAGACGCAGCAGTTCTTTGTTCTCGTGCTGTTTCAGGTAAGCCTGGATATCTTCGGCGATGAGATCAGATTGATGTGACATATCAGAAGTACCCTTCCCGCTTTTTCTGTTCCATGGAGCCGGCCGAATCGTGATCGATCACGCGGCCCTGTCGTTCTGAGCTGGTGGCGAGCAGCATTTCCTGAATGATCTCGGGCAGTGTGTCTGCCTCGGATTCAATGGCACCGGTCAGCGGGTAACACCCAAGGGTGCGGAAGCGGATGGATTTCATCATCGGTTTCTCACCCTCTTTCAGGGGCATGCGATCGTCGTCTACCATGATCAGTGAGCCGTCGCGATCCACCACCGGGCGCACGGCCGAGTAGTAAAGCGGAACGATCTCGATGCCTTCCAAATAGATGTACTGCCAGATATCCAGCTCAGTCCAGTTCGAGAGAGGGAATACCCGAATACTCTCGCCCTTGTTAACCTTGCCGTTATAGGTGTTCCACAGTTCCGGGCGCTGATTCTTGGGATCCCAGCGGTGATATTCGTCGCGGAAGGAATAGACGCGCTCCTTGGCCCGGGATTTTTCTTCATCCCGGCGGGCGCCACCAAATGCGGCATCAAACCCGTATTTGTCCAATGCCTGTTTGAGGCCCTGGGTTTTCATCACATCTGTGTGTTTTGCGCTGCCGTGAGTGAACGGCCCGATACCCTGTTCCACGCCATCCTGATTGGTGTGCACGATCAGGTCCAGCCCGTATTCCTTAATCTTGCGATCCCGAAAATCAATCATGTCCCGGAACTTCCAGGTGGTGTCCACGTGCATCAAAGGGAACGGCGGTTTACCCGGGTAGAAAGCTTTGAGGGCAAGGTGCAGCATAACTGCAGAATCTTTACCTACGGAGTAAAGCATCACCGGGTTATCAAACTCGGCGGCCACTTCTCGAATGATATGGATGCTTTCCGCTTCCAATTGTTTCAGATGCGTAAGGTTATATGTGGTCATGATAGTCCGTTGCCGTAGCGGGCCTTAAGGGCATGCAAATTGAAGGGGCAACTATAACAGAGGCGATAAGGCTATAAGAAGTCTTGTATCTAGAGTTTTAAGTTATAGCAATATAGCGCCGACGGGAGTCAGGTTTGCGGGGAATCGGCCAGAAGTTTGCGCACGTACCTGTCTACATAATCAAAACCGTTGTCCTCAAAATCCGCAAACTGTATGCCCAACTGAAACTCGTCCCTGGCCATTCTTCGTAGATGAACGATATTTCCATTGGCAACAATGGTCACTGGCTGGGTTGCGACGACCGTCACACAGAATCGCGCCTTAACGACAATCAAATTTCCGGGCTCTGGGACTTTCAGGCGAGGTATAAGCTGATTTACTGTGTCCTGATTACAGGAAAGCATTATGCCTGTGCGAGAGAGGTTGGAGATTTTACAGGTGAGCTGGCAGCCATCCGCCTTCTCGATAACGATGTCACTCTCAACATCGGCGCGTTGCTGGTTACGCAGGTTTGGTTTTATTGTGGCAGCTGTCATGGGCACTCTTATAGAGACTGTTGGGGCGATTCCAGATTTAAATAATGTTTCAGAACAATGTCTAAACGATGAAAAGTGTAGTTGTTTATTTTCTGATCAGCAACTTGAGTGTCGTACATTGTGGCAGATTTTTTGTATTTTTCTGAACAGAGGTTCACATTTTTGCCGATCAGCCAATCTCGATCAGTACCTCACCCGGGGTTACCCGGTCGCCCTTGGTTACGTCGACAGCCTCTACTTTGCCGTCAATATTGGCGTGAACCTCCGTTTCCATCTTCATGGCTTCAGTAATTAGCACGGCCTGGCCGGCACTTACTGTATCGCCTTCGCTCACAAGAACCTCTACCACGTTACCAGGCATAGCGGTGCTGACGTGGCCAGGCGCAGTGGCTTTTTTGCGCACATCGGCGTTCACCGGCGCGGGTGGCTGGCCGTAGCCGCCTTGCAGATAGCGCTTTACCTCGTTGGTGATGGTTTTATAGCGCTGGCCGGCCAACACGTTGTACACCGCCTGAGTGCCCACAATTTGTGACGTAGGCGTGACCAGTGGGGGATAGCCCAGGTCTTCTCGCACCCGGGGGATTTCATCAAACACTTCACGGATACGGTCCAGCGCGTTTTGCTCTTTGAGCTGGTTGGCCAAGTTGGACATCATGCCGCCCGGCACTTGGCTTATTTGTACCGAGACATCCTCGCGGGTGAACTCGCTTTCAAACTGCTGATACTTTTTACGCACCTCGCGGAAGTAGTCCGCAATCTCGCTTAACAGCGTTAGGTTCAGCCCGGTGTCGTAATCTGTACCTTTCAGTGCAGCTACCTGGGATTCCGTGGCAGGATGGCTGGTGCCCGAGGAGAGCGATGAAATCGCCGTATCAATGCGGTCGGCCCCAGCTTCAATGGCCTTAAGCTGACACAGCGGTGCCAAGCCAGAAGTCGAGTGGCTGTGGATCACCAGGGGCAGATCCACTTCCGCCTTGATGGCTTTCACCAGATCAAACGTAGCGTAGGGGGTTAGCAGCCCGGCCATATCTTTGATGGCCATGGGCGTGCTTACCGGCTTTGTTTACGGCCTTCATGGCGGTTTCAATGTTGCGCAGGTCGTTCAACGCGTCGAATACACGAAACACATCAATGCCATTATCAGCTGTTTTCTGAACAAAGGCTTCCACCACGTCGTCGGCGTAATGACGGTATCCCAGTAGGTTCTGGCCCCGTAGCAGCATCTGCAGGCGTGTGTTGGGTAGAGCCACGCGCAACTGGCGCAGCCGCTCCCATGGGTCTTCTTTCAAAAACCGCACGCAGGCGTCAAACGTGGCGCCGCCCCAGACCTTCAGCGACCAGTAGCCGACCTTATCCAGCTTGTCGCAGATGGGTAGCATGTCTTCGGTGCGCAGCCGTGTTGCGATGAGCGACTGGTGTGCGTCGCGCAGCACTACGTCGGTTACTTCAATTCGTTTTGCGTGGTTCATGAGTCAATTCTCCTGCGGATTACCAGCCTGCATGTGCTGCAATGGTGGCAGCGATGACGAGTGCAGTTGCACTGGGGTGGCGCTTAGTTGAGTAGTTCAGCAATTCCGGGTGGTCGGGCACAAAGCTGGTGTTGAAATTGGCGTTACGAAAGTCCGGATGATCCAGAATCTGCTGGTAATACTGCGCGGTGGTTTTTATGCCGTGCAGGCGCATGTCGTCCAGTGCTCGCTTGCCGCGGGCAATCACTTCATCCCAAGTCAAAGCCCACACCACCAGTTTCAGGCACATGGAGTCGTAGTAGGGTGGAATTTCATAACCGGTATAAATGGCGGTATCCACCCGCACGCCGGGGCCGCCGGGCGCGTAGTAATGTGTTATGCGGCCAAAGCTAGGCAAAAAGTCGTTTTTAGGGTCTTCCGCATTGATGCGGAATTGCAGAGCGTAGCCCCGGTACTGAATGTCTTCCTGGCGATAGCTCAGCGGTAGGCCGGCGGCAATGCGCAGCTGTTCCCGAACTATGTCCACGCCGGTGATGGCTTCGGTGATGGTGTGCTCCACCTGTATGCGGGTGTTCATTTCCATGAAGTGCACTTCGTTGCCAGACAGCAGGAATTCGACGGTGCCCGCGTTTTCATAGTTAACAGCTTTGGCAGCCTTTACCGCTAAGTCACCTATGTACTGGCGCTGTTCGGGTGTTATCTGTGGGCTGGGTGAGCAGCCAGGTGCGCCACTTGGAGCAAGCGCTGGGCATGCCCATGTTTGAATATGTGGGGCGCAAGCTTTATTGCACCGCTGCCGGCGAGGAGATGGCAGGTTGTGTGCGCTCGGTGTTTAAGGAGTTGGAGCGAGTACAGAACAGTTTGGCGGCGCTGGAAGGGCAGCCGGCTGGCGTTGGAGCTGCATTGTCAGGATCAACGTTTACGGGCGAAGCCAAGTATAGAGCTGGGCTCTAATGATGCCGTAAAACATGCGGTTTTAGCGGGTTTGGGAGTGGCCGTTCTGCCAAAGCTGGGCGTGTTGTCGGAGCTGGTGTGTGGTCTACCCGCAGGCACGGCACCCTACGCCGGCCATGCGGGCATTTATCGACTACGTGCAGCAGAACATCCGCCAGTTCGAGCAGATGTTCCTCAGCCGTTGAGTTTTTTCAACAAAATCTCATTGAACAGTTTCGGATTGCCCTGTCCTTTAGAGGCCTTCATCAAAGGCCCCATGAAGCCACCGAGCATCTTCTTCTGCTTCTTGGGGTCAGTTTCTTGCTGATACTGCGCCACTTGATCCGGCATGCTAGCTATAACCTCATCCACCATCTGCTCCAATGCACCGGTATCTGAAACCTGCTTCAGGCCTTGGACTTCGATGATGGCGTCAGCATTATTACCATCAGAATTACCACGAGAGTCACTTTCGCCACTCCAAAGCGCCTCCAAGACCTTTTTTGCCCCGGATGACGACACGGTGTTGTCGGCGATGCGCGCAACCAGTTGGCCCAGCTGTGCACCAGAAATGGGCGCCTGCGTTACGGTTTTGTCTTCTGCGTTCAAGCGTGCAGAAAATTCACCCAGCACCCAGTTGGCAGCCAACTTCGCGTCTTTGCCGTGGCTGGCGGTTTCTTCAAAAAACGCCGCCATGCGGGCATCGTCGCTGAGCAGGCGAGCATCATAGTCATTCAGGCCGTATTGCTCTTTAAAGCGGGCATTTCGGTCATCCGGCAGTTCCGGCAGTAGAACGCGAGCGCTCTCAATAAAGGCGTCATCAATCACGACAGGCAGAAGATCCGGGCAGGGGAAGTAGCGGTAGTCGTTGGCTTCCTCTTTGCTGCGCATGGAGCGGGATTCATCGCGGTCGCCGTTGTACAAACGCGTTTCCTGAATGATTCTGCCGCCGTCTTCCAGAATGTCCATCTGCCGCTCCACTTCGTGGGCAATGGCTTGCTCCATAAAGCGGAAAGAGTTCAGGTTTTTGGTTTCGGTTCGGGTACCTAGTGTATCGGAGCCTTTGGGCTTGAGTGAAATGTTCACGTCAAAGCGGAGGGAACCTTGGCTCATGTCACCGTCGCAGATGCCTAATGAGGCCACCAGGCTGTGCAGCTTTTTAGCAAAGGCGACGGCTTCTTCCGCTGTGTTCATATCCGGCTCAGTAACGATCTCAATGAGCGGCGTACCGGCGCGGTTTAGGTCAATGCCTGTAATGCCGTTGCCCTTTTCATCATAAAGAGCTTCGTGCAGCGACTTACCTGCGTCTTCTTCCAGGTGGGCGTGGTGAATGCGCACACGCTTGCTGCCGCCGTCGGCCAGATCAACATCTACGAAGCCGGGGCCCACGATAGGGTGATCCAGTTGCGTAGTTTGGTAACCCTTGGGCAAATCCGGGTAAAAATAGTTTTTACGATCGAACACTGAGCGTCGACCTATTTCGGCGTTCACCGCCAGGCCGAACATGACCGCATAACGGAATGCCTGCTCATTCGGTACAGGCAGGGTGCCAGGCATGGCCAGATCAACGGCGCTAGCCTGGGTGTTGGGCTCGGCACCGAAAGCGGTGCTGGAGCCAGAAAATATCTTAGTTTTGGTGGCAAGCTGAACATGAATTTCCAGCCCGATCACAATATCCCACTGCATAAACGTTCTCCTGGTTCGGGCTTACTGGGGAAGCTTCTGGTGCCAGTCAGTTACCTGCTGGAACTGATGGGCAGCGTTCAGCAAACGGGCTTCTTCAAAATAGTTGCCGATAATCTGCAGGCCCACGGGCAAACCGTCTACAAAGCCCGCTGGCACCGACATGGCCGGCACGCCCGCGAGGTTAACGGCGATGGTGAAGATATCCTCCAGGTACATGGTGACCGGGTCGTTGGTTTTCTCGCCCTGCACAAACGCAGGGGAGGGCGACACCGGGCTCATCAGCACGTCCACTTCCTTGAACGCATTGACGAAATCCTGTTGAATCAGGCGGCGTACCTTCTGGGCCTTAAGGTAGTAGGCATCAAAATAGCCGGCAGAGAGAGCGTAAGCGCCGACCAGAATGCGGCGCTTAACCTCCTCTCCGAAACCTTCAGCTCGGGTGCGGGTATAAAGGTCGTTCAGGTCCTTCGGATCTTCACATCGGTAGCCGTAACGTACGCCATCAAAGCGCGACAGGTTGGCAGACGCCTCGGCCGGCGCAATCACATAATAGGCGGCAATGGCCAGTTTCGCGTGGGGCAGGGAAATCTCTTTAACCGTGGCCCCCAGCTTTTCGTATTCCTTAACCGCGTTGCGTACCTGCTGTTCCATCGCAGGGCTAAGCTGATCCGAGAAGTATTCTTTCGGCAAGCCGACACGCAGGCCTTTCAACGGCTCGTTCAAGGTAGCTGTGTAATCCGGTACAGCACGATCAACCGATGTAGAATCTTTCGGATCGAACCCTGCCATCACGTTCAGCATCAGTGCGTTGTCTTCTGCGGTGCGCGCCATGGTCCCGCCTTGGTCCAGGCTGGAGGCAAAGGCAATGATGCCGTAGCGCGAAACCCGGCCATAGGTAGGCTTCAGGCCAGTAATGCCGCACAACGCCGCCGGCTGGCGAATGGAGCCGCCAGTGTCTGTGGCAGTTGCAGCTGGTACCAGGCGAGCGGCGATAGCTGCTGCGGAGCCGCCGGAGGAGCCACCGGGTACGCGCTTCGCGCCGGTACTCAATCCCCAGGGGTTGGTCACCGGCCCGTAGAAGCTGGATTCGTTGGAGGAGCCCATGGCGAACTCATCCATATTGGTTTTACCCAGGCACACCGCACCGGCCGCGCGGAAGTTGGCCGTTACCGTGGCGTCGTAGGGCGGCACAAAGTTGGCCAGCATTTTCGAGCCAGCGGTGGTGGCAACGCCGTTGGTGCAAAAAATGTCTTTGTGGGCAAAGGGCACGCCAGTCCACGCGCCGGCTTTGCCGGCGGCACGTTGCGCGTCAGCGGCTTTTGCATCCGCCATGGCCTGGTCTTCGGTAACGGTAATAAAGCTGTTGTACTGGCCGTCTTCGGCCTTGATGCGATCGAGGAACTCACGGGTCAGTTCCACGCTTGAAATCTTGCCGCTTTCCAGTTCGTGGGAAAGCTCTGCTACGGATTTGTTATGCATGTTCAATCCTGATAGTGGGCTGATGGAGGGATTCGTCAGATCACTCAATTCCCTTTATTCACTCAATACCTTTTATTCACTCAATGACTCGGGGAACGAGGTACAGGCCATTCTCGACAGCCGGAGCAATGGCTTGGAAGGCCTCGCGCTGGTTGCTCTCGGTTACTTCGTCGGCGCGCAAGCGCTGAACCGCATCCAGCGGATGCGCCAGGGGCTCTACGTTGTCTGTATCGGCGGCGCGGAGCTGGTCAACTAGGCTAAGGATGTTGCCTAAGTCTTTCTCCAGTGCCGGTATCTGCTCTTCGTCGAGGCGAATACGAGCCAGCACGGCGACTTTTTCAATGTCTTCGCGGGAAATGGTCACGTTGACTCCAAAGTATAAAACAGCGTTTTTATGAAGGCCGTTATGGTAACAGATTCGCGCACTTGCCGAGAAATGTTGGTGTCTGAGCGTACATTCAGCGCACGCGTCAACTCGCAAGTTGCCATTTTCGCGATTATGGTCTAATAAACGCGTGTACAATTGTTCATGCCAAGAGCAATATCATTTACCTTTGCAACAGGCTGCGCCTTGCCTGAGCGGGGGGGCACTGCTAAAGTTGCCGCATCTTTCTGCAACCGCAACTCTCAGGTTGAAACTACACGAATGTTGATTAAAAGACTCCGAGGCTTATTCTCCAGCGACCTGTCCATTGATTTGGGCACCGCCAACACCCTTATTTACGTGCGTGACCGCGGGATTGTGCTGAACGAGCCGTCCGTTGTAGCCATTCGTACCACTAATTCCCAGAAGATGGTTGCCGCCGTCGGCGCCGAAGCCAAGCGAATGCTAGGCCGTACTCCAGGGAACATCACCGCCATTCGACCCATGAAAGACGGCGTAATCGCCGATTTCGTGGTGACTGAAAAAATGCTCCAGCACTTTATTCACAAAGTGCATGAGAACAGCTTCATAACCCCGAGCCCTCGGGTTCTGGTGTGCGTGCCCAGCAAATCCACTCAGGTAGAACGCAAGGCTATCCGCGAATCTGCCCTGGGCGCCGGTGCGCGAGAAGTGTTTCTTATCGAAGAGCCTATGGCGGCCGCGATCGGCGCAGGCCTGCCGGTGGAAGAAGCAACCGGCTCAATGATTGTGGATATCGGTGGTGGCACGTCTGAAATCGCCATTATCTCCCTGAACGGCATCGTATACGCAGATTCAGTAAGAGTGGGTGGTGACAAGTTCGACGAAGCTATTGCTACCTACGTACGTCGTAACTACGGCAGCCTGATTGGTGAATCTACCGCCGAGCGCATCAAGCATGAAATCGGTTGTGCTTATGAAGGGCTCGAGATTCTCGAAATTGATGTGCGTGGACGTAACCTGGCCGAAGGTGTGCCGCGGGCGTTCACCCTCAACAGTGAAGAAATTCTAGACGCACTTCAGGAATCTCTGGCGCAGATTGTACAAACAGTGAAAAGCGCGCTGGAGCAATCCCCACCGGAATTGGCCTCAGATATCGCCGAGCGTGGTATTGTGCTGACCGGCGGCGGTGCACTACTGCGTGGGCTGGACAAACTCATCAGTGAAGAAACCGGTTTGCCGGTGATCGTTGCCGAAGACCCGCTAACCTGTGTTGCCCGTGGTGGCGGCAAGGCGCTGGAAGTGATTGACCGGGGTGGCATCGGAATGTTCTCCCAGGAGGAATAATCCTTTGGGGAGGGATCGCCATTAAAACCATTTTTGTCCAGGGGCCAATGCCAGGCCTCCGGCTTCTGCTCGTTATTCTCGTATCGGCGGCGTTAATCGTTGCCGATCAGCAGTTTGACCGTGTTACCCCGGTTCGCAGCACCTTGGCAACCGGCCTCACGCCGGTTTACTGGCTGGGCAACGCACCCAATCAGTTCAGTGATTGGGTTGCTGGCCTGTTTATCACCCGCGAAGACGTGAAACAGGAAAATGAAGTCCTGAAAGCCCGCTTGCTCATTCTCGAACGCAGGGCCCTTAAGTACGCCGCTTTGGCTTCCGAAAACAACGAACTCCGCCGCCTGATGAACTCCTCGAAGCTTCTCGATGACCGGGTAATCGTCAGTGAGGTAGTGGGCGTGTCACCGGACGCATATTCCCACGAAGTTATTATCAATAAAGGCCGCAGTGACGGCCTTAAGACTGGCCAAGCAATACTAGATGCCCATGGCCTAATGGGGCAGGTGGTGCAGACCAGCCAAGTGACCTCCCGTGTACTTCTCGTCTCAGACAGCAGCCATGCCGTGCCGGTTGAGGTTGTGCGCAACGGGCTCCGGGCTATTCTTCTTGGCACTGGCGATTCCGGCACCCTTGATTTGGTTCACGTGCCAGACACGGCAGATATCCGTGAAGGGGATTTGCTGGTTAGCTCTGGCCTTGGTGGGCGCTTTCCAAGGGGCTACCCGGTTGCAGAGGTAAGCCTGATAAACAAAGAGCCGGGAGAGCCCTTTGTATCTATTCGGGCCCGCCCGAAAGCAAAACTCAATCAAAGCCGCTTAGTGCTGGTTGTATTCGCGCCAAGAGGCGAACCGCCGGTTGCGCCAGAAACCGGCGATGACATCCCGCCGGCCACCGAATCGGCACAGGAGGGGCAGGACTGATGTTGTCTGTAATCAGTTATCCGGTATTTGTGCTGTCGGTGATCGTGTCATTGGTGCTGAGTATTTCTTTGTTTCCCGTGGGTTGGTTCGAATTTCGCCCTGAATGGCTCGGGCTGGTGGTGTTCTACTGGACATTCCGTGCACCGGTGCAGTTTGGCATAGTGTTCGCCTGGTGCCTGGGCTTGTTGCTCGACGTGCTGGAGGCGACGCCGTTGGGCGTTAATGCCTTAGGGATGGCGCTGATCGCGTTTTTGGTGCTCACCATCCATCAGCGGCTGCGCATGTACCCTATGCCACAACAGTGTTTGATGGTCTTTTTGCTGATCGGCATCAACCAGATGCTGGTGCACTTTCTTAAACAGATGTTTGGCGGCGAGGATGCCGGTTTCAGCTATCTGTGGCCGGCACTGACCAGTGCTCTCGTATGGCCGGTGTTTTCCATACTGATGGACAACATTAACCGGAAACTGGGTTAGCCATGCCGTCTATTATTCTTGCCTCGGCGTCGCCCCGTCGTTCCGAATGCTTCAGGATGAAAAGATTGCCGCTTATGTGGCCACGGGTGAGCCTATGGACAAGGCCGGGAGTTATGGAATTCAGGGCCTTGGTGGTATTTTTGTGAAGGAACTCAAGGGGAGCTACAGTGCTGTTGTTGGCCTGCCGTTGCAGGAAACAGCCGCCTTGCTGGCCGATGCCGGTGGCCCTGTCTGGAAACACTGGCCAAGTAGTCGGGAGAGCCAATCATGAGCGAAGAAATCCTGATCAACGTAACGCCGGTTGAAACCCGGGTAGCGCTGGTCGAGAACGGTATGCTGCAGGAAGCGTATATTGAGCGTGCCAGTCGCAAAGGCATTGTCGGCAATATCTACAAAGGCAAGGTAGTGCGCGTGCTTCCCGGTATGGAAGCGGCGTTTGTAGACATAGGTTTGGAGAAGGCAGCGTTTATTCATGCCTCCGACGTAGTCTCGAGCCAGCCTAGCACCTTAGATTCTGGCGACTTCCCTAAAACAGTTCCAGATATCCGAACCTTGCTACGGGAAGGTCAGTCGTTAGTGGTGCAGGTAACCAAAGACCCTATCGGCACAAAAGGCGCCCGGCTTACCACTCAGCTTTCCATACCGTCCCGCTACCTGGTGTTCATGCCCGATGTTAGGCACGTAGGCGTTTCCCAGAGAATTGAGGATGAAACCGTGCGAAACCGCTTAAAAAGCCTCGTTCAGGAAGGCGCTGCAGCGCATCCTGATGTTCAGGGCGGGTATATCATCCGCACCGCAGCGGAAGCTGCATCGGCAGAAGAGCTGCTCGGCGATATGAACTATCTGCATCACCTCAGCGAGTCCATTCACGAGCGGATTGCCAAGGTGCAGGCCCCCGGCGTCGTGTATCAGGATTTGCCACTGTTCATCCGCACTATCCGTGATCTTATTCGGCCACAGACTGAAAAAGTGCGCATTGATAGCCGCGAGAGCCATCAGCGGGTCATGGAATTTGTTCGAGAGTTCGTAACTGAATTTGCCGACAAGGTGGAATACTACCCAGGCGAGCGCCCGATTTTTGATCTTTATTCGGTAGAAGATGAGATTCAGAAAGCGCTTAGCCGCAAGGTGCAGCTAAAGTCTGGCGGCTATGTGATCATTGATCAGACCGAAGCCATGACCACCATTGATATCAACACCGGTGCGTTTGTGGGCCACCGAAACCTTGAAGAAACGATCTTCAAAACCAACCTAGAAGCCACCCGGGCGATTAGCCGGCAGCTGCGCCTGCGTAATTTGGGCGGCATCATCATCATCGACTTTATCGACATGGAAGATGCCGAGCACCAGCGCCAGGTTCACCGAATGCTGGAAAAAATGCTCGAGCGGGATCACGCCAAAACCAAGATCACCGGCGTGTCTGAGCTAGGGCTTGTGGAGATGACCCGAAAGCGAACCACGGAAAGCCTTGGCCAGATTTTGTGTGAGCCTTGCCCAATTTGCGATGGCCGTGGTTTCCTTAAAACCAGCGAGACCGTGTGCTTCGAGATCTTCCGCGAAATTCTACGGGTTAACCGGGCTTACGATGCAGAAAGCTACTTGGTGATGGCCTCCCAAAGCGTGGTAGATCGCCTTGTTGATGAAGAATCCGACAATGTGGCCGATCTTGAAACCTTTATTGCCAAGGCCGTTCGTTTCCAAGTAGAGCCTTTTTACAGCCAGGAGCAGTACGATGTGGTGCTGCTCTGATACCGGGGCGATGCACCTAGGGAGTGACGCCCCAGATGTCTTCCGCTGAGCGCCGACCTGTCCGTGTAATGGCGCTGTTTACCGGCGCGGTATGGTGGCTGCTGTTGGTTGTGCTCGTGCTGTTTGCCCTCTATGCCGGGATTGGCCGTCAGCTTACCCAAAATGTAGATGCCTTTCGGGATGACCTTTCCCGGGAGCTATCTGCGCGTCTAGGGCATGAAGTAAGCATTGGCAGCCTCTCTTCTCAATGGTTCTGGCTAGACCCCGCATTTACCGCTCAGGATATTGAAGTGATCAACCCTGATTCCGGGGTTCGGGTGATGAGCTTGCAGCATTTAACCGTTCGTTTCGACGCGCTGGCTTCGCTGATGCGTTTCAGGATTGTCTTCGAGGATTTCGAAGCGGATGGGCTTGAGTTGACGCTAAACCAGCAAGATAGCGGTGATGTGAGTGTTCGGGGCGTTGATTTCCCCGAACCGTTTAATAACCGTTTTCGGTACTGGATCGAAGTCGCCGGAAAGTGGCTGTCAGACCCGTACATAAAAGTGACCCGCGTAAGCCTGGGTATCCGTGATAACCAGGGCCAGCTTCGCCATCTCGATATTCCCCAGCTTGATTTGGTATACGACAAGGGCCTGTTCCGGGCGTCTGGGCGGGCGATGCGATCCGCAACAACCCAGCAACTCGCCAGTTTTACGCTGGTGGGCAAGCACTTCTTCCGCGGTGATTTTAGCGGCCAGCTTTATCTGGATGTCGATTCCGGTCGATTGTTTGACGGGCTGGTGGATGAGTATCAGTGGCGGGATATCCGCGTAGAAGGGTTTGATCTGGGCGGCGAAGCCTGGCTAACCTTCCGTAAAGGCATCTTGCAGCAGATAAGCGGAACCGTAAGAACCCCTTATCTACAACTGGGCGTTGCCGGCGCATCTCTGGCCCCGCTGGAAGACATCAGTGCCCAGTTTGGCTGGCGCCGTCACCATGCCGTGATGGAGGCGCCCGAAGCCGATGGCCAGTCTGAAGCCATCGGCGAGTGGCATTTGAAGCAGCTAGCCTGGACCTGGAACGGTGACCAGGTTTCACCATTCAGCCTAAAGCTGTTCCCGGAATCGGAAGGGTTCACCATCACCGCCGACGCTATGCCCTTGCGCCCGCTACGGCACCTTGTCGGTACGCTTCCGCTTCTGCCACCGGTAGCCAGTGACGCGTTGGAAGACTATCGCCCGGTAGGTTTTCTTGATGGTGTAAAAATCAGTATTCCGGGGCGTGGTGAGAACAGTTTTGAATTCTCTGGCCGGCTCAGAGATGTCGGCGCCGCCGCTTATGAGGGTGCGCCTGCAGTGAGCGGGGTGCAGGGTTTTATTTATATGGATCAGAACGCCGGGTATGTGCAAGCCCGTGCCGGGATGCAACCGGTTATCTTGGGTTTTCCGGAACTGTTCAACAGTGAATGGCTTTTCCCTGAGCTGGCGGCTACCGTTGCCTGGCAGCTGGAGGGCCCCGTCACCCGAGTTTATGCGAACGACATACGCCTTAGTTATGGCGAAAATACCCGACTGACCGGCGCCTTTGACCTGAAACTGGATGAGCAGGGTGAGAGCAATCTTGGCCTCCGTGTGGGCGTTGAAAATGGTGCGGCATCCATGCTGGCCAATTTTGTTCCGCAGAAGGTTGTGGATGCCGGGCTTTATGACTGGCTAACCAGCGCCATCACAAAGGCGGACATCACATCTGGTGTTTACTATGGCCATGGTCAGATTGGCACAGACTCTCCCTCGGGTTCGTTTGAATCATCCATGTGGTATGAATTCGACAACGCCACCGTTCGTTATGATGATCAGTGGCCGGAGGTAACCGAGGCTCGCGGACGTGTTGATGTGCAGAACGGCGACACCTTGGTGTCACTGGCGGCAGGAACAACCGGTGGTCTGTTGCTGAACCCTAGTACCGTAACCGTGATCCCCGAACAGGATGGGGCACTCGTGCGCGTGGATGCATCAGCGCCCGTGCCGGGGGACGCGGTAGCCTATTGGATGGAGAACAGCCCATTTGGCGACATGGCCGGTGCCGAAGCCGAAAGCCTCGACTATGCCGGCGATTACGAGCTGGATCTAGCGATAGACTTGCCTCTAACGGATGGTGCAACACCCGTGGTTGAGGCGAGCGTGCGTACAAGTAACGGCTCAATAAACTATCCCGAGGCAGATCTGCGCTGGGACCGTATTTCAGGTGCCCTGACGTATCATTCTGTGAAAGGTTTTTCTGGCGCGCCCCTGAACGCTAGGTTTCTTGGCGGGGCGGTCACAGTGGCATTCAGCCAGACCGGTTCGGGTCAGCCCGGAGGGCGCGAGGCGCTCAGGATACGGCAGGCCGGCACCTTGGCTGTGCCCGGCGTGTTTCGCCAAGTTGGTATCGCGGGCCCCGAAACAGCTGGCGGCGTGCCCAAGGAGAGCCAATACGGACTTAGCGGTACGGTTGAGTACTCTGCGCAGTTGGATGTGGCTTCTGGCGATACTCCACGGCTAACGATCCGTTCCAACCTCGAAGGGTTAGCCATTGACTGGCCGGCGCCGTTTTCAAAAGAGGCGGGGCAGTCTGCACCGCTGGTTGCAGAAATAGATACCGAAGCGGAAGGCGGTCTGGGTATTTCCGGTACCTGGGAGGATCGCGCAACCTTTGATCTGTTGTGGAAAAGGTCTGGGCTTGAGCTTACCTTCACAGAGCTCTATCTGGGGGGGCAAACCCTCACAAACATCGATCTTGAGGCCTTTGATCTTGGTGACCGCTGGGTTCTTAGCACACGCTCTGAACGGGCCGTTGGCCGGATTGTCATACCCGACGACCTTGGCCTTGTTACTGCGGATTTTGAAGTGCTCCGCCTAGTTGGTAAAGAGGCTGGAGCGAAGGAGGCGCCAGAGCTGCTGACCTGGGAGCAGCAACTTGAAGCCTTCCGGGCGATGGATATGGCGAACTGGCCGGATGTGGATGTTGACATATCAGAGCTACAACTCAACGGTGACAGTCTGGGGCGCTGGGCCTTCCATCTGCGACCGGAGCAGCAGAAGTTAAATGTCACCGGCATTGAAGGGCGGCTCAAGTCACTCACGTTGCTGGGCGACATGACCTGGAGTGTTGTAGATAACAGGGAAACCAGCCAATTTTCCGGGTCTATAGCCGGCGGCGCGCTGGCAGACCTAGGCGAACTTTTTGCTTCGGAGGTTCCACTATCTAATAAGCAGAGCAACATCGAATTGGAGCTGGATTGGCCAGGGCGCCCTGATGAGTTCGAGCTTGCGAGCCTCAGCGGTACAGTTAGCATGCGCCTGGATGACGGCGTGATTTTGGAGCGTAACAACAGCGCGCAAGTGTTCAGGATTTTCAATCTGCTCAACGCCGATACCCTCTGGCGCAGGCTTAAACTGGACTTTTCGGATCTGTATGAGCGCGGTGTCGCCTTTGATGCCATCTCGGGCAAGGCGCGCCTTAATGATGGCCTGCTTACAATGGACCCTGAACTTCAGGTGGTTGGGCCGTCAGGCGCCTTCAAGCTCAGCGGCAGCACCAATCTGGCAAATGAGATTCTCGATATGCGCCTAGTGGTGGTTCTGCCATTGACGCAGAACCTGCCGCTGGCTGCCTTGTTGATGGGGGCCGGCGCGCCCATCGGAGGGGCGCTTTTCGTACTGGATAAAGTACTGGGCGACCCACTGAGCAAACTGACCAGCGCCACCTACGATGTGACCGGAACCTGGGGAGAGCCTAGCGTGGATCTGCGCCAGGTATTTGATACCGGCAATTAGGCCTCCGCTTCGTCAACGGATTCCCGCAGATAACGGAACAGCTTGCGGGCTTGCCCGGTGTTTTTCTCTTTCTCTACATCTCTGCGGGCGTTGCGAACCAGGTTGCGCAGGTGTTGTATGTCTGCACTTGGGCAGTAACTAAAAAACTCGCCCGCTACGGAGTCGCCGTCGGCAATCATCCGGTCGCGCCAGCGCTCGGCCAGATGGTGGCGGCGGGTGTGTTCTTCACTTCCCGAATCGAAAGCGTCTATAGCCCGTCGCACCGCTTCTGGGTCGTCTTCTTGCCGGATAATCTTGCCGATATATTGCAAATGGCGACGCTTGGCTTCGTTCTGCCGAATCTTGCGGGATTCTTCAATGGCACTTCTCAGGGTATCGCTGATGGTAAGCGTATCAAGCTGCTCGTTGCTTAGCTCCATCATGCGCTTGCCCATGTTCTGCAGCGAGTGCATGTCCCGCTTGAGCTGGGATTTACTCGGCCCGGAATACTGCGGGGCTTCGTCTTGAGTGTCGTCGATCATGATTACATCCAGGTTTGTCGGGTCACGCGTAGAAAATGGTCGCAAGGCCAAGGAATGACATAAAACCGACCACATCTGTGACGGTTGTTAGTATAACGCTGCCTGCCAAAGCTGGGTCGATGTTACGGGATTTCAGGAACAGCGGCAGCACGGTACCCACCAGCGCCGCAGCGACCAGATTGATGACCAACGCAGCGGCAATAATGGCGCCTATCAGTAAGTCCTGAAACCAGGCGGTGGCCGCGGCTGCCACAACCACTGCCCAAAGTAAGCCGTTGAGAATACCCGAAAGAAACTCCCGGTTCAGCAACCAGCCCACATTGGCCCCGCTGATCTGCCCTACGGCCATACCTCTGATAACCAGTGTGAGGGTCTGGCTGCCGGCGATCCCTCCCATGCTAGCCACGATGGGCATGAGTACCGCCAAAGCAACCACCTTGGCGATGGTTTCTTCAAACAGGCCAATGACGCCAGAGGCAATGAACGCGGTGAGCAGATTAACACCTAGCCAGATTGCCCGGCGCCGGGTGGTTTTCCAGACGGGCGCAAACGTATCTTCGTCATCATCCAGGCCAGCCATACTCATTAGCGAATGATCCGCATCTTCCCGAATAACATCCACTACGTCATCGATGGTGATCCGGCCCAGCAGGTGGCCTTCTTGGTTCACAACCGGTGCAGAAATCAGGTCGTACCGCTCAAACAGGGTTGCAACCTTGGTATCTGAAAGGGTCACAGGGATTGGTTCAATGTCCGTATCCATCACTTCCCGCACGGTTGCGGTTGGGCTGGAAACGAGCATCTTTGTGATGGGCAGCATGCCAATAAACTCATCTCGCCTGCTCACCACAATCAGGCTATCGGTCATCGGCGGCAGCACCCGGTGCAGGCGCAAATAGCGCAATACCACATCAATGTTGATATCGGGGCGTACGGTGATGGTGTCCGTGTTCATCAGGCCGCCGGCGGTGTCTTCCGGGTAGGAAAGCACCTCTTCGACCCGCTTCCGGTCTTGTTCGTCCATGGTGCCCAGAACTTCCTGGATCACCTTGTCTGGCAGCTGCTGAAGAAGGTCGGCCAGATCGTCGGACTCAAAGTCCTCAATAATATCCGCCAGTTCCTGGGCGTTCAGCCGGCTCAGGTATTCGGCACGGATATCCTCGTTCAGGTACTGGAGAACCTCGCCTTCTAGCTGTTTGTCTACCAAATTCCACAGCAGGGCGCGCTGGCGTGGCGGCGAAGATTCAAGCAGGTGGGCGATATCACTGGGGCTCAGGCCGCCGTTGAGAATACGGGCAACTTGCTTTAGCGCACCACTGTCTAGCGCTTCGCTCAGTGAACGTAAACGCTGGCGGGCTTGGCTTTTTTCCAGAATTTCGGACATGAATCACCTGCAGACAGAAAACGTCCGCATTATAACGGAGTTAGCCAGCGCGCGTGAGAAAGAGTTGCAGGGAGCCGCAGGGAGCTGCTGTGAAAAAGGCGACCTATTCGCCTTCCCCGAAATAGTCATTAATGAGAGCAGCAAGGGCATCGATAGCGTGTTGCTCATCCGTGCCATCGACCACCAGTTCCACTTCTGTGCCTTTGCTAGCGGCGAGCATCATAACCTGCATAATGTTTTTTGCATCCACCTCACGGCCTTTACCACAGACTTTTATGGAGCTGTCGAATCGTGATGCGGTGGCAACGAGTTTTGCCGTTGCCCGGGCATGCAGTCCAAGTTTATTTATAATCACAATAGGATGGCGTATCACGGACAAATCAGATCTCTTTCCGGGCCTGCAAGTGCCGCAATTCAGTGTGACGTACTTGCACGTTGCTGCTGTGTTCGCGGAAATGCCGCCCCAACTGTTCGCAAACATAAACCGATCGGTGCTGTCCGCCGGTGCAGCCAATAGAAATAGTCATATAACTTCGATTGCTGTCGGCAAAAGACGGAATCCAGTTTTCCAGAAAGGCAATAAGATCGTTCACCATTTTTAGGCTGGCAGGCTCGTTCTCAAGAAACTCAATAACCGGCTGATCTATGCCGGTAAACTTACGCAGGCTGGTATCCCAATGCGGGTTCGGTAGGCAGCGCACATCAAACACGTAATCGGAATCCAGTGGCACACCGTGTTTGAAGCCAAAAGATTGGAATAGCAGGGCCAGCTCCTGGTCTTTACGGCCGGCCACACGCTGCTTAACCATATCCCGCAGCTCGTACATCGACAGGCCTTTGGTATTGATGTAGAGGTCTGAAAGCTTGGCAAGTGGCTCCAGCAGGCCCTTCTCGCTGTTGATGGCTTCTCTGAGGGATGTTTTGTCATCGCTTAGAGGGTGCTTGCGACGGGTGGCGTGAAATCGCTGCAGCAATGATTGCTCATCGGCATCCAGGTAAATGATCTCTACCTGGATATCGGCCTTGCGAAGCTTGCGGTAAATTTCTTCGAAGTTGGCCAATTCGGCAGATAGGTTGCGAGCATCTATGCTGACCGCCATTTTGTCGAGCCGGCCCGGAGGGCTCTGGTCAGCTGCCTCCCGCGTAAGAGGGAATAAAAGCCCGATAGGCAGGTTATCAATACAGTAGTAACCCAGATCTTCCAGTACGTGAAGGGAGGTACTCTTGCCGGAGCCGGACCGGCCACTGACGATGATCAGCTTCATGGTGAAACAGCCTGTTGTCAGAGTGGATATCAGCCGCTTTCGGCGGTCATGCTTTGGTAAAGCGTGCTTGCATCTTTGCACAGCCTGAGGCGGTCGCAGAAAGCGCGCTCATTGAACTTTTCCGCAAGCTGGCTCAGCAACTCAAGATGCTCGCTAGTGGCTTCTTTGGGCACAACAAGTGCAAACAAAAGATCCACCGGTTGGTTATCAATAGCATCAAATTCGACGGTTTCTTCCAGAGTCATCAGCACGCCAATAACCTTTTCGAGCCCCTCTAGGCGACAGTGAGGGATCGCTATTCCCTGGCCGATTCCGGTGCTGCCCAGTCGCTCACGGGCGATCAGATTGTTGAAAATCTGGCCCTCGCTGAGAGCGGGATTGTGCTGGTGGATCTGCTCGGCAATGAATTCCAGAACCCGCTTTTTGCTCGACGCGGGCACTTTGCACAGGGTCAGCTCCGGCGCAAGAATGTTGTCTATTGTCAGGGATGTGTCACTCATGAATCGACCGTGTTTCTGTTAAAAAAGCTGCGACACGTTGCCCGTGCCGCAGCCTGATTAGATAACATGCCTGAAAACAATCGCCTAGCGGGCGATGTTTCCCTGCATCCTGTCTACACTCTTTTCTTTGTGTTTGAGGATCTGCCGGTCAAGCTTGTCGACGAGCCCGTCGATTGCTGCGTACATGTCCTCGTTCTCCGCCTTTGCGTGAATCTCGCCACCCACCACGTGGAGCGTAGCATCCGCGATCTGACGAACTTTTTCCACTTCCAGAGTCACCTGACAGTTACTGATATGGTCGAAGTGTCGCTCTAGCCGTTCAAATTTTTCGGATACATAGTCTTTTAATGCGGGAGTCAGCTCTACGTGATGGCCTGAAATGTTGAGTTGCATAGACGTCTCCTGTTGTCATCCACTCCGGCTCGGGGGGAGCCGGTATGATGTGCGGGCACATGAACGTGCCTGCGAAATCCCTATACGTCGGTAAAAAATGCCGAGTTTAAACCAGGCGCTTGCGTTCGTTTGAGGGCGGAATGTGTATCGCCTCGCGGTATTTTGCAACCGTACGCCGCGCCACCTTGATTCCTTGTTCTCCCAGCATGGCCGCAATCTTGCTGTCACTCAATGGCTTTTTCGGTGTTTCTGCCGCAACCAGTTTTTTGATCATGGCACGGATAGCGGTAGAGGAACATTCGCCGCCTTCGTCGGTGCTGACGTGGCTGGAGAAAAAGTACTTCAGCTCAAAGATACCCCGTGGCGTGTGCATGTATTTCTGCGTGGTTACACGGGAAATGGTCGATTCATGCATTTCCACAAGCTGGGCAATATCCGAGAGAATCAACGGCTTCATCGCTTCCTCCCCGTAGTCAAGAAAACCCTGCTGATATTCAACAATGCGGGTGGCAACTTTCAGCAGTGTTTCGTTCCGACTTTGCAGGCTTTTGATAAACCACTTCGCCTCCTGCAGTTGGTCCCGCAGGTAGGTGTTGTCAGCGCTGCTATCAGCTCGCTTTATTAATGAAGCATAGCTGGCATTCACGCGTATGCGCGGCGCAATGTCAGGATTCAGCTCCACTCGCCAGCGGTCGTTGTGCTTGCGCACGATAACGTCGGGGATCACGTAATCGGGTTCAGTGCGATCAATGATGTCGCCGGGTTGCGGGTTGAGGCTGGTAATTAAGGCGAGCACATCCCGCAACTGGTCTTCTTTAAGCCGGCTGCGGCGAAGCAGCTGGGCATAATCGCGATTGCCCAGCAGGTTTATGTAATGGGTGATAACCAGCCGTGCTTGGGCGAGCCAAGGGGTCTCGGGTGGCAGCTGGTTTAGTTGGATTAGCAGGCAATCTTGAAGGTCGCGGGCAAAAACCCCAGGCGGGTCGAAGTACTGCAGCCGACGTAAAACGGCTTCCACTTCATCCATCTCAAGAGGGTCTTCATCCGCATCGTCGGCTAAGCCTGCGTAGATATCCTCAACAGGGCTGGTGAGATACCCGCGATCGTCTACCGCATCCATCAGCGCGTGGGCAATGGCCTGGTCGCGCTCGTTAAAGGTGGTGAGGTTCAGCTGCCACTCAAGGTGATCCCTGAGTGTTTCCGTTGGAGAGTTCCGGGTTTCGAAATCGTGGTCGCTTTCGTCGTCATTCCGCGCAGCCGGGGTAGGGGCGGACTGGTAAACATCTTCCCAGGCGGTATCAACGGGAAGATCGTCGGGAAGCGTATCGGGGATTTCGTTTTCAGATTGCCAGTCGGGGGCGCTTTCGCTCTCATCCCAGTCAGAGCTGGCAGCGTCAGCAGCCGCATCCGGAGAGGATTCGTCGGGGGTGTTGTCTTGATTATGATCATCGTCTGCCGACGGCGTTTCAACCTGGTCGTCGTCTTCAGAGGTTTCCAGCAGGGGGTTGGATTCCAGGGCCTGCTGGATTTCCTGCTGAAGGTCGAGAGTTGATAACTGCAGAAGCTTGATAGCCTGTTGCAGCTGGGGCGTCATTGTTAGGCTCTGACCCAGCTTTAATTGTAATGAGGCTTTCATAACCATCGCTCAGGATCCGTCACTCTACCCACTCTGAATTTCTTGCATCGGCCAAAAAAATCTTTATATGTCGGCTACTTGGCGACATATGGTGAAGCCCTTGCAAGTTCTCTGCCGAGTTTACTTGCTCCCGCTCAGCAAAACAATCGAACGGGTGTTTCATCGTGTCAAAAAGCAGACGCTACAGGCGGAATTCATTGCCAAGATACACTTCTTTGACTTGCTGGTTGGCAAGGATGGCCTCGGAGTTTCCGGAGGCAATAATATGTCCGCCAGACACGATGTAAGCGTTCTCGCAGATATCTAAGGTTTCGCGCACGTTGTGATCGGTGATCAGCACGCCTATGCCTTTATCCCGCAGGTGGCGGATGATCTGTTTGATATCACTCACGGAGATTGGGTCCACCCCGGCAAAGGGCTCGTCAAGCAGAATGAAGGCCGGCTCCATGGCCAGGGCCCGGGCAATTTCCACCCGACGCCGCTCGCCGCCAGACAGGGCCATACCCATGCTGTCGCGGATATGGGTAATGTGGAACTCTTCTAACAGCTGCTCGAGCTTGCTCAAACGCTCCGCCCGGCTTAGGTTTTTGCGGGTTTCCAAAATCGCCATAATGTTATCCCGCACCGAAAGCTTGCGGAATACCGAGGCCTCTTGCGGCAGATAGCCAATGCCTTTGCGGGCCCGGCCATGCATGGGTAATGGCGTGATGTCCTCGCTGTCGATCGTTATGCGGCCGTTATCGGAGTTCACCAGCCCCACGATCATGTAGAAGCAGGTGGTTTTTCCGGCACCGTTCGGGCCGAGCAGGCCGACAATCTCACCGCTGCGAATTTCCAGCGAGACATCAATGACCACTTTTTTCTGCTTATAGCTTTTCGCCAGGTTACTCGCTCTGAGAACTGCCATCGGATTCCTGCTTACTGTTATCTGCTGTTAATTGCTGGAGTCGCTGCTGATGTTGCCACTGCGGGGCTGAATAACCATCTCAACTCGGCCGGGGCCGGAGCCAGTATCTTGGCTGCCTTCTGCGGTGACCACTCGCTGCTCAGTATCGTAATGAATAATGTCACCGCGGAATACGTTGCCATTTTGCTCAATCACCGCCTCCCGCTCAAAGGTGAGCTGCTTGTCAGTGGCAGACCATGTGATGTTTCGGGCTTTGGCATCGGTTTCACCTTCACCGCTGGTGACCGGTTGCTGGTAGCGGGCGGGAGAACCGGTTGCCTCAATACGGTTGAGGCCTTCGGCGTTGCGGTACAGAACCACGCGTTCCGCTGTCAGGCGGGTTTTACCCTGAACCAGCTCTACTGCTCCGGTATAGGTGGCAATGCCTTTGCCATCGTCTAGGCGGGCACTGTCTGCGCCTACGGTAATTGGCATGTCAGAATCAAGATCAAAAGCTAAAGCCGGGCTTACAAGGTATGCGGCCAGAATCACAGCCAGTAACGTGCGCATAGAGTTATTTAGCGATTTCATAACGTCCTTCCACCTGGGAATTGAGTTCCAGAATGCGTTTATCGATCCACGCCTTCATACCCTTTGCCCGGGTAGTGCCAACGCTGTCGGTAATTTCTACCAGATCATCGGTATAGACAGTGCCTTTGCGATTGTCCAAGGTCAGGCTTTCAGTATTCAACGTTGCTTCCCGGTCACCAATGGTTCGTAGCACACGAACGTTGCCGCTAAGGAATAACATGTCTTGATCCCTTTGTAGGCTGCCTTTCTCGGCATTCAGAACCCAAGGCCCTTCTTCTGACTTGCTGAACAGTTCTGCGCTGGGCGACTCCATAATAGCGAGGTTGCCTTCTTCAAACTGTTCGATGCGCGGGCTTGTAAAAACGATCTTGCGGTGGCCAGCTTCATCGTACGACGTGTAGCTGCTGTTGATTACAAAGCCGTCGGGTTCTGCTTCGCCCCGAAGCTGTCGGGCGTCACTGTAGCTGGACATTGGCGGTTCATCGCCTCGCCACAGCAGGAACATTGTGGCTGCAATAGTGAGCGCCAATGCCAGCATGCGTAGCCGGGGCCTGTTCGCCATGGCCAGCGTGGAGATCCGGCTGCTTTTAACGCTCTCTGCCATGGTTAACGCTCCAGGTAGGGCGCTAGGGCGGCGTCTAAATGCCCCCCGGCGGTCAGCAGCAGGTCGCATAACTCTCGTACCGCGCCATTGCCTCCGGTAACCTGGGTGCAGTAATCCGCATGCTCGCGCACCAGCCAATAGCCGTTAGGAGCCGTTACGCCAAGGCCTGAGTAGCGAATGGCCGGCAAATCAGGCAAGTCGTCGCCCATATAGGCGATTGCCTCCGGCGGTATGCCCAGTGTGCTCACCAATTCTTGCAGGGCGACCTTTTTATCTTCGCGCCCTTGCATTAGATGGGGAATCCCCAGGTCTTGCATGCGTTTTTCGGTCAACGGTGAACTGCGGCCAGTAATGACGGCAACGTTGATTCCCGCCGCCATAATCTGTTTCAGTCCCAGCCCATCCAGAATATTGAAGCCTTTCACTTCATCGCCCTTGGCGCTGAAGTAGATCTTGCCATCGCTCATAATGCCGTCAACGTCTAGGGCGACAAGCTTGATACGCGAAGCTTTGGCGAGCAGAGTTTCCGGCCAGTTTTCTGCCCATGGGTTTTTAAGATCTGCCATTTAAATCACTCCGGCCCGAAGCAGGTCGTGCATGTTGATGGCGCCGACTAGGGTGCCCTGGGCGTCAACAACCGGGAGCGCGTTGATTTTTAAGCCTTCCATAACGTTAAGCGCTTCTGCGGCCAACTGATCAGGCTGAATGGCTCTTCCATTTCGTGTCATCACGTCTCGCATGGCCGTGGTGTGCACATCAATGGCCTTGTCCAGGGTCCGGCGCAGGTCGCCGTCAGTGAAAATGCCTGTCATGGTGCCGGTAGCGTTTACGATGGTGGTCATGCCCAGCCCCTTGCGGGACATCTCCAGCAAAGCACCGCTCAGTGTGGTGTTCTCTTTTACGATGGGTATGCGGTCGCCGGTATGCATAATGTCCGATACGCGCAGTAGGAGTTTGCGCCCCAAGCTGCCGCCGGGATGTGAGAATGCAAAGTCTTCCGCGCTGAAACCACGGGCTTCCAGCAAGGCGACGGCCAGGGCATCGCCCATCACCAGGGTCGCGGTTGTGCTGGATGTCGGCGCCAGGCCGAGTGGGCAGGCCTCTGTTTCAACGCTTACATCTAGGTTCGCCACCGCCTCTTTTGCCAGTGTGGAGTTGGGGTTGCCGGTCATGCTGATCAGAGGTGCGCCCATGCGTTTGATAAGTGGCAAAATGGTAACCACCTCGCTGGTGTTGCCACTGTTTGAAATAGCAATAACCACATCCTGGCTTGTAATCATTCCCATGTCGCCGTGGCTGGCCTCCCCGGGATGAACAAAGAATGAGGGGGTTCCGGTGCTGGCAAGCGTGGCCGCAATCTTGTGGCCAATATGGCCGGATTTTCCCATGCCGGTCACCACAACTCGGCCCTTGCATGCCATGATTACTTCGCAAGCACGTATAAAGTGGTCGTCGATGCGGTTTTCCAAGGCGCTGATTGCATCCCGCTCAATGCGGATGGCCTGGAGAGCGGGGTTACGGAAATCGTACGTTCTGCATTCAGTCATCGGGCGAAGAACCTGCTTTCTCGTTGGCGCCTTCTATTTGAAAAGACGGGGTTGTGAAGAGGGTTGCGATTAGGTTGGTGGAGTATAACATTTCCCGCAAGCTGAGCAGTCGGGTTACGGCAATTGATCATTGCTATCAATTCATTTTAAGAACCATCGATTGAGCTTGAGCGCTCCTTGGCATAATGTAGCCGCTCTTTGAATACTAAGTGCCATGGGCCGAAAGCTAAGGGCTATGAGCTGAAAGGTAAGGACTATGGGTTTACGCTCGTACATTTCACTGAAGGACGTTGTGTTTTCCCGCGCTGATCGCCGTATTTTTGACGGTGTGTCCGTGGAGATTCCCCGTGGGAAAATCACTGCCATTATGGGCCCCAGCGGCAGCGGCAAAACCACCTTGCTGCGACTGATCGGCGGCCAGCTACAGCCAGATTCCGGCGACGTGACCGTGGATGGCCACTCAGTGCCGAAGCTGGGCCGCAAGGAACTTTATTCATTGCGGGAAAAAATGGGCATGTTGTTCCAGAGCGGTGCGCTGTTTACCGATCTGAGCGTATTCGAGAACGTGGCCTTCCCCTTGCGTGTACACACCAAGCTCCCTGAAGACATGATTCACGACATTGTGTTGATGAAGCTCGAGGCTGTCGGCCTCCGGGGCGCGCGCAAACTGATGCCGTCTGAACTTTCCGGTGGTATGACCCGGCGTGTCGCCTTGGCCCGTAGTATCGCTATGGACCCGGAACTGATCATGTACGATGAGCCATTCGCCGGCCAGGACCCGATCGCCATGGGTGTGCTGGTAAAATTAATCCGTGATCTGAACAGTTCCATGGGGCTTACCAGTGTTCTGGTGTCTCACGATGTAAAAGAGTCTCTGAGCATTTGCCATTACGCATGCATTATTGCCGACGGAAAAGTGATCGGTACCGGCACGCCAGCCGAGCTGCAGGAACATCCGTCAGAACAGGTGCGGCAGTTTTTGCAGGGGTATCCGGATGGCCCTGTGCCATTCCACTACCCATCTGCTGCGGCGGCTGAGGATTTCGGGCTTGTGGGAGGTGTGTCGTGATCGATTGGGTCGCGTCCTTCGGGCGCAGTGGGGTGGGTCTCGTGATCGCCTTTGGTCGCGCCGGCCGCTTTCTGGCGAGCGCGCTGGTAGGTGTTCCGCGCCTGGCAACCGGCTTTCCTCTATTATTGAAACAGCTGTATTCGGTCGGCGTGTTGTCGTTGGCCATTGTGGTGGTGTCTGGCCTGTTCATTGGCATGGTGCTGGGCCTTCAGGGTTACACGATTCTGAGCGATTTCGGCTCCGAAGCGGCGATCGGCCAGATGATAGCGCTTACTCTTGTGCGCGAACTGGGGCCGGTTGTAACCGCTTTGCTGTTTGCTGGGCGCGCAGGTTCTGCGCTCACGGCCGAGATTGGCCTGATGAAAGCGACCGAGCAGCTGTCCAGTTTGGAAATGATGGGCGTAGATCCTTTGCGCCGGGTTATTGCGCCTAGGTTCTGGGCAGGTTTCTTGGCGATGCCGGTGCTGGCGGTTATCTTCTCTGCAGTGGGTATCTGGGGCGGCATGCTGGTTGGCGTAGAATGGCTTGGCGTGTTTGAAGGCTCCTACTGGGGCAACATGCAGGCCTCCGTGGATTTCTGGGACGACGTGGTAAACGGCGTGATCAAAAGCGTTGTATTCGGTTTTGTGTGCGCCTGGATTGCCGTTTACCAAGGCTATGCCTGTGTACCCACGTCAGCAGGAATCAGCTCGGCCACCACGAAAACCGTGGTGTACTCCTCGCTGGCCGTGCTGGGGCTAGATTTTGTGCTCACCGCCGTAATGTTCGGCAACTTCTAATAAACGACTGACGAGATAACACCGGGAGCCGGTAATGACACAAAGAAAAACGGATATCACAGTTGGCCTGTTTATGTTGGCCGGGCTGGCTGCGTTGCTGTTTTTGGCGCTACAGGTAAGCGGGCTATCGCCAAAATCCGCCGAAAGCACCTACACCATCTACGCAAATTTTAACGACACCGGCGGCATCACGCCCCGGGGCCGGGTTTCTATGGCGGGGGTAACGGTAGGCAGTATCGATTCCATCAGCCTGAACAAAGAAACCTTTCAAGCGCGTGTGGCCATGTCTATCTATGGCGACGTAGACAATATTCCGGCCGACAGCGCTGCAGTAATACGTACATCCGGTCTATTGGGTGAGCAGTACATTGATATATCCATTGGTGGGGAAATGGACTCTCTCGCGGCTGGCGATACGTTTTATTCCACTCAGTCCGCCATGAATATTGAGCGGCTGATCAGCAATTTCGCATCGGGCAAGTAAGCCGCTCAACCGGCTCCGATATAGCGCAGGAGAACTCAGATGATTGCATTAACGAAACGATTTTTTCTCGCACTGACCCTGATGGCGTTTTGTGTGGCATCCGCTCAGGCGGGCCCAGAAGAAGACCTGCTGCAGTACGTAGATGACAACACCCAGCAGCTGGTGGATCAGCTTAATGCGGAACGCGGGCTTTACGAACGTGATCCGGAAGCTTTCTACAAAAATATGGACGATGCTTTAGACGGTTTCGTGGATTTTCGCCGGATCGCCGCGCGGGTAATGGGGCGCTATGCGCGCCAGACTTCGCCCGAGCAGCGGGACGAGTTTGTCGTTAAGTTCAAGCGCAGCCTGTTCGACAGCTACGCCCAGGCTCTGGTAAGCGCCGAAGATTTCAAAATCAAAGTGAACGACGCCACGATTAATCCGCAGGATGACAACCGTGCTTCGGTGACGATGGAAGTGATTACGGCCTCTGGCAACCGCCATTCCGTGACTTACTCCATGTACCGCAAGGCAGATAGCGACTGGATGATGGAAAACGTGATTGTCGAAGGGGTTAACATAGGCCTTTCATTCCGGGATCGCTTTACCCAGGAAATGGAAGCAAGCCGCGGGCAGCTTCAGGTTGTGATTGACGGGTGGAGCGATGCCGTGAAATCTTTCAATCTAGAAAATGAAGTAAACAAATCATGAGTGCAGAAGCCCCAAGCGTGCAGTTAAAGCAAGGCGTGCTCTTGGTTTCCGGCGCAATCGACGTTCACACAGTTATATCGCTACGGGCCGAGGGCGAACGGCTGATCAAAACAGCCAGCGAGAGCCCGAAAAGCCTAGTAGTTAATCTCCAAGGCTTGTCCACAACCCTCAGCGCTGTTCTCTCTATGCTCCTGTGCTGGAGTCGGTTGGCTAAAAAACAGGGCATTTCGCTGTCTTTCGCAGAGGCGCCAGAACGCCTTGTTTCTCTTGCCGCTTTGAGCAACCTCGAGGATTGGTTACAATCCCGCCCCTGATTTCAAAAATACCCGAGGAGTTACTATGGACGCCGCCCAAGTCACCGAGTTGGTCAAAGAAGCATTGCCTGACTGCGACGTGCAGGTACAGATCGACGGTAGCCATTACATGGTGGTAGTCGTAGGTGAGGTTTTTGAAGGCCTGTCGACCATCAAACGGCAGCAACTGATTAATAAGGCGCTATTTCAGCAAATGATGGATGGCACTATTCACGCCCTACACCCGAAACCGTTTACCCCGGCTGAATGGGCTGCGCGCCAGGGCTGAGCTGCTCGCACACGACAGGATTATTATTGTGGACAAACTTTTGATCCGGGGCGGAAAGCCTCTGGACGGTGAAATCCGAATTTCCGGTGCAAAAAACGCCGCACTTCCCATTCTTGCGGCAACGTTGCTGGCCGATGAACCGGTTACCGTAGGCAATCTGCCGCACCTGCATGACGTTACCACCATGATCGAGCTGCTCGGCCGCATGGGTGTGGATTTGATGATTGATGAGAAAATGAGCGTAGAAATTCACGCCAATACTATCAAGCATTTCCATGCGCCTTACGAGCTGGTCAAAACCATGCGTGCCTCCATCCTGGTGCTGGGGCCTCTGGTTGCGCACTTTGGCGAAGCAGAGGTATCACTGCCCGGTGGCTGTGCCATTGGTAGCCGCCCGGTAAACCTGCATATCCAGGGCCTTGAACAGATGGGCGCGGATATCAAGGTAGAAAACGGCTACATCAGAGCGAAAAGCAATGGGCGCCTAAAAGGCGCGCACATCTTCATGGACACAGTGACGGTAACCGGCACTGAGAACCTGTTGATGGCTGCAACCCTGGCCGATGGCAAAACCATCCTCGAAAACTCTGCCCGCGAGCCCGAAGTAGTGGACTTGGCAGAGTGCCTGATTGCCATGGGTGCAAAGATCACTGGCCACGGCACTTCGACCATTGAAATAGAAGGCGTTGAGCGCCTGCACGGCTGCCACTACAACGTACTACCAGACCGTATCGAAACGGGTACCTATCTGGTGGCTGCAGCGGCGACCGGTGGCCGGGTTAAACTGAAAGATACCCGCGCAGATCTTCTCGACGCTGTACTGCTTAAGCTTGAAGAAGCCGGCGCCCATATCACCTCTGGCCCCAACTGGATCGAGCTGGATATGAAAGGCCAGCGCCCGAAAGCGGTCAATATTCGTACAGCGCCTTACCCCGCGTTCCCCACGGATATGCAGGCCCAGTTCGCTGCCATGAACGCCGTGGCAGAGGGCACAGGTACCATCATAGAGACCGTATTCGAGAATCGGTTCATGCACTTGCAAGAACTAACCCGCATGGGCGCCGATATCACCCTGGAAGGCAATGCCGCGATTATTAAAGGCGTCGACCACCTTACGGGAGCGCCCGTTATGGCGACAGATCTGCGCGCATCGGCCAGCCTGGTGATCGCAGGCTTGCTGGCAGACGGCGATACCATTATCGATCGTATCTACCATATCGACCGTGGCTACGAGTGCATTGAAGAGAAACTGCAGCTGCTTGGCGCGAGTATACGCCGCCTGCCAGCGTGACAGACACACACGGGAAACCGGAAGGACGCATGACAGATTTCATTACCATCGCTTTGTCGAAGGGGCGAATCTTGGAAGAAACCCTGCCACTGCTGGCGGAAGCCGGGATTGAGCTGGTCGATGACATCAAAAAATCGCGAAAGCTGGTGTTCCCGACCACCCATCCGAACGTGCGCATACTGATTCTGCGGGCAACCGACGTGCCTACCTATGTGCAGTACGGCGGCGCGGATTTGGGTGTCACCGGCAAGGACGTGCTGATGGAGCACGGTGGCGAAGGTCTGTACGAGCCACTGGATCTGAATATTGCCCGTTGCCGCCTGATGACAGCCGGCCCCAAAGGCGAAACCCCTCCGGTTGGGCGTATCCGTGTCGCAACCAAGTTCGTCAATTTGGCGCGCCGGTATTACGCGGCGCAGGGTCGCCAGGCCGACATCATCAAGCTTTATGGTGCGATGGAACTGGCGCCGATTCTGGGCTTGGCGGATGAGATTGTCGATATCGTGGATACGGGTAATACCTTGAAGGCTAACGGACTAGAAGCGCGGGAGCTGATCGACCACATCAGCACTCGGCTGGTGGTGAATCGTGCCTCCATGAAAATGAAGCATGAGCGGATTAACCCCATTATTGAGAATATGGCTGCGGCCGTTGATAAACGCAGATAACGTGTAATCCAAAGCAGGACTTGAGAAATGACCGTTAACATCAGGCGATTGAACGCTTCTCAAAGTGACTTTGACAGTGAGTTGGCGAAATTGCTGGCTTGGGACGACAGTGTTGATCATCAGGTGAACGAGACGGTGCGTCATATCCTGCATGAAGTGAAAACCCGTGGCGATCAGGCAGTTTTGGAGTTCACAGAAAAGTTTGATCGGCTAAAGGTTGCCAGTGTTGCAGAACTGGAAATGAGCCAGAGCCGCTTGCAGCGAGCCTTGAAAGCTATCCCGGAAGATCAGCGTGTTGCGTTGGAGAAAGCTGCAGCGCGAGTTCGGGATTATCACGAACGGCAGAACCAGAAATCCTGGCAGTATCAGGACGAAGACGGCACCGTACTGGGCCAGAAAGTAACGCCCCTGGATCGCGCTGGTCTCTACGTGCCCGGCGGAAAAGCTGCTTATCCTTCTTCCGTTTTGATGAACGCCATCCCCGCGAAAGTGGCCGGCGTGGGTGAAATTATCATGGTGGTTCCCACTTCAGATGGTGTGGTGAACGACTTGGTATTGGCTGCAGCCGCTATCGCATGTGTTGATCGTGTATTTACCGTAGGCGGCGCACAGGCAGTGGGTGCTCTGGCATACGGAACAGAAACCATCCCAGCCGTAGACAAAATCGTGGGTCCCGGCAACATCTTCGTCGCCACCGCCAAGCGCGAAGTATTCGGCACGGTCGGCATCGACATGATCGCCGGCCCCTCGGAAATCCTAGTGATCTGCGACGGCAAAACCGACCCAGATTGGATTGCCATGGACTTGTTCTCCCAAGCTGAACACGACGAACAAGCCCAGTCCATCCTGATCAGTCCAGATGCGGGCTTCCTCGATGCCGTAGAAGCCAGCATCAATAAACTGCTGCCCACCATGGAGCGCGCCGACATCATCCGCACCTCCATGACCGACCGCGCAGCCCTGATCCAGGTCGCCGACCTAAGCGAAGCCGCCAAAGTCTCCAACCGAATCGCCCCCGAACACTTGGAGTTGTCCGTAGAGGATCCCAAAACCCTACTGGATGAAATCCGCCACGCCGGCGCCATCTTCCTGGGCCGCTATACAGCGGAAGCCCTGGGCGACTACTGCGCAGGCCCAAACCACGTGCTACCGACCAGCGGCACAGCTCGGTTCTCGTCACCGCTGGGCGTCTACGACTTCCAGAAACGCTCATCCATCATCGGTTTCACCGCCCAAGGCGCGGATCGGATGGGGCGGGTTGCATCGGTTTTAGCAAGAGGCGAGGGCCTGACGGCCCACGCGCGGTCTGCGGAATATAGGATTAAATACGATGAGTAAATTCTGGAGTCCTTTGGTCAGAGGTTTGGTTCCCTACGTACCCGGCGAACAACCGAAAATGGCCAACCTGGTAAAGCTGAACACCAACGAAAATCCGTACGGTCCCTCGCCCAAAGTCATCGAAGCCATACAGGCCGAACTCGATGACAGCCTCCGCCTCTATCCAGACCCGGAAGGCGAAAGCCTGCGCGGCACCATCGCCAACTACCACAGCGTAAAGCCAGAACAGATATTCCTAGGCAACGGCTCAGACGAAGTTCTAGCCCACGTATTTCACGCCCTGTTCCAGCACGGCCAGCCCATCCTCTTCCCGGATGTAACCTACAGCTTCTACCCGGTGTACTGCGGCCTCTACAACATAGAAGGCAAAACCGTACCCCTAACAGACAGCTTCGAAATCAACCCAGAAGACTACAAACAACCCAACGGCGGAATCATCTTCCCCAACCCTAACGCGCCAACGGGTCGTTACCTTGGGCTTGAGCACGTAGAGACAATCCTCCAGGCCAACCCGGAGCGTGTTGTCGTGGTTGATGAAGCCTACGTCGACTTCGGCGGCGAAACCGCCATCACACTTGTCGACAAATATCCGAACCTGCTGGTCTGCCAAACGCTCTCCAAAGCCCGCTCACTGGCAGGCCTTCGTGTCGGCTTCGCCATCGGACACGCGGATCTCGTCGAAGCCCTGAATCGCGTCAAAAACAGCTTCAACAGCTACCCACTGGACAGGCTTGCACAGGCTGGCGCAAAAGCCGCTTATGAAGACGAAGCCTGGTTCCAGAAGTCTTGCAAAGGTGTGATTTCTGAGCGGGAGCGTGTCACCGAGGCCCTGGAAGGTCTGGGCTTTGAGGTACTGCCTTCCAAAGCTAACTTCGTTTTCGCCCGTCACAAAGAGAAGTCCGGCGAGAGCTTGGCAAAAGAACTACGAGAGCAGGGCATTATTGTTCGCCATTTCAATAAGCCGAGGATTAATGAATTCTTAAGGATCACCATTGGTACTCCCGAGCAGAATGACGCATTGATCTCGGGTCTGAGTTTGCTCTAGCCTTCTGGTTGGGAGTAGAGCAGGGCACGAAGGGGGCTTCCGGGAACCGCTACGAGCACATCCATGTGCGCTTGTCTCCGGCCGTCCATGGCCTCCGACATTCCCGGAAGCCCCCTTCGCGCCCCGCTCGTTCAACTTGCGGTGATATAGGCATCTGGAGAAATATATGGCAACACGTGACAGTATTCTTGCGAAGATTAACGAGTGGCTACAGCCTGAAAATTTCCAGGACTATTGCCCGAATGGTCTGCAAGTTGAAGGTAAAAACGACGTAACCACCATTGTCACCGGTGTAACTGCCTCCCGCGCATTAATAGAAGCCGCTATCGCCGCAAATGCCGACATGCTGATCGTTCACCACGGTTACTTCTGGAAAGGCGAAGACCAGCGCATTCAAGGCATGAAACGCGAACGCCTGAAGCGGCTATTGGACAACGACATCAACCTAGTTGCCCACCACCTACCGCTGGATGACCATCCCGAATACGGCAATAATCGCCAACTAGCAGACATTCTCGGTATCGAAAACCCGCGCCCGTTAAACGGTCTTGTCTGGGAAGGTGAACTTCCCGAAGCCATGAGCCCAGAAAAGTTCGGCCTACACATCGCCAGAGCCCTCCACCGCGAACCGTTAAGAGTTGGCGACGGCAAAGCGGAAATCAAACGAGTAGGTTGGTGCACCGGCGCAGCGCAAGGGTTTATCAACACAGCAATTGATGCCGGCCTCGACGCCTACATCAGCGGTGAAATCTCTGAACCGACTACCCACACCGCCAGAGAGTGCGGTATCCACTATTACGCCGCTGGCCACCATGCAACCGAACGCTACGGCGTAAAAGCCCTGGGAGCTGCACTTGAAAAAGAATTTGGCGTTAGTCACCGCTTCATAGACTGCGACAACCCTGTCTGATCAAGCCTCAGAAGGCTTGTCGCCCTTCTTAAGCCCAAAGTCCTCAGACAAAGTCCCAGAAGTCGCAGGCGCATAATCCCGTGGTGGCTCAGCACCATCCTCGCCAACCTCCTCAAGGCGCTTGCTGGACGTCTCCTGTGCAAGCTCAGCCAGCCACTCCTCATCATTGCACAAGCGATTCGCCCCGCGAGCCATATGCTGGTTCACATCGCGGTAAGCATCATTAAACCGACGCAGCAAATGGGCCGACTCCATAAAATGCTCATTCACCTGGGCCTGATAACGCAGGTATTCATTACGCACCTCCTCAGCCTGCTGCTCCGCACGGCGCTGCCGCAGAGAAGAGCCCCGCCCCGAGCGGCCAACCAACGCTCCGATGACAATGCCAACAACAAGTGCGGCAATCGCTGCCAAAATCAGGTTTGTCATATGCTGTATCGTCCTGTTACCTAAAAAATGAACCAAGCCATATTGATCAGTATAACGCCCACAGCCTCCTCAGCCCATGCCTGAATGCTGCGCCAATCGTCGTATTGCCCAACAGCCTCTGCGCATGGCGAAAAAACCGCAAATACGCGATAATAAGTCGCCCAAAATCAACGATTAGACCCCGGGATGTGCTGATGACAGCTTCTATGCCTTCTGAATCCACTGCGAACCAGACTCCCTGGCAGCGCTACCAAGAAGATCTCGAGCGCCCGGACTTCCTTAAAGACCCCGCCCAAGTCGATGCGGTGCAGCGCCTACAGATACTCTACGATAAACTCGTGGAGGCGGAAAGCGAACGCGGCAAAGCAATCATCAAATTGCGGCGTAAGTTAAAAAAGGGCAGGGAAGAGCCAGTCAAAGGCCTGTATTTTTGGGGTGGCGTTGGCCGCGGCAAAACCTACCTGATGGACACTTTTTTTGAGTCGCTGCCGTTCAAGCGCAAAATGCGCGTGCATTTTCATCGGTTCATGCAGCGGGTTCACAAGGAACTCAAAATCTTCAAAGGTCAAAAAAACCCGCTGGATCTGGTCGCCAAAAAATTCGCGAATGAAACCCGCGTGATCTGCTTCGACGAATTTTTCGTTTCCGACATCGGCGATGCCATGATACTCGCAACGCTAATGGACCGATTGTTCAAGCGGGGCGTTACCCTAGTATGTACGTCCAACATTAAACCTGATGGCCTCTATAAGGATGGTTTGCAGCGGGCCCGCTTTCTGCCAGCCATTGCGCTTGTAAAAAAATACACCGATGTCGTGAATGTAGACGGCGGCGTCGATTATCGATTGCGCACCCTTGAGCAGGCCGAGCTTTACCACTCGCCGCTGGATGAAGAGGCAGACGCCAGCTTGCGCAGAAGCTTTGACTCCCTAGCGGTCGAAGCGGGAAAGCACAGCAAGACGATGGAGATTAACGGCCGCAAGATTCCGGCACAGGCCCACGCCGACGACGTGGTTTGGTTTAATTTCAAAGATGTATGTGACGGCCCCCGCAGCCAGAACGACTACATTGAAATGGCGCGCCAGTTTCACGCGATTATTGTCAGTAATGTACCTGTGCTCGGCGGCGACAAAGACGACCAATCTCGCCGTTTCGTGAACATGATTGATGAATTCTACGACCGCAATGTGAAAGTCATCATTTCTGCGGCTGCTCCCATTACCCAGCTCTATTCCGGTGGGCGCCTGAGTTTTGAATTTGAACGCACTGAATCGCGCCTTCTTGAAATGCAGTCGCAGGAATATCTGGAAGCCCCGCACAAGTCCTAAAAAGGATAAAATCATACTTTTGACTGATCAAAGCCCTATACAGCGTTAGCTATAGTGCTTACATCACGAGCACTGTGCATGAAGCCTCCAACATATTCGTGAATACCAATAATCAGAGCAGCGACTCAGAACAACAATGGAGTAGCCTTCCAATGACAAGAAAAAACCATCAATGGCAGCGTTGGACAAGAATACCGCTTGCCGTCGCAGTAGCAGCCAGTATGTCTGGCCAAGCATCTGCTTATTCATTTTATGTCGGGGATGTAGAAGCCCAATTTAACACCACGCTATCTGCGGGCGCCGGTTGGCGTATCCAAGATCAAGATAGCGACTTGATCGCTCAAGGTAACCTTGGGCCCCAGTACGTCAACACAACAACCGGTTCCTCAACAAACAACTACGATGACGGCAACCTGAACTTCGATAAGGGCGACACCTATTCCAAAATCGTTAAGGGCAACAGTGAGCTGTTCCTGAACTACGATGTGAACAGTGATGCTCTCACCCGGGTTGGCGCGTTGGTTCGTGGCCGCTACTGGTACGACTTTGAACTGAAAGATGAAGGCCGCGCAACCGATGACGTCGGGCAGCGCCGTGAGCTGAACGACAGAGCGAAAGGCAATGCCTCCGGCGGTGAAATTCTCGACGCATACGTGTTCACCGATTGGTACCTAGGCAAGGTTCCCGTGAGTGCCCGTTACGGCAAACAAGTGCTGAGCTGGGGTGAGAGTACCTTTATTCAGGGTGGCATCAACACCATTAACCCGGTCGATGTTCCTGCGTTTCGTGCGCCTGGCTCTGAGCTGAAAGATGCTCTTTTGCCTGTTGAAATGCTCTACCTGTCTGCAGGTGTAACCCAGAACATCACTTTAGAAGCCTTCGTGCAGACGGATTGGGCGCCAGTTCGCCCGGATGATTGCGGCACATTCTTCTCCACCAGTGATTTTTCATCTGATGGCTGCGGCCCGGTTCTTCTGGCAGGTCAACTGTCGGATTCACAGGCACTTGCTCAAGGCTTTGTTGCGCCGCGCATGGCGGACAAGGAAGCGGACTCCAAGGATCAGTTCGGTGTAGCTATGCGTTGGTATGTGCCGGCGCTGAACGATTCCGAATTCGGTTTTTATTATATAAAATATAATAGCCGCTTGCCCTACGTGAGTGGTACCGTTGGAGCTCCGTTCCCATCGTATTTCATTGAGTATCCAGAAGATATCAACCTGTACGGCATCAGTGTCAACACCAACACGCCAGGTGGCTGGTCTTTGGGCGCTGAATACTCCTATCGCGACAAACTGCCTTTGCAGTGGAACGCTTTTGAACTTCTTTATGGTGGTGCAGATAAACGAAACCCGGTTGATCCCGATCTTGCAGTAAGTAAGCTTCAGCAGCGTTTGGAGCAGCAATATGGATCTCTTAGCGGGGGCCAAGAGGTACCTGGCTATGACCGTTACGGCGTTTCCCAGGCCCAGTTCACGTTGATCAAGTTCTTTGATCGGATCATGGGCGCCAGCCGTGTATCTCTGATCACAGAGTTCGGTGCCACGTATGTTCATGATCTTCCGAGTCTGGACGAGGCCCGTTATGGCCGCTCCGGTACTTACGGTATTGGTACGCTTCCAACCGAATCTGGCGGAACTATCCTTGATGCCTGTGCTGTTGGTACTGGAGGCAGAGATGGTGCCAACATCAACTCGAGCTACTGCACCAATGAAGGCTTTACCACAGATTTCTCGTGGGGCTATCGTTCACGTCTTGTATGGAATTACCCGAGCGCCATTGCGGGCATCAATTTGTCACCGCAGCTGGCCTGGAGTCACGACGTGAAAGGTTACAGCCCGCAGCCTGGCGGCAACTTTAATGAAGGTAGCAAGACTCTCGGTTTGTCCCTGCAAGCGGTTTATCAGAACAGGATCACGGGTGATATTGGGTACACAAACTATTTCGGTGGCAAGTATAATGAGATGGCTGACCGAGATTTTGTGAGTGCCAGTGTTTCCTACTCATTCTGAACCGCCAAGAATTCGTTTAACGAGGTAATTTAAATGAAACTGAACAAGAAATTACTCACCACAGGTATTCTGGCTGCGAGTCTTGTTGCAGGCCAAGCCTGGGGTTCGGTTTCTGCCGGAGAGGCAGCCAAGCTGGGTGACTCCCTTACACCGATGGGAGCCGAGAAAGCTGGTAATGGTGGTGCTATTCCTGCGTGGACGGGTGGTCTTACAACACCTCCGGCAAGCTACAACGACGACGGTATTTATGTGAATCCGTTCCCGGACGAGGCGCCAAAATTTACCATCAACCAGAGCAACGTATCGGAGTATGCCGACAAGCTGTCCCCGGGACAGGTTGCCATGATCAAGCAATACCCGGATTACGTACTGCCGGTTTACGAGACCCATCGTACCGGCGCTTATCCACAAGCGATCATGGATGAGACGGTCGAGAACGCGACCAAAACGGAAATGATCAAGGACGGTAACGGTCTGGCTAATTACCAGAACGCGACCCCTTTCCCCATTCCGCAAAACGGCTTGGAAGCAATCTGGAACCACATTACACGCTATCGTGGTGGTTCTGTTCAGCGCAACGTGGGTCAGGCAACGCCTACGGCGTCTGGCGCCTACTCTATTGTTAAGTTTCAGGATGAGCTGACTTGGAGAAGCTACCTCACGGATTACGAGCCAGGCGAAGATGCCAACGTACTGTTCTACTTCAAGCAGGCTATCACCGCTCCGGCGCGCCTGGCAGGCAACGTATTGCTGGTTCACGAGACCATTGACCAGGTTGCAGAGCCTCGTCGTGCCTGGGTATACAACGCGGGCCAGCGTCGTGTTCGTCGCGCACCTCAGGTTGCTTACGACGGACCAGGTACAGCGTCTGATGGCATGCGCACATCCGATAATTTCGATATGTTCAACGGCGCACCCGATCGTTACAACTGGGAGTTGATTGGCAAGAAGGAAATGTACATTCCGTACAACTCCTACAAGCTGGTCGACCGTGGGATTACCTACGATCAGATACTTAAGCCGGGACATATCAACCAGGATTTGACCCGCTACGAGCTTCACCGCGTGTGGCACGTGCGCGCAACCTTGAAAGAAGGCGAGCGTCATATCTATGCTCAGCGTGACCTCTATATTGATGAGGACACTTGGCAGGCAGCGGTTATTGATCATTATGATGGCCGAGGTGAGCTGTGGCGCGTGGCCGAAGCCCACGCCATGCAGTTTTACGATCAAATCGTACCCTGGTATGCAGTTGAAACCTTGTATGACCTCCTGTCTGGCCGCTACCTGGTTAACGGCCTAACAAACGAGGAAGTCGATCCGTATCAGTTTGGCGTTGAGCATCGATCCAGAGATTACACTCCGGCGGCATTGCGCCGTGCAGGTACTCGCTAACGGGTCGAGTGAATCTTTCAGAAACGGCGGGCTTCGGCCCGCCGTTTTTGTTTCCGCGATAGAAAACCGCCACTGAATAAACACCTTTCACGTCAAAACTTTGCAGCTAGCCCCTTACTTGGTTTAACCTCTTTGTAATACTAAAGACGTATTCGATACAGGGCAGCGTGTGAAATCATTCCAAGATAGTTATGCAGCGAATGACGAATTTCAGTCTGCAAACAAAGGGCTCCAGCGCGGCGAGCTCGTAAGGGATCTGCTTAGGCAGAGACTACAAGCGCCTGCCATGCCGGCATATTCGTTAGCGCGCCCGCACTTGGACGCGTTAATTACCGATGCATTAACCCCCCGGGGTGTGCTTTTTGTTGACGCACCTTGCGGCTATGGGAAATCCCATGCGGTAGGAATGGGGGTTCTCGCGGCAAGGGTGGGTGAAGAAAATGTCCGTTGGCTGCCGCTCAACTCCCAGGATAACGCGCCAACCCGTTTTCTCAGCCTGCTTTCTGTCGCGCTGGATATTCCCGAATCTTGCGAAAGCAGCTTGCAAGGGGGTGCCACATTCATTGATGCCCTCGCAATCATGCTCCTGGCTCTGAAAAAAACGGCGCCAGAACAGCGCGCTATTCTGGTTCTAGACGGGCTCCACCACATCACGAATCCGGCTGCCATAGCCCTGCTTCAGCAGCTGGTAGCAGATATACCGTCTCACTTTTCGGTGGCGATGCTTTCGCGGCAGGCTTTGCCTTATGAAACCCATGCTCTGGAGCTGGAAAACCGGTTTACCCGCATAGGAACCGAAAAACTCGAGTTCAGCCGAAGCGAAACGTTTGAGTTTTTTCGGGACGTGTTGAGCGATCAGCAGTTAACCAGTGTCGCTATTGATCATTTATACGACCTTACCGAAGGCTGGCCCACGCCGCTTGCACTCTATCGCCGGGATGTCCTGCATAGTATCGAACGCCACGCCGTTTCGGAAACCCCTGGTGTGGAACGTTTTCTGAAAGAGTCTGTATTGGGCGGCCTAGCGTCCGGCCAGGTGCGTTCTCTGAGAGCCGCTTCGGAACTCGGGCTTTGCTCCGATGAGCTGCTTCTGGCATTGGAACATTTGATCCCAGACAGCATGCTTCTGCCATCCCAAGCCTGTGATCGAGGGCTACCGGTAAAGATTATGCCGGGCTGGGGCCGCTGGTACCGGCTCAACCCATTGTTAATGGAATGGCTGAAAACACCTGTAATGGCCGGCTATACCGACCGAATGCTTGCCGCGAGCCGATGGTTCGGTAACCGCAATCAGTTTCCTGAAGCCCTCAAATATTCATTACTGGCAGGGGACACGGAAGAAGTCATCCGCATCGCATCTGAAGGCTCCGAAGCGCTGTTGATTGGGCAAGACACCGCCTCACTGCTGCGCTTGCGCAAGAGCCTTCCCGCGCAGCTGCTTGAACGCAGCCCCAGGTTGAGAATTGTGTATAGCTGGGTGCATGCTATTGGTGGTCAGTTTCGGCAGGCGCAAGCGCTGATTGATGGTTTGAATGAAAAAAGCTACCAAGAGCACGAAGCGCGAATCTGTGCCCTCAGAGCGTTTATTCTGCGCGGCGAAGGGCAGGTAGCGCCAGCGTTGGAAATGGCCGATCGTGCCTTGGCTAGCGGAGACTTTTCACCCCAAGGCCAGCTTGTCACTCAGATGGTTCGTGCCAGTGCCTTGTGCGCGTCTGGGCGTTTTCCAGAAGCCCGGGAGGCCAATCGTGCGGCATCTCGCCTGGCTCGAGAAGCGGGCGATTCTGGCTCCGAAGCACTGGCAGTGTACGCCCATGCCCGAATTGAACTGGGCAAAGGCGCGCTCAAGCATGCGGAGCAGCTTCTACGAACCGGTCTGGATACGGTTATACAAGAATTGGCTCGCCCCGCTCGCATAGGCGAAACACGACTTCAGTTGAACCTGGTACTCGTTCTCTGGCATCAAGGGCGTTACCCAGAGGCAGATAGGTTGCTGGTAGCCTGTGGCCGCCATGCGGAGCAAACCCGCGATCTCGGGTTACTGTTGGCAATGGCGATTAGGGTATTAATGTGTCGCTCTCAAGGTCGCTTGGAAGACGCCTTTGTATGGATTGGCCGCGCCGAGCGGACCATGCACACCTGGCAGGTGGATGAATCCCTTTATGTGCCGGTACTTGAGGCGCTGAAAGCCAGCTGCTGGCTAGCCCAGAATCAGTTAGATAATGTCGCTCAGGCGCTTGCCAGGCTGCAGCCATACCGCGATGCCGGCTGTGTGCCGGAGCTTTTCCCAATGATGCCCGGGTTGCTAGATTGCCTTCAGGTACGCCTGGATCTCGCCCGGGGTGAAACCGTAAGGGCCCGGGAAACCCTCGCAAATACCCGCAAGCGCTATGATGAAGCCATCCCTTGGGGTGTGGATCTTCATATACGGTTATTAGAAGCCATACTTATCAGCGAAGACAAAGGCGTGGCAGCGGGCCAGAAAAAGCTCATAGCGGTGGTATCCGAAGCAGAAAAAGAACACTTCATCAGCCCGTTTGCCGAGTTGAAGCGAGAGCTGACGGAGCTTATGGAAAAAGCATACAGCCAATTGCCCAAAACCCCGTTCCGGGAGGCATTAGGTCAGCTTTTTGATATAACCGGGAAAGTGTTGCCCACGGCGCTGGCCGAGCCGATCAGTGAGCGCGAGCAGGGCGTTCTGGAGCTGATCGCCAAGGGCCTGTCGAACCAGGCGATTGGCGACCACCTGCACATCTCGTTGCATACGGTAAAAACCCACGCCCGGCGTATCAATGCCAAGCTGGAAGTGCGCTCCCGCACCCAAGCGATTGTCCGCGCCCGGGAGCTGGGGCTGCTGTAATAGCAGTTCGTAAGCCGGAAGACCCCCGATTTTTTGGGTCAGCCTTCGGCAGCAGAGCCGGTGCTCTGGCCGGGAAGCAGAGACTGCTCAGCGCTTGCCGATGCCAGACGCTTCAAATGCGATGGGCTGCCATCGCTCAAAATGTTCCTGAATTGAGTGTCGTAGAACGCTAGATTGTTATAACGGATCATCGATCGAATTTCAGCAACATATTCCTCGCCACGCTCTGAATAGCTTATGAGGCCGCGTGCTAGAGAGAGCCCAGACAGCGGGTCGCCGGCTTCCCTGTCATCAAGGCGGGTGTCCCGTAAAACCTGGTAACTCCCGTGTCGGTTCAGGTTCTGAATATAGGCCCGTACAGAGTGGTAAGGCGATGGGAAGGCAGCCACTTCATGGCTGGCACCCTCATTACGGCTCAGGGGCACCAGGCCACAGCCTTTGCTGAAGCACCACTGGCCAAACAGACTATTTCCGCGAAGTGCAAAACGTGAGGTTCCCCAGGCCGACTCATTGGCAGCTTGTGCCAGAATCAGTGAAGGTGGGATAACATCCAGCCGCTTTCTCAACTGCGTGAACTGTTCAGGGCTGCCTGGCTCTTCATCCACACGTAAGCGCTTGGACTGAGCGGTAAGCCAGGAGTGCTCCTTTTTCGACAGTGTGTCTTTGGTGGTAAGGCTGTCAAGATAGTCCCGCTCAATAAGGATGCGGGAATTGGCAAGCACAACGCGAGGGTACATAAACGAGAAAAAGGCTACTTTCTTTTCAGTGGTGTCGCTGTAACCCGTGAAATCCGGAAGATCTTCGCGAGCCCAAGAGGGCAACGGAGGCAGTGAACTCAGGGCGGGCTCTGAGCCAGTATTGTAGTCATTGCCTGAACGTTCCGATGGCACGTAAAGGCCACCCCCGATAGCAAAAGCGACCAGTGGAACAACCAGCATTAGCGAGCGCAGTGCAGCCGACATAAAACCTCTCTTCATAACCTGTCTTTGTGCCCGGTAAGCCAATGCATTCGGGCGATGTGTTCATAATTATAACAGGTTGTACGAGTAGGGTTGTCTGAGGGTTCATGGCAGTTGAGTGGCGATCAGCATACCAAGCCGCTCCTCGCCGTTGACCTCGTCTCGGTATAATAGGAAAAACTGGCTCTGATCCGCCGTCACAAAGCCTTCCAACAAGAGGTCTCCGGCACTGAAGCTAACCTGCCCATCACCGGCATTGGTGTATGCCAGGTTAGTCGCTACTTGCCCGGAAGCCGGCACAGAGACGGTTTCGAAATCAACGGAATGGAGCACTTCAAGCGTCGCGCTATTAAGGCTTGCGGTCGCACCAGAGAGATTCAGAACGCCGTTGTCCAGATGAATGAGCCGGTTGAAGCCATCTTCCATGCCCAGAACAAAACCCTGCACCCTGTAACTGCCAGAACTTGGCGCCCCTGAAGTGGCCTTCTCTGCAGCAATGAGCAGACCATCACCAATGATGTCGTTAGTTGAGGCTGCGTCGGTCAGGTTAAAGGCCAGTAGCGAACCATCAGGCACACTGGCGCCGACGCCCAAATCCGGCTGGCCAAATTGCCCAGCAGGGTTGTTAACATCAAGATTAAGCCGGCCAACGTTTTTGTCGCCAGTACTTAAAAGTGCCGTGCGCGGGGTTATGAACCAGCTATCAGATCGGTTACCCGCATTATTCACGGAGACGGCACCCGTATTGTCGCGACTCAGAGTGGTAAACGTTTGGGTAATTGTACTGTTGCCGGAACCTGAGCTTATCTGCCAGTCGCCCGTTCCTGCCTCAACCTGCATGGGTGTCGACGTTTCTGCAAACCGTGTAGCCAGGTAAACAGTGTTGTAATTCCGACCATTGAGGGTATCTGCATCGAACCCTTCTTGCCGCAGCAGGTTAAGCTCCAGCACTGAAAGATAGTGAGCTTCTAGCTCCTGTTTACGTTTGAGTTTACCCCTCTCAGATTCCAGCTCAATAGCTTTGCCGGCGCTGAAGTAGCCAGCCAACGCGCGATCTGGGCCAGTATTGGGGCCGCTAGCCCCACTAGTATAAGCGTCCAGAAAGTAGGGGTTGCGAGTCCAGCCGATGGTTCTCGCAGTGTTCTTGCCAGTAATACTCTGATAAAGCGCACGTCCCGCTAATAAACGAGCATCATCATCCAGCGTGGCGGCACCGGGGGACGTTGAGTGAGTGTTTAGATCCCATGTATCGTCGCCCCGGGTAAAAAACGCATTGCCTCGCTTGTGAATCAGCGTTTTGCGGTCGTAAGGAATCTGGGTCGCCAGATTGGTGACCTTGATGTTGAAAATATCAAAGCTCGCCAGTGTTAACCCAGGGTATAGATAGGCGGGTTGAGCACTGGTACCGGTTTGTTTTTCGCGCCCCAACCGAACGCCCCATTGGCCGGATTGCGCAAAACTGTTTTCCAGAAACGTTTGCCCCAGTTCTACACCCATAAACACCGAGTTGTAGTCTGCCGAACTGGCTGAGATTTTACCGGAGGATTGGTCGTCCAGTAGGGCGTAGTCCGCCATGGAGGCCACGTAATTGGCAAAATCGGCACGGTCTGAAAGCACATCCAGTGCGCTGGAAACACTGGCGCCGGTTGGAATATCTATCTCGAAATCATGAACCTGGTCGGCAAGGGTGGGCCAAACATACTTGTTGAGGCAAAGCGCATTATTGGTTTCTTTAGCACAGTCTCGAATGCGCTGGAACTCACCGGAGGTATATTGCGTAATGGTATTACGCACCAAGTACTCGGAAAACGGATTAATCTTAATATCCCGGTCTGCATCGGCCGCCAGTGCCCGCATGGTAACGTTGCCATACCGCGCCTCAATAATTACATCTGGCGCCAGGGGCAATCCCTGCTGAAACTCGATAACGGTGAATCCGTTATCATCCGTGCGGGTGCTAATAGATGGTTCGCCCAGATCCTGCAGATTGCTGTTTGTTTGGTAAACACGAATTTGGTCTGGCTTAACAATGCGAAGGTTGCGCCGTGTGGGCTCACCGTTTGGCGCTAAGCCGCCGGGTACTTCCATGGTGATGCGGACTTCTTTGGATGCAAGCCCGCCGTTGTTGCCAGAATCGCCGGTACTGCCCGGGCTAAAATCATCTACGGCGTTTTTGCTGCCAGAAAAGCTATTGGGTTGGTTGCGAACGTCGTCAATAGCATCGTCGCCGAATCCGCAGGCGGTGATCAGTGTAATACTGGAGAACAGAAGTAACCCGAGACTCAATCGCATGTATGGCCATCCGTGCTAAAACGTCGGTAAAACCGAGTTGAAGGTGTCAGAAGCCAGTTTAGCAGTGCGGGTTTTGGTAAAGCGTGAAGGAGGGCACGAAACGGGCGCCTTAGTGCAGGCACCCGCTTCGGAAAGCTGAGCAGATTTAGAAGAAAATCTTCATGCCCGCCAGAACACCTTCGTCCAGATTAACATCATGGTTGTACTTAGAGTCCAGTTCGGTATTCAAATACCGGTAACCCACAAACACCTCAGCATTACGGATAACCCGGTAGTTGGCGCGCAGCTCCAGGCTGGTCATATCGTCAGAATCACCAAAGGAGAGAATGCTCGGTGCGTAGTACAGGCCGCCGGTGAACGATAGGCCTGGCGCGCGAGGAATGTTCACGGTCGCAAAACCACCCAGCCCCACTGCGCCACCGTCTGCGTTATCTTGGTCCCAGGCAATGCCGCGCACACCGATACCGGCGGTTGTGGGCAGGTTGCCCAGCGCAGTGCGGCCCTGAGCGTGAAAATCTACGTTAGCAATATGACGGCTGCCTTTGTGGTAGGTATAACCGGCACCTAGCTGAAGATCGTTGTTGTTTCCGAAAACGTTTACCTGGCCCTTTACAGAATCGTTGGTCAGGCTCAAGTCTACGTCGCTTGCAAACACTGGAGCAGCAGCCAGAGAAAGAACCAAAACGGAAATACGGGATGCTTTCATTCTTTTACCTTCTTGATTGCGGTGCTAATCATGGGTGCGAATGGTAACGGGCTGTTAGAGGTACCACAACTTACAAGGGTGTAAGTTCGCTGTAAGCTGGTAGGTAAATTCACGCAGAGGTACCCGCAGAATCAGTGCTGTGTTGTTTCGCCGCCTTGATCAAGATCTTCCGGCGACGAATTCTCCGCAGGAACTCGATAGTCCTCGTTGGCCCAGGCACCAAGATCAATCAGCTTGCAGCGCTCTGAGCAAAATGGACGCGAGGGGTTTGTGTCCGTCCATTCCACGGATTTTTTGCAGGTAGGGCATTCTACGTTCATGTGAACCTTTCAAATCGTTAAACAGGGGTTTTTGCGGGAGTACCTTGGGCGTATTGTTCCAGAACAGCCCGTAGCATTTCAATATTGACAGGCTTGGCAACAAATGAATCCATGCCGGCACGGCGGCAACGCTCTTCATCTTCTTCCATGGCGCTGGCGGTAAGCGCGACCACGGGCACTCGCGATCGCTTATGGGTGGCTTCCCATGCACGCAGGCGCCGGGTGGCTTCAAAGCCATCAACCCTAGGCATTACGCAGTCCATAAAAATCAGATCAAACGGGTGCCACTGCCACAGGCTGCTGGCCGCCTCGCCATCGTTGGCGGTCATCACATCGCACCCCAGTTTCTCCAGTAACCTGCGGGTTAGCATGCGATTGACCGGGTTATCCTCAACCAAAAGCACCTTCATACGGCGAGAGGTAAGCTCACGGCGTTTCTCCGTATCGCCGTTAGCCTGCAGAGAAAACCGTGTGAGAAAACTCCGCTCGTCCTTCCTAACATCCTCAAAGAGCTGATTGAGAACAGGCGTAAGGAAGGATTCCCTCAGGGATTTACTCAGAAACGCATCCGCTCCCGCTTGGCGAAAGTGTTCCGCATCGCCGCGCTGAGGGTTGGAGGAAAGAATAAGAAGGCGCACGCCCGCCCATAACGGGTTGCCACGAACCTGTTGGCACAGCAAATCACTGTCCATGTCGGGCAAAAAACCGTCAAGAATAATGGCGTCGAACGGCTCCTGACTGTCAAAGGCCAAGCGCAACGACGTCAAAGCCTCGCCCGCAGATTTTACAGCCTCGATGTGCACCGCATGTCGCGACAGCATTTCCAAGGTAATCTTGCGGGACAGCTCGTAGGAATCCGCCACCAGAACGCGCTTGCCCTTCACCATGCGCGCATCCGGGCGTACTCGGGAGGTGCTTTCGGGTGCCGTGGGTAGCGTTAGCTCAACCCAAAAAGTAGAACCTTCCCTAGGCCGGCTTTCCACATCCAAAGAGCCCTGCATTAAGGTGACCAGCTGGCGGCAGATCGTTAACCCCAGCCCGGCACCCGGCAGTTGGCGTTGGAACCTTTGGCCTAGCTGTACGTACGGTTCATACACCAGCGGGATATCTTCGGGGTTAATGCCAATGCCCGTATCTTCCACCGCCAGGCGCAGGCGAACCTTCTCATCCCGGCGCCCCAGCACCTCAATGCTGATCAGCACATGCCCAGAATCGGTAAATTTAATGGCATTGGACACCAGGTTAAGCAAAACCTGGCGAACCCGCACAGGGTCTCCCCGCAGCGCCCAAGGCAGCTCTTCGTCAATACGCAGCTCCAACGCCAGGCCTTTCTCCCGGGCGCGGGCGCCCAGCATGTGCACCAAATCGTTCAGGGTTTCCCGTAAATCAAACGGAATGTTCTCAAGCACCAACTTCTGCGCCTCCATGCTGGAGATGTCCAGAAGGTCGTTGATGATAGACGAGAGGCCCTCTGAAGCGCTGAGCAGGGTGTGCACGTATTCCCGTTGCTCATGGTCCAAAGGCGTGTCGGTAAGCAGGTTGGCGTAGCCCAGAACCGATTGCAGCGGCGTGCGCAGTTCGTGGCTTACGTTCGCTAAGAATTGATTTTTTGCGCGATTGGCCCGTATCGCTTCATCCCGCTCCCCCTGGGATTGAATGGTGGTTTGCCGGAGCGAGCGAGTATCTTCCAGAATCTGCAGGCGCATCTTGTTAAGCGCGTGCTCAAGCTCAGACAACTCATCGGGGGCTCTGGGCGTCTTGCGCTTTAGCTGCAGCGGATCCACCAGAGCATCTAGGTTCAGCCGCGCGGCGTAATCCGCCATAGTTACCAGGTGCCGAGAGAGGGTAAGGCGAACGATCACCAGCAGCCCCAGCGTGCCCAGCATCACCACAATCGACTGGAATAGCAGGTTGATCAGGGCGCCGTTACGAAGCTCCGAATACACTTGCTCGATAGAAGAGGCGAGGGTAAGGCTGCCCATGTTTTCCGGGCCGCGAAAGGTAGAACGGTTGAACATCAGCGGGAAGGTTTGCGAAATAACCCGGCCTTCGGGGTAGCTGCCGGTGGTGAACTGCTCACCGGTGGAGGTGACAACTCGGGCGTAGTGAATGGCCTCCACGGTACGCATGTCATCCAGGCTATTCGCCACCTCGCTGAAATTCATCAGCCAGATGTTGTTGCTCATGCCACCGGAAACCAGCCCTGCGGCTCTTTGCTGGGTTTCCTGCAGATCAGATTTGCGGCGCTCAAACTCACCGATCATCTGCACGCCGGTGGCGACCAGAGAAATGACCAGGCTGAACAGCAACACATACACGAGCAGCCGCATCGCGAGCGGCCGAATTCCCATGCGGGTGAAAAACCGGTTTGAAGGCAAGGCACAAATTCCCTGTGTCGACTACAAAATCATCAGCGGGAGTTTAACAGACCGTCAGCACTTCGACACGTTTCTGTGAACCCTCGTTTATAAACTGGAATCGCACGTTCAGATCATAAAGGTGTGCGCCGTATATACGCGCCTCATCACGGCCCCTGCGAAACGAAGGCCGAGGGTCGTAACTCACCACATCTGTAATCAAGAGTTTCAATTCTGGGTATTGCGCGGGCGGCAGATTAGCTAGTTGTGCGTCGGCTTCTGCCAGAAATACAACGTCTAGGCGCTCAGTGGGCGCCGTTTCGGCCCAGCCCAGAGCGGCATCCGGGATTGAGTCGGCAAAGGGCAGGTAAGGTTTGATATCCAGAATCGGCGTGCCATCAATCAGGTCGTGGTCGCTAATCTGCAGGGCCAGCTGGCCGCCTTTGCGCACAAGCCCTTCGTTACGAACCACAGACAGCCCCAAGCTGTTGGGCCGGAACGGCGAACGGCTGGCAAAAACGCCCATTTTTTGGTTACCGCCCAAACGAGGGGGCCGAACAACCGGCCGCCACTGTGCCCGCACGGCTTCGTGAAACTGAAAGATTAGCCACAGGTGACTGGCCGTTTCCAGGCCACGAAATGCGTCTTCGCGATCGTAAGGCGGTTGGATGATCAAATCGGCCCTCGCATGCCGGGTGAGCCCCGGTTGGCGCGGCACTCCAAACTTGTCCTTAAAGCAGGATCGGGTAATGGCAATGGGGGTTAAAGCCAGAGCGTCTTCGGCGGGTATCGAGTGATGTCTGGGCATAGGCCTTAATTCATGAAGTCTGGGTTAACGCTACCGGTAAAATACATTTCTATGCGAAAAACGACAGAGCCCTGATCTTTAAAGCTCTCTTCTCTGGGAAATGTTAATGCAGGTATAAGATCTGCAAACAACCAATCACTGTACACCCTGTAACGCCATGTGAGATCGGCAAAGGCAGCCGTTGTACGCCAGCCAGGCTGGCTTTCGCCAAGAACACCTAAGCGGGGTGTGATTACCGAACGATTATTGAGCCTTTTAGCCGTGCTAAAAATTTGCGCTGCCACAAATTTGCTGTCGCGGTGAACCCACTCAAGCTCTGTAGAAGACCAGAAGCGCCAACCATTGCCAACATCCCGACTGGCGCTGAACCAGGAACGGGCGCCCCAGCCATCTTGATGATAATAGTAAAAACGTTGTTGCGCGCGCAGGCCCCAGTCGGCATCTGCTTTCCAGTATTTTTCCGCCGTGGCCCGCCAAAACGCATCCGGGGGGAAATGCAGGCGAGCACCAATGTCGTTAGACAGATTGATGGCATCGCCGATCTGCGATAAATACCGAACGGCACCCGTGGTTTGGCCCGAAGTGCGGTCTGGCTTAGTGAGCTGGCGGTCGCGCTGCCGTTCTTCCAAAGGAATCAGCTCATCACTTTCGCTTTCGATAACCAAGCGCAGCTTACGTTTTGCGGTTGGGATATCCAGCCGGAACCGAACCTCCGGTTTAAATTTGGCCGGGTCGCCATATTCCGATTCGGTGGCGAAGCCAATGCGCAAGTAACTTGCGTTGTTGGGGAGGTTATGGTTTGCACCGGAGAGCGCCCGGTCGGCCCAATTCCCAAGGGATTGAACCTTTGGGCTTTGAATACGTTCCTGGCGCAAAATGAAGTTGCTGAAGTTCAGCCAGTAGGACTCACGCGGCTCCGCCCAGTACTCCTCAGGATCAAACGTATAAAACGACAACGGCAGCTTTTCAGGCATGAGCGTGTCTGAGATAGGATGCTCATCAACCACGAACACCGGCTCCATACCATAGCTGTTAGAGCTAATTCCTAGCAGGAAGAAGGCCGTCATCATCAAGGTAAATGCGAGGCCGCTCCTGAAGCCATGCTTCAGTCTCAAGGAGAGCTGCTCAACCAAGGTCCACCATGAACGTTTCATGCAATGTGCGAACCTCGGCTAGAACCCTATCTAAGGGCAGGCTATCGTTAATGACTGCATCTGCCCGGGCAAGCCGCTGCTCCCGGGGCATCTGAGCGGAAATAATACGCCCCACCTGTTCACGGGAGTTGGTGTCCCTAGCCATGGTGCGCTCTATCTGAACATCTACCGGCACATCCACCACAAGCACCCGTTCTACCAGCTCATGCTGGTCGGTTTCCAGCAGCAGGGGCGACACCAGCAAAACATAGGGCAAAGCATAGTCACTCGGGTGAAGCTGTCGAATCAACTCTTCACGAATAATAGGGTGCAGCAGGCCTTCAAGCCAGGCACGCTGCTCCGGCTGCTCAAATACAATTTGCCGAAGGCCAGCCCTGTTCAGCGCACCGTCATCCGTGAGAATGCTTTTCCCAAAATGCTCAGCAATCGCCACCAGCGCCGGTGTACCCGGCTCCACCACTTCCCGGGCCACATCGTCCGCATCCACCCAATGCACGCCCAGGCTTCCAAACTGCCGCGCGACAGTGGACTTACCCGACCCGATGCCACCTGTTAATCCAATAACCACCATCCGCTCTGTCAAACCCCTAACAGCCCGTACCAAAACACCTGAATCTCAAGCCCAAACCACAAACACAACAACCCAGCAGCGGCAAGGTAAGGCCCAAACGGAATTGGCACTTCCCGCCCGTGCTTTTTGAATACCATCAAACTGATACCCACCACCGCACCTACAAGTGAGGACAGCAGAATAACCGCCGGCAACAACTCCCAGCCTAACCAAGCACCCAGAGCAGCCAACAACTTAAAGTCCCCGTAGCCCATACCTTCCTTGCCCGTCGCCAGCTTGAACAGCCAATACACAGACCACAAAGAAAGATAACCAACAACCGCGCCCCAAAAAGCACCGTTGAAATCCCCCAGCACCCCAAAATAACTCAACATCAACCCAAGCCACATCAAAGGCAGGGTAATGCTATCTGGCAACAGCTGAGTGTCAAAATCGATCACCGTAAGAGCCACCAGCGCCCAAACCAGTAACAGCGACCACAACGCGGTTTCCGAAGGCCCGATGATCACAACCGTCATCACAGAAAACAGCGCCGTTACCGCTTCGATAAGCGGGTAGCGAATAGAAATATGCGCATTACAACCACCACATTTTCCACGAAGGAAAAGGTAGCTGATAACTGGAATATTCTCCCAAGCACGGATTTTATGCCCACAAGAAGGGCAGGTGGAAGCAGGGCTGGAAAGCGTTACCACTTCCTCCGGCTTACGCTGATCCTCAGCAACCTCCAAAAACGCCTCACACTGACACCGCCAATCCTGATACATCATCTTCGGCAAACGAAGAATCACCACATTAAGAAAACTGCCAATGCATAGAGAGACGAATATTACAGCGAGGTATAGGAGCCAAGGTGTTGAAAGGAAAATATCTAATGTAGCCATTCAAAAACTCTTTGTCTTTACTCCCCTCACCCCTTGCGGGAGAGGGGCTGGGGGAGAGGGGGAAGCAGGCCAGCGAAGAGTAAGCAGCCCCTCTACCCAACAACCTGCCCCATCTGAAATATCGGCAGATACATGGCAATAATCAACCCACCCACCAGAACACCCAACACAACCATAATCATCGGCTCCATCAGTGCAGTCAGGTTATCCACCATGTCATCCACCACACCCTCATAGTGCTCCGCCACCTTCTCAAGCATCTCATCCAAATTACCGGATTCCTCACCAATCGCCGTCAGCTGAACAGCCATCACGGGAAAAATATTCTGCTGCCGCATAGAGGCCTGCAACTGCGTGCCACTGGAAACATCGTTCTTAATGCGTTGAATCGCATCCCGGTAAACCGCGTTACCTGTAGCGCCAGCCACCGAGTCCAGCGCATCCACAAGCGGAACACCCGCAGCAAACGTAGTAGAAAGCACCCGGCCGAATTTGGCGACCGCAGATTTATCAAGAATCTCACCAATAATAGGTAGCTTGAGGACATACTTATCCACAAAATCCGAGAACTTCTGAGAACGATGATTGGCCTCTTTGAACAGGTATATCGTGCCCGCAATCCCAAGTAATACCACAAACCACCAAGCCTGCAACCAGTCTGAAAGCCGCACAACCATCTGAGTAAACACCGGAAGCTCAGCCCCAAAGCCCTGGAACAGGCTCTCAAATTGCGGAACAACCTTCACTAGAAGAATTGCAGTAACGATCAGTGCCACGACAACAACCGCAATCGGGTAGGTCATCGCCTTCTTTACTTTCTTCTTTAATATTTCGGTTTTTTCGAGATAGGTAGCAATTCGATCCAGCATCTTCTCCAGCGCACCGGCCTTCTCACCGGAATCCACCAGGTTGCAGTAAAGATCGTCAAAGTGCCTAGGGTGTTTACGCAGCGCCCCCGCAAAACTGGTACCTGAAGCAATGTCGTTCCGGACAGACATCACCAACTCCTGTAAGCTTTTGTTTTCAAGGCCATCAGTCACTATGTCAAAGCTCTGAACCAGCGGCACGCCCGCCTTCATCATCGTCGCTAACTGGCGAGTGAGCATTGCAATGTCGAAGGGGCTGATTTTCTTGCTGCCACCAAACAAAGGCTTAGGCTTTTTCTTAACCTTATCCGGAATGATGCCCTGTTTACGTAGCTGGGCCTTAACCAAGGCCAAGCTAGAACCGTTAAGTTCACCTTTGGACTTGTTGCCTTTCCGGTCTTTGCCTTCCCAGATGTACGATTCCAGCTTTTGCTTTTTCTCTGCCATGCTTAATCCTTCGTCACGCGGTTGGCTTCCTCAAGGCTGGTCACGCCCGCAATCACTTTTAGGAGTGCTGCTTGGCGTAAATTCCGGAAGCCTTCGGCCTCAGCCTGTTTTGCAATTTTAATGGAGCTGGCCTCTTCCATAATCATGCTGGCCAGCTTTTCGGTCACCTTGACCGCCTCGTAAATACCGACGCGGCCCTTATACCCATTAGTGCATTTATCACAGCCCTTGGGATGGAACAACGTAAAGCCTGTATCGATTTGTTCCTGTGTGAACCCTTCGGACAAAAGTAGGTCTTTTGGCACATCGCCAGGCTGTTTGCATGCACTGCATAGTTTTCGACCAAGCCGCTGGGCAATGATCAGGCTTACAGACGTTGCGATGTTGAACGCAGGCACGCCCATGTTCATCATCCGGGTGAGCGTTTCTGCCGCACTATTGGTGTGGAGAGTCGAGAGAACAAGGTGGCCAGTTTGCGCCGCTTTGATGGCAATGTTGGCGGTTTCGAGGTCCCGAATCTCACCCACCATGATCACATCCGGATCCTGACGGAGAAAGGCCCGCAGTGCTTCGGCAAATCCCAAGCCAACCCGGTTGTTCACGTTAACCTGGTTGATGCCCTCCAGGTTGATCTCGGCCGGATCCTCCGCCGTGGAGATGTTGATGTCTGCAGTGTTGAGGATGTTCAAGCCGGTATAAAGCGATACGGTTTTACCAGAGCCTGTGGGCCCGGTAACCAGAATCATGCCCTGTGGTTGGGACAGTGCATCCATATACAGCTTCTTCTGGTCTTCCTCATAGCCCAGCGCATCAATGCCCAGCTTGGCCTGGCTGGGATCCAGAATCCGCAGAACGATTTTCTCACCCCAAAGGGTAGGCAAAGTGTTAACCCGGAAATCGATAGCCTTGGTTTTGGACAGCTTCATCTTGATGCGGCCGTCCTGAGGAACTCGGCGTTCCGAGATGTCCAGTTGTGCCATGATCTTTATGCGCGCCGATATCTTCGGCGCCAACTTAATGGAGGGCCGTGACATCTCTTTAAGAATGCCATCTGTTCTATAACGCACACGGTAGGTTTTTTCGTACGGTTCAAAGTGCACGTCCGAAGCGCCGCCGCGAATGGCGTCCAGCAACATTTTGTTCACATACTTTACGATGGGGGCGTCGTCTACATCGCTGACAGCAACGGCCCCTTCATCCTCTTGTTCGCCACCTTCGGTTTCTACACCCTCAAGGTCGGCATCATCCAGGTCACCCATACTGGTGTCTTGGGATTCCAGATATTTGTCGATAGCTTCACGAAGCTTCGCATCATCCACCAGAATCGCATCGGTACTCAGGCCCGTGTTGAACTTAATCTCGTCCAGCGCCTGAACGTTGGTGGGGTCCGACACTGCAATAAAGAGCCGGTTGCCCCTCTTATAAAGAGGAAGCGCGTTGTGCTTTCGCATCAACTTATCGTCGACCACGCCCTCTGGCATCATTTCCGGAAGGAAGGATGTGAGATCCAGAACCGAAACCCCAAACTCCATTGCCGCAGAGAAAGCCAGCCGAGAGCTGTCCGCGAGTTTGTTCTGGGTGAGATAAGTAATCAGCGGAATGCGGTTCTGGGACGCTTGTATAAACGCATCCTTGGCGGTCGCTTCATCAAGAAGCCCGTCGTCCACAAAGCGCCGGGCCAGGCCGGTTAGGGTGATATTGCTTTTGTTAGTAGCCATAAACTGAGTAAAGAGCGCTGCCTAAGTGATTGAAAATGGGTTTTCGTCGATTGCAGAGAGTTTAGTTGGCTGGTTTGGGTTTGGGAAGGTGTGTGGGTGATTTGCAGCTCCCAGATCCCGTTGGCTCTCTGGGGTTGCGCAAATGGGGTGGTGGCGGGCCGGTGACAAATTTTGTCACCGAATGACAGAGAAGGGCTCACTGGTCATCGGTTGAGCGTGTCGTTTTGGGCGTCCCTTGGCGGCTTAGGTGTTTGATTAATATGGTCTGGGAGCTCGTAGTGATTATTTGGCACGAGGAGTGCATTAAGAACTTCAGGCTCAAAAAAACCGGTTGCGGGGCAAAGCTCCACCGGCCCCGGGCCAATTCGAGTTGATTAACGACAATTATAGAGGTCGAAATATGAAGAACATGCAAATCAATCACGCCCAGAAGGGTTTCACGCTAATCGAACTGATGATCGTTGTTGCGATCATTGGTATTTTGGCGGCTATCGCTATTCCTCAGTATCAGGATTATATTGCGAAGTCGCAGGTGACGGCAGGTCTTGCAGAGATTAGTCCCGCTAAAACGCAGTTTGAAGTGATGATTAACGAAGGAAAATTCGCCGATATCGACGCAAGTGCAGTGGGTATTAAAGATAGTGACCGTTGTGCCGTTGCCGCCGAAGGCAAAACAGGTGGTGATGGCACTATTACATGTGATCTAAAGGGTACTCCTAGCATTAGTGGAGAGACTATCACGTTAGCCCGCGATACGTCTGTGAATGACGGGGTTTGGACTTGCAAAATTCCTGATGTCGACACAAAGTATTTGCCTGCTGGATGCACTAACACCTAAGTGAATGAAGCAGACTAGTCATGGACAGGCACAGCTTAGCCTGACCTCATAGCCTGATGGACAGGCACAGCTTAGCCTGACGTGATTCCCAAATGCCCGGAGGTTTCGACCCCCGGGCTTTTTTTGTGTCCTGCGCCGAATTCGGCGTTATGTTTATCCCAATTGTGCGAATGATCATAAATGATCATGGACAGGCACAGCCCGCCGTATAACCCAGCCGCCAGACTCATTCATCGAAACGGTAAAATAAATAATCATGGACAGGCACGGCTTATAGCCTGATCTGATACCCAAAGGCCCGACGGTTTCGACCCTCGGGCCTAAAAATAATCATGGACAGGCACACGTAGCCTGCACAATAGTGACATTATTGATCATGGACAGGCACAGCTTAGCCTGACCTGACTTCAGATAATCATGGACAGGCACAGCCGACCCATCGAATTCGATCAGTTAATCATCATGGACAGGCACTAGCCTGACCTGATTCCCAAAGGCCCCAAATAATGATCATGGACAGGCACGCATAGCCTGACCTGGACCGGTCATGGACAGGCACACGTAGCCTGATCTGATTCCCAAAGGCCCGGAGGTTTCGACCCTAAATGATCATGGACAGGCACAGCTTAGCCTGACCTGATTCCCAAAGGCCCGAAGGTTTCGACCTCGGGCCTTTTTGTATCCTGCGTATATTTCGGTGTTATGAAATAATCATGGACAGGCACACGTAGCCTGACCTGATTCCCAAAGGCCCGGAGGTTTCCGACGAGTTGATCATGGACAGTCACGCATTTTAGCCTGACCTGATTCCCAAAGGCCCGGAGGTTTTGACCCTCGGGCCTTTGTCGTTCTTGCACATTTGATCATCATTTGATTAAAAATAATCATGGACAGGCACACGTAGCCTGACCTGACTCCCAAAGGCCCGACGGTTTCGACCCTCGGGCCTTTGCCGTTTTAGTGCGTCTATTCGGGGGTTATGGTAAGCCTGCGTTGGTTTTCCAGCGTTATGATGCCCGCAGTCTGTGCTTGACATACCATTTAGTGTCTATATCTTATATGGTATGTGGGGGATACTTGAGCATAGGCGAGTAACGAAAAATTTGTCGGCGGCACCTGTTGAGGTGCAAAAGCGCTATGAGAAATGGAAGGATATCGTTTCCATTTCGGGCCCGCAGGGGCTAAAACAAATTCGAGGCTTTAACGATGAAGCGTTATCAGGGAAGTGGAAGGGTTTTCGATCCTCGCGGCTCAATATTCAGTATCGCGTTATTTATAAAGTGCAGAACAAGCAGGTGCTTGTAGAAGTTGAAAAAGTAACTCCCCATGATTATGGGAGGAGATGAAATGAGCGAATATCATAAGGCTAAAAGAAGGATTGAAGTGTCTGTTGGCGAATCTGTCCGGATTCTGCGTGAGCTTCAAGATATGAGTCAGAATGATCTGGCAGCGGCCACTGGCATACCACAGTCTACTATTTCAGCTATTGAAAATGATCGGGTGCGTCTGGGTGTCGAGCGTGCAAAGATCTTGGCTCGGGCTCTGCAATGCCATCCGGCTGTGCTCGTATTCCCAGGTTGGGATATTGAGCATGAATCCGCCGCATAAAAATAATCAGGGGAATGACAATGGACAGGCACAGCATAGCCTGGTTGAAGTATTGGCAGCGCTCAGGCTGCCCGTCGTCGCCGGCTCTTGCGATAATCCTGGTAAGTTTCCTCAAATCGGGTAGCTCGTTCACACCACTGGCCAGGATCAAGGTTCAGCAGCTCCAGAATGGGCAGGGCTTTTTCATCAATTGCGCCGCGCTTGTCATTCTGGCTGATTCGGCCGGTGCAGTCGACTAGCTCCAGGTAATCCTCAAAGCTGAACAGAATGCCCCGCTGGAAGTCAGGGATCATGGACAGGCACAGCTCGTCCATCGAAACAGTCATGGACAGGCACAGCATAGCCTGACCTGATTCCCAAAGGCCCGGAGGTTTCGACCCCGGGCTTTTTCGTGTCCTGCGTATATTTCGGTGTTATGTTTATCCTGTTCCGGCGAGACCTGTCTCTGGGCACCGTGCGATTTGTTTCTATACTTTTTGTATGTACAATAAGTGATATGAAAATCGATTTCGATCCAGGGAAGGACGCCATCAACACTAGGAAACACGGTGTTTCTTTGGCTGATGCAGCGTTGCTCGAATGGGAGTGTATGTGGCTCATCGAGGACGTGCGAAATTGTTACGGTGAACGCCGGATGATCGGGTACGCACCAATTGGTTCAAGGGTCTATATGCAGATAAAATCTAAATTTGGTCGAGTTTTTGATTTGCCATCGGATCAGGAAGAGGCAGAGATCAATGCCGGTATTGACGCAGATCCAGACGCTCGTGAGCTCACAGAGAAGGAGTTTGAACAACTACGACCCATGGGCAGGCCGAAAGCCGAGGTCACCAAGGAGCGGATCACTATTCGTCTCTCACCTGAAGTGGTTGCAAAGTTCCGCGCCACTGGCAGCGGTTGGCAGACCCGCATGGATAAGGCGTTACAGGAATACCTGAGCAATCACAATCAGTCCGATATAGAAAGGTTAGGCTGAAGGCGGGCTGATCGCAGTTAGTCGTGGACAGGCACAACATAGCCTCAAGACAATTATTCCCAGTCGCAAAGCCACCAAACAGTATTTAAGGGGGTAGTATGGGTAACACAAATCTGAAGCGAGAAGAGCAGGAGCTTCTTGAAGCGTATGAGGCTGGTGAGTTTCAGTCCGACTTGGACGACAAACGCCGGAACTTCGTTGCAAAGACCGCAGAAGATGCATTCAAGAAAGACAAGCGCATTAATATCCGTATTTCTAGCCGAGATCTGGAAGCGCTCCAGCGTCGTGCGTTGGAAGAGGGTCTTCCATATCAATCACTCGTATCCAGCGTGTTGCACAAGTATGTGTCTGGCGGGCTCAAGGATATTTCTGCTAAAAAGTCGGGCCAGCAGACACGCTAGTACATCCATTGGGTTCAACGTGAGAATAGCCCGGTTGAAATATTGGCTGTGCTCAAGCTACCCCGTGGCTCTAAACTAATCATGGACAGGCCCGACACGGCTGATCATCAGTCAGTGCGAGGCCAATTCGTTGAAAAAAGACGGATTGTCCTGAATTGTTGCCAACACTTTGGCCGCCAAGCCAGTGGGGTTGCGGCGCTTGGTTTCCCAGCTTCTGATGGTGTCGACAGCATAGCCTGGTTGAAGTATTAGCAGCACTCAGGCTGCCCGTCGTCGCCGGCTCTTGCGATAATCTTGGTAAGTTTCCTCAAATCGGGTAGCTCGTTCACACCACTGGCCAGGATCAAGGTTCAGCCGCTCCAGAATGGGCAGGGCTTTTTCATCAATTGCGCCGCGCTTGTCATCCCGGCTGATTCGGCCGGTGCAGTCGACTAGCTCCAGGTAATCCTCAAAGCTGAACAGAATGCCCCGCTGGAAGTTGTTTCGGATGACCCCTTCAAATCCTAGTAATGGCTTTAGCGGCACCGCAAAATCATTCAAGGCCTGCTGCTCCGTTTGCCGTTGAATGGACTCCGCTAAGCTGAAGGTGGGTTTGATACGTTCCTTGATGCTGGTGTGATCTGATGTTTCCGGGGTGTCCGCCATCGCGGCTCGAATGGGGTTCAAGTCCACATACGCCATGCAGGAGAGCAGGGCTTCTTCGGTGTCCAGAGGCTGGGATTTGAAGCGGCTTTCCCAGAAATGCCCAGTACACTGATCCTCTCGGTTGGCTTGCCGGGCAATGGGTTCGTTCAGGCATTTCATGAACCAGCTCAAATCGCCAAGCCGGGCCCTGAAAGTTTCCGCGTACTGCGCCACTCGCCCTAGCTCGGCAGCGCATAGCTTATCCCCCCGATGATACCGTTGAACTAGGGGCGGCCCCTTGTGCAGGCTGCACCAGCGCGCCAGAACTTCATCGTTACTCCAAGGTTCAACGTCATCCGGGCAGAGCTTGACCACCAGATGATAGTGGTTGGACATCACCGCGTACGCGGCAACATCTATCGCAAACACTGACGCCAGCAGGCGAATTCGTTCTTCAATCCAGCCGCGCCGGTGTTCGTAACAGCGCCCGGTGGCGTGATCTCGGCCGCAGAGGAAGGTACGCCTCACGCAGCGCGAAATTACGTGGTAGAAAGGGGTGTCTGAAACGCAGACCAATTCAGCGCGAGCTCTGGGCATGTCGAAATCCTTATCTTCCGTGATCCATTGATATTTGGCGTAAGCTGTACAAATACACAGATGTATAAGTGTACAGTAATATGGGTTGGCCCGGATGGCAAATCACGAACTCGCAAGGAATAATCAAGGACAGGTACAGTCTAGGCCGCGCTGCTTTACTCGTGCCACTTCGTTCACCTGTGAGCGATATGAGGCTTTAATCGTTCATCTATGAACTAGTTATGCTTTCATCAGGGATCATGGACAGGCACAACGTTACACTGTGGACAGCAACGTTACACCGGGCACAACGTTAAATGGCTTTAGAGGAATTGCCTGAGCTCAACTCTTTTCTTATACGCTTGAGGAAATAATGCGAACAGCCTGGAATGCAGCGCTTTGGCTATTAGTTGCTGCCGTATTTGTCTGCGTTTTATTTGCAGACTTTTTATCGCTGCCATTCGGCGGCTATGCTTCACAGCGGTTTATATTGGTAGGCCTGCTGGGGTTGGTCGTTGTTTTTTCTTTGACGGTTTTAGTGTACCGATACGGCTGGCCGCTGGTCAGATATGTGTGGCCTGTAGCCCTAATTGCAGGCGGGTTCATTCTGCTTGCGCTGCCATTTGGTGAAGCTTCTTACAATTGGGCAGAGCCCGGAATGTATGGGGCATTCTTTCTTGGTTTCGTGTTATCGGGTTGTTTGCCGAGAAGCGACGAGCAGAGGCGGTATTCGGTAGTCGTTCTGGTTGGTGTAGCGGCGGTCACTGCCGCTTTTTATGGTGGTGCCACTATAACGGTTTACATGTTTGCGCTTTCTGATCAGGTAGCAAATATGTCGAATTTTATCCCTTGGGGCTTTGTTAATATTCGCTACTGGAGCCACACCGCAACCTGGCTGTTGCCTCTCTTGCCCTTGGCGGTTCTTATAGGGCCCCTAAAAGATGAACGGCTCTGGCGCTTCTTCGTAGCACTTGGCGCTGCGCTTTGGTGGTGGGTCGAGTTTCTTTCCACTTCCCGGGGTAGCATGCTGGGCATTGCTTTTGGTGTGATATTGGCGGCTGTGCTGATCGGGCGACCAGCTTTGCCTTGGCTGCGAGTGTTTTTACGTTATCTGGCTTATGGCGTGCTGGCATGGCTGCTGCTCTCGGTAATCATCCCCTCGATCTTTCTGGATGAAGTGAGCATGCGCTCCTTAAAGTCGGATTCGTCTGGCCGGATGCCGTTATTTCTTGAAGCTTGGCGCATGAGCCTTGAAAACTTCCCCTTCGGCCTGGGGCCGCAGTCTTGGCTGACCCACGAAGTATTGACTGAAGAGTACCAGCAGTCTCGTAAATTTGGTCATCCCCATAATATGTATTTGATGTGGGCTGCAGAATACGGGTGGCTGTTGATCGGCGCACTTATGCTGTTTGTTGGCCAAGCTGTGCGATTGTTCTGGCAGCGGCGAGCAGAAGTACGTGTTGCTGGCGGTGGTGAGCTGGCACTTTCGCTGGCGGCGTTCACGGCGTCAGTCTCCGCTGCGCTGCTGCATGCAGGTGTTTCGGCCGTATTTATGGCTCCGGGCTCAATGTTGATTGGGTTTCTCGTGCTTTCTGTATTCTGGGCACTCATTACTCCTGATTTATTGCCTGCGACCCAGAAGAGGCGCACTGGGAAAAGGTTTGTAGCTGCGGCTATCGTTGCACTCGTGATGGGTATTTCATGCTTTTATTGGTTGTCTGAGGTGTCGGCCTACCATGAATCCATGGAGGACGATCTGGAGTTCTATTATGAAGAGGTGCCCGCGGGTACTCTGCCGAGATTCTGGTTTCATGGGAATTTCCCTCGCCATCCGAGTCAAATGCCCTTGTGATGATTGCGGTGAAGGTTATCAAGGCTGATGAGGGCGCAGCCATAGGTGATCATGGACAGGCACAGAACAGCCGATAATAAAGATGAGTTTCTTTTTTGGAAACATCTATGATAAAGTTTCTAAAACGGAAACAAGGAAGGTCGGTGCACGTTATTTCAAGGAAGCCGTTTAATGACACAGTTCGGATGCATCCCAATGACAGGGATGCGCTGATCAACACTTACATAACCTTGCGTGGCGGGAAATTTGAAACTCCCGATCAGTTACGCCAAGTTTTTCCGACTTTAGACAACTTTAAGTATCGGGACAAATGGTGGGTGATTGACATTGGCGGTAACAACTTGCGTACGACCGCCTAACCCAGAAATACCGCAGAAACAAGGAGTGACACTTATGCTATCCGCTGCTTGTATTCAAATGAGAAACGCTCTGGCGCAAGTGCCCTTCCTTGCTCGTATCGATACCCAAGACGACTACGAGCACGCCATGGCGCTGATGGATGCATTGGTGAGCGACTATGCTGCCAATAAGTCACTGATTGAGATTTTGGCTTTGAGCATCGAGCGCTGGGAAGATCAGGCCGAGGAGTTCTCAGAGTTCAATGCCACAGTTGCTAAAATGGATAATGGTATTGCTGTACTGAAAACGCTGATGGCACAATATGGCCTCGGCGTTGCCGATCTTCCGGAGCTGGGTTCAAAGGGCAACGTGAGCAAAATCCTCAACGGCGCGGAAGGAAAGAAATTGACCCGCAAGCATATGGAAGCGTTAGGTCAGCGTTTCGGGGTACCTCCAACCCTGTTTTTTTGAGGTACGAGAGGCCTTGGACAGGCACAGCCTGCCACCGAGCCGGCAATCTCGCCCTAACCAACCACGTTAATTGTCGCGCTATATCAATCGCCCCACTCAGTGCTATGATCTTTGAATGATAAGGATCTTCAGAACGAAAACATTCTCGCGCTGGATGCGCAAAAATAACCTTTCAGATGATGAGCTGCGCCAGGCTGTAACTGAAATGGAGGCTGGGCTCATCGATGCTGACCTTGGTGGTGGGGTTTTCAAGAAGCGGCTAGCGACTCAGACGCAGGGCAAAGCGACGCCTTAAAGGAGATTGCATATGGTAACCACTGAGCGTGACAGTCGTTTGTTGAATGAAATCCAAGAGACTGTCTCGGATCTACGCATGGCGGGACTAATCAGTAAGCGCCGGCTTAAGGAATATGAAGCTCTCTGCAGCATGGACAATGCACAGCTTCCGCCAGACGACATCCGCCAGATTCGCCGGCAGACTCTCATGAGCCAAGCGGTGTTTGCTGCAATTCTGAATGTGAGCGTTTCAACAGTTCAAAAGTGGGAGGCGGGTGAGAAGAGGCCTGCCGGGGCATCGTTAAAGCTTTTGAATCTTGTGAAACGGAAGGGAATCGAGATTCTGTTTCTTTAAGGGAAAAAATCGTGGACAGGCACGAAAAGGATGTTTGGCACGAAAAGGATGATCATGAACATAAAGTTCATCATGGACAGGCACAGCCTAAGGCCTTCCGCAAGCCATGGCGGGTTGGTTTTATGGCGGGTGAGTTCAAGGTTCCTGATGATTTCGATCGGATGGAGCAGGGTGAGATAACCGAAATGTTCGGGGCCTGACGTGAACCTGCTTCTATTACTCACTGCCGATGAGCTGGTGGCCCGTTACCCAGGCCCTGTTCGGCGAGTGTGATGGGTAGGCCCCCACAATCACTCCCCATCCATCGCTGGCTCTCCAATCATCATGGATAGTCACTGCACGCGTATATGAGCTTTTTCCCAAATGATGGGGCAGTTTCCATTTTACATCATTTAAAAGTGTCGGCCTTCGCACTGATATATAATGCTGCGCGTTTCAGACTATATACACAATATTTCGGCTAAATCAGATCACCACTTTTGGGAGTAAGCATGCACAAATTCAGGGGAATGATTGTTGCTATATCTATAGCGTTACTGGGTGGGTGCGCGAGCCCTCGACCGCCAATGACGCCTGAGCAGCAAGCCATGGCGCAAGAAATGCAAAAAGCATTTATTGCTCGAATGAATGCCGGTGTACGACAGCAGCAGGCGGCGCAACCAGCACCCGTGTCGGAACCAGTTAGTTTGATTAGTGAACAAGAGTTGGCAGAACAGATTGCCGCTGTAAAAAGTGATGGGGATGCGGTTGAAATTCGCCGTGTGCGTGATGGCCTGATGATTGGTGGAGCGCCTTATTTGGATCCTGAAGGCGAGATTACTGGATTTTCTGCAAATGCCCTGGCCGGCGACATCGTTTACGCCCTAAAGAGTGGTCGCAACGAACTCACGTTTAAGTATCTCTCCAGTGCCGGAAACTCCGAGCCTGTAACGCTGGGCACGGCTACTAAAGATACCACGGGTGTTTCATTTACTTCCGTAACAGGCAAGAAGCTTGCGGGGCAAAACGTGGTTGGCACATCCACCGGGGTGCTGGTTACCCGCGATGCGTCGGTGTTCCATTATACGCCGGGGCAGCGTGTCAGCACTTTGATGGTGCCAGAAAGTTATCACGTTGCAGCTTTGCAGAAAGGGGATTTTGGCTCCACGGGTTACTTGCTCATTGAAAAGAACGAAGAAACAAAAGAAGGCTTGGCGGGCCTGACCAGTATTGTCGGCTCCCTTGGGGAAACGGTGGGCCTTTCTGAGGCGGACGGCTATATGCTGTTGAACGCTGAAACCGGAGAGCTCGTTAAGCTTGATATCAGCACAGATGATAAGGATGTTTCAATTGGCCGCGGTTGCGAACGCCAAAATGATTTTGTGAACAAGTGTAGTTCATTTGATTCTTATGAAAGCCTCTACCGCCCAGACGGAACTCGAAATCGGGGTCACTATTTCTGGCGCGTAGATTGGATGCAAACACCAGAAGGGCCGTTTGCGGTTGTTCAGGAAGCGGGTACTCGCAAGATCAACGTTATCAACCTAAACGAAGACAAGCGTGTGACCGTTCTTGAGCGAACACTTGGCATTGCCTCTCACGATGTTACCCAGGCGCCAGACGGAACGATTCGGGTTGAGGCTCAGATGGGGTTCTCTAAAGAAACCGTTAGCGACTCATTAAAGGCATACGATGCGGGTCTGAGGGCGCTTTCGGCAGCCAAATAAAGACTTTTTGAGGCGGCTAGGCGTTGTCCGGGTAATGAAACCTGATTTATGAGTCAGGCATTGCCCGGGCTCACCAGGCACCTGAGGAAAATCACGGACAGGCACTGTAGTCCCGCTGTAGTCCCGATAGATGGGTTAAGGTCAAGTCTTTGGGGACACGCATGGCCCGCCTGAAAGATCTAGCTTGGGCGAGCAATTACACGAACAAACCCGGCCATGTTGTTGTTCCTCATCCGCGTAAAGATATGCCGTTGGGCACTCTGCGCAGTATTTTCAGGCAAGCAGGATGGGACTGGAGGTAAGTATGCTGTTCCCCGTTTACGTGCAAACAGGCGATGAAACACATGCTCACGGTGTCGAAGTGCCAGACTTCCCCGGCTGCTTTTCTGCAGCGGACAGTTGGGACGATCTGGCGGGTAGCATCCAGGAGGCAGTAGAGTTGTATTGCGAGGATGAGGATATGGTGGTTCCTTCACCTTCGTCGCTCGAGAAGTTGATGGCCAGCCTCAATTATCAGGGTGGTATCTGGATGATGGTGGATATCGATACGGGTAAATTGAAAACAAAGTCGATACGGTTGAATGTCAGTCTGCCGGAAGGGCTGTTGCGTCGCATCGACGACGAAGCTAAAAGCCGGCACATGAGCCGATCTGCCTTTCTGGCTATGTCCGCTCAGCGGGAACTGGGGGCGTAACGGCTAAGACCATGGACAGGCACAGCTTGGACAAGACCATGGACAGGCACAGCCCGCCGTTTAACCCAGCCACCCGACTTACTCATCGATGGACGGATTAAGAAACTGCCGGCGCCAAAAGAACTTCTTCTCTGGTTCTGACAGTTGCGCCTCTTCACATACACCTGCCCAGTTATCCAGAATGCTTTGACGCAACTGGTCGATGACATCCTGAGCTTTGTCGTCACCTAAATTAAATTTGTATGCGGCTTGCCGGCATAGCGATAGTCTACTGTCGTTACGTTCCCCCAGTATAAGCATTGCCTGGGTTGCGATTCCGGTTGAGCGACTTTGTGGGCAAATGTCATAGGCAGGTGTGAGTGTCAGGTTATGTCCGTCCCAGAATGCAGCATGGTTGCGAGCATGATCATCGGTATTTCCAGTGAGAACATTGAACAGCATTAGCGCTGCATTCCCTTTCCATACGAAGTTTGGTGAGGGTTAAGCGCCTTTTTGGTTTTCGATGTATTGCTTTATAATCGAAAGCGGTGCGCCACCGCAGGTGATTACGCAGTAGCTTTTCGACCAGAAAACTGGTTTCCAGTAATAGCTATTAACGTGGTCGGCAAACTCTTTCCTGATTCTTCGAGAGGTTCCCGTTTTCAGGGCGTTCACAAAATCAGCTACGGCGTATTTGGGGGGTAGTTCCATCAAAATATGGATGTGGTCAGGCTCGCCGTTTACCTCAAAAAGCTCCCCCTCCCAAGCGCTCACACGCTCAGAAATCAGTTCAGACAGGCGAGCTAATATGCCCTCGTTAATGACCGGGTTTCGATACTTTGTCACAAGAACCAAGTGATACTTTGTGTTGTATACGCAATGGTGCTGAGCTTTCAGGGTTGTTTTAGACATAGGAACCAATTATATTAGGATTCATGGATAAGCGCAAAATCAATTACAAGCTCTACCCCAGCCAATCGCAATCTGAGCGGTTGCTTGAGAGCTTGCGCTTACACCAACAACTTTATAATGCCGCACTACAAGAGCGTATCGACTGTTACCGAAAAACCGGAAAGTCGATCTCCTATAACGACCAACAAGCCAGTTTGACTCAGATCCGCGCCGACCATCCCGAATACAAAGCCATTCCGGTTTACATTACCCGAATGACGCTTCGCCGCCTGGACAAAGCGTTCAAAGCATTTTTTGAGCGCGTAAAGAAAGGCCAGGCTCCGGGGTTCCCCCGCTTTCGCTCACTCAGCCGGTTTTCCAGTTTTGAGATGTGCGGTGGCAGCGGCTGGGCGTTTATTCCCGAGGCGAACGGTAAGCACGGCAGGCTTTCGATCAACGGCATTGGCCGCATCAAGGCTCGGGGGAAGGCTCGAACTCTGGGAAAAGTCAAAACTAGCCAGGTTATCCATAAGCACGGGCAGTGGTTCTTATCAGTCACCGTCGAATGTGAGCCTGTGCGGGCCTGCAAAGGCCAGAAAGCTTGCGGGTTCGATTGGGGCGTGGAGTGTTTAGGCACGGTTACGCACGAAAACGGCGAGCATTACGCGATCGAGAACCCACGTTACTACCGGGACTCCAAAGAGAGCTTGCTGCCGATGCAGCAGGCTGCATCACGCAAAAAGCGAGGTTCCAACCGGTGGAAGCGGGCCTGTAAAGTTCTGACTCAAGCCAGAGCTAAGGTTGCCCGGCAGCGCCACCACGATCACCATCAACTGAGTCACGATCTCGCGAAGGAATACACGCTCTTTGCCACGGAAAAACTGACCATTCGGAACATGACCCGAACGGCAAAAGGCACACTCGACAAGCCAGGGAAAATGGTCAAGCAGAAGTCCGGGTTAAACCGGGAGATACTAGACACCGCGCCGGCAAAGTTGCTGGCCATGATTCACTACAAAGTCGAAGAAACTGGTGGTGAGTTTGTCGAAATACCCACTCGAAAAGCAAAGCCGAGTCAGCGTTGCCCTGCCTGCTGGGAGGTCGTAAAAAAGACGCTCAGCGAACGAACGCATCAGTGCGATTGCGGCTGTACCATGCCGCGTGACGCGGCGAGCGGCCTTGTAGCTATCAAGTGGGCTTTAGGTTTGGGCGGAAACTCGCCCAATGCAGGTCACTCTGCAAAACCGCTTCTAAGTGTGGCTTAGTGGCGGTAGTTTATAACAAGGCGCTTGTACAGCTCCAGCAGCGTTGCTGACGGGCTGGTAAACCGTTGGCGGATAATGTCAGCCAATTGCTCGTAACTGGCGTACCGCGCCATCATCTCATCCAGCTCAAACATGGTCAGTGCCGAAACCATCATGTGGCGCTTAAATCCCTTGGGGGTGTGCGTACGGTCAAAGCGCTCAACCAACAGGACATCCCGTTTGGCGGAACGTTCCAGGCGCACAGGCGCAACGTTCAACCCTGCGATCTCGGCAAGTCGCATAGCCAAGAACTCACCTTTCACCACGTTGTAGTGATCGGTGGTTGATGAGAATTTGGCGACGTACTTGGTATTGCCATCCTGAATGAGCGCTTTTGGTCGCGCACCACCCCCTATGGAGCTGCCGTGGTTCAGTACTTTGTTACGTGCCACCATAGTTGAAGTTATAAACGCCCGGATTGTTTGAGTCTCGATACAGGCGGCCGGCGACCACAGGCTCTGTTGCATCGGGGAGCCAGACCCATACATACAACTCATCCACCGAGTCTTTAGAAGTCATCTTTCACTTCCTCCCTGGGCTTACGAACACTTTTAGGGAGTAGGGTGGCTTTTGCCTCCGCTTGCGCAATCAGTGAGCTAAGCTTTGCTTGCGCCTTTGTGCCTGACACTTCAGGTGTAAACAAGTTGACTCCTGCAATGAAAGCCACTTCAAAGGCGACCCCCATTTCTCCCTTAAGCCCACCTTTTTCGAGGCGACGAACAAAGCTTGGCGATGTTCCGGCCCTCTCTGCCAGCTCTTCAACGGACATGCGTTTCTCTTTACGGCCATTGCTTATGAGCAGACCGAGAAGGCGGCACGCTTCACTAGTGTATGTAGAATAGTTTCGCTGCTTTACTCGCGCCATTTCGTTCACCTGTAAGCTATATGAGTCTATAATCGCTCATCTGTGAACTAGTTATACTTTAAAAGTTTCCATATTAATACGGTAAAATAATGATCATGGACAGGCACTCGCAAGTCAATGGACAGGCACTCGCAAGTCATTATTTCAGAAGACATTTAGTTATGATCAGGTATTAGTCTGATCCGATCCCCCAAGTGATGTTCGGCGACAATTAGGATGACCGGTTAACGACCGTTTATTGGAATAATTTAATGTGTGCCAATTTGGCACGAGGTCTTTGTTTTTTGTGCATGTGTGTGCCATTATGGCAGCATTGGATAGGTTAGGAGTTGGGTATATTTTAGATATAAAGGGCAATGCGGATCGATACCAATAAACCAAAGGGGAGACGATGCGGTGGGGACCTGTCCAGTCCAGCTCCACGCATCGATTTAAAATATGATGAATACACAAAGTAAAGATACTCGTTTAGTGGCGCGTGTCGACGAAGAAACCCAAAAGCTCATTGCGCATGCGGCAGAGTTAACGGGGCGTAGCCTGAGTCAGTTCCTGGTTTATGCCGCGAAAAAAGAAGCGATGGAAGCCGAGCGCCAGGCAGTTCAAATTCGAGTCTCACGAAAAAGTGCGGATCGAATGTTGGCACTTCTGGACAATCCAGAGCCGATTAACCCGGAACTCCGTGCTGCTGCGCTTAAACACAGGAAGTTAGCGCGTGACTTTAAAGACAGAAGAAATTAATAAGAAGCACAACCGTCGTAAGTTTGATTGCGGCAAGGAAGCATTGAACGAGTTCCTGAAGAAAATTGCTCGGCAGAGCAGTGAAAAGATGGCAACTCGCACCTATGTCCTCATTGAGGATGAAGGTGACCCAATGGAAATTCTTGGGTATTACACCCTCCTCCCCAGTGCGGGTACCTTTCCTGAAGGGCACCCTCTTCAGAAAAGGTACCCGTCAGATCCACCGGTTTATCGTCTAGCTCGCCTGGCCATCGATAACTCCGCTAAGGGATACGGCTTGGGTGCATATCTTCTTATCGAGTCTTTAAAACGTATTGTTAACGCTTCTCTATCAGTCGGCGGAATCGGCTGTGCGGTGGATGCCAAAGACGATGATGCAAAACGGTTCTATGAAAAGTTTGGATTTATCCCCATCGATGATGTTAATGGCGACCCGTTAGCGCTTTGGCTCTCCATCGAGCAATGCATTGAAGCTGTGGGGCTAACGGATCATGGACAGGCAAGGCCTAATTTAGAGTATAGCCCGGTCTAAATATTAGCAGCACTCAGGCTGCCCGTCGTCGCCGGCTCTTGCGATAATCCTGGTAAGTTTCCTCAAATCGGGTAGCTCGTTCACACCACTGGCCAGGATCAAGGTTCAGCCGCTCCAGAATGGGCAGGGCTTTATCATCGATCGCGCCGCGCTTGTCATCCCGGCTAATCCGGCCGGTGCAGTCGACTAGTTCCAGGTAATCCTCAAAGCTGAACAGAATGCCCCGCTGGAAGCTGTTTCGGATGACCCCTTCAAATCCTAGTAATGGCTTTAGCGGCACCGCAAAATCATTCAAGGCCTGCTGCTCCGTTTGCCGTTGAATGGACTCGGCTAAGCTGAAGGTGGGTTTGATACGTTCCTTGATGCTGGTGTGGTCTGATGTTTCCGGGGTATCCGCCATCGCGGCTCGAATGGGGTTTAAGTCCACATACGCCATGCAGGAGAGCAGGGCTTCTTCGGTGTCTAGAGGCTGGGATTTGAAGCGGCTTTCCCAGAAATGCCCAGTACACTGATCCTCTCGGTTGGCTTGCCGGGCAATGGGTTCGTTCAGGCATTTCATGAACCAGCTCAAATCGCCAAGCCGGACCCGGAAAGTTTCCGCGTACTGCGCCACTCGCCCTAGCTCGGCAGCGCATAGCTTATCCCCCCGATGATACCGTTGAACTAGGGGCGGCCCCTTGTGCAGGCTGCACCAGCGCGCCAGAACTTCATCGTTACTCCAAGGTTCAACGTCATCTGGGCAGAGCTTGACCACCAAATGATAGTGGTTGGACATCACCGCGTACGCGGCAATGTCCATCGCAAAAACTGAAGCCAGCAGGCGAATTCGTTCTTCAATCCAGCCGCGCCGGTGTTCGTAACAGCGCCCGGTGGCGTGATCTCGGCCGCAGAGGAAGGTACGCCTCACGCAGCGCGAAATTACGTGGTAAAAAGGGGTGTCCGAAACGCAGACTAATTCAGCGCGAGCTCTGGGCATGTCGAAATCCTTATCTTCCGTGATCTGTTGATATTTGGTGTTTTCTGTATAAATATACAGATGTATAAATGTACAGTAATATGGGTTGGCCCGGATGGCAAATCACGAATTCGCAAGGATTGCAGTATGGCCAACCACATGGGCAGTAGGCTTTCTTGTCTATATCATCGGCTTTACGCACAATGACGTTGTGCGCATAGTGGTCAAAAAGCGAACAGAGAACTATGGCTGTTGAATATAGGGATACTTATCTAGACCCTCATGCGTGAAGGGGCTAGTGGAGGTGAAGATTATGAGAGATACAAAACGTCGTCCGGTAACTGTTGGCCAAATGCTGGTTATCGAATTTCTGGAGCCGATGCATGTAGAGATCAGCGAACTGGCTGAGGCTATGGGAGTTCACAGAAACACCCTGAGCCGGCTTGTGCATGACAAGGGGGCTTTAACTGCTCACATGGCAATTAAATTAGCTGCGGCGCTTGGTAATACTCCCGAATTTTGGCTAACGAAAGTCATAGACAGGCACAGCCTTAAGAAAGTCATAGACAGGCACAGCCTCGTTCGGCACAGCCTCGTTTCTGGTGTACGAGCATCAGGCAGTGTTCCTGTCTGATTGATCCTTTGTCGGTACTCCATCGCGGAACTCGACGTTGTTAATCACCAGTTCCAATTGCTGAAATCCCTTGATGCGTTTCCAGCGCTTCTGGGCACTTTGCATCAACTTGAACAGCATTAGCGCTGCATTCCCTTTCCATACGAAGTTTGGTGAGGGTTAAGCGCCTTTTTGGTTTTCGATGTATTGCTTTATAATCGAAAGCGGTGCGCCACCGCAGGTGATTACGCAGTAGCTTTTCGACCAGAAAACTGGTTTCCAGTAATAGCTATTAACGTGGTCGGCAAACTCTTTCCTGATTCTTCGAGAGGTTCCCGTTTTCAGGGCGTTCACAAAATCAGCTACGGCGTATTTGGGGGGTAGTTCCATCAAAATATGGATGTGGTCAGGCTCGCCGTTTACCTCAAAAAGCTCCCCCTCCCAAGCGCTCACACGCTCAGAAATCAGTTCAGACAGGCGAGCTAATACAGAAGATCTGGTTACAGAAGATCTGGTGGACAGGCACAGCCCAACTGGACAGGCACAGCCCAACTGCCTCCGCATTTATCGGTACTTATGCTAAAAAGCAGGCCTCGTCTCACTTGAGGCTAGCCAAGGAATCTGATGAAAGAATAATCATGAATAATCATGGACAGGCACACGTAGCCCGCCTGTGTTCGTAATCACGCCCGATAGTTCGGTCTTTTCCGCACAGAAATGTTCGCCGCACGCAGCGGGAGATTACGTGGTAGAACGGAGTATCTGAAACACTGATTTGTTCGATGCGCTGTTTGGTGTTGGTGGGTATGGTGTTGCTTAAATCTAAAGTGTGGGTATGATAACCACTATCGGCCGAGAAGGGGCTTATGTGAAAAGCGCTGAAGTCAAAAAGAAGCTCGAAAAAGATGGGTGGGAATTGGTGCGAGTAAATGGGAGCCATCATCACTTCAAGCACCCTACAAAGCCGGGGTTGGTTACGTTGCCGCACCCTAAGACGGAACTGCCAAGGGGTACATTAAGCAGCATTTGGAAGCAGGCCGGTTGGAAGTAACTGTCTTGATAACCCATTGGTCAAACTTGAGGTAATTGCTATGCGTTTCCCAGTAGCACTTCATACAGATAACGGAAAGAAATACGGCGTTACCGTACCCGATATTCCTGGCTGTTTCTCTGCAGGCGCCAGTGAAGACGAGGCGCTGGATAATGCGCGTGAGGCGATTCTTGGGCATCTTGAGCTGTTGGCAGAATTCGGGGAGGAAATCCCTAGTGCAAATCTTATTGCTGAACATCGTGCCAACCCAGACTTTGAGGGCGCGGTGTGGGGTTTTGTTGAGATCGATGTAACCCCCTTTCTGGGCAAGGCAGAGAAGATTAATATTACCGTGCCCCGTTTGGTTTTGATTCAGATTGATAGGTTTGTGAAGGAGCACCCGAACGAGGCTCGGTCGCGTTCGGCGTTTCTATCTGAAGCCGCTTTGGAAAGAATGCGGAAATTGCGCGACAAGGCCCTAGCATAACGCCGGGCTCTGCTTAGATTCCTCTTCATTAAAACGGAATAATCATGGACAGGCACTGAAGATCCCGGCTCTTGCGATAATCTTGGTAGGTTTCCTCAAAAATGGCACCGCAAATTCATTTAGCGATTGCTGTTCTGTTTGGCTACCTTATAGAATTCGGAAATCACGCTGAAGCTTGCCCCAGTGTTCCATAAGTGCTTGTTTGTGGCCGTCGTTCATCGGCAGATCTTTGATGGCTGCCGGCCATAGGCATCTGGCTTTCTCTATCGTTTCATCCAGATGAGGTTTGATTGCCCGCCAGGGAATTCCTGAGCGCTCTGCCCAAGACTGAAAGTGATCGTAGGAGGCTACATACCAGGCTTTGGTTTTCCCTAAATTAAGCGCGTAATGTTTTTCGTTCTCTATGTAAGTGCTGGTTGTAACTATGTCATAGGCCGGGGAAAGTCGAGGCGTAACCTGATCAGAATAGAGCAGGCTCCAGTTCTTGAGATGCGCATCGCCATTGGCAAGCAATATATTAATGAGTAATCGTTTCGCGAATTGTTGTGTGTCGGCCAGCCCGTCGCCAGAAAACTCGTATAGAATCCTGCCGATTTGCTCGTAATTGGCTGAGTTGTATTTTTCGTGAGGGTATTTCACGAGTACCTGAGCAAAGTCCTCCATGTGAATGCGCATGTTGGCATTCCGGTCAAAGCGCCTGATTGCAAACGCCAGTTTTTCGTTGGGCAGATTGATTGGGGGAAGGTTGTCCAGCTTGTTCAGTTCAATCAGTTTGATTTCTGGTATGTTGATCCCGGCCAGTGCCGCCAGCGACATGGCCGTATATTCGTTTGCCGGGACTTCTTTGTGTTGTGTTGATGGTGTTTTGATGATCCAGTCGCCAAGCACGTCATTATTGGAAAGGTTGTAGCGTCCTTCTTTTTCCTTCATCGAAAACTTCATTTGCACACCGGCCAGTGAAAACTTGTTTGCCAGGGAGGCCGTCCTGAATTCAACGGCTCGGGCTTTTCCGTGGGTACTCAAAACACTAGCGGGTACTTTTTCTGGTTCCATTGGTTCAGCTATCAAAGCGCCGGGTAAGTCCCCACCAAGATACGACAGGATGTGAAACTCGTTATCAACGTGAGCTTTGAGCCCTTGAGCAATCAGCTCTCTCAGGGCTCCTTCCGGAAGCAAGTTAGAAAGTACGGGGTGCAGTCTTTGATTTCTTGCCCAAGGCTCTTCCCTTGGATTCATAGAATAAGTGCAGCACTTTGGATGAACAGGTAGAGGTAGGAGGGCCGTTGCCGGTACCCTCATTCGCTTTACCGACCAAAGTGAAGAGAATCATGGGATACCGACAACTGACCCAGGCACAACGATACCAGATTTCGGCCTTCTTGAGAGTAGGCTGGAGCCAGCGGAAAATAGCCCGGGAGATCAACTGCCACAGCTCGACCATCAGTCGGGAGCTACGTCGTAATCGAAGCCTGACTGAATACGAGCCGATGGAAGCCAGTCGTTTGTCCATACATCGGCGCAAAGGAGCTCGCAAATCTCATAAACGAGCGCCCTCATTGATAGATTGGGTGGCCAAGCAGATTCAGAGTGAATGGAGTCCTGATCAGATAGCCGGTTTTATGAGGCGAGTTGGCAGTATCCAAGTCAGCCATCAGTGGATTTACAATCTGATTTACCGGGACAAAATAGCAGGTGGCGACCTCTGGAGGTATTGTCGCTTGCCTTACCAGAGACGTTATCAGCGCCATCTTGCCAAGCGAGCCGGGTTAGGCAAGATCCCGAATCGCGTAGGCATTGAGTGCCGCCCTAAAGCCGTCGATGATCGCCTGCATATAGGCCACTGGGAAGGAGATACAATCCTTCACGGGCATAAGAATTCAGGCGCGGTCACTCTGGTTGAAAGACGGTCCGGCTACCTGCTCGCAGGCTGTGTGCCGAAGCTGAAAGCCCACTTAGTTACAGATGTCATCATCCGTGAGTTAAGGCCGATCAGAGGGGCCGTACAGACGATGACACTGGACAACGGTTCTGAATTTTCGGACCACCAAACATTTAGCAAAGCGTTGTCGCTGACGTCGTATTTCTGTGACCCTTACCGGTCCAGTCAGCGTGGCTCCAACGAGAATACGAATGGCCTATTGAGGCAATACTTTCCGAAAGGCACTGACTTCGCCAAGGTGTCCAGAAAGGCAACCAGGCAAGCGGTGAACAGACTGAATAACCGACCACGAAAACGGCTGGGTTATCGCACACCGGCAGAAGTTTTCTGGGGCGAATACTCAGGAGGCTTGGATACGAGCGGTGCTGCACTTATTACTTGAATCCAGGCCATCAATGCGGTTATTTTTCATCAATCATCCCCCAGCAAGCCCTTCCAGGGGTCGTCATCCAAGCTTTTATTGGTATCTGCGCTGGTTGGATTATCAGTCTCATTTGATGCTTCTTGCTCCAGCACGGCAATCACCGCACCAAGCTTGTCTTTGGGGATAAGCATAAGTTCGCTGTTGAGCGCCTGCGCTATGAGTTCCAAAGTGTCCAGTCTGGGGTTCCCCTTGGATTCCAGACGCTGATATTGCTGGCGAGATATGCCGGCTCGCAACATCATGTCGCTCTGCTTAAGGTCGAGTGCCAGTCGTCGTCTTTTAAGTTTTTGAAGTATAAAGGTCATGGTTGTCAACTTTTATGTTGCTTTTTTTGTTGCAGGAAACATATTAGATGCTTTTTTGGTGTAAGGCAACAAAGGTGTTGCTTGTTTTCAGGGTGGTGAATGAAGTAATCATGGAGTTCTACAGTTCCGGTGACCAGGCAAAAATGAACCGATTTGTGCGTAGTTGTATGGATGAACGGGTTGTTCGGATCATGAAGGAGTAGTCCGCCCCTCTATCAACGGCGACCGACCACCCCCTTCCGCAAGCCATGGCGGAATGGTCAGAAGCTATTTCGGTTAGATTTACGCAGTTATTACACTTAAACTAACCGAGGAGGGTTCATGAAATCTGTAAACATGCATGAAGCGAAAACCCGGCTCTCGCAATTGGTTGCTCGGGCAGTCAAGGGGGAGGCGTTTATTATTGCCAAAGCTGGCAAGCCGGTTGTGCGCGTAACCGCAATCGAAACCCCCGAAATCGGTAAGCAGAAGCGGATTGGTTTCATGGCGGGCGAGTTCAAGGTTCCTGATGATTTCGATCGGATGGAGCAGGATGAGATAACCGAAATGTTCGGGGCCTGACGTGAACCATGCGGATTATCATCTTTCTTTTTCTTCTCTTGGACAGGCACAACTAAAAGCAACCAAGCCACGGACTCGGCTTACTGATCAACAAGGAATGTTATGCAACTCAAGCCTCCCTATCGCTTGCGGGCGAGTGATTTACCGCTCATTGAATCTCCATATTTGGCCAGCCAGAAAGTTAAGCGCCTGTTAAATGCTCCATCAACCAGCGCACGATTAGATACCAGCCAAACTGGCGGAATTCCTGGCCACTCTGACCCCCATGGCATGATTGCTCGTGTAGCCAGGGGAGAGCTGTTCCTCGTTTATGATTATCTTCAAGATACAGAGCTGCTTTTGCCACTGGTGACCTGGCAAGCTGATGATAGCTTTCCAGCCAGCGGCTACTGGCGGTTTAATGGAGATTCTGCTTCACGCTTCAGTAGTATAAAAACCGCAGTAGATGCGCTGAACAATCATCAGCTAACGCCACGGAGTCTGTCTCTCGCTAGCGCTACTGGTCGTCTTGATTCGAATAATTTGGATATGGAAATCCGACGTCATGAAGCAGAACGGAAGAGACACGCTGAATCAGGTATCAGCCCAGGGCTGAATCTGCCACTTGGTGCCGGCGCCCATATTACGCCTTTGTCGTCATCTGCTGAGCCAGCCGCGTCTGCGCCACTAAATATCGTGGCAGGGCTTTTTTTAGATGGCACCCTGAATAACGTTGATAATATTCAGGCTTATCGCAAACGAGTAGAGAATGAATGCTTGGTGCCTTTACATGGCCATCCAGAAAAACTGAAAGAGTGCCAAGCAAAGCTACGGTTAATGATGGGCGAAAGCTATGCGGGCGGGCCGACGAATGTGGTTAAATTATTCGACCTATATCAGGACGGAAATACTTCTGAAGGTACGAAAAAAACGATCACTCTCAAAGCTTATGAGCCAGGTTCCGGTACTGAAGCCGGGGCTTCGGACTCACTCGCGGGAGCGGCTACCGGTTTGGGTGATACCGGTGTGCCGGCACAGGTGAAAAGGCTTTTTTCGGAAATAGCTAAACAAATAAGGCTAACTATTGCTCCCAGATCTACCTATCTGCTCACTATTGACTTGTTTGGTTTCAGTCGCGGTGCCGCTGCAGCTCGTCACGCTGCAAATGAAGTACTTAAAGGCCCCAAAGGTGGGTTGGGACGAGCTCTTTCAGATGTTCAGCTCGGTTGGCCAAAGGTAGTAAATATTCGCTTTCAAGGGCTGTTTGATACAGTAGCCGGTATCGTTAACCTTTCTAACCTAGACCTCTCGCCCAGTAATGATCGCAACAGTCCGGTACAACTCTATGTTGATCCAAATCGAATTGAGCACGCTGTACATTTCGTTGCTCGACACGAAAAGCGGGCAAATTTTGCGCTCAACAGTTTAAGAAGCACCAATGGAAGCCTGCCTTCCAACTTCAAGGAAATTACGCTGCCTGGCGCGCATTCCGATATTGGTGGCGGCTATAATGACCTGCGAACAGAAAATGTATTACTGTATCCGACCTTGGATATTCGAGGCTCCAATGCAGGTTGGCCGCAACAGACTGTGGAATGGGATAATCTGAAAACTCTGAAGCAGCATATTGAAGTGAAAAACTGGATTGGTGATCACAGCTTACCGTTACCCGATGGAAGCTCCCCGGTTCTTGCCATAGAAGAGCGCCGCTCGGCGCACCCCTCACCGGACGGGAAGGTGACGCTGTCGCTGCGAATGATGCGGCAAATTAAAGGGGAGTATTCGCGAGTGGCGTTAAGGCTTATGCATTCACTCGCTGAAGATGCAGGGCTCCCGTTAGGGGGTATTGACGAAGACGCAAGCGAACTGCATTTGCCAGCAGAGCTCAAGCCTATTTATGAGAGCCTTTTGGAACAAATCAAGGCTGGGAGTGACGCCCCATCTTTAGGCTCCGATCAAAGCGATCTAATACGGCAGCGTTATATACATCACTCCGATCATTACAACTTGCTGGAGGGTCTCTCGTTTGATCAGGTCATCAAGTTTGAATTTCCGTTTGATAGCTTAGCTCCATTCCGGCCGGCTTCCTCCCGCGAACGCACAATTCATTTCAATTTGAGCCCTGAGTAGCACCATGCGTAATTTATCAATATTGGTTATTTTGTTACTAAGCGGGTGCAGCTCGTTTGCACAAGAAAAAGATGAAAGTATCGAGTGGCGCTTTCAATTGGCAACTCCGAAGCACTATAACGTTTGGGTGGAGCACTTGGAGTTTGAGCGGTCAGGGGTTCGTCACTGGTATCACCCAGCGGGCAGTATGGGTTGTTGTTGGAAGGGCCCCCAGGGGCCAAGAGGAGTTGCAGGTCGAATGGACCCGTTTCCGAATTATATTGGTATCCAGTGGTTTTCTTTCGCAGAGCAAAAGTTCTATCAACGGCTGATTTCGATCCCGGAGGAATGGCCTAGCCTCATGGAAGTTCCCGCCCTTTACGAGACCTCGTTAGGTGAGTTCGAAGCTCCGCGAGACACCCTTACTCTTGGCCTTGCTCCCGGCGGTGAAATCGTTGTCTGGATCATGAACCAAATCGGCAATGAAATAGAAATTGCTCGACTGCAGGCCAATGAAATTGAAGGCGAGGCCTTTCGCTATAAAACCCGCACGAAAGATTATTTGAATGAACATGGCGACTACCTAAAAGAGCACGGCATTCCGCTGGATGGATGGTGATGATTTTCAGAGAAACGTCGTTTTCGGAGCCGAAAATCTCCGGCTATGCATCTTGCCAAAAGTTGACTATTGGTAAACTTAAAGTAAACTCTAATGTATAAACTGACTTATAAGAAATCTGCGCTCAAAGTAATGCGAAAGATGCCCAAACCCCAAGCACAAAAGTTGATGCACGAACTAGAAGTTTTCGCACAAGATCCGAGTGCCTACGAAGGAGACTTCAAACTCATGAAGGGGCAACCCTACTGGCGCTTAAGGCAAGGTAGCTACCGGGCAATTTGCAGTGTTGACCACGGGGAGTTGGTGGTTTTGGTACTGAAGGTGGGTTCAAGAGGAGACGTTTATAAATGAGTGCGCAAATCATTGAGCGTGAAGGTAAGCCAGAGTATGCGGTGCTGCCTTATGATGAATATCTGAACCTGTTGACGTTGGCGGAAAGTTCGCAGGATGCATCGGATGCCAGAGAAGCTATGGTTGAGCTCGCCAGCGATAAGGACGAAGTGATACCCGCTAACATTGTTGGCCGTTTGATTAGCGGCGACGATCACCCACTGAGAGTCTGGCGGGAGTATCGCGAGTTTACGCAAGAAGCTTTGGGCCACGTCGCCGGCGTCGGCAAGTCCTATATCAGCCAGATTGAAGCAGGCAACAAGTCTGGCTCGGCCAAAGTACTGAAGGCGCTGGCGGGGGCTTTGCAGGTGGATATAGACGATTTGTTAGTGGAGTAAATTTTGATCATAGATATCCACCCCAAAATCACATCAAATCATGGACAGGCACAGCCCACCGACAGGCACAGCCCACCAAAAATCCGAGCAGAAATATCAAGGACTTAAGCTTTTACTATGCACCCAGCTACTGATTTGCATTGGTCAATACCTCAAAATCGCGAAAAGGCATTAATGCTTGCGCGGCGGGGCGTGTCTGTTTTTGTTTACGACGCTGTTCGGCTTGAAGGGCTCAACTTTACGCTACCCGAAGTGCAAACGTTGATGCAGGGAATAACCGTTGGAGGACATCGGCTCAGTGATCAGCAAATTGCTACTAACCAGGCGGATGCGTGGAAGGAGCTGTTCCGGCTGATCAAGGAGCGGCAGTTTGAGTTAACGCAAGGCTGCGCCTGCAATTTGCACCGTATTGCCGGAAAGGAGGAGACGCTAGAGTGGGGCTGTTTTCGTTCAGGGGGTGTGCTTATCGCCGGAACCGATTATGAGCCGCCCCAGGCAGATCAGCTTGTTGACCTCTATGCGAATATGGTCGACAAGCTCACAAGCTTTGAAGATGTATACGATCAGGCTATTCATCTGTTTCTTACCATGGCTCGCTGTCAGTTTTTTTTCTATGTTAACAAGCGCATGGGGCGATTTATGATGAATGGCCACCTGCTCAACCATGGATACCCAGCTATCAATATTCCGGCATCGCGCCAGCTTGAGTTTAATGAGCTGCTGCTAGAGTTCTACAGTTCCGGTGACCAAGCAAAAATGAACCGATTTGTGCGTAGTTGCATGGATGAACGGGTTGTTCGGATTATGAAGGAGTAACCCGCCCCTCTGTCAACGTATGCAGCGTCAACTATCTTGTCCGGACCGGCCAAGTTAATTGTCGCGCTATACGCAATAGTCAATGTGTCTAGTAAAGTTATAACAATGTTGACACATAAGCGGTAGTAAAGTAATATTGGTAAGCTCAAATTGCAAAAACATCTTTGTCTATTGAATGAGCATTATTATGAAGACGAGCATTAGAAAGATCGGTAACAGCGCTGGCGCAATATTGCCTGCACCGTTGTTGAAGAAATTGCGCCTCCGTTTAGGCGATGACATTTCCATCAGAGAAGAGGGAATGCGCATTATCATTGAGCCTGCAAAGACTCGACGGAAGTACAAACTTCAAGACCTGGTCGCACAGTGTAGCCCCAACGCACCGTTAGCAAACGACCTCCAAGCTTGGGAAAATGCACCGTTGGCCGGGGAGGAAATGATATGACTTAAACAACTGAAGGAATGATTTATGCCACCAAAACGAACATTTGATCAGGGTGATATTATTTGGGTTTCCCTGAATCCAACCCTCGGAACAGAAATGCAAGGTGATTCACGTCCCTGCCTCGTCCTCTCCCGTAAAGAATTCAATCGTCTCGGCAAAGCCTTGATCGCCCCCATTACTCAAGGCGGGGCTTATGAAAGAGATCTTGGCTTTGCAGTGCCTCTTTCAGGCACCAAAACCCAAGGTGCCGTTATTGTGAGTCAAGCACGGACACTGGATATTCGGGCACGTAGTGCCAAATTCCAAGAAAAAGTGCCTCCAGAAGTCATCGCCGATGCGATAGCTCGCTTCGCAGCCATTATCGATCCCGACGACTAGACAACCAGGTTATAAGTGATCATGGACAGGCACAGCCCGTCTCGGTGGCCCGTTACCCAGGCCCTGTTCAGCGAGTGTGATGGGTAGGCCCCCAAAATCACTCCCCGTCAGCCCCCCGCCCCTCAATCAACGGCGACCGACCGCCCCCTTCTGCATCCATCTGCACACTAATCCTCGGCGCCGCCACATCAATATATCGCTCTTCCATGTTGCGCTTCAGCAGCAGATTGAAGGCCCTCGCCACATCCCACTGAAACTCCGGCTTCGTCCGCATGCGCATGCGCAATACTGGGCAGCCTTCCTCAAACGAGTGAATGCCCTGCATTTCCAAGGGCGACCAGATTAGCCACCGCATATCCGGCAATGTGCGCAGCTCCTCAGCTGTCTCCATCATCAGAAGAATGGCATCATCAATGGGCAGCTCGCGGGGAATCCGGATCTTGAGCAGTGCGATACCAAACTGGCGCGACATGTTGTGAATGGAGCTGATCTTGCTGAAGGTAATGTGATGAACAACCCCCTCAAGATCCCGCAGGCGCACGGTGCGTAAGTTGAACCCCTCCACCGTTCCCATGAAAGTGTTGATCTCCACAAAATCGCCGACGGACATCGAATCTTCAACCACAATAAACAGGCCAGTAATCAAATCCTGAACCAGCGTCTGAGCGCCAAAACCTACAGCCAGGCCGATAATACCTGCACCTGCCAGCAGCGGCGTTACATCGACACCTAAGGTTGACAAGCCGGCCAGCGTGGCCACAATCAAAATCGTTATCAGCAGGGTGTTCCGGGCAATGGGCAGAATGGTCTGGGCTCTTGCCGGGTTGATCCTTTTCTTGCGATCTCCGCCGTGCATCGCCCGGTCCAGGAGCTCATCCGCAAATATCCAAGTCAGGTTGGCAATTAGCCCCGTAAGAGTCACGCCGATTAGGCTGCCCGCCAGGGCGATGCTGATCGGCTGATTATCTCCCAGTCCCAATAGGGACAAATCCCATATCTGCAATATCAATTCAAAAAATACTAGCCACGCGGCTGTCTGTATCAATCGGTAGCCGAATCGCACCAGCCTGCGGCTAAACTTGCTAAGAGCCTGGTGGCTTGGGCGGCTCTCTTGAATGCCAATCAGCCCCTGCAGAGCGAGGGTCAGCGCAAGCAGCAAAGCGCAGATCATGGCCTTGCCTAGGGCAGCGTCGGCCTCTCCGCCATTGACAATCACCGCGACCACAGATGCACTGATGGCCAATAGCAACGGGATATGCCAAAGCCGTGCCAGCAGCGCGGTCACCTCCCGCCATACGCCTTGGTTTGCGCGCTGTTTGTAAGGGCGGTTGCGAATCAGGTGAGTGACTGGGCGCCGGTTTCGAACAATCAGGAAAAAGCTCAGAAGAGCGGCGACTACGCTAAAGACCAGCGCCAGCGCACTGGCCAGCTCCGGGCCCAGCTGCGAGGTGAGCTCAGTGGTGCCCAGCGCGTCTTCAAGGGCGAAAAGTACGCCGATAATAAACAGGGGCAGCAGCATTCGCCGGCGCAGAATCAAAACGGCAGTCCGGCGGTGGCCGCTGGAAAAAATAGAAATCATCACATCAAACAAAGACGTCAGCGCTCGGGCGCACAGGGCCGCGTAGGCCAGAATAAGGATGGTGGTTTGCGCCCCTTCCGACATGCCAAACGTGGGTAGCCCCGCCAGTAGAGCGGTAAAGGTAATCAGCCAAGGCAAAATCCGCCGCACGAAGTGGGCTATTAGCATCCATGGCCTGGCTTGTCGTGGCATTTGCAATGGCCAGCCCCGCCATGCAAAAAACAGGCGTGCCAAACGAGTAAGGCCATAGACTGCAGCCATCCAAGCGACAAGCCCGGCGGTGGTCTCCGCGAGCACCCGAAACGATGCGCTGGCGAGCAGTTTTCCCGCCGCACTATAGGCATTGCGGAAATGCGTTTTCCACATACCCAGCGGGGTGTCTGCAGCACTGTTTGCGTTGGCTGTCTCATCAAAGAAAACCGCCAGGGCGCCCAGCAACCCCTCGCCACCGGAAGCCTTTTGTGCGGCTTTTGAAGACTCTGCCTGCAGCCCCTGCTGAATCGACTTGAGTTGTTTTACCAGGGATTCCCGGCTCTCGTCGTCTTGCAGGGCCTGAATGGTTATCTCAAGAGACGCGCCAAGCTCTTCGGGCGACGCTTCTTCTTTTTCTTCCGGCCCGGAAAACCCGGGTATACCGGGGAGGGATAAGGGTTGGCCTTGGGCCGTGCCAACGGCTGAAAACAGCAAGGCAAAGCCAAAAAGCAGTGCGATTAACCTCAAATCTCAACCTCTTCAAACAAATCCGGCACCTGAGCGTTCCATCCAAACTTCTCGGTGATCCGCTTGCGCATTATGTCACTGGCCAACGTCTCGCCGTGGGTAACATACACTTTCTCCGGCGCAAGCGCTCCCTGCTCAAGCCACTGCAGCAACTCATTATAGTCGCCGTGGGCGGAGAGCGAGCTCATATTGTGGATCTCGGCTTCAACCGGCCAGTAGTCTCCGTGAATTTTCACAGACTCTACGCCTGCCACTAGCCTGTCGCCCCGGGTGCCCGGTGCCTGAAAGCCAGCAAACACCACGCTGTTCCTATGGTTTGGCAGCAGGGTTTTCAAATGGTGCAGTACCCGGCCACCGCTGGCCATGCCACTGGCAGAGACAATCACGCAGGGAGTGCGCACAGAGTCCAGCTTGATGGATTCATCCACGGTGCGGACGAATTCAGTATGGCTGTCGATCACTTCGCACTGGCTGGCGCTCAGCTTGTGTTCTTTGTGATGCTTACAAAAAATCTCTGTGGATTTGATGGCCATGGGGCTGTTCAGGTATACCGGCAGCTTGGGAATGCGCCCCTCGTTCATGATCTTGTGAATCACATATAGCAGCATCTGGGCGCGGCCAACCGCAAAAGCCGGTATCAACACAATGCCGCCACGGCCCGCAGTGCGGCTGATGATATCCGCCAACTCGGTTTCCGGGTCGGTTCCCTCGTGTTCTCTGTCGCCGTAGGTGGATTCACACACCAGCACATCGGCTTTTTTGATCGGCTCCGGTGCGCGCATAATCAAATCATTCTGCCGGCCCACATCGCCACTGAACACAACCGTGCGGTCATCGGCCTTATGGTGAACATGCACGCAGGCAGAGCCCAGAATATGCCCGGCAGGAGTAAAGGTCACTTCAAAGCCTTTCACCGGCTCGAAGGTTTCGTGGTAGTGCAGGGGCTCAAAGTGCTCCAAGGCTTCCCAGGCATCCTTCACGCCAAACAAGGGTTCCGGGTGTTCGTGTTTCGAGAATTTCTTACGATAAGCGTACCTGGCATCTTCTTCCTGCAGGTGGCCTGCATCCGGAAGCAGCACCTTACACAAATCGTGGGTGCCCCGGGTGCAGTAAATCTTGCCTTTGAAGCCGTTTTTCACCAGCGCTGGCAAGTAGCCAGTGTGGTCTATGTGAGCGTGGGTAAGAACCACCGCATCAATGGTGCTGGGGTCCACAGGAAACTCCGCCCAGTTCCTACGGCGTAACGTTTTAACGCCCTGGTACATGCCGCAATCAACCAATACGCGGTGTTTGTCATCGGATAATAAATAGCGTGAACCGGTTACCGTGCCAGTGCCGCCGAGGAAGCGAAGTTTCATATACGAGCACCTTTTGCGTGATTAGCTTTTGAGTGATTAGGTCGGAGGGCAACCACTTCTGCTTTGGAAGTCTATATGGGTGAGCGCTCTGTCAGAGAGCAATAATTCGGTAAGCGCTGCATTACGATTGCGGAAGTGATCAACCCAAACTGAGGTGTCAGTCAGCACATTCACGGCGTCGGGGTATTTTCAGGGCGGCGGGAGATTGCCGGCATGCCGGGAGCGGAGCCACCCAAGGCTGCCAAGCGTTTGGCGGCGTGAACTCTAACAAACATCTTGATCGCCTCCCGAAACAATTCCGCTTTATCCATGCCAGGATCAGCCATGTCCAAAGCCTGTTGGTATAGCTCTTCGTCGATGGTTACAGTGGTGCGCATGGTCTCTCCTGAGCTCAAAACTGATGATTTACTGCATCATTTATAGCATCAACCTATGGTGTGTTCAAAAAATAGGCTGTTACCGACCGGAAACCCCCATAACTTCAATCAAGAATTCTTTGTCTGGCAGATGTTACTATTACCTCTAACGCATAAAGAAGTTGTTTAGACAAGGACGCAAAGCATGCACTACAGCTCAATGCTCCCCGATGTAATCAGAATAGCCGACGAAGCCAGTGAAAAGGTGCTTCATATCTACCAATCTGATTTCAAAGTGAGCTACAAGGAAGACGAGTCGCCCATCACAGCAGCGGATGTTGCAAGCCACGACATTATTGTAAAAGGCCTGCGCAATATAAGCCCGGATATACCGATTCTCTCGGAGGAGGGCGCTGAGGCCCCATGGGAGGAGCGCAAACACTGGCGTCGGTTCTGGCTGGTTGATCCCATTGATGGCACCAAAGAATTTACCCAGCGCACCGGGGAATTCACGGTCAACATCGCACTGATTGAAGACGGTGAGCCAGTCATGGGCATTGTTACGGCACCCGCTTTAAAAGAAGCCTTTTGGGGCATTAAAGGTGAGGGCGCCCACAAGCGTGACCGAACCGGGCAGATTCACCGCATCCGCGTGGCGGAGCCCCAGGCAACCAAGCGCGTAGTCGCCAGCAAAAACCACCTGAATGACGAAACCCGCGCCTTCATCGAAACCCTAGGCGCACACAAAACCATTCAGGCAGGCAGCTCCCTCAAATTCTGCCGAATAGCCGAAGGCCATGCAGACATCTACCCACGCATGGGCCCCACCAGCGAGTGGGATACGGCCGCAGCCCATGCAGTACTGCTTGCCGCTGGCGGAAATGTGAACACTGTGGATGGCAAACCCCTAAGATACGGCAAAGAGAATGTGCTAAACCCGTATTTTGTTGCTGCAGGAAACGGGTATATTCCGCGCCCATGACTTGGTACGCACTTCAACATAAGCCTGCACAAGGCGATCGCGCCGTGGTGAACCTGCAAAATCAGGACATCACCTGTTTCTACCCGAAAATCCAAATAGAAAAAATCAAAGCCGGAAAACGCACCCAAAAGCTTGAGGCGCTTTTCCATGGCTATATGTTCGTCAAGCTAGAGCAAAACGACCCCAACTGGGCAAAGCTCCGCTCCACCCGCGGTGTGCTTCGCGTGGTCAGCTTTGCCAACAAACCTGCGGGCATCTCAGACGACATTATTCAGCAGATAAAAGACAGTCTCGATTCCGTCACACAGCAGGGCGGGCTTAAGCTAGGCGAGGCGGTTCAGCTAGGCGAAGGGCCGTTTGAGGGCATTAACGCTGTTTTTCAGGCATACGATGGAGAAGAGCGGGCCATCGTGCTGATCAACTTCATGCAAAAGCAGCAGCGAGTGAAAGTGCCGGTATCGTCACTAAAAGAGCCCCTCGCCCCCGGCGGGAGAGGGGTTGGGGAGAGGGGGTGCCCTTAACTACAATCAGCAGCACCCCAACCCCTTAACAATTCTTAACCACCGCAACCCCCTGAAATCATAGATGTCAGACCTTTTGGCACTTGCTTGTCTCGTATGATGGCGTAAAATCGCCACGCTTCAGACACGGAACATTCACACACTGACAGGGATGCAGTTCGGAGCGTATCTTCCCCTCTTGGCATTTCCCCTGTCATTGCCGGCAAATTATTTCTATGACCTTAAAGCACTGGACCCTGGTCGGTGGGGCGGTAGCGTGCCTGGCCAGCTTTTATACGGCAGCAGCGCCTTGGCTCGAGCCAGGCGACGCACGTGCACGATTTGCCGTGCAGAAGCTTGCAGACCGTGGCCACCTGTCACGGCCGGTCACAAGCTGGCCAATAATGTGGGGCTCCATAACCAACGGCCTGAATGAATCAGATAGCCAGCCCGGCTCAGTTACTGGATTGGCACGTAACTACCTTGAGTTCGAGCGCAGCCAACAAGCGTCGCCCGGTTTTCGTGCCGAGTTCGAAGTGTCTGGCACCGATGAAGTGGCCATGGTTCAAGGGTTTGATCGCGGGCCAATGGCCGATGCGGCAGCCAAACTGGATGTGCAATGGCAGGGACAAAACTGGGCGTTTGGCCTAAGCCCGGCCTATGCCCACAACCCCGATGACAACGAAAGCGCCCGCTTTGATGGCTCCTACCTCGCAGCCACCGCCGGCAACTGGGTGTTTGGTGCCGGGGCTATCGATCGCTGGTGGGGGCCTGGCTGGCAATCCAGTCTTATTCTATCCAACAACGCCCGGCCAATGCCCTCCGTATGGCTGAACCGCAAAGACGCTTCCGCCCCTGAAAGCCGATGGCTCAGCTGGGTTGGGCCCTGGCAATTCACCCTGCTTGCCGGGCAGTACGAAAAAGAACGCAAAGTGCCCGAAGCCAAGCTGATTGGTATGCGCCTGAATGTTCGCCCATTCGACGGGCTGGAACTGGGCTTCTCCCGCGCCATTATGTTCGGTGGCGAAGGCCGGCCTGAAGGTGGCTCCACCATCTGGAACGCGTTGATTGGAAAAGACAACGGCCAACTGGAAGGAAACGACCCAGGCAACCAGCTTGCCAGCATAGATGCCCGTTACGGCTTCGCAATCGGAAATCAATCCATGGGCGTGTACGCTCAGATGATGGGCGAAGACGAAGCAGGAGCATTCCCCGCCCGCAAGTCCTGGCTCTTGGGCACCGACTGGACAAGCCAGCTGTTCAGCGGCGAACAGCAATGGTTTATTGAGTACGCCAACACCTTGGCTGATGATTTTATGGGGACTGCCATGCCTGGCATCACCTACGATCACTCCCGTTATAAGAGCGGCTACCGTTATTACGGTCGCACCATGGGTGCCAGTTTTAGTGGCGATGCAGAGGCTATTACGCTCGGCGGTTTTCATTTTTTCGATGACGGCCGAAACCTTTCTGCCAGCCTAAGTGTTGTTGAGTTCAACAAAGATGGCGCAAGCAGAACGCCCGTTATTGATGAGAAAATCAAACTGATGGTGCCTGCCGAAAGCTCTAAACAAGTTATTGGCAAAGTTGCCTACGGCACGCAGTTATTAAATGGCTGGCTGGATTTAAGTGTTCAGTTTGCGGATAAAAAGCTAGAGCTGGTTAACCCGGCGGAAAATCAATCCGGCCAGTGGTCTGTTGGTGCCAGCTGGCGTTATCGATTCTAGTGAACTGCAGCCCGGCCAATCTTAAAATTTTCTTTAAAACTCTTCCCGGATACGCGTTGTGAACCCAAAAAGCCTTCTTTTTACCTTGCTTCTAGCAGTGCCCTTATCTGTTTCTGCGCAATCTCCGACGTCAACACAGATTGAACAGTTTAAATCTTTGCCAAAAGCACAACAGGAAGCGCTGGCGCGACAGTATGGCGTTGATTTGGATTCTATAAATGGATCAGGTGGTTCAAGCAGTAGCCAAGGGCAGGCCATCCGTAATCCAGCGCCTGTAGTCACGCCGGTATCGAGCGAAAGCGATAAGCAACTAAAAGAAAGCGAAGTTGAAACAACCGGTAGCAGCGCCGAAAACGACACGAAAACCAATCGACTTGAGCCCTTCGGCTACGATTTGTTCGCCGGCAGCCCGACAACTTTCGCCCCAGTAACGTCTATCCCCGTGCCCGCGCAATACAGCATTGGCCCAGGTGATGAAGTGCGCTTGCAGCTCTGGGGCAAGCAGAACCAGCAGCTGAGCCTTACAGTCAGCCGGGACGGAACCATAAATATTCCGGATATAGGTCCCGAACCCGTGGTGGGGCTTACGTTTGCTGAGTTGAAAGAGCGCATTGCCCTTTTGATTAGCGAGCATTTTATCGGTGTAAAAGCCAGCGTCAGCCTGGGCGAGTTGCGCAGCATGCGCGTATTCGTGCTCGGTGATGCCCGTAACCCAGGCGCCTACACGGTTAGTTCACTTTCCACGATCACCAATGCATTGTTCGTATCCGGCGGTATCAGCAAAACCGGTTCACTGCGGAGCATACAGCTGAAGCGAAACGGCAAGGTTGTAAGCGATCTGGATTTGTACAACCTCTTGCTGAAAGGCGACAACAATAACGACGTTCGGCTTCAGCCTGGCGATGTCATCTTTGTACCGCCCGTTGGCCAGTTAGTCGGCATTAAAGGCGAAGTGCGCCGGCCAGCGCTGTATGAACTCAAAAATCAGCAGGCCCTTGGCGATCTGTTAACACTGGCGGGAGGATTCACCGCCGATGCATACCCGAAGCGCGCACAGCTTCAGCGCGTAGACGATTCGTTCAACCTGATATTGAAAGACTTGGACTTATCGAATCAGAAAGACAAAAAGCTGAACCTGAAAGCCGGCGACGTTCTTACGATCTCCTCTATCTCAGATCAGGCAGAAGGGTTTGTCAGTTTGGTTGGTGAGGCGGTTCGCCCCGGGCGATACGCGTGGCGGGAAGGGCTACGCATTAGCGATCTGATAAACAGCCTTACCTTCGACACCACCCGCAACGCAGATTACAGCTATGCGCTGCACGTTCGCGACAACAAAGATCAGAACCGAATAGCGGTAACCGCCTTCAGCCCCAGAAAGGCGCTGGAACAGAAAGATCCGGAACATAATCTGCTGTTGGAATCCCGGGATCGCATCATACTGCTCTCTGAATCCTCCGCAGAGAAGCGCCAAGAAGCGATGAGCAGCATCATCAGCCAACTACAGCAGCAAACCGGCCCGAACCAGTGGGCCCAAATCGTGCGTATCGGCGGCGCCGTGCGCTTCCCAGGCAGCTACCCCATGCCGGAAGGCGACTCCTTGAAAGAGCTACTGGATGCAGCAGGTGGCCTAAAAGAAAATGCCCTCTTACTTGAAGGCGAAGTAACACGCTACACCACCACAGATAAAGGCACCGGCGAAACCCGCCTGCTAACGTTTGTACCTTCACGTGTATTGGCGGGAGGCGAAAACATAAAACTGCAGGGCCGCGACCAGGTACTGATTAAAAGCGTACCGGATTTCGCCACCACCAACAGCATTACGCTGGCGGGTGAAGTTCGCTATCCCGGTGATTACACCTTTGCGCCGGGTGACACACTAAAAGATGTAATCCAGCGAGCTGGCGGGCTAACAGAAAACGCCTTCCCGCGCGGATCTGTCTTCACACGGCAAAAACTCCGGCAGCTGGAAGCTCAGCGATTGCAGGAAGCGCAAGAACGCCTGCAAGGAGACTTGTTGGGTGTGCAGTTGCAGGGTAATGATTTCCAGGGAAGTAACGGCGACCGTGGCGAGCAGTTGCAGGGGCTGTTGAAGGATGTTCAAGATGCAAAACCAGTAGGTCGCATGGTGCTAGATTTGGCAGCGGTTTTAAGCGACGAGCAGTACCCAAGCATTCTGTTAAAAACCGGCGATCGCCTGACTGTTCCAGAAATACCCCAAGCAGTGACCGTGTTCGGCGAAGTGCAGTTCCCTACCAGCCATCTGCACATGGCAGGCCTGACAGTAGATGATTATCTGGAACGTTCTGGTGGCCCTACGCGGCAGGCGGATGAAAGTCGCGTCTATGTGGTGAAAGCCGACGGTTCCGTAATGCTGCCGGAGAAAAGTGCTTGGTTTGGTGGCCGCAGCCAGCAATTACAGCCCGGTGATACCGTGATTATGCCGATTGATGTAGATCGTCTGAACCAGCTGGAGCTGTGGACCAACGTAAGCCAGATTGTGTACCAGATGGCGCTGGGTGCTGCGGCAGTGGGGAATCTGTAATGAGCCAAAATCCCAACGTTGGGCAAGCGCCGCAATACGCCGACGACGAAATAGACCTGCGCGAACTCTTCGTCACTCTCTGGCGCGGCAAGTGGATCATCATTCTCGTTACCTTCGTTTTCGCGGCCGCAGGCGTGTTTTACGCACTCAGTAAACCCAATATCTACCAATCTAGCGTGCTCCTGGCGCCGGTTCAGGACGAAGGTGGCGCTGGCATCAGTGGCCAGCTCGGGGGCCTGGCTAGCCTAGCGGGCATCAGTCTCGGCGGTGGCGGCTCGAACCAGACCGTTATAGCCAAGGAAATTCTGCAATCCCGCGCTTTTCTGACCGACTTCATCCACCGTCACAACCTCATCATCCCCCTTATGGCCATCGACGCCTGGGATATAGAAAATGAAAAATGGTTGATAAACCGGGAAGTCTACGACCCCGACACCGGTGAATGGCTCACCGATGACGAAGGCGAAAGCTTGGAGCCAACAGACTGGGACATGGTGAAACAGTTCAAAGAAAACCACCTGACCCTGTCCACCAATGAAGATATTGGTATGGTCACCCTGAACATTAAAAGCCAGGCACCCCCGGTGGCCAAAGAATGGGCTGAAAAACTGGTCCACGACATCAACGAACACATGCGCGCGCAAGACGTGCAAGAAGCCGAAGCCCGCATTGCCTACCTGGAACAAAAACTCAGGGAAACCAACATAGCCGGTATGCAGCAGGTGTTCTATCAGTTAATAGAAAGCGAAACACGCACGGTGATGCTGGCTAACGCCCAATCCGAATATATATTTAAAACCGTAGATCCCGCTGTTGTGCCTCAGGAAAAAAGCGGGCCAAAACGAGCTTTGATTGCGGTGATAGCCACCATGCTGGGTGGCATGCTCGGAGTATTCGTCGTGTTCATAATGGCTTTTGTGCGAAATGGAGCCGTTCAGACAGAATCGGCAACGCATGGATCGTCAGTGGAAGAACAATGACGGATAGTAAGAAAACTCAAAAAAATGGCAGAAAAATCCGGCCACTCTGAAGAGTTCGAGCAATGGTTAAAACAGTACGGTTAGGCTCCAGCGAAGGCTTCTTGCTAGAGCTGACGCTGGTTGATCGGCGGGAAAAAGCTGGCCTCGTTTGGGGTGAAGGCAAGCTCCTTGTTGGCGGCCTGCTGGTTATAGCAGACAAAGACGGCTGTCCTACTAGCTGGACATGGGTAGATTTGCTGGAATGGCTTGCGAAAAATTGGGCTTATCTGTTGCTGGAGCAAAACTTCCCATTTCAGGTGTCAGCCATGGGTATTTCCACGTTAATGAGAGATTTGGAGAAACGCTGGGAAAACATGGCCGAGGAACGAATGGAAGATGAAGAAGAACAGGCTTTTCGCTTTCTAGATCGGCACGATCTGGCCTGTGCGTTCAAAGGAATTTTTTTCCCTGCCACGTATTTAATGCGCCAAGGCGCCTTGATGGAAGTTTTTAGCGCCGAACACAGTAGCCATGTTCGCTTAAACTTGCAGCAGGCAGTAAGTGATCTTGAAGACATTGGAAACTATTTGGCGGAAGTTGCAAACACAAAAGAGGTTAGTAGGGGCAAGCTGGCTGCTGAGCAGTGGTACGCCCGAGACACATACTTAATCGCGCCATGGCCCCGCGATATTCGTAAATAAGGCGCGACAAAGCACGTGAGCTCACGTGCATGGCGAAAATACAACCCTCGCTTATGAAATTTGTCATCTGCTACTGGATCGCGATGGTGCCTTGCCGGTTGCAGAGGTACTAAACAGCAATAGCCCCGAGCGCTTGGAAAAGCGTGCTCGCGCTTTTGCAGCGGAACTTCTGCTACCCAGAAATGTGGCTGCAAAAGAAGTGCGAATGGCAGCCTCCGTGAGCGTTGCCGTTACAACGCTGTCTTCAGTGTACGAAGTCAGTACCGAGTTGGTGTGCTGGCAGATAATTAACTCCGATGCCTACGCCACTTTAACGGACGATGAACGTAACTGGCTGCAGAGCAGGGCACAACGAAAAGTGTTTTCCGACGCGTAGCGCCAATACTGTGTAGTCGACAGAAGCCCTGAGTAACCGCAGGCCTTTCTATTTTTCCCTGTGTCTTTTCGGATAAAAGATAGATAACTGATAAGGAGCCCTTATCGGTTTTGGAAAAGCGTTAATAATCAGATGGTTAAACTTTTAGATTTCCATCGTTGGAAAGGCTATTTCCAAACAATTGCAGGTATTATCGGGTGAGAGGTGTTTCCAGCTTTGGAAACAGAATTAGGTCACTTCCCAACATTGGAAACATACTTTCCAGCTGTTCTCACCGATTGCGACCTAAAAGCCGTTTCCAGCGTTAGAAAGTCGTTTTCCAAATTCAGAGATCAAGTAAGTAGCGAGCGGTTACGCTTCACTCTGATGCAACGTCGTTAGGCACACAAATGAAACTTTTAATCACAGGTGGAGCCGGTTCTATAGGCTCTGCCGAGGCATCTGGAAGACGTATTCAAAGCCGTTGACCTAGCTGTAATCCAGCAAGAAAGAATTGAGCTGAGGAAGGTAATCATCGCTGTTCGTTCATTAACGCTGGGAGGCATGCTCGGCGTGCCATTCGTGTTTGCGAGTGACCTTTTTAGTACGTTGAAGGTAAGCAATGTTTCCGTAAAAGCTCCTGAGCCACATTAAATGCAAGACCATACCGTCCGTACCAAGCTCTTAAATATAACAATCCGCGCAACAACCCTCGTTTGCCGATTTTTTTTCATATTCTTTCTGGCAAAGTTGCTCACCCCTTCTGAGGTGGGTTTATACGGTTTGGTGACAGCTACCGTTGCATACTCCTTATACTTAGTCGGGTTAGATTTTTACATCTTCACAACCCGGGAGCTGGCTTCGCACAGTCGGGATGTATGGGGTGGGATGCTCAAAAATCAGATGGCGCTGTCTCTAGGCCTTTACTGTCTGGTGTTGCCTGCACTCACGCTGGTTTTTATCAGCGGTATGCTGCCTTGGGATCTGGCCAAATGGTTCTATCTTTTGATCATTGTAGAGCATATTTGCCAAGAGTTAACCCGCCTGTTTGTCGCTGTTTCGGAGCAGCTAGCCGCGAGTATTGTGCTGTTCCTGCGTCAAGGAACCTGGGCCATTGTTATCGTTCTGGCAATGCTCTTCGATGAGGGGTTTAGAAACCTTGATGCTATATTCGGAGCCTGGACGCTGGCCTGCCTCGTTGCTATTGCTTTCTCTATCAGAAAATTCAGAGTAATGAATATTGGTGGTTGGCGAGCAAAAATAGACAGGGAATGGATATGGCGCGGTATTAAAATTGCAGTTCCATTTCTGATCGCAACACTGGCGATTCGAGGCGTGTTTACTGTCGATCGTTACTGGCTTCAGTCTCTGGCGGGCCTTGAAGTTGTCGGCGCTTATGTGTTGTTCATCGGTGTGGCAAGTACCCTCATGGCCTTCCTGGACGCAGGCGTTTTCTCTTTCGCCTACCCCTCTATGATTGCTGCTTACCGGAATAACGACCCGGAGCTGTACCGTAAAAAAATGCGGGAAATGTTATTTTTAACCGTTACTCTTTCCGCAGGTTTTGCGATTGTAAGCATGGCTATATTGCCTTACTTGCTTGAGTGGCTTGGCAAAGAAGTGTACCTACAAAATTACCCACTATTCTATTGGCTGCTATTGGCAACCATCCTAAACGCAATTGGGATGGTGCCTCACTATGCTGTTTATTCTCAAGGGCGTGATCGATCGATTATCCAGTCACATTTGACAGCCTTGCCGGTGTTTGTGTTGGTGACGGCTGTCGCATCTTTTTGGACACCATTAATCGCCGTGCCGCTCGGATTATGCGCATCCCAGTTGTTTATAATTTTTTGGAAGCTACGGGCTTATTTGCAATGCACTCCGGCGCCTTTTCTTGGCATCGTCAGGGCCTGATCCATTTCCCATAATCAATATACCCATTGTTTCACCAATTGAAGGGTCCGTTATGATTCCTTACGGTCGACAAGACATCACTAAAGAAGACATTAAAGCAGTTGTGGATGTACTCAATTCACCCCACCTGACGCAGGGTCCGGCGGTGCCAAAATTCGAGCAGGCCGTTCTTCGTCACTGCAATGCAAAGTACGCCGTTGCCACAAACAGTGCTACATCCGCGCTCCACATCGCCTGCATGGCACTCGGGCTGGGCCCTGGTGACTGGTTGTGGACAAGCCCCAACACCTTTGTGGCATCGGCCAACTGCGGCCTCTACTGCGGCGCACAAGTCGATTTTGTGGATATCGATTCGCGTACCTACAACCTTTGCCCCAAAGCTTTAGAAGAAAAACTCAGAATCGCAGAGAAAGCAGGAACACTGCCTAAAGTAGTCGTCCCGGTCCACTTCAGCGGCCAGCCATGCGATATGAAAGCCATACATGAGTTGTCCCGAAAATACGGCTTTAAAATCATTGAAGATGCCTCTCATGCCATAGGAGGGAAATATCTCAACGAGCCCGTTGGCAATTGCCGTTACAGCGATATTACGGTATTCAGCTTTCACCCGGTAAAGATCGTGACTTCTGCCGAGGGTGGAATGGCTGTTACCAACAACGACAAGCTGGCCGAGAAAATGGCGCTTTTTCGTAGCCATGGCATAACCCGAACCCCGAGCCTGATGACCAAGCCTATGGAGGGTTCCTGGTACTACCAGCAAGTAGATCTGGGTTTTAATTACCGGATGACGGATATTCAGGGGGCCTTGGGAGCGAGTCAGATGGACCGGCTTGTTCACTATGTCGCGCGCCGGCATGAGCTTGCTAAACGATATGACAAACTGTTGAGCGATTTACCTGTCGTCACCCCCTTGCAGAAAAAAGACGGCTATTCAGCTTTCCATTTGTATGTCATTCGATTGAAGCTTAATGAAATAACGCCTTCCCATGTTGAAGTGTTCGAGGCACTTCGTGCGAAGGAAATCATGGTCAACCTTCACTATATTCCAGTGCACACCCAGCCTTACTATCAGGAGATGGGCTTTCAAGAAGGCGATTTTCCAGAAGCGGAGGCTTACTACGCTGAGGCAATAAGCATTCCGCTTTTCCCAACGCTCACGAACTCTGAGCAGGATTTTGTTGCGGAATCGCTCAAAGATGCGATGTATTTATGATTGTTGCAGTCATTCCCGCCCGTGGTGGTAGTAAAAGAATACCCCGCAAGAACGTCAAAGAGTTCTGTGGCAAACCAATGATCGCTTGGTCTATTGAGGCTGCCTGGGCCAGCGGATGTTTCGAAAAGATTATCGTCTCGACGGATGATCACGAAATTGCTGAGATCGCTAGGGGGTGCGGAGCCACCGTGCCGTTTATGCGCCCTGAAGTGCTCTCGGACGATTACACCGGAACTCTGCCGGTCATCCACCATGCGGTGGAATGGCTCAGTGAGCATGATGAGCCGGTAGAGTTCGCTTGTTGCGTTTACGCTACCGCTCCTTTTATTAGCCCGGAAGACCTTCACAAAGGCTGGGAGCTGATTCAGCGGGAGGCATGCAGTTACGCGTTCTCGGTGACCAGCTACGCTTTCCCGATACAGCGCGCAATCCGCATTACGGGTGAAGGCCGGGTAGCCATGTTCAGCCCGGACCACTTTAATACCCGCTCACAGGATCTCGAAGAGGCCTGGCATGATGCCGGGCAATTCTACTGGGGTACGGCCGACGCCTGGCGGGAAGAGCGGGCTATCTTTGGAAAGAGATCTGTTCCCGTGAAGCTTCCACGGCATCGCGTTCAGGATATTGATACACCCGAAGACTGGGCTCGTGCCGAGTGGATGTTCCGCGCCATGCGCGCAGGAGCCAGTTCACAATGAAGGTTGCATTCCGGGCAGATGCTTCTATCCAGATTGGCACTGGCCACGTTATGCGTTGTCTTACACTGGCGGAAGGACTCACCCGGCAGGGGCATCAATGCTTCTTCATTTCCCGAGCGCATGATGGCCACCTTGGTGAGTTGATCACCAGCAAAGGATTTGAGCTTTTTCTATTGTCGAGTGGGGAATCGGGGGTAGTGGACGGGGACAATGCCCATGCCGGATGGCTGGGGGTTCCCTGGGAACAGGATGCGAAAGAGGCTCTTGAGGTGCTTTTTCGGCACTCGGCGGACTGGCTGGTGGTTGATCACTATGCGTTGGATGCTCGATGGGAGCGTGAAGTTGCCTCGGTGGTTGGCCAGCTTTTGGTGATCGATGATCTGGCAGACCGAAATCACGAATGCGCCGTTCTGCTGGATCAGAACCTTGGCCGCGAGGCCTCGGATTATGATCAACGAGTGCCTGATGAGTGTATCCGGATGATCGGGCCCCGGTATGCTTTGCTGCGCCCGGAATTTGCCCGGCTTCGTGAGCATAGCCTGCCACGCCAGAGAAACTCTGAGCTGAAGCGAATTCTTATTTCGCTTGGAGGAGTAGACCGCGACAATGTAACCGGCCAGGTTCTTAGCGCACTGGAAGAAGCTCGGTTGTCGAGCAGTACAGAGCTGGAGGTTATTATGGGCTCTGCCGCGCCGCATCTTGAGGACGTTCGGCGGAAGGCCGAACAGTTGCCTTTCAGGGCCACAGTGAGCGTAAACGTTCATGATATGGCAGATCGGATGTTTCTGGCAGATCTGTCCATTGGCGCAGCAGGTGGCACATCCTGGGAGCGTTGCTGTCTTGGTCTGCCCGCGCTTCTTATCATATTGGCGGAAAACCAAGTTGCAGGGGCTGAAGCTCTAGAGGCATCCGGCGCTGCAATGATTGTTGGGAGGGGGGAGTCGGTGAAAACGGATTTAGCCTCTGCGCTCCTGAAAGTGAGTGAGCCGAACCTTCTTGCGCATATGAGCCATCTCGCAGCGAGCGTAACATCAGGTATCGGCGTAAACAGCGTTGTTCGCTTCATGGCATCAAGCAAGGATATGTATTGAATGTCATCGCATAGATTAAGATGTATGAATAAGTCGGATCTTGGACAAGTATTGCAGTGGCGGAATGCCTTTGAGGTACGCCGTTTTATGTATACCAATCATGAAATCGGATTGGATGAGCATTGTAACTGGTTTGCCAAGGTAAGCGATGACCCATTGGTCAGCCTTCTTATTTATGAGCATCACGGCCACGCTTGCGGATTTGTGAACATTACCTGTGGTAGCTGCCAGAAAATCGGCGACTGGGGGTTTTATCTCTCTCCGAACGCACATAAGGGAGCTGGCAAATCGATGGGTAAAAAAGCCCTTGGTTTTGCATTTGATGAACTTGGCCTTCACAAGGTGTGCGGCCAAGCACTTGGGTTCAATGAGCGCTCAGTAGCGTTTCATAAGGCTTTGGGTTTTACGCTTGAGGGCCGTTTGCGAGACCAACATTTCGATGGAAATTCTTACCATGATATCGTGTGTTTTGGCTTACTAGACGACGAATGGGAGTTAAAAGTGGAGGACGGTAGCGATGAATGAGCCCAAAATTGTCATAGCAGGTCGAGAAATTTCAAGCGGAGAACCCCCATACATCATTGCAGAGCTGTCCGCTAATCATAACGGTAAGATGGTGACTGCTCTTAAAATTATCGAAGAAGCAGCCAACGCTGGTGCAGATGCGGTAAAACTTCAAACCTACCGGCCTGACACCATTACACTGGATTCTGATGCTGAAGAATTCAGGATTAAAGGCGGATTATGGGATGGCCGAACATTGTATGAGCTTTATGAGGAGGCTCATATGCCATGGGAATGGCATGAGCCGCTTTTTCAGCACGCCAAGAAACTAGGTATTACTATCTTCAGCTCACCCTTCGACACAACAGCGGTGGATCTCCTGGAAGATTTGAATGCCCCGGCTTACAAGATTGCTTCCTTCGAGGCGGTGGATCTGGCTTTGATCCGCTATGTGGCCGAGACCGGCAAACCGATGATTATTTCCACTGGTATGGCCAATGCGGAAGAAATTGAGGAGGCTATCGCCGCTGCCCGGGAAGGTGGATGCAAAGAGCTGGCCATCCTTCAATGCGTGAGTGGTTACCCAGCGCCGGCGAAGGACTACAATCTCCGAACCATTCCGGATATGATCGAACGCTTTGGTCTGGTAACGGGCCTTTCCGATCATACCCTGGACAACACTACTGCTATCGCCAGCGTTGTACTGGGCGCATCCATTATTGAAAAGCATTTTACTCTCGATCGGAACGGTGGGGGTCCGGATGACAGTTTCTCTCTGGAGCCAGCCGATCTGGCAGCTCTATGCCGTGACAGCAAAACAGCCTGGAGAGCCTTAGGTAAGGTGGACTACGGGCGGAAGTCCAGTGAGCAGGGCAATGTGCAGTTTCGGCGATCATTGTACTTTGTGAGGGATATGAAAGAGGGTGAGGTTATTACCGAAGATTGTGTGAGGAGTGTGCGGCCAGGGTATGGGATTGCTCCAAAGAACCTTTCTAAAATAATAGGGCGCAATGTGATTAAAAAAGTAAAAAAGAATACACCAGTAAAAAACGAAAACGTTAAATGAAATTGGATTAATTAATGTCAGTTCTTATTCTATCCAACAGTGCCCCTAATTATCATTTCTTCTTTAATTCGTTAGCGAAAATCTTTTCGGGCCAGGGTGATACCGTTGTCTATGCCGTGGACAGTAGATACTCACGTTTAAATAATCATGTCGATGACTTTTCCGACTATATTTATGTATTTACTGAGTTTGCGTCTGTTCATGAAACTAATGAAAGTCTCTTGGAAAGCTACAGTGATTATAATCTCAACTATGCCTTGTTATCTGATTTTGAGAGGGCAGAAGCATACAAAATATGGAATAAGAACCAATTTAGTAATGATTATTTAAGGAAACTAAAGAGCGCATTGCTAACTTTTTTCGAGAAGATTATAGATGAGAATCAGGTTGAAGTCATCCTTTACGAAAATGTATCAAACACCTTCGCTTATTTCGCATATATTGTCGCTTCTAGAAAAGGAAAGAAGTATGTAGGATTTTCGACGAGTAGGTTGCCAGGAAGATTTGAGATAAGCAAAGGGCCATTTGATTTCGAAAAAATAAAGGATAATTTCGAAAAAATTAAGCACGGTAAATTAGAGGTTGATGACGAAACTAAAAAATCAGTAAAAGAATATATTAAAGGCATAGAGGCTATTGAGCCTGATTACATGAGTATCAATAATCTATCCAAGATTGGTATTTATGATAGGTATTTAAATAGAGACAAGGCTTTGAAACTTTTAAAACTGCTATTCTATTTCTCAGGAAGAAATGACTGGGACTTCCAGGTAGGAAGCCCGCTTAAGACACACGTCAATCTTTTTTTTCGTAATCTCTTCCGAAGGTTAAAATGTAGTTTTATTTCGAGACATTATGACGAATACAATGTTGGTTCCAAATTCTTCTTATATCCTTTGCACTTTCATCCAGAGTCTTCGACTTCGGTGCTGTCCGGAAATAATTTAGATGAATATGAGGTAATTAAATCGATAGCATTCAATTTGCCCGAGGGAGCAATGCTGTTCGTGAAGGACCATAAAAGTGCATGGGGGTTTCCGTCCATCAAGTTCTATAGAGACTTGAAGCGCCTTCCGAATGTAAAAGTGCTTTCTCCAGATGAACCGACAAAGCAGTTGATTAAGAAAAGTGTTGGAGTTATTACTTTAACCAGCACTGTTGGTTACGAAGCACTTCTGTTAGAAAAGCCTGTAGTTTTAATTGGTCGAGTTTTTTATGAATTTCACAAGAGCGTTCTTAAACTGAGGTCAAGAGAAGACATTTTCTCAGTATTGAGTAGTTGCTTGTCGAGAAGCGCGGAAGATATTAATGATTATAATCAATGCTTTGTCCAAGCATATTGGATGAGCACGCATAAAGGTTCTTTGAACCTTTTGAATGAAGCGCATTTGGATGTAGAAACAGCTAATAATATGGTGGCCATTGTAAAACGTGATTAATGAAAATTCTGTAATACAATGACGCTGATTCTCGGATTTTAGGTGTCGGAATTAGAGTGGTTTTATAGTACATCTGCAGGTAATCACACCTCTCCTAATTTTTAAATGGTTATTGGCTCGCGTTGAAAGCTTTTTAAAATGGTGAAATTTGTGTTAATTGAGGTCGATAATTGAAGCGAGAGGTTCGAGGTTTTTAACCTCCCGTCAAAATTCTACTTTGCGATGAAATATAGCTTAAAATTTAAGAGTTGTATAAATGAGTAATTCAAAAATTCTTATCACCTCATTGTTGGCTGTGGCTTGTGTTTTAAGGCTGGCGTCGCCTCAGTTTGCCCTTATTTCATTTGTTATTCTGGGTGTGTACTCTTTAGCTGGCCCCAAGCAAGTTATCCTTTCCATGTTCTTTGTGTGGCTTTTTGTAATGCTAAATCCAGGTATTGCTCCAGAGGGTGGCCATGTTACGGCTGGGAAGTATTTCGTATTCATCTTATCTGCGCTTTCAGTTCTTGCTCGCTCGAGTTTTTTACAAGGATTGTCGGTGCGGGACAGTTTAAAAATTAATAAAAAGATTCTTTTTATAATCGTTATTTCCCTAATTGTTGCCGTTCATTCGGTAGTATTGAGTCCTTATAAGTTATTATCATTTTTAAAGATTTCGTTATGGGCTTTGGTTTTTTCTTCATTGGTCGCTGCTTGGTTTCAGTTGAGTGTAAAAAGCAGAGAGAAAACGCTTAGAGATATTTTTTATCTTCTTTTGTTGATAAGCTTTTTGAGCGCTGCTTTTATAGGGTTGCCTGTTGGTTATTTGGCAAATGGGTCCGGATTTCAAGGTGTTCTGAATCAGCCTCAGGTTTTTGGTGTTACTTTGGCAATTTCGAGTGTGTGGGTGTTTTCGAAAATATTGATGAATAAGAAAAATTTTTTGTGGTGGGCAATATTTATCTTTCTCCTGAGTTTGGTTTTTTTAAGCGAGGCACGTACGGCTGGTGTAGCAATAGTTCTAGCCCTTAGCTTTTCCTTATTTATTTATCTTAGCAAAAATGCAATGCGTTTTAAGATTTCGTTCCCCGGAGTAAGTTCTATTTCAAGTTTATTTGTTATTCTGGGTGGATTTCTCATTCTTAGCCTGAGTTTTCCGATGGTTTCATCCCAATTCGACGAGTATATGACCAAGGGTGGTCGGGACGGTAGAGTTGGGGGGGTGGCAGAGGGTTATGAGGCATCAAGAGGTTTTTTGATCGCGAGAATGTTCAGTAATATTATTGAGCGCCCCTTTTTTGGTATTGGTTTTGGTGTTGCTTCAATTCCAAACGATATGGAAATTAAGAGGGATCCAATTCTAGGCATTCCATTGAGCGCCCCTGTTGAAAAAGGTGTACTTCCTCTTGCAGTAATTGAGGAACTAGGCGTTTTTTTAGGTTTTTTTGTGCTCGCGATGTTGGGTGTCGTTTTATATCATAGTTTCAAGATAGGATTTGAGCCATTTTCTTTGGTTTTAGTTTTCTATTTACTAAATATGGGAGAAGCCATGCTTTTTTCACCTGGAGGCATGGGCTTGCTTGTTTTAATTTTGTTTTCAGGCGCAGTTGCTGGGTGGGGGCGCCGTAGGGGCAATGTTGAAGGATTTTAAAATGGAAATTTTAATTTTTCTGTCTCACTATATTCCGGGTTACAAAAGTGGAGGCCCACTCCAATCTATAAAAAATATCGTTGAAGTATTAGGCGATGAGATCAATTTCTCAATTGTAACTCTTGATCGCGATATTGGTGATAAACATCCTTACAGAAATGTGGTACCTAACCAGTGGACAATGGTCGGTAAGGCGCGAATTATCTATCTTCCGCCAGAAAGCGTCACGCTCTCAAAGTTGAAGAATATTATGCGTGACAATGATTATGATACTATCTATTTGAACAGTGTTTTTTCGTTTCGGTTTTCTATCCTACCGACGCTGGTTTTTAACTGGATCAAACCAAGGGCGCATCTGCTTATAGCACCTCGGGGAGAGTTTTCTCCCGGTGCACTTGAACTAAAGGCATTGAAGAAAACGGCCTATATAAGAGCTGCTAATTCGGTAAATTTCTTCAAGCATGCTTTATTTCACGCGTCTACTGAAGTCGAGAAAGATGATGTTTTATCTGTTCTTGGTAAGGAGTCACGGGTTGTGGTTGGCAAGGATCTGCCTGATCTTTCCGTGCCGGTTATTGAACCGATAGAGGCTAGCAAAACTGGGGGTCAAACGCTTAAGGTTTGTTTTATTTCCCGGCTCGTGCCTATGAAAAATCTTGATTACGCTATCCAGATACTTGAGCGGTGTGCGAGGCCTTTGGAGTTCACGATCTTTGGCCTTAAGGAGGATCCAAATTACTGGGCCAAATGTGAAGAACTTCTGGGAAAACTGCCTGATCATGTTTCATGGAGCTACGGTGGCGAGCTGTACCCTAGAGATGTTAAAAACACCTTCTCAAATTTTGACATCTTCTTGTTCCCGACTCGTGGGGAAAACTATGGCCACGTCATTGCGGAATCGTTACTCAGCGGCACTTTTGCGCTCATCAGTGATCGAACGCCATGGGCAAATTTGGAGAATGAAAATATTGGACGCGTCATCCCCTTGTCTGAGATGAATCAGTTTGTTGATGAAATTCATGCCTGGGGTCGTCTTTCTGCTAGTGAACGTTTCGAAAGGAAGCTCCAAATACAGCAAAGGGCGTTGTCACTTGTCATTGATAATGATGATGTAGAAGCCAATCGTGTTTTGTTTACCAGTCTAAAGTAGTCAGAGGGTTCAGATTTGTTTAAAAATAAAGTTTTGTTGATTACCGGTGGAACAGGTTCTTTCGGTAACGCCGTTCTACGTCGTTTCTTGGAGTCGGATCTGGCGGAAATCCGTATTCTCAGCCGGGACGAAAAAAAGCAGGACGACATGCGCAAGCGCTACAATAATCCCAAGCTGAAGTTCTACATAGGTGATGTACGGGATTATCAGTCTGTTCTGAATGCGGTTCGTGGCGTTGATTTTATTTTTCACGCTGCGGCGCTGAAACAGGTTCCATCCTGTGAATTTCACCCACTGGAAGCCGTCAAAACCAACGTGCTTGGCACGGAAAACGTTTTGGAAGCGGCGATCAATTGCGATGTTGAACGGGTAATTTGCCTCAGCACGGATAAAGCCGTGTACCCCATCAATGCCATGGGCATTTCCAAGGCCATGATGGAAAAGGTGGCAGTGGCGAAATCCCGTAGCAGTAACGGTACGGTGATCTGTGCAACGCGCTATGGCAACGTGATGGCCTCCCGTGGTTCTGTGATTCCGCTGTTCATTGACCAGATTCGCGCCGGGCAACCTATTACAGTTACCGATCCCAACATGACGCGTTTCATGATGACTCTGGATGATGCCGTGGATCTCGTGCTGTTCGCATTTGAGCATGGCAGTCCGGGCGAGATTTATGTACAGAAGGCACCCGCCGCGACGATTGAAACACTGGCCTATGCGGTCACTGATTTATTGAAGATACCTGAGCACGAAGTGCGGGTGATAGGGACGCGTCACGGCGAAAAATTGTACGAGGTCCTCCTTAGCCGGGAGGAGATGGCCGCAGCACAGGATATGGGTGACTATTTCCGTATCCCGCCAGATTTACGAGATCTCAATTACGGGAAATTTGTTGAAGAAGGCGAAATGAAGATTTCTGAGGCGGTAGATTATAATTCCCATAATACAACTCGCTTGGACAAGGTGGGTATGCAGGAACTACTGATGAAACTGGATTTCGTTCAGGCTATCGTCCGTGGTGAACAGGTAGAGCCTCAGGACTGACTTTATGCGAGTAATGATTACCGGTGCGAATGGGTTCATTGGCAGAAACCTCCGCCAGCATCTAGCGGAATATCCAGATGTGGAGGTTCTGCCAATAACCCGTGGCTCTTCTGAAGAAGATCTTGAGAAGTCGGCTTCCGAGGCAGATTTTGTGTTTCACCTGGCCGGTGTGAATCGCCCGGAGGATCCCGCAGAATTTCAGAAGGGTAATTCGGGGTTTACTCAGCGCCTTTGCGAGTTACTTGCCCAAAGGCGAGGTAATCGAAAGAAGAGCGTTCCGGTTGTGTTTTCCTCTTCTATCCAAGCCGCACTTGATAACCCTTATGGGCATAGCAAGCGGGATGCGGAGGATGCAATATTTGCGCTCGGGGACGGCGGTTCTGTGCCCGTGCATGTCTTTCGGTTGCCTAATGTCTTCGGTAAGTGGTCCCGGCCCAACTACAATTCGGTTGTCGCCACCTTCTGCCATAACATTGCACAAGGGCTTTCGATTCAGGTTAATGATTCCGCCGCGCCGATCGCATTGGTGTATGTGGATGATGTAATCCGAAGATTTATTGAGATTATGGAGGGTGCTGCTACAAATCACGACGCGGACGGTTTTGAGCACGTTCAGCCTCAGTATCACTCAACGGTTGGTGCGCTGGCCGAAACCGTACGTTCGTTTGGTGAAAGCCGGAAGACTCTGGTGACTGGCAGGGTGGGGGCTGGGCTAACGCGGGCTTTGCACTCAACTTACCTGAGCTTTCTGCGCCCGGAGCAGTTTTCCTATAAAATCCCACAGCACGGCGATGCCCGTGGCGTATTTGTCGAGATGCTAAAAACGCCGGATTGTGGGCAGTTCTCATATTTTACAGCGCATCCTGGAATTACGCGTGGAGGTCACTACCACCATTCGAAAACAGAAAAGTTCCTGGTCATCAAAGGCTCTGCCAGATTTAAGTTCCGTCATATGCAGACAGGCGAAGAGTACGAGCTGGTTACTGATGGTGAAAAAGCCGAAATTGTCGAGACGGTGCCAGGCTGGACCCACGATATTACCAATATTGGTGACACGGAAATGGTGGTCATGCTGTGGGCGAACGAAATCTTTGATCGGGAAAAGCCTGATACCTTTGCCTGTCCTCTTTAATAGTTCACTGCCTTTCCATTCGTTCTGACCAACAAATAATTGAGTGCGATTTGCCATGAAAAAACTGAAGGTAATGACGGTTGTGGGCACTCGCCCCGAGATCATCCGTTTGTCTCGTGTGTTGGCCCGGCTCGATGAGTTCTGTGAGCACATTCTCGTCCACACTGGCCAGAATTACGATTACGAACTGAATCAAGTCTTTTTCGACGACCTGAGCATTCGTAAGCCGGACTATTTTTTGAACAGTGCTGACGGGAGCAAAAGTGCTGCGAACACAATTGGCAATCTGATCTCGTCGGTAGACGAGGTGTTAGAAACCGTCAAGCCAGAGGCTTTGCTTGTGTTGGGTGATACCAACAGTTGCCTCTCGGTGATACCTGCGAAACGTCGAAAAGTTCCCATTTTTCACATGGAAGCAGGCAATCGCTGTTTCGATCAACGGGTGCCAGAGGAAACCAATCGCCGTATTGTTGACCATACGTCGGACATTAATATGACGTACAGCACCATTGCACGGGATTATTTGCTGCGTGAGGGAATTCCGCCGGATCGGGTGATCAAAACCGGAAGCCCGATGTTTGAAGTGTTAAATCACTATCGCTCCCAGATAGATGCCTCGGACGTACTGCAACGGTTGGAGCTGGAAGACGGGCAGTACTTTGTTGTTAGCGCACACCGTGAAGAGAATATTGAGTCAGAGCGCTCGTTTACTAAGTTGGTTGAGACTCTGAACAGCGTTGCGGAAAGCTATAACCTGCCGGTGATTGTGTCTACCCACCCCCGTACCCAGAATCGCATCAATGCCGCCGGCTCGAAGTTCCACCCAAAGGTTCGGCTATTAAAGCCGCTGGGGTTCCACGATTACGTAAGGCTGCAACTTTCTGCCAAGGCGGTATTGTCTGATAGCGGCACCATTAATGAAGAATCTTCTATTCTTAATTTTCCGGCTTTGAATATTCGTGAGGCCCATGAACGGCCCGAAGGCATGGAGGAAGCAGCAGTCATGATGGTGGGCCTGGACGCTGAAAGGGTTCAACAGGGGCTTGTGATTCTTGAGACTCAGGCTCGCGGTGATTCGGCACGGACACTGAGATTGGTTGACGACTACAGCATGCCGAATGTATCTGACAAGGTGGTTCGCATTATTCACAGCTACACCGACTATGTGAACCGTGTGGTCTGGAAAAAATACTGAATGCGTCGATTTAAAATGGATATTATTGTTATCAATCGGAGTTTTTGGCCGATTTACCCCGTGATCGGAGAAGCGCTGCTTCGTTTTTCCGAGAAGGCCGCAAGCGAATGCAAGGTGGGCGTCATCATGCAGGATCACGTGGGTATTCGGGAGAAGCTCAAAGAAGCGCAGCGAGGAGACGGAGTTGAGTTTTTTCCGTGCAAAGCACTGACATCTTCTTCCAGCGGCTTGTTTCTGCGAATGGTTGATACTGTGTTTTTTATGCTTTGGGTCATTGGTGTCCTTCTGTGGCAGCGCCCTAAAAGAGTTTACGTATCAACTGATCCCCCTATCCTAGTGCCTTTCATAGTGATGCTTTATGCGCGAGTATTTAAGGCGCAGTTTGTGTATCACCTGCAAGATATTCACCCTGAAGCGACGAATGTTGTCGTTAAGTTCAATAGTTTTGTGTATGACATTCTGCGCAAGGTGGACTGTTTAACAATGCGCCGGGCTGATCAGCTAATAACGATTACGGAGCAGATGGCTGATCACATAAGACAGCGCTCCGGCACAGAGGCGCCAATAAGGGTTCTGGCAAATCCGGCTGTGTCGTTCGATGAGGTAGATTTCCCGAGCCAAAAAAAGCCAGGGTTTTCTTTCTGTGGCAATGCAGGTCGTTTGCAGCGTATTCCTCTTGTTATTAACGCCATTGCCGAATACCTCGATGGTGGTGGCACTCTAGAATTTGTGTTTGCGGGCGCCGGAGTGTTTGCCAAAGATCTGAAAGCACTGTCCGAGAAATATGGAAAAGTGACGTATCTCGGACTTGTGACGCCGCTTCAGGCGGCTCAGCTTAATGCGACTTACGAGTGGGCGTTATTGCCGATTGAGGATGAGGTCACGCGCTACGCTTTTCCGAGCAAAACTTCTTCATACGTATTTTCTGGCGCAAAAATCCTTGCGATTTGTGGCGAGAAGACCAGCGTTGCGGTGTGGGTGGCTGATAAAAAGCTGGGTGTGTGTGCTGAACCCGCCGTTGAAATGATTGTTTCAGTTTACCGGGCTATTGAAACCGGACAATTTGATGAAGCCGGTTTCGACATGGATCGCGCCGAACTGAAAAGTGGGCTGGGATTTGAGAATTTTATTCAGGACCTGCATGGTTTGATGCTGGTAAAGGATAGTAACGAATGAGTCGCAGTCGAATTTTGATAACTGGCGTCAGTGGTTTTGTTGGCGAGCGCGTGGCAGATTGCATTGATGATGACGTTTACAGCGTGACAGGGGTTTCGAGAGCAGCCCTTGAAAAATCCTATCCTGTTTTAGAAATCCCATCGTTTTCAGACTTGCCCGCCCTAGATACCCTTTTTGACGATATATCTGTGGTGGTTCACGCTGCGGCGAGAGTGCACGTTATGAGCGACACCGAGAGTGATCCGTTAACGGCCTTTCGGGACGTGAATGTGAAGGGCACCCTCAATTTTGCTCGCCAAGCTGCCGCGGTTGGTGTGAAGCGATTCATATTTATCAGCTCCATCAAAGTAAACGGTGAGCAAACCGCGTTAGGCCAGCCCTTCTTCTCACACGATGTACCGTCACCAGAAGACTTCTACGGCATCTCCAAGCACGAAGCAGAGCAGGGGTTGCGCGACCTTGCCGCCGAAACTGGTATGGAAGTCGTCGTCATTCGCCCGCCTCTGGTTTATGGCCCAGGTGTAAAGGGCAACTTTGCCAGCATGATTAAGCTGGTTGGTAAAGGTTTACCGTTGCCACTGGGTGCAGTGGATAACAAACGTTCGCTTGTGGCTCTGGACAATCTCGTCGATTTAATCATCACCTGCATAGATCACCCCGGCGCGGCAAACGAGACGTTTCTTGTGAGTGACGGTGAAGATCTTTCGACAACAGAACTATTGCGAGGTGTCGCAGAAGCCATGGGCAAACCGTCGCGATTAATCCCGGTTCCCGGTGGCTGGTTGCAGTTTGGCGCTACGCTTCTGGGAAAAAAAGCCATGGCTCAGCGTTTATTGGGATCTCTGCAGATTGATATCAGCCACACCCGAAAGTGTTTAAACTGGACGCCGCCGCTTACTGTAAAACAGGGCCTTCAGCGTTGTTTTCCCAATCAGCAGGATTGAATTTGTGATTCGTACTTTGGATTTGTTGTTTTCACTACTGGGCTTGGTGTTTGGTTTCCCGGTACTGTTGGTGCTTTACGTTATTGGGTTGTTTGACACAGGCTCCCCTGTTTTCCGGCAGGAGCGGGTAGGGCGGTATAAAAAGCCGTTTACGTTGGTGAAGTTTCGCACCATGTCTGTGAATACAGCCTCGGTCGCCAGTCACTTGGCGAGCAGTTCTTCTATCACCAAGTTTGGGCATTTTTTGCGCCGTACCAAGCTGGATGAGCTGCCGCAGCTTTGGAACGTGCTAAAAGGTGAAATGAGCCTGGTTGGGCCGCGCCCTTGTCTGTTTAACCAGGAAGAGCTGATTCAGCAGCGCGAGCAGCGCTGTGTGTTAGCCGCTCGGCCGGGGGTTACCGGTTTGGCGCAGGTTAATGATATTGATATGTCGACGCCCAAGCTGCTGGCAGAAACAGACGCCAAGATGCTGGCTAATCTGACTGTTTCGGCGTACTTCAAGTACATTTTTATGACGGTCTCAGGCAAGGGTTCTGGCGATCGTATTCCTGGTCGAGAGTAGTTTTGGCACGTTCGCCAGGAAGACAAGAGGTTGCTATGTTTAACGCATTTCTTCAATTATCCCGCTTTAAAAAGCGCGTAATCTCCCTGTTTGTGGATTTTTTCGCCCTTTCTTTTGCGCTTTGGGCCTCTTTTGCCTTGCGCCTGGACGTGGCCTTGTGGGAGCCAAACAAAGCTCAGCTGCTGATTTCTCTGCTTACGGTGGTGTTTACGTTGGGCGTCTTTGTTCGCCTTGGCTTATACCGCGCCGTTATCCGATACATGAGTGATCGGGCATTCATTACCATCATCACCGGCGTTGCGGCCTCGACGTTGCTGTTAGTGTTGCTGAGCTACGGCCTGAACGTATTTGTTCCCCGTTCTGTTCCGCTGATCTACGCTGCGCTGGCGTTTATTTTTGTGGGTGGGAGCCGTATGAGCATGCGTATGCTGGTGCAGTATTCTTCCGGGCGTGATAAAGAGCGTGTGGGAATTATAGGCGCCGGTAAAACCGCTGTTCAGCTGGCTAAAGCACTGCAGCAAGGTGACGAATACCACCCTGTCATGTTCGTAAGTCTGATACCTGGCAACCACAAAACCTTGATTGTGGGTTTGCCGGCGTTTGCGTTGATCCATTTAAAAGAGGCTGTGAGCAGCCACCGTGTTGAACGCCTGCTGCTGGCTGTTGATGCGGATTTGGACGTGAACCGTCGCGAGTTGCTGACGCAGCTTGAAAAGCTGGAGTTGCCGGTACAAACCGTGCCGTCGTTCAGTGAAGTGATTGCCGGCCAGGCGCGTATTAATGACATTCGCGATCTGGAAATTGAAGACCTTCTGGGGCGCGATCCGGTGCGGCCAGACAACGCACAGGTGGCATCGTCGCTGTTCGATCGTTCGGTGATGGTGACCGGCGCGGGTGGTTCAATTGGTTCTGAGTTGTGCCGGCAGATTATCCGCCACCAGCCCAAATGCCTGGTGCTGTTTGAGCAATCTGAGTTTGCTTTGTACGCTATTGAACGCGAGCTTCAGCAGATCAATCTCGTGGAAGGTCTGAACGTGTGTGTTCACCCGCTGTTGGGCAGTGTGGTGCATCGTCGCCGCTGCGAAGCGGTAATGCGCTCGTTTGGGGTGCAAACGGTGTATCACGCGGCGGCTTACAAGCACGTGCCCCTGGTTGAGCACAATGTGATTGAGGGCGTGCAGAACAATGTGTTTGGCACATTGCACGCGGCCGAGGCAGCGGTTGCGGCCGGCGTTGAGTTGTTTGTGCTGATTTCTACCGATAAGGCGGTAAGGCCCACCAACGTGATGGGCGCCAGTAAGCGCATGGCGGAGTTGGTGTTGCAGGGGCTGGCGCAGCGCCAGAGCGACACGGTTTTCTCTATGGTGCGTTTTGGTAATGTGCTGGGCTCATCAGGGTCTGTGGTGCCCTTGTTCCGGGATCAGATTAGCAGCGGTGGCCCGGTGACGGTCACCCACCCGGACATTATTCGCTATTTCATGACCATTCCCGAAGCCAGCCAGCTGGTGCTGCAGGCCGGTAGTATGGGGCAGGGTGGCGAGGTGTTTGTGCTGGACATGGGCGAGCCGGTAAAAATTGCCGACTTGGCTCGCAAGATGATGCATTTGATGGGCCGCCGCGAGCGAACAGCGGAGCAGCCAGATGGCGAGATAGAGCTGGTGTTCAGTGGCTTGCGCCCCGGTGAAAAATTATTTGAAGAGCTGTTGATTGGTGACGATCCGCAAGGCACGGCACACCCGCGCATTATGATGGCCCGTGAGGTGTGTATGACCTGGCCTGAGGTGGCGGATACCATCAGGCAGCTGCAATACGCAAGCGAAGCCTTTGATTGTGAGGGCGTGTTGGCTATTCTTAAAACGGCGCCTACGGGTTTTGCGCCTAATGGGGGTGTTGGGGATTTGGTGTGGAATCTGAGTCCGCGGTCTGGGGCAGCGCGGGCGACCGATAAAGCGGGGTCAGCTGGGGCAGCTGGTAGAGCCGGGACAGCCGATAAAGCCGGGGCGGATTTGAAATCTGTCCCGAGGGCGGGAAAGGAGAAGCTGGGACAGATTTGAAATCTGTCCCAAGGGAGTAAAGCCAGCACCAAAGTGGGGACAGACTTTAAGTCTGTCCCCGGCCGGCTCTTGAAATCGGCAACAAGGAATTGTTCAGCCACCCGGAGTTTGTTCAGCAGTTGATCGAAGGGTTTGCCCCGTTCGATGCGCCAGACACCGTTGAGTGGGGTCTTTGGCGTCGAGAATGCCGGCCACAGTTGGGAAGCGTTGCAGCAAGCAGTAGATCGTGTGGTGGCGATCATACAGTCGGACCCAAACAAGGATCGTACCGACAGAATCATTACCCGCTGGCTCAAACGCCATTTGCAGCGACTTGGAGCTGAAGTACACCTGGATCAGCTCAACAGTTTGGTGGAGGACAGAGATATGTTGGCAGAGAATTTGGAAAACTTGGTTAAGAAAGAACGGCTTGAAGGCATGCTGGCAGGGCGTCAAGAAGGGCGCCAGGAAGGTGAGCACATGAAGGCTGAACAAATCCATAAAATTCATGGACAGGCATCCCCTCCTTTCTCGGCGTTCTTTACGTCAAACGCATGGCGGACAGGCACTCATATTGGTCAGAAACCCGTATTTCTTTTTGGATTGTGCCCTTGTAGTCGAAGAACTACACTGTGTTTATCCGCACATTCTACGGGGCCATCAGCCTCTACGTGCTATCATATTTTTTTGTTGCTCATGGCAAGAAGAGGTTTGTATGTACGCAATCGAGTTTGAAGCTGACATTCAGAATGGCGTCGTTAAAATTCCCCCGGAGTACGCTCGTCTCAGAAATATCCATGCCCGAGTGGTTGTGATGGTCGGGGAGTCAAAGGCGAATGCCGAGGTAATGGCGTTTTCCCGGCATTCAGCGAACGCTATCGAGGAATGGCAAGACGAGGCCGAGGACGATGTATGGACCTGACCCCAGGGGAGGTGTTGCTGTGTGAGTTCTATTTTTCGGACTTCCAGACTAGCAAACGTCGGCCAGTGATTGTGTTTAAAGATAACCTGCCGTTTGATGACTTTGTTGGCATACCGGTTAGCAGTCAGACTTGAAATATTGTCGTGGACAGGCACTTACTCTCCGCCGGTCAGCCCACCAGGACATTTACGAGATGGTGCAAAGTAGGGGACGGATTTGAAATCCGTCCCCAGTTTAGATCTGCAGCAGCCAACCACACCTTCGCTATTACCTGATTGACGAGGGGCGTTACACTGATGAGGAATTAGGCTTGCGCCAGACACCGTTGAGTGGCGTGTTCAGTGTCGAGAATGCGGGCCACAGCTGGAAGGCTTTGCAGCAGGCGGTGGATCGGGTTGTGGCGATCATACAGTCGGACCCAAATAAGGATCGTACCGACAGAATCATTACCCGCTGGCTCAAACGCCATTTGCAGCGACTTGGAGCTGAAGTACACCTGGATCAGCTCAACAGTTTGGTGGAGGACAGAGATACGTTGGCAGAGAACTTAGAGAATTTGGTTAAGAAAGAACGGCTTGAGGGCATGCTGGCAGGGCGTCAAGAAGGGCGTCAAGAAGGTCGCCAAGAAGGTGAGCACATGAAGGCTGAACAAATCGCCCATAACCTGATCCACCGCACCGAAATGGATGATCAGATGATTGCAGAGATTGCTGGTTTGACGGTTGATGAAGTTAGTCGGTTAAGGTCAGAGATCAAGCACTGACCGAAATTCAATGTGAATTACAAACATGACAAGGGCAGCCTATTGGCTGCCCTTGCTGTATCTATGTAGAGGTAACCACGACGCATCAACGTATGACGCATCAACGTATCCTGACGCATGCTCGTTCTTTCTGATTTTCATGGTAAGCAATGGGATGGACTCCTCCCCCTCACCATTTTGGCACACAGATGCCGGTTAGGTGAGGAGGAGTTCATCCCATCTTTTTGAGCAACAGGGGCGTTGCAATTACCTTACAGAGCAGTTCAAGCTTGTTTGTTCTCTTCGTAAACATCGATGCTCGCCCCTGACCAGGCACTGAGGTACCGCAGCGTGGTGCTTTTGGTACTCCAGCCACCGCGGAGCATGATTTTTTCCAACGGCACGCCTTTGTCCAACAAATCCAGGGCGGCTCCAACCCGAAGTGAGTGGCCGCTGAATCTAGGTAGGGTGCGTAGCTTGGCGCGATGCTGCAGGTCGACCAAAATCGGAATGATGGAGCCGGGAGTGAGGTGCTCTCCCACCGTGCCATCCTTTCCAACAGAGCGCAGAATGTAGCCTTCTTCTTCACCGATGCGTTTTTTCCAGCGTTCGATCAGTTGATACAGCGTTTCGGAAATGGGAATCCAGGTGCCTTCGCCGTACTGATCAGTTTTGGAAAATCTCAGGAGTAGGGCGTACTTACCTTTCGGCATCTTACGGACGTCTTCCAGCCGAAGCCGGCAGAGTTCCGCGCGACGGCGCATGGTTTCGTAGCCCAGTTGTAGGATCAATTTGTCTCGAAGGCCTCTGACAGAGCTGTTGCAGCGCGTTTTCATTTTGTCCATGTGCTCCCTGGTGAGTGGTTCAGCTTGTTTTTGGGCGCGACCGATCTGCCGGTGCATGCGCCTAAGGGCCAACAGGACTTCTGGTTCATGGGTGGGATTGGGGTTTTTGGATAATGAGAAAATGCTTGAAAGCGAGTCTATTCGGCGTCGGATGGTTGAGCTTTTTAGCGTGGTTGCCATATCCTTGATGTAGGTGGCTAGATTCTCGGCGGTGGCAGGCATAGTCTGCATGCCGTTGGCATTGCACCAGGATTCGTAATGCATCCAGTCGGATCGGTAGGCTCTGACTGTATTATCTGAGAAGGCCCCATCGAATGAGGCGAGAAGTTCGTCGATCATGGTATTCTCTGCTCCTTTAACTAACCGGAATGATATAAATAATATCATAATTATACACAATGATATCATCTTGTCAAATGCGAGCAGGGCGTGCGTTGCTTGGTTGGAATGCGATTGAGCTTGCTAAACACAGTGGCGTTGGAGTGGCGACAGTTCGGAGATATGAACTTCAGAAAGGCATTCCTTCGGGTAATTCTCAAACGATGCATTCACTGCAACGAGCGATGGAGTCAGCCGGCATAGAATTCACCGGCGACCCCCTGGTAACCCCGGGCGTCACACTCCACCTGAACCATTCGGCCCGCCAAACCGACGATTAGGTCTGTCCCTACATTTTGCTCATCAAAAACTGATGAATGACGCCAAACCCGTGCATGTAGTTCTGCAGTAACACACTGATGTGGCTGTGCCCCATCAATTTTCGGGTGTGGATGAACAGATCGATCCGGTCCTGTCTCAGCGGTTGATCCTCACTCCACTGAAATAACTGGGTGAACCGTTTTTCTCCCTCGTCGCTAAATGCCGCATGCTGTTGTTCTAATAATTGATGTTTGAACTCCGGGTGTTTGAGCGCGTAGGCTCGTAACATCAGCCAGGTCCCGAAACCATGCCGTAGGGTGTGCATGTCGTATTCCGGCCCCACGTAGTACCGCAGCAGCCCAATCACCGCCGGAATAATCTCCTCACGCTTGAATCCCTCCACGTGGCCGTTGGGCCCGATAAAGGCCACCTTTTTCGGGTCTGCCTTGTGTTTTCGGGCTGCGGCCAGGCGGGTGTCGAGGTACGCCAAAAACTGCTCGCATACCCTTGGCGGTGCGAGCAGGTGCAGTGGAATTTTGCGCCGCGCGGCCGGTGTTTTGCCACGCCGAATCCGCACATCAATCTCCGGGCCACAGATTTCGATGTCGTCCAGAGTCAGCGCCAGCATTTCCCCGGAGCGCAGCCCGCCGTAGAAGCCCAGCGTGAGCAGGGTGGTCATCAATGGGGCCTCTGGTTCCGCGCTGTGGGTGAGGGTGTATTGCAGTTGATCGAACTGAGCCAGTCCCAAGACACGGTTACGCCGTTTGGTCAGTGCGTAGTTCAGTTTCTCTTTTTCCAGAGTAGCTTCTTCCATCAGGCCATGGGCCTGACAGAAAGCCAAAAACTGGCCCAGTCGGTCTTGCCGATTCTGGCGGGTTGAGTCAGAGAGTTTGCGCCGGTTCATCACCCGTAACCGGACGCCTTCCACGTCTTCATCGTCCCAGTCTGAAAAATCAAAATAGGCTTCGGACTCCAGTACGCCGTTGATGATGATCTGGCTGAGATAGTCCTTGGCGGTGCTCACCGCAATTTCCCGGTGATGAAGTTTTGTGCCAATCCACAGTAGCGCCATATAGGCAGCGCCGGTGCGGGGCGCTATTTGCTCTGCCTGGCTCAGATACCGGGGGAGCATGGCTGCCAACGGTTTCAATTGACCCGGTGTCAACCGTTCCGGCCCGAACTGGTTGGTCAACGCCGTGGTGAACGCGCACAATAAAAATTTGGCGTCCTGTGCCCAGCTTGCACTGACGGTGTCGCAGATATCCTGTTCGGCCAGTGGAGTGCCGGTCAAGTTGGTCAGCGCTTCCCAGGGCGCACGTGAGTGATTGGGTGTAATGACTGCTGAGCGGGTAGCCGGCCAGTATCCAATGGCCAGGGAGGGCACCAAAAAATCGGCGAGGCCCGCTGGGGTGTCGGCCGGCAGCGGCAGGGTTTCCAGTTGCCGGTAAAACGCCGGCTCCATCCCCAGGGTCAGTGCTCTCAGCCGCAGGGCCCGGCTGAAATAGGGTAATCGGCGCATGAGCGTGTTCACGGGGCGCTGCTGGTTAGTCGCCCAGGCTGAGAAGCGCTCCGTGTGATGCCCAGTGAGTACCTTTTTGAGTTGATTAAATCGCCATTCATAGCGTTTCTGATCCGTTACCGTAGTGGGCTCAGGCCCGAGGCCGTGTATTGCCCATTGCTGATTGGGGCGGCGGCCGGCAACAAGTTTGTATTTGAGGTTAAATTTGGCCACGTGCTTGATCCGTTTACGCAGCCATGAGGGTAGTACGGTTTCATGCACGTAGTTGCCGGTCTCCAGATAATGCACCGGCGTGCGCAGTATTCGGTTCTGGTTGGGAGCTAGATCGCCCTGACGCAGCCGGCTGACAATGCTGATGGCCGGCTCTAGGCCATAGCCGACCTCGACCAGGCCGTAAACCAGCGATAGCGCCGCGGTCTCGGCGGTTTTGGGTTTGACCAGGGCGGGGTGGGTGTCCTGCAGGTAGGCTCGTGCAATACCTTGAGCTTCCCATTGCCGCTCGTTGTCAGGCAGTACGCTGGGGCGCGTGGCTTTTACCGGCGCGGGTGGCATGGCGCAGCGGATCAGACCGGTTTGGTTGATTTTCTCCAGTGCCCGGCAGACCACACTGTGCTGGGAATCGGTGAGCCCGCCGGGGCGGTTACCGTTAATTTGCGCATGAATCTGTCTCAGGCATTTTTTGCACTGGCCAGGGGTGATCGCATCGGTGTCACCGGCCTCGTTGATCACCGCCTCCAGGGTTGCCCGCTTGAGGTCGGCGTGGGCGCGCTCCCAGAATGCCGGGGCTACGCCGATAACGCTCTCAGGATAAATCATAAAACCCTCCGAAAACCCGCTCATCCAATGTGACTACTCGCAGACCCATCCGCTGGGCCCAGTCCTCGATGATTGGTGTCATAACGGTCAGCTGCGTGAAGCTGCCGGCGCTCTCCGACCCCCACCAGTCCCGTCCGGGATGCTTGTGCCCCAGAACCTCATCGACCACCGCATCGCTCAGCGAAGCTGAGAGCTCGGTGGAGGCAAGATGCCGGAACACGTTGCCTGCCATGGTCCAGACCTCGCCCAGTCCAAACTCGTCGATGGCCCGCTGCCACCGGCCCGGTGTCAGGCGGACGATCTTGACGACCTTTTGGGAGCGGGAAAGCTCGACGAAACAGGGCAGATCCGCGACTGCCGGCTCGGCGAGCTGGACGTCCAGGTCCAGTGTGCGAGCCAGCTCGGTCAGTTGGTCCAGAGCGTCGCGGCAATGCTCGCGCTGAGCCAGTAACAACCCGCGGTTTTTCTTCATATCTTCCGGCGAGATCGCGCAGATGAGTTTACGTTCGCGATAGCGGTGAGACGCTTTATCGGACACCCAGAGGCCCTCTGGGCTGAAGCCAATCGTGGTTTTATTGTTGAGCGCCCGACCGAGGGTGTGCAGCTGCAGAGCTAGAAAGTAGTTCAGCTGCTGCAGGTTGATGAGCGCCAGCAGGTCGCGGACTGGCTTGGTCTTGTAGGGTGTGTTCAACCGTTGGTGGGTCTGTTTGATCGCGTTGCGGATGGCGTAGACCACCGGTGCCAGTGCCTCGGGTGAGGCGTAGCGAATAGAGCCGAGAGTGCCCTCGGGACATACACCGATGACGGCGAGGTCGGCGAACGCCTCCGTCCCCGGGCCGGTCATCAGGCCCTCGGCGTCCCAATAGTCGCGCAGAGCAACCAAACACTCGGCAAATCTTGCATTCAGAACGGCAAGTTCGTGGGTGCGGTACGCGCTTGAGGCAATCTCGTTGAACCCCGTGGAGCCGCGCAGGGTAGCCGCCTCCAGAGTATTCAGACGCTCGGCCTGAAACGACACCGCGCTGGCTGCCCATTGTTTGAGCGTGCAGGGGTTGGCACCAAAGCGTTTTTTGATGTTTTTTCGCAGTTCCCGGTAACGTTTTTCCTGCGCCTGGAATGGTTTCTCGTTGCCAGAGGAGGCAATCAGCTCAACCAGGCCGGCAGGCAGAACCAGCTGCATGAGGTGGTTAGCCGGCAGCTCGGTACTGCCCACCGTATTCTGTAGGTCAGGTGTGGCGCCCAGATTCAGAACTCGATAGGTTAGCCGGTGGGTGATGGGATTGAGCACGATGTCCTCATTTTCGATCGGTGCGCCGGTGCCCACACGCAATACCGCGAGCCGTTCTGGCGCCATGCCCAGGCTCCAGGTCAGGAGCAAAAAACACGCTGTTAATGGCTCTTCCTCGACAAATTGTTCCAACCAGGTGGAGAGCTGCCGGCGAGAAAACCGCTGCATGTCACTGCGGCTGAGTGCGTTCTGGCCCGCCTGAACGTTGAGCAAGTTCCCATAACGTTTGCGGCGCTCGGAGGGCGAAAACTCCGGCGGTGCGTCGATTCTGACTGTCTCAATCTCCTCGCTGTCCACGCGCGCCTCCGGCTCTGCCGAGGCGGAACGTTGCGCCGGTTGTGTGGGTAGCTGGGGTGGGTCGTCGTTTGCCTCACCCAGCGCGTAGGCCAGTGACTGGCGCCGAGGAATTTTCTCCCGTGGCGGGGACGCTTTTAGGTCGGTGATTTCTTTGGGCAGCGGGTTGGCCGGGGTTGATTTGCGCTTGGAGGGCCGGACCTTGTCACTGGATTCGTCGGTCGTCTCCTGCTGGTTGCGCTTCACAGACGGCACGCCAAACGTCAACGTCTCATCGAGCAGGCGGTTGAGGACGCTCACCTTTTCATCGAGGTTGTTGACGCTGGCAATCGGGATCGGTAACGGCTCGTTGGTTTGCTCAGCGTGTTCGAACCAGGTTTGCAGCTTCGAGCATGCCTCGGCCACGGAATAATCGGCTAAGACCGTCTGAGAGCGCAGCACAAAAATCGTGACGTCCCGCGCATAATAGGTGTGCTGATAATACACCCCAGGACTCAGACGCTCGGGGTGATATCGTGCCCGCTGGCATAGGCCGAGGAAAAAACTCAGCCAGCGATCCGGTTCAACCTGAAGTCTAGACGCTGCGTCGGTCATTTTTTTGATGGCTGCGGCCACCGGATGTGACTGAACATAGCGGTTTGATGTCTCCAGCTGACCGGCCCGTTTGAGTTGCGCCAGAATCGAGGAAATTACGGCCTTACTGGGGCTAACTGCGGGTTTGTTTTTGCACAATGCCGTATACGCAGTTGCACACAGCGCAATACTCGTGCCGCTGGGGTGGGGGAGTGTATGTTCGATGAGAGCTTTCAGCTCGGACCGGTGTTGCTCGCTGCACCCCGCGGCCTGTAGACGCCGGTTCCAATCCTCAATGACCTCAGCCGGCAGAAGCGTCGCGGGCGTATCCTGTTTCTGATCCTTTTCCATATTTTTTCCTTTAATTCGCATGGCTATCGTTGCTGAGTTCTTTGAACTTCTTGGCCTTGCAGCCCCGAGCGGGGTTTGTATAGCCCAGAATCTTTTTGCGGTTATTGATGGTGGATTTTTCAACCCGCCTCCCGCACAGCTCCACCAGTTGTTTGGTGGTTATGGGCTGGTTGGGGCGCACCCTCAAAACGTGGTCTCTCAGCAACGCAGTGTCGTGGGTCTCTGCGAACGCGGCGTGAATGAGCGGGTCGATCTCACCGAAAAGTCGGGCGGGTTCCAGGATCTGGTAATACAACCTGGCCATCGGGAGAGCCGCTGGCTCTATGAGTCGGCAGACCAATACCCGGCTCTGCGGGTGCAGTCGGCTGAGGTTGTTGCTCATAGACACCTGCGGGGCGTTGAGCACCTCATGCTGCCTGTCGTCCGTTCGGTAGATGACCGGCAGGGTGAGGAGGCGTACCGGTGTGTCGAGCTGTTGGATGGTCCCCGTTGGACCCATCAGTTGGCTCAACTGAAGTAGTCGTTTGAGCAGGGTCGGCTCGATGCTGACCGCGGCCCAGTAATACTGGGCCAATTGCAGTTGGTGTTTTCGCATGACCTGAATCTCTTTTAATGCCGTTGCCACAGCAAATGGGATAAGCCCGGCCAAGCCGGAGCAAACCTCCACGTGGTGGCAACAAACACGAGAGGCTCAATGCAATTTGGATAACATTTTTGGATGCCCTTATTCAGGCGATTCGGGACAGGCGGAGACACACCGAAAAACGGTGATGTCTGGCCTTGGGCGTGGCGATTTGCCGACGCCTCGATTCGTATGGGTTGGGAAACGCACACACACGGGGAGACCCATCAAAAAATATGGGGCCCGGGCGGGGTATCACTCGACTGCACACTCTGACGTGGAGCAGGCGGGAGCCTGGTCAGAGTGGATCAGCGGGGTTGGTAACGCCGCTTTTCTGAACTGTTGGATCCGAACCCTGAGGGTGGACCTCATACTATATTGCTGCTCCTGAGAAACGCCTAATGACGCTCATTGATCACGCAGTTGCCAGCTCCACTGCGTGGTAGTCGAATATTAAAACCGACTTCAATTACTATATATGGAAATAATGCGGCATTGCAACCCTTTGTTTTGGATGATGTTGTTGATGTAGTGTGTCGTCGTTACGTCTACTACTTCTAGGAAAACCTGGATTGTCTGCGGGGCAGGGGTTCTAGCGTTTCCCGGAACCCGGACGGTTTCTACAATAAAGTGGATTAACATATTTTGGTTTGGTGATCGTCATTTTTATCAACGACATTTCGGCAGTTGGCAAAGACAAAAGGCGCGGCTTTGGCTTGTACAGGCCGCGGGAGTATAAAAGTTTGCCATGCTCGGTGAGGTAGGAGTGATCTGGAGGCGAGGCCTCGATTTTTACAGAAATTTCTAATGTTGTTTTTTCTTGTGGGGTGGAACTGGAGGCGTTGGTAAATCTGGGCGCCGGGATAAATTACATAACCGCTCCAACGATGGATTGTTGAGATCTAGCCTATATATAGCGTTAACAAGCCCTCGAAGGCCTATCGATTTAAGCTGTTTTTGAGTGGGGAGGAATCCCTCTGTCTGTTGTGAAACTCGCAGAACCTCTTCCCTGATTTTTGTGATATTCCATTGCGGTCGAGAAAGACATCGAATATTTTTATTAAATTCTGCGACGGCTGCATCAATGTTATTTGTTTTGTTCGTTATACCGCTGATTTTTGAAATCAGGATGGTTGTTTCAGATCAGTATGGCGCATCGGATGCAGATCTGAAATCAATGGCAGTAGCGGATGGATTGGATGCTTTTCTTAGGAAGATGTCCGCCTCAAACCTGAGTGGTCGTCAGTCCGTGCAGACTGGTTTCGAGGAAAATGCGGATGTGGTTGGCCCCAGTTTCAATTGAGCCGTTAGCGGTGGTGTCAACAAGCCTCGGTCGCGAAGCGAAGTTGGATCTTCTGGTCAGCGCTGCGATTGAAACCAGTGTGATTGAGGGGGAGGTGCTGAATCGCGAGGATGTACGCAGGTTATGCTAGGTTAAAAGAATGTTCTGGAGGAATACATGAGCTTTAAGCGCATCACCGAAGAGGAGTTGCTCAAAGGCCTCGACGCACATACAGCTCACGCTGATGAGTTGGCCAATCCCTTGGCTAATGAAATGACACCTCCTGAACACCTCGAAATACAGCTTACGAATCAGCATGGCGTTGTGGCTTTGCGCTGGATTATCGAAAATCAGCAACAGTTTGGTTTGAGCATTCAGGACGTTCAAAAGCTGACAGGGGCAAAATCGGTACAAAACATTCATGCATGGCTCTCTGAAATAGAGCTCGTACCTGAAGGGTCTATAAGACGACTAGGTCTATTGCTTGGAATCTATAGAGGCTTGGTGGAAGCCACACCTTCAGGGCAAGAAAAGCTCGCTTTCGATTGGTTTCAGCGCAAGTCACATCTGTTTGCGGAGTTTCCGGGGCAATCTATCCGCGACTATGTGTTGGACAACCCGACCGAAAAGGTGCTCAAGACCGTCTGTTCTAGAATTCGGAGTTTATCCAGATAGCGCTCCGACAGCGACGTCCATTAATAGCGCTGAACGATAGTTTGCACATCGAGATTGCTCAGAGTTTTCTATATCAGGCTCTTTAAAGAGGTCGTTTGAGCAAAGTGAGCCGCGCATCCTACGTTTGAACGCGCAGCGTCATGCGCTAGTTAAGCGGCTGGCCCAGCTGGCCGGGTTTATCCTGGTTCTGAATATAACGGAGAAGTGTTTGGATGTTTGCTCGGCCGCCAACGCTAATAAGGGCGTAGGCGGGGCTCCAAAAGTAAGGCTTCCAGTAATAAGGCGCCAATGCCTGGGAATATTCTTTTCGCATTCTCCTGGCGGATACGGATTTCACGTTTTTCACCAAGTCTGACATCTTGACGGTAGGGTGAGTTTCAATCAGCAAGTGAACGTGATCGGCCTCCCCGCCAAACTCTATGCACTGGCATCCCCATTTTGCGAGGGTGTCGGTCATGATTTCTTCGAGTCGGTCCAGCATCCCGGAAGACAGGCATTTATGCCGATACTTCATTGAAAGTACCAAATGAAAATAAATCCTGTAAGCGCTGTGGTTCGTCGTTTTCAGGGTTGCATCTTCCAAAAGATCACCTATTATATGATTTATGAGAAACGCGATTATACGCACCGATAAATGGCCCTTGCAAACCACTCAGCAGCAGCTGGACTACGTCCGACTGACGCAGGTGGCGTATCGGTCTTATTGTCGTGCGTTATCGATCGTGGTGCTCAACAACTGGCCCGCACTGTGCCAGGCGCAGAGCTTTTCGGCAGCGGTCGAGCGGTTGATTCATCCAACTGCAAAGAATCCTTCCCCGCGGCACACCTACTTCTCAAAACGGTTCTATAAATTCCCAAGCTACCTGCGCCGGGCGGCCATCGCGTTCGTCAAAGGTCAGGTGTCCAGCTATTTGACCCGCTACGGCCAGTGGCTCGACGGCGATCGCCGGCGGGCCGACGCCAGGCCACCCATGTTCACCCCAGACTCTGGATGCTATCCAAACCTGTATCGCGGTCAGATGGTCAGGTTTGATGAGGACTGCAAGTCCGTTGACATCAAGCTATGGGATGGCCGTGAGTGGCTTTGGCATAAAATGTCGGTCAAATCTGTCCGCCAGCGGCATTTGCAGGGTAAAACCAAATCACCGGCGCTGATTCTCGCCAGAGGTCATTGCCACCTATCGGTGCCCGTCGAGATTCGACGAGTACGATTGCCCGATGAGAAACGAGTTTGCTCGGTGGACGTCGGAATCAATACGTTAGCCACCGCCAGCATTATCACCTCCAACGGCACTGTCGTGGCGCGCAGATTTCTGCACCCCGCCGCGGACATAGACCGTCGTGATAAGCGCAGCCGGCTGATCAGCAAGAAGGCCCGTAAAACCGGAAACCTGTCAAAAGGGTTCTGCAAAGGGGTTTACCGGAAAATCGGGAACATCAATAAACAGATCGCACAGATTACCTCGAAAGAGCTGGTGACATTTGCGCTGGCCCACGGGGCCGACGTCATTGTGTTCGAAGATCTGAAGGGCTGGCGGCCGAAGGCCGGAAGAAAACGCTCCACGTTACGACAACGCTTCCACGGCTGGCTGCATCGCAGCCTGGCAACACTGACCGAGGAGAAGTTTGTCGAGGTGGGCGGTCGAGTGGCTCACGTCTACGCCCGCGGGACATCGTCCTGGGCTTTTGACGGCACCGGGAAGATTCGCCGCGACAAAGGCAATGCCGCCCTGGCCACCTTCTCCACCGGAAAGCAATACAACGCTGACCTGAACGCCAGCTACAACATTGGGGCCCGATACTGGGCCTGGAAGCACAAACTGACCCGCTGCAAAGACGGGCAGTTACCGGGGGACAGAAGTTCCTCTGGTAAACCGAGAATGCCGGTCACACTCTCAACGCTTTGGCCACGAGAGTCTGAAGCCCCTTATCAATGCCCAGCATGATGAGGGGAGTATTCACAGGCCGTCGACGTTTGTGAGGTTTTGTTTGTTAAATGCGGAGATGAGCTGGGAAAAATGCTTTGAAAATCTATCCATTAGGAGGTTGTTGGGATTCGTTTTGCCCGCCCTGACTTTCTCTGATCGATTTTCCTCATAACAGTGAGGGCAGCCATATTGGCTTCTGTTATTGGCGGTTGTAGGCCAGAAATGGTCAGGATTTGTTTCGCAGATCCACTCAAAATACAGCTTTGAACCTGGCAGGATGTCGTTCAGTTGCAGCGTCTTGGCACCAGGATGAAGACATCGAGTGGCACGTTTGGTTGGGTATTTTTCAGCAAACGTTTTTTTCCCGCGAGCGAGCGCCTTTCTCCGGTGAACCGACGCGGCGGTAATCAATTCGTAAGACATAGACTCCTTTTTTGCAAAGGTAAGCCAGCTGGGTGGAAGTACCCGAGCAATGAAGGAGCTGGTTGAGCGTTTTGTCGGGCGGTAGCTTTTGGATCGCAAGTGACTTTGATTCGAGCATAGTCTATATTTTAGGTTCTTGGAGAACCTCGGAGAATTAATATGAGCTTAAAAGCGACATCCGTACGACTTGATGACAAAACGTTAGCGAGAGTGGGTCAAATGGCTGAAGCAATGGATAGGCCGCGCGCGTGGTTGATGGCGGAAGCCATCAAGCAATATGTTGCACGGGAAGAATGGTTTATTCGTGAAGTGGAGCAAGGCGTGAAGTCGGCCGATGAAGGGCGACTGGTCAGCCATAGCGATATCAAGGCCAAATGGGAGGCCAGACGTGCGGCTCAAATGGACTGATCTTGCCGACATCGATTTGGAAAAGATTGAAGCGTATATTGCCAGTGAAAACAGCTCCCTGGTTGCTATCGATGTGGTGATGGACATCATCGATAGCGTTTATCTGATCTTGCCCGATCATCCCGGCGCCGGACGTCAGGGAAGGTTAAAGAGTACGCGAGAGCTGGTTATTGATGGTTTGCCATTTATCGTGATCTACCGGGAAGATACGCGCGCGAATTGCATTCAAATCCTGCGCGTTCTTCATGACTCCCAGCAGTGGCCGTCAGTCTGAATAATGTGTTCCAGACAGGGTCTGACGGGTTGGTTCGGGCGGTGTGGTTGTTGTTTGTGGGTCATGCTTTTGTTGGGTTGCGCTGCCGCCTGGTTGGCAACCCAGCCCAAGTAGTTCATGATGCGGTACTGCTCACACAACACAGAATGCTATGAAACTCAAATACTTCACCCTCGAAAATTTCCGCGCCTGCGAACGACTGGACGTTCAGTTTGGCAGCCGCCTCACAGTTCTTCTGGGTAACAACGGAAGCGGTAAAACCTCTGTGCTGGATGGTATTGCTATTGGTTTGGGGGCGGCACTCACCCACTTGCCTGCGGTGGCGGGGATAACGTTCAAAGAAAATGGCGATATTCGTCAAGTCGATAATGTTGCAGCGCCTTATGCTCGGATAGCGCTCACAACGGAAGATGGCCTGAAATGGGACAGAATAAAGCGTCGAGACAGGAGCAAAGCCACAGCGAAAGCCACATCAGCATCGATTGGTTTAAAGGCCTTGGAAGCCTATCTGGACCATACCGTTATAGATAGACTCAATGCGGGCGAAGAATACGAGTTGCCTATGATGGCTTATTACGGTGTTAGCCGGGCGGTATTGCAGGTACCGCTACGCCGCAAAGGCTTTCCGAAATCCCATACGCGAATGGAAGCTCTAAAGCAGGCACTTGAGGCGCAAAGCAGCTTCAAATCTGCCTTCATTTGGTTTTATAACAAGGAAAACGAAGAACACCGCCTACAAAAAGAAAAGCGCAGCTTTGATGTCACGCTGAAAGAGCTGGATGCCGTTCGTACCGCAATCCATTCGATATTTCCGGACATTAGCAATCCCCATATCGAAGTGAACCCGTTACGGTTTGCGGTAACCATTAGCGGCGAAACGCTGGACCTAATGCAGTTGAGTGACGGCTACAAAACTTTGCTGGGCCTGGTGATTGATCTAAGCATAAGAATGGGCCTGGCCAACCCGCACCTGGATGACCCCCTAACGGCGGAAGCGATAGTGATGATTGATGAGGTGGACCTGCACCTTCACCCATCCTGGCAGCGGCGAGTGTTGGGAGATTTATTGCGCACATTCTCTAACACGCAGTTTATATTGACGACCCACAGTCCTTTTGTTGTTGAAACGCTGAATAACCACTTGAAACGCCAACAGCTTGGCCTTGCTTTAACCGGTGACGATGAGATAGACCGCGTACTTCCTCTGGCAGCGAGCGATGTGCGGGCATACCGGATGCAAAGCAGTAACAGCCAATCACTTATTGATGCGGAGACTGGTTTAATAGATAACACGCTGCTGCAGTACTTTAACGAAATTAATATGCTTTACGACAAAATGCGTGATATTGAGTGGGATCAAAAGGATGATTGATGTTAGTCCGTACCAGCGCTGCGAATGCTTGCGTATGGATAACCACTACCCAGTTTGCCAGTCGGAACTTAGCCTTGAAGAGAAAGGCAAGAAAGTGACGCTGAGCCTCAGGCGCGGCGAGGAAGCCAAGGCGATGGTAATGGATGGCTGTGTATTGACGGACAATCATACGAAGTGCGACGCACTGTATCTGTTCAAAGGTCACGGTAAGAAAGTAGCGGCGTTGGTAGAACTCAAGGGCGCCGGCGACATCGTTCATGCCTTTGAACAATTGGCCTACACAAGAAAGAATCGGGTGGAATGCCAGCATTTTAAGCAGAACCTGGAGCAGTCTGGCCCAGGGCAGCTGAAAGAAATGGCGTTTATTGTAACCAATGGAATGTTGTCAAAACCCGCGAGAGAAAAGCTGGAAAACCAGCATGGTATTCGTGTGAATGAAGTATTAGAGTCTGAAGCTACCCGCAAGGTTCCGGATTTGCGGGAGTATTTCTGAACTTTCTTCTAGGCTGACCTCCAGTCTCGGATACGTCGTTGCACTTGAACCATCATCAGTGCCAACCAAAGCATGAACCAACTGATTTTGAGTTAACACAGAAGTCAGGATGCTTTAGAAGACCACTACAGATGTGGAACTTCGTGGGCATCGGAAATCTTTGCCCAGTGGGTGATTCTTCGTTTGTTCCCATCCCAAAAGTATCTCAGGTTCTCGCTTTGCACGGGAGCACATAGAGCAATAGGCCTGAATGCGGCAAGGCACTCGTAACCCGGGCGGCGAAATGAGTTGTAGAGTAGTCCGTCAGATTCGTTAGCACGACACGAAGCGGCAAAAGCTTGGCCGGCGGAGTAGTCATCACCGGGCTTGAGCCCGGACCCACTAAACGGTCTTCCGGGGCGACAAACTGCAAATCCCCAGCTTCATCGAGCAGGTGGTCATTGGTCATGGCCTTGATCTCAAAAGCGATGGCCAGCTCTTCGGGGGTATCGTAGACACGTTCGAAGAGGTCGATCGGAGGGTAGTGGCTGGGAATGATGCGCTCCAGCGTGTCACGAGAGAGCTTGGTGTAGGGCAGCTTTTGATACTTGGCAAGGGTGCTTCTGGAGATGCCGCCAAGAATCTCGTTAGCATAAAAACACAAATCGAGTATGGCTATATGCCCATACTATCGTTATAATTTCCTTATGGCCAAATCAAACTTTGAGTGGGAAGAACCTCGAAAATCAAGAAAAGCACGGCGTATCGTTTTACGATGCTCAGCATGCATTCAAGGATGAGCGACGTGTTATCGCCGAAGATGCTGTGCATAGCCAAGATGAAAAACGTTATTTTTGTTTTGGTTTAAATCAAGAAAATTCAGGTATTTTAACTGTTCGTTTTACTTATTGAAATAAGCAGATCAGAATTATTGGTGCTGGTTACTGGAGAAAAGGGAGAAAATTATATGAACAAGCAAATTCAATACACTGATGAGCCAATTGGTGAATTAAGACTTGTTGCTGACTTCTTGTCTTCACCTGAAGAGCTGAAATTAAAAAGTGAAAATACTAAAGTAACTATTTCATTAAGTTCCGAGAGTGTTGCATATTTTAAGCATGCCGCCAAAACTAATCACATGCAGTATCAAAAAATGATTCGTGAGTTACTGGATGAGTATGTAGCACATCAAAAAAATGCTAACAAGTAACACCAACGGACTCCTTGACATCCTCACCGTCCCTTCAGGGCGGTGAGGATAGAAGAAGCGCTTTATCATAACTGAATGAGAGGCCCGGGCGGTGTTCAACGTTGCAGGCAACAAGTACCGCGTCGTGGCGGCCATTGATTATGAGAAACAGATAGCCTGAATAAGGTTCGTCGGTACGCACCCCCAGTACGATCAAATAGATGCGGAGACCGTGTGATGGATATTAAACTTATTCGTGACGAAGACGGCCTTCAAAGGGCTTTTGCGCGGATGGAAGAGCTGTGGGGAGCCAGGACAGAAACGGATGCAGGCGATGAGCTGGAACTTTTAAGTATGGTGATAGAGAAGTACGAAGATCAGCATTATGAGATGCCGGCGTCAGATCCGATCGAGGCTATCCGCTTCCGCATGGACCAGGACGGCCTCACCCAGCGTGATCTGGAGGTTTATATTGGCCCTAGCGGCCGTGTTTCAGAGGTTCTGAACAAGAAGCGCCCCCTTACCATGGGCATGGTCAAGCGCCTCCACAATGGCTTGAATATTCCTTATGAGAGCCTTTTGGCTGACTGACGGCTCACCAGTAACCAAAGGGGCCTGGCCTTCAAAGAAAACTGCCCAGACCTGCGCAACACCAAAGTAGTGGGCTTGATCAAAGAGCTGGGTGAATTCGGCTGCTAGGTAGACGCCACCGACAGCTGGGCCAACAACGAGGATAGGGGACAGATTTCAAATCTGTCTCTGGTTTGCCAGCTCCATTCGCGTGGCCGAAGCGGCCAAGGTGATTGAAAACACCCAGCGGGATTTGAACATTGCGCTGATGAACGAGCTGTCGATGATTTTTGGACGGCTGGGTATCGACACCCACGAAGTGCTGGCCGCAGCCGGCACCAAGTGGAACTTTATGCCGTTTAAGCCGGGCCTGGTGGGCGGGCATTGCATTGGGGTAGACCCGTACTATTTGACGCACAAGGCGCAAGCCATTGGCTACCACCCGAAAATCATCCTGGCCGGTCGCCGGGTGAACGATGGCATGGGGCCGCACGTTGCCGCCGAGCTGGTTAAAAAGATGATCAAAGCGGGCCACACCGTCGCCCACGCCCGGGTGTTGGGTTTCACCTTCAAGGAGAACTGCCCGGATTTGCGCAATACTCGGGTGATTGACGTGGTGCGGGAGCTGAAAGAGTTTGGCTGCTCGGTGGATGTGTCAGACCCTTGGGTAAACAGTGAAGAAACCGAGCGCGAGTACGGTATTTCGCTGACCGAGGCTGCGAGCAATGGGGACTACGATGCGCTGATACTGGCGGTGCCCCACAACGAGTATTTGGGTATGACGGCCGGCGATTTCCGCGCTTACCTCAAAGATGAAGGCGTTCTGTTTGACCTTAAGGGAGTCTTGCCATTGGGTGCGGCGGATTTGAGGTTGTAGGGAGTGCTAGACCGGGGACAGATTTGAAATCTGTCCCCAATGCTGGGATGAAGGGGACGGATTTCAAATCCGTCCCCTTTCCCATCCATTTCCCGCATTCGCCCTACGCCTTGGTCGGTGTGGGTACCCTGCGAGAAAAGGGTGAAGTTTTGGGATTGGCAAGCCCATATTTGCGGCGCTTTTTTCTTCAATAATGGTCTATTTAGTGTTTTTAAACATATACTTACGAAAAAATATATATTTATTAGTGTCGTATTCTTTTGACAGCCTCACTATTATTGATTATAAATAAGTAAAGTCATGAACCGCTTGGGGCGTCACGATGATACGTACACCTACTCTTGAATTCAGAATTCGCGAGAAAATTCGGAAAAGTCGGCGAATCGTGTTCCTAAGGTCCGATTTTAAAGCTTTAGGCGACTACGATCAGATTGGCCGCGCTTTGAGGGGGCTCGAAGCACGAGGGCGACTCGCTCGAATTGGCCAGGGTCTCTACGCAAAGGCGCGCCCTAACCGGATTACGGGCAAAACAATGCTGGCGGCTCCCGGCGGATTCGATCAGGTTTCTAAAGAGGCTTTAAGCCGTTTGGGCGTTCGCTGGGAGCCGACCGGGGCCGAGCGGGACTACCAATCTGGGTCTACCCAGATTCCGGCGCGGGTAACTGTTCGCGTTTACGGCGACTTCAGTCGCAGCATTTTTTACGGAAATTACCGCCTAATGGTTGAGGCGGTCGCTGCATGAGTTTAGATACCTCGCTGTTGGCGGATGTTGCAGACGCGCTTGGTATTGAGCGGCCTGCAATTGTTGAGAAAGACTATTACGCGGTTCAATTGCTGAAGCTCTTGGCAACGATAAAACCGATAGAGTTTGACCTAGTCTTCGCTGGCGGAACCAGTTTGGCAAAAGCCCACCAGAACACTTATCGGATGTCGGAAGATATCGACATTAAGTTGGTGCCGAAGGCATCGGAAACAGGCGGGATGTCTCGTGGCGCGCTGAGGGTCGCTAGTAAAGCGACTCTTAAAATGATTGAGGAAAAGCTCGAAGCATCGGAACAATTTGTCATCGAATCTGGAGGTATCAAGAAGCGGAATGAATATCGGTATGCAGAGTTCCTGATTGCCTACCCCCAGACACAGGTTACGATTCCTGCCCTGAGGCCGCACCTTAAACTCGATGTGACTCAGTCATCTTTGATGCAACCTCCGATAAACACTGCGCTCCGGTCTCTGTACGCTGAAGCGTTGAATCAATCCGCAGAAGTATCTGATTTTCCATCGGTTGATATCCAGTCTACCGCCAGTGAAAAACTCGTCGCTTTGCTCCGTCGAACGGCTTATGCGGATCGCGACTCATCCCGTAAAGATGACAAAACGCTGATTCGGCATGTCTACGACCTTCACTTAATCTTTAAGTCTGGCTGTGACCTGAAACCCATTGAGTCGTTGATTCAAATAGTGATGAAAACAGACGCTGAGCATTTCGGGCGTCAGCATGTGGAATTTCTGACTGACCCTAGGGCTGAGATGCTGCATGGGCTGGCGTGCTTACAGAGAGAGCCCATCCACAAAGAACGATACGAAGCGTTCATTGGGCCTCTGGTTTATCACGAGTCGCCCGTGCAGTGGGACGAAGCGTTGCAGACGTTGACGGACCTGACCCATCAAGTGTTGTGGGTAGAAGCCTAAACCGGGGACGGATTTCAAATCCGTCCCCAAGTTACCCCGGTGCCACCGAAGAGGTGTGTGTGCCTGTGCTGGAGCGGGTGTCTGGCCTGCGCTTTAACCAGGACTTTTATGCGGGCTACAGCCCGGAGCGGATTAATCCGGGTGATAAGGAGCACCGGATAACCACCATTATGAAGGTAACCTCCGGCTCTACTCCGGCGGTGGCCGATGAGGTGGACGCCCTGTACGCCGACGTGATCCAAGTTAGGGGAAGGATTTGAAATCCGTCCCCGGTTTGCCAGCTCCGTTTGCGTGGCCGAAGCGGCCAAGGTGACTGAAAACACCCAGCGAGATTTGAACATTGCGCTAATGAACGAGCTGTCGATGATTTTTGGCCGATTGGGCATCGACACCCACGAAGTACTGGCCGCAGCCGGCACCAAGTGGAACTTTATGCCGTTCAAACCTGGCCTGGTGGGCGGGCATTGCATTGGGGTAGACCCGTACTATTTGACGCACAAGGCGCAAGCCATTGGCTACCACCCGGAAATCATCCTGGCCGGTCGCCGGGTGAACGATGGCATGGGGCAGCACGTCGCCGCCGAGCTGGTTAAAAAGATGATCAAAGCGGGCCACACCGTCGCCCACGCCCGGGTGTTGGTGTTGGGTTTCACCTTCAAGGAGAACTGCCCGGATTTACGCAACACCCGGGTGATTGACGTGGTGCGGGAGCTGAAAGAGTTTGGCTGTTCGGTGGATGTGTCAGACCCTTGGGTAAGCAGTGAAGACGCCGAGCGCGAGTACGGTATTTCGCTGACCGAGGCTGCGAGCAATAAGGACTACGATGCGCTGATACTGGCGGTGCCTCACAATGAGTACTTGGGTATGACGGCAGGCGATTTCCGCGCTTACCTCAAAGATGAAGGCGTTCTGTTTGACCTTAAGGGCGTGTTGCCATTGGGCGCGGCTGATTTGAGGTTGTAAGGGGAGTAGTGGGGAAGGGGACGGATTTCAAATCCGTCCCCGGTTTAGCCATGATGAACAGGGACAGATTTGAAATCTGTCCCTGTTCTAGCCATCCCTGGTTTGCCCCACAACACCCAAGCCATCGCCCTTTCCTATGCATGATTTGTACGTAGTACAGTAAATTCTTGCTTGATAGGGAGATCACAGTGCATGGCCACGAATCATCACGACACCGGTTACAAAGAACTGTTCAGCTATCCGGAATTCGTCCAGCAGCTGGTTGAAGGCTTTGCGCCGACTGAGATTGCGCAGCTGATGGACTTTAGTACGCTCAAGAACCGCGTATTCGGTGTTGAAAACGCCGGCCACAGCTGGGAAGCCCTGCAGCAGGCGGTGGATCGGGTTGTTAAGATTATTGAAGCCGACCCGAACAAAGAGCGGGTGGATAAAATCATCACCCGCTGGATCAAGCGCCATTTGAGCCGTTTGGGCGCAGAAGTAGGGTTAGAGCGGCTGAACAGTCTGGTGGAGGACAGAGATATGTTGGCAGAGAACTTGGAAAATCTGGTTAAGAAAGAGCGATTAGAGGGCGCTAAAGCAGCCCAACAGGAAGTAGCTCGTAACTTGATTGCACGAACAGAAATGAATGACCAAATGATCGCAGAGGTTGCCGGTCTTGAGGTGGCTGAAGTGAGCGATATGCGCTCGCAAGTTAAGCACTGATTCAGGGTGATGGATCGCTAGATACGAAAAAGGCAGCCTGCGGGCTGCCTTTTGTGTCTTGACGCGGAGGTAGACGCTTAAACCGGGGACGGATTTGAAATCTTTCCCCAGACTGGGACTGAGGGGACTAAAATCCATTGCGCACATCCGTGCCTTGGTGCTGACGCGTGATTTGTGCTGTTACTGACCAGGTTTTGGCTACCACTGTATCTTTTATGTTATAATTTATTGGTTAATAGATATAGGTGTGTCCAATGTTAAGCCTGTTGTCGGGAAGAGATGTCCAGGAGGCTCTGGCGGGTTACGTGCAACAGCGCCGAAAGGCGTTGAAATGGTCTCGGGCGGCGTTGGCTGAGCGCAGTACGGTGCCGGCTTCGACGATCAAGAAATTTGAAACCACCGGGCAGATTTCATTGCGCCAGTTTTTGTTGCTGTGGCAATCCGTTGATGAGCTTCAACGGATTCAAGGTCTGACGCTTGACGCGGAACAAAAACCGGCCCCGCGGACGCTCGATGAGGTGCTCTCCCAGTGAGTGTTTCGTCGGTTCGTCAGTTAACCGTGTGGCGCACATTCGCCAATGGCCAGCAGGTACGGGTTGGTGGGTTGGCTCAGAACCGCGAAGGGGTTTTTTTTCAGTACGCCCCGGACTACCTCGTTGAACACTGCTCGCTTTCGCCGTTCGCGCTCAAGTGGGATTCGAGCGTGCAGCGAGCACCGCGAGCCCCCCATGGCGGATTGCACGGAGTGTTTGCCGATGCCTTGCCCGATGGCTGGGGGCTGTTGTTGATGGATCGGGTGTTTCGACAACAGGGTGTGTTGCCGGCGCAGGTGACACCGATGGATCGGCTGGCATTTGTGGGAGCCACCGGCAGTGGGGCACTGAGTTATACGCCGGTTGCGGACTTTGTGCCTGAGGCCGATGACAAACCGATTGATACGGCGCAGCTTGGGCTTCATGCTCAGGCGCTGTTTGATGGGCAAACGAGCGAAGTTCTGGCAGAGCTGGTGGCAGCGGGCAGCTCGGCTGGTGCACGGCCAAAGGCGCAGCTTTATTTTGCGCCCGGGGACTACAAGGCTTGTCGCACCCGGGCAAAGGGAGGCGATGAAGCCTGGCTGGTAAAATTTACCTCGGCCAACTTATCGTTAGGGCACGAAGAAGGATTGTGTGAGGCGGCTTATCTGTCGCTGGCAGAAGGCGCAGGCTTGAAGCCTCCCAGTTGGCAGTTGCTGCCGGCTCCGGAAAAATCGGGCGCCAAGGCGTGGTTAGCCGTTGAACGTTTTGACCGGGTCTGGCGCACAGACGATGTGCCCGGTTGCGTGCACTTACACAGCGCCTGTGGCTTGCTGGATGCGGATTTTCGCGCACCAAGTCTGGATTATGAGGATTTGATCAAGGCCAGCGGCCAATTATGCCGTGGCGCTCAGGCCGCGAAGCTACAGTTCAGGCGTGCGGTGTTCAATTTGCTTGCTGTGAATCAGGATGATCACAGCAAAAACTGGGCTTTTCTGCAAAGCGATGACGGCGAATGGCTGCCAGCACCGTTTTATGATGTCACCTTCAGCCCTGGCCGTTTTGGGGAGCATGCGACAGGCTACGCTGGGTTTGGCAAGCAACCGCCATTGAAGGTGCTGAAGCGGCTTGCTGCGGGGGCTGGGTATGCCTCTTGGCCGCAAGCACGCCAGGACGTTCAGTGCGTGGCGGATACTCTGGTCGAATTTTCCGCGGTCGCAAAGAAACTTGGCGTGAGTTCAGAGACGATTCGTTTGATCCAACAGCAGCTGGATCAAACGTACCATCAGAACCGAGACCTGCTGGTTGGGTGAGTCGTTTGCAAGAGAAGAATACTGGGGGCGATTCAAACAGCAGGAAATTAGAAAGTTACGCGGCAAGATCAAGTGGGAAGGCGACCTAAGTGAAATGAGCGGTGCCGAATGATTCTGGTGGATACCAGCATCTGGACAGACTACTTCAATGGAGTCGAAAACCCACAAGCTGATCTGCTGGACGCCTCGAAAAGCCAAGGAATCTGATATATTAGAGAGAAGGCTTTTTCAGCGAGGGGGTTCCATGAAAAAGAAACGACCAACAGAACGGGAGCTACTCGAAAACCTGGATGCCTACGGAGCCCACGCGGACGAATTGGCCGCGCCGCTCTCTCACGAGTGTGAGCCCTTGGAAAAACTAAAAGGTTCAGTCAAGAAATTCGAGCGACCCACGGATCCCGCCACTGCCCCAGAAGACTGGGATGCTTGGTTCGACGGAGAGGGCGCTTCAGAGGATTTCATCATTTTGCGCGGGATACCCCGTCCCTTTAGGGCGGGGTGATTGACGAAAGACCGTAAAGAGAAGCGGTGAGTGGCTAGGTGATTGGAGGCAGGTCAGGGTGACCGGATTCGTTCAACGCATTGATTGAAGGCCTCCGGTTAGCAGAAGTCTAGCGGTAGTACTCTCAGGGTCAATCCAGTCCACTTTTGACACAGGAGTGTTAAGGATTTTTTCGATGTGGCGAATAAGTCCTGGTATTGGAATGGCTACTCCTCCGTCGACCAGTATCTTGTTTTCCTTCGCAGTGAGTGGCCCTTTATCGAAAATCTGAGATTCATCACGCGCAGATTTCTCTTCTTCATTCATGAGTTTCTTCATAGCGCTCTCCCGCAAAATCACACCCTAAATACTAACAAAATTATGCGCCTAAAATTGGCGTTGGTTCAATTCGGCTGCAGCTGAGAGAGTGAGATACAGACTCCTCGGTAAGCGTCCGGTAATCCCATATTGAGCCCGCCGCCGCAGCCGTCAAGATAGTGTCCACTTATTCTTGGCTCCGGCACGGCTAGAGCCCTGGATTACAGTTTTAAACGCTGGAAAGCGCTGACGCGCTATCTGGACGATGGCGCGGTGCCCATCGATAACAACTGGGTGAAAAACCAGATCCGGCCCTGGGCACTGGGCCGGTCCAATTGGCTATTTGCAGGATCGTTGCGCAGCGGTCAACGTGCTGCTGCCGTCATGACCCTGATCCAGTCAGCGAAGCTGAATGGGCATGATCCTTATGCTTATCTGAAGGATGTGCTGACCCGGCTGCCAACACAGAAGAACAACGCCATCGCCGAGCTATTGCCCCACAACTGGATGCAGGCTATTAATAGCAAAGTGTGAACGCTCTACGGTTACCAAATATTGCAATGGAAGCGAGCAATCAAGGTGAAATGAGGTGGGTAGAGCTTCCAAGGTTTACAGCCGGTACAGAAAAGAAATCCGAGAAATTACCAGTCGTTACCCCGTAACAAATATTCGGGTGTTTGGCTCGGTTGCTCGTGGAGATGACTTTGATACCAGTGATCTAGATCTATTGGTGGACCCACTACCCGATGCCACATTGTTCGATTTGGGTGGCCTTCAGGATGAGCTTCAGTCATTGCTAAAAGTAAAGATTGATCTGGTCACGCCAAGCGATTTGCCGATCAGAGTCAGGGCGACTGTAATAAGCGAAGCAAGACCCGTGTGAAAGATCTATAAGCCAAAATGCATCTCGATCACATCAGATAATACTGAAGTTTGTAAGGTGTGCTGTCCGGGCGCTTACGATAATCGGCCATGGAAAACTGCACTCGACTGGATAGAAAAGAGGAAGCTGCGTTGAAAACGATAATAGAGAAGGACGGCAAAGACCTGGCAGTCACTCTCCCGCAGGAGGTTCTGGATGCTGCTGGGATAAAAATCGGTGACGAAATCGATGTCAGCGTAAAAGACGGCAGGATCGTAATTATCCGGAAAGAACCCCCGGTCCACCCGGCGGTTTAGAGCCGCGCGGCGGCAGCAAATTGGTCGCTGCGCAGCCGAATGTTAGCTCGGTGGTTGAGATCTCTATCAGAAAGCGGACAGCGCGGTATGATTGACGCATGCTGCGTTGTTGACGCCTGACCCATTTTTTGTGGCGATGATGATACTGGCCACATTTGTAGCCGTTTTCAGCATGCTGCTGGCATTATTCCTGCCACAGCTACTGCTCGGTCATGGTTTTGTTCGAGCCTCAAGTTTGACTGACTCTGACAATGTGTAATGGCCGGACGGTTACTGCGGTGGAGCCGGTGGCGCATGTAAGCGTGAAGCGGCGGTGGGAGGATGAGAGGGGGTTAAGTACCCTAGCCCGGCGTTGCGGGGGTTGTTGGAGAGGGTTGGTGGCTGGGACGGAATACAAGTGATTGGTTAGCGACGGAATTTATATAGTTTTGATGCGCGTACGATTCGAGTATTGTTAAAGGTAACGGAACAGCACCGTGAAACTTTGAACACAGACGTGAAGCGTTCGCCGTTTCTATGCCGGACATTTACCCGGACAAATTGCCGGACATCAAATTGCTTTCGCTCGCCAATGAGCTATTATTTAGTATCCATGCATTTTCTTTTTTGCTTCTATTTTTAGGGGGTTGCAGTGCTTAAAGGTGTATTGGGCTCTAAAAATTGCAAGCGAAGATGCCCAGACAGTTACCCGGACAAGGTGCCGGACAATCGTCTCGACTGAAACACACAGAAGGTCGCCAATGAGTTCCTGGATGAGCGCCGCGCCCTTTGCGCCGAACGACAAATCTTGCACTGATGCGGGTCTATTGGATCTGGCCAGTCGCCTTAATCGACAGGCAGCCCAGGTCACCGGCAAGCTTGCGCCGGAAACCGCTGATACGTTGCGCCGGCACATGGCCGTCATTAATTCTTATTACAGCAACCTGATTGAGGGCAACCGGACACTTCCGCACCAGATACGCGAAGCCCAACGTGGCAACTTCGAGGCAGACCCCGTTGCTCGGGACAAGCAGATCGAATCTCTGGCTCACATCGCGGTACAGGACTGGGTTGCCTCGGAAAAGCGGACTCTGGATGAGGTCATGTCCGTTGGTTTCATCAAGGAGCTCCACCATCGATTCTACAAAGACCTCCCGGAGGATCTCAGGAAGGTTCACCTGGCAGAGACTGGTGAGGTTGCATGGGTAGAGGGCGGTCAGTTCAGGACTCGCGGTGTGAAGGAAGGGCGGCATCTCCCACCTGAAGCCGACAACCTCGAAAATCTGATGAACCAATTCTGCAGTGAGTATAAGAGTCCCAGACACCAAGGCGATAAGCGTCTGATTGCGATAGCCGCTGCGCACCACCGGTTTCTGTGGGTTCATCCCTTCCTGGACGGAAATGGTCGGATTGTCCGGCTCTGGACCGACGCGGCCTTCCAGGCAGCAGGACTGGAAAGTGTGGGTGTCTGGTGTTTGAGCCGTGGGCTGGCTATCTACTCTGACAAGTATAAAAGTAATCTCGCTCAGGCCGATGCAGTTCAGCAGGGACAGACCGATGGCCGCGGCCCACTCAGTGAGCTGGGATTAACTCGTTTCTGTCGCTTTGTGCTCGATACTGCAGTTGACCAGGTGGAATACATCTCCGGCTTGTTGGATTTGCAATCGATGAAGCACAGGATTGAGGGCTACGTGGTGTCTCGAAACGATCTCAAGCCTGCGGCGAAATGGGTTCTGTATCAGGGCTACATTCAAGGCTCTCTCTCCCGAGCGGATGCTCTGGCACTGACTGGAGAGAAAGAGGAGCGTACCGCCCGGCGTCTTCTTAAAAAGTTGCGGGAAGACGGTTTGCTGGTGGCTGTTGATCCAAAAGATAGCCGTTCTCCGCTGCGGTGGGCAGTACCGGAACACGCTGAACCAATGTATTTCCCGAAGCTTTTACCCCAGTAGGCAAAGCATTCCAAGGTGAATGTGGTGGGGCATTACGACGGTTGTGTTTCTTATTAATTTCTTCTGTCTTTAAAGTCACGCGCCAGCTTCCTGTGTTTCAGTGCAGCAGCACGGAGCTCCGGGTTAATCGGCTCTGGATTGTCTAGAAGTGCCAGCCGGGCGTAGGGTATTGAGGCTAACGTGATCATCGCCAATCGCCGGAGCGAGAACCTGGCGGATGTGGAAGGTAAAGTGTATACCCGCGACCTGTTCAACAGTGATTGAGGGTGAGGGGCTGGTAAAAGCCATTTGGACAACCGGGTTGAAAGTCGCCGAACCCTCCAAGACGATAAAAGGTCATTATGTTTCAGGAATTTCTTCGATTATCCCGCTTCAAAAAACGGCTGATATCGTTATCCGCCGATTTCATCGCCCTGTCCTTTGCCCTTTGGGCGTCTTTTGCGTTGCGCCTGGACGTGGCCTTGTGGGAACCAAACAAAGCTCAGCTGCTGATTTCTCTGCTTACGGTGGTGTTTACGCTGGGTGTGTTCGTCCGGCTTGGTTTATATCGCGCCGTTATTCGCTACATGAGCGACCGGGCTTTCATTACCATCATCACCGGCGTTGCGGCCTCGACGTTGCTGTTAGTGTTACTGAGCTACGGCCTGAACGTATTTGTTCCCCGTTCTGTTCCGCTGATCTACTCTGCGCTGGCGTTTATTTTTGTGGGTGGGAGCCGTATGAGCATGCGTATGCTGGTGCAGTACTCTTCCGGGCGTGATAAAGAGCGGGTGGCCATTGTGGGGGCAGGTAAAACGGCTGTGCAGCTGGCTAAGGCGCTGCAGCAGGGGGAGGAATTTCACCCGGTATTGTTTATCAGCCTTTTACCAGCCAATCACAGAGCCCTGATTGTAGGGTTGCCGGTGGTTGCGTTGAGTCACCTGGAAGAGGCGGTGCGTAGCTATAGGGTCAAACGCATATTGTTGGCGGTTGACGCGGATACCGGTGTAAATCGTCGCGAGTTGCTGACGCAGTTGGAAAAGCTGAATTTGCCGGTACAAACCGTTCCGTCATTCAGCGAAGTGATCGCCGGCCAAGCGCGCATTAACGACATTCGGGATCTGGAAATTGAAGACTTGCTGGGACGCGATCCGGTGCGGCCAGACAACGCCCAGGTGGCTTCATCACTGTTTGGTCGCTCGGTGATGGTGACCGGCGCGGGTGGTTCGATTGGTTCGGAGTTGTGTCGGCAGATTATCCGCCACCAGCCCAAGTGCCTGGTGTTGTTTGAACAGTCAGAATTTGCTTTGTACGCCATTGAGCGCGAGCTTCAGCAGATCAACGCTGCGGAAGGTTTGGATGTGTGTGTTCACCCGCTGTTGGGCAGTGTGGTGCATCGTCGCCGTTGTGAAGCGGTAATGCTTTCGTTTGGGGTGCAAACGGTGTACCACGCTGCGGCGTACAAGCACGTGCCGCTGGTAGAGCACAATGTGATTGAAGGTGTGCAGAACAATGTGTTCGGCACATTGCACGCGGCCGAGGCAGCGGTTGCGGCGGGCGTTGAGTTGTTTGTGCTGATTTCTACCGATAAGGCGGTACGGCCCACCAATGTGATGGGCGCCAGTAAGCGTATGGCAGAGTTGGTGTTGCAGGGGCTGGCACAGCGCCAGAGCGATACGGTTTTCTCTATGGTGCGTTTTGGTAATGTGCTGGGCTCATCAGGTTCTGTGGTGCCTTTGTTTCGGGATCAGATTAGCAGCGGTGGCCCGGTGACGGTCACCCATCCGGACATTATTCGCTATTTCATGACCATTCCCGAAGCCGGGCAACTGGTACTTCAGGCCGGTAGTATGGGTGAGGGTGGCGAGGTGTTTGTGCTGGACATGGGCGAACCGGTAAAAATTGCCGATTTGGCTCGTAAGATGATGCACTTGATGGGCCGCCGAGAACGAACCGCCGAGCAGCCAGATGGCGAGATTGAACTGGTGTTCAGTGGTTTGCGTCCTGGTGAGAAACTATTCGAAGAACTGTTGATTGGTGATGATCCGCAAGGCACGGCACACCCGCGCATTATGATGGCCCGCGAAGTGTGTATGACCTGGCCGGAGGTGGCGGATACGGTGAAACAGCTGCAATACGCCAGCCAGGCGTTTGATTGTGAGAGCGCGCTGTCTATTCTTAAAGCGGCACCGACGGGTTTTGCGCCCAATGGGGGTGTTGGGGATTTGGTGTGGAATTTGAACCCGCGGCCGTTGGTGGCCGGGACCGGGACAGCCGGTAAAGCCGGGACAGATTTGAAATCTGTCCCGAGGGCGGGAAAGGAGAAACTTGGACAGCTGATAAAGCCGGGACAGATTTGAAATCTGTCCCGAAGGTGGGAAAGGAGAAACTGGGACAGATTTGAAATCTGCCCCGGAGACAAAGGCTATAACATGCTACTCTGTTCAAATAATGAACAGCCGGAGGCTGCACTATGTACGCTATAGAATTTGAAGCTGATATTCGAAACGGCACAGTAAAGCTACCGGAGAAGTATCGCCTGTTGGACAGCGCTCACGTCAGAGTGGTACTCACGGTAAACGATGAACGCCTTATGGGTGAGCCCGAGGTAGAGCTGGATTTCAGTAACACAGAGATTAAAGCCTTCTCGGGAAGAGATGCGCTAGAACTTCAAAGGACAATGAGAGATAAGTGGTAAGTACCTGCTAGACACCAACGCACTCATTTATCCCATTGACCGCAAACTCAAGTTGCCCAAAGGGCAATATGTACTGTTAACGGACGATGAAAAGCTCCGAAATCGTCATTTTAGCGAGGCGATCGGGTTACATGCGTTGACTGAAATGCGGACAGATTTATAAATCTGCTCCTGTCTTTTGAGCAACAAGGAGGTTGTTATGATCAATATTTCCCCCTTGATCATATTCGGTCGCCAACGTTGATGGTAGCTGCTAGTATCTGCTTTATATTCGTTTTTCGGCCATATTGGCGAAAATCTCTTTTTAGGATGGCTGGCAATGCTGGTTGACTTTACTGTTAAAAACTTTCGATCAATTCGCGACGAGCAAACGTTAAGTTTTTTTGCGCAAAAGCAGACAGATCACTTTGCTTCGTCTATTCACTACCCAAGTTCCAAAAAAGTGGGAATTCTTGCTTCAGCCGGAATTTACGGAGCAAACGCTTCAGGCAAGACCACTGTGTTAATGGCTCTTAAAGTGTTTCTGGAATTTCTGAGTCAAAGCCACACGCTTTCCGAGGGCGATGCGATCGAGGCCTACCAGCCGTTTCGACTCTCGACTCTCCGCAAAGCTCAACCCAGTTTATTTGCTGTGGAATTTGTGGTTGAAAAAGTGCGCTACGTTTACGAGATTGAACTTGATGCGCTGCGCGTTGTTTCTGAACGGCTGGATTTTTACTCCCAAGGCACCACTCGCGAGGTGCGATCTAAGCTTTTTGAACGCACAAAAGGCTCAACGTGGGAAGAGATCACTTTCGGCACCTATTTTAAAGGCGGTGCTCGAAAAATTCCGGTTTTTGACAACCAGGCCTATCTCTCTAAAGCAGGCAATAGTCCCGACGCCCCGGAACTGATCCGTAAGGTTTATCAGTTTTTCAAGCGCTCTGTGTTTTTTGTAATTCCGGGGTCAGATAGTCGGCCCATCAAACCCATCCGACCCACATGGCGTAAAAACGAGCAGATTGTTAAGCAAGTTGCAGATTTTTTGTCTGCTGTAGATACCGGCATAAGCCGGGTTCTAATTAAAAAGCAATCGAGAGATGATTTGCTAGAGCGTTTTCCAAAAAATCTACCAGAAGCAATTAAGAACAGGATTCTAGAAGATTTCTCACTGGAGCCTTATTTTGAGCATCAGACTGAAGACGGCGGTCAGGAGTTGTTTTCAGAATCTGATGAGTCTCATGGAACGCGAGCGCTTTTCAACGTTTTGCCCCTGTTGCTACAAGTGTTTAAGAACGGAAGTGTATTGGTTTGGGATGAACTTGAAGCAAGTTTACACCCTCATGTTTCGGAGTTGGTGGTTAGTTTGTTTAATAACCCAAAGGTAAACCGTCAGCATGCTCAGCTGTTATTTACAACGCATAATCTGGACTTAATGGACTCCTCAAAAATGCGGAAAGACCAGTTGTGGTTAGCCGATAAGAAAGACGGCGCGACCGAGTTGGTTTCTCTGGACGAGTTCGACTCTGGTTTGAAATCAACCAGCCCCTTTGCAAAATGGTACGACGAAGGCCGGCTTGGTGGGTTGCCCGCGATAGATGCCACTAAGGTGATCGAGTTATTTGAGTCTGTTGGGAATACGGAGTAAGGGATGCCTAGACAACGCGGGAGATCTGTCAGGCAGGTCAAGTCGAGGGTGTATATTTTTTGCGAAGGGAAAAAAACAGAGCCTAACTATATTCGGGCGTACATAAAAATGTTTTATCCGGCCTGCGCACGGTTGAAAGATGCAGAAAAGCCAGTAACCCTTCAGGATACCGTTAAGAATACGCCAAAACAGTTGGTAAATGAGGCTGTTACGTTTTCGAAGTCACTGGATTTCAAGAAAGATCAGGTGTGGGTAATGTACGACCGTGAGTCACCGGCCAAATACACCGATGATAATCACGGGCAAGCCTGGTTGAATGCCAAAAGAAATGGCGTACATGTAGCACTTTCTAATGTTTGTTTCGAGTATTGGCTACTGCTTCATCTTACAGAAACCAGCCAACCAGCAAATAGTTTTGATGATTTGATCGGCACGGTGGCATTCAAATCTGCTTTTCGAGAAATCGGGTTTAGTAACTACCAAAAGGGCGAAGCCCGAGTGGCTGAAGAGTTGATAACTAAGGACCGGGTTGAAAATGCGAAGAGCCGAGCTCGACGTATCAATAAACAAGCGCAGGCAGGTTGTCCTGCACCTGACATTGAGCTGCCTTACCGGTTGAACCCGTATACAAATGTTTACGAGGTTTTGGATGCAATTGATAAAGTGGCGGGCTAACCAAGTGTATGAACCCGGGACAGATTTATAAATTTGCTCCTGTCTTTTGAGCAACAAGGACGTTGTTATGATCAACATCTCTCACCACGGCGCCGTTTCTGGCGTTACCGGCTCCTGCCACGAGCTAAGCATTATTCTCCCTGACCGATCGCATCCTTCCGCCGGTATTCTGATTGATTGTGGCCTGTTTCAGGGCGCAGACGCCGCTGGGAAATCGTCGGTTGCAGACCTTTCTATTGATTTTCCCATTGATCACATCCACGCGCTGGTGGTTACCCATGTGCACATTGATCACGTTGGCCGCATACCTTATTTGCTGGCGGCAGGGTTTGACGGGCCGATTATTTGCACTGAGCCTTCCGCCATTATGCTGCCTGAGATTCTGGAAGACGCTCTGAAAATTGGTTTCACGCGAGATAGGGCGCTGATTGAGAGGGTGCTGGGATTAATTCGCGAGCGGTTGGTGCCGGTGCCTTATGGGCAGTGGCATTCGGTGTTTTCGGCAGACAGTGAAACCGATGGTTCACTGGACATTCGTTTTCAGCCGGCAGGGCACATTCTGGGTTCGGCTTATGTAGAGTGTGACGTTACTGCGGCGGGGCAAGCGGGCGAACGCATCGTGTTCAGTGGTGATTTAGGAGCTGCCCACGCGCCGTTGCTGACGGCACCGGTGTCACCAGAACGTGCTGATCGGCTGGTGATCGAAAGCACTTATGGCGATAAGGATCACGAAGACCGCACTACACGACGCTTGCGGTTAAAGCAGGTGTTGCAAAGCGCCCTGGCTGACGGTGGTACCGTGATTGTGCCGGCGTTCAGTATTGGCCGAACTCAGGATTTACTGTACGAAATTGAAAGTCTGATTCATGAGTTTAGCGCTGAGCCGGTGGCGCCGGGTGTGGAGTGGCAGAATCTGGAGATTGTGGTGGATTCGCCCTTGGCGGCAGAGTTCACCCGTATTTATCGCCAGTTAAAACCCATGTGGGACGCGGAAGCCCAGGACGTGCTGAGCCAGGGGCGACACCCGTTGGGTTTTGAACAGCTTACGCTGATTAACAGTCATGCGAGTCATCTTGAGGCGGTGGAGTACCTGGCCAGTTTCAAGCGCCCGGCGGTGGTGTTGGCGGGTTCTGGCATGTGCGCGGGTGGCCGGGTGGTGAACTACTTGAAAGCGATGCTGGGCGACGCCCGTAATGATGTGTTGTTTGTGGGCTATCAGGCCGCAGGTACACCAGGGCGGGATATTCTGAATTACGGCAGTAACGCGGGTGTGCGAACTCCGGATCAGGCTGGTTGGGTGGAGCTTGATGATAAACGTTACCCCATTTGCGCACGTATTCATCAGGTAGGCGGTTATTCTGCCCACGCGGGGCAAAGTGACTTGTTGAATTTTGTGTTGGGTATTCCCGATGCGCCCCGGGAAATTCGGCTGGTGCACGGTGATGAGGGTGCTAAGGCGGCGTTGAAAGTTGTGTTTGAGCAAGCGCTGAAGGCGAAGCCGGAATCGAGAGTGGTGATTGCTGAGTAATACATTACTTGCCCGCAGGTACAAAATATTGTACTTTTAGATTGTGGTATTAAAAAAAACAGGAAGTCTATGCTCAAGGATGTTGCATGGGTCGGGTGTGAGCCAGAGCGACAAGGATTTGATTGTTGCACGTTACCGCGAAGCTAAAGAGGGGTTGTCATGACAATTGAAATCACAAAAGGCTCAGTGTTTGATGCCATTGAAGAAGACGCGGCTGCAGCGGAAGTGCTGAAGGTTAAGGCGGCGCTAATGGACTGCATTCGTAATTACATTGCCTCGAATGGTTTAACGCAGCGGCAAGCAGCAGATTTGATGGGAGTGCAGCGTTCAAGAATCGGTGATGTCGCGCGCGGACATGTCAGCGTGTTTTCAATTGATGCCTTGGTTTCCATGGCTGCACGGGTAAATCTGCATCCAGTGAAAATCGCTGCTTAAGGCCTTGGAGCACCGAAGCCTTCTGCATGCACCGAAATGGATGATCAGATGATTGCAGAGATTGCTGGTTTGACGGTTGATGAAGTTAGTCGGTTAAGGTCAGAGGTCAAGCACTGACCGAAATTCAGTGTGAATTACAAACATGACAAGGGCAGCCTATTGGCTGCCCTTGCTGTATCTATGTAGAGGTAACCACGACGCATCAACGTATCATGACGCATGCTCGTTCTTTCTGATTTTTGATTTTCATGGACAGGCACTCCCCCTTTCCGTTCAGCGAAGTGATTGCCGGCCAGGCGCGCATTAATGACATTCGCGATCTGGAGACACCATCAAGCAACTGCGATACGCCAGCCAGACCTTTGATTGCGAGAGCGCGCTGTCTATTCTTAAAGCGGCACCGACGGGTTTTGCGCCTAATGGGGGACATGGGGGATTTGGTGTGGAATTTGAATCCGCGGCCGTTGGCTGCCGATAAAGCCGGTAAAGCCGGTAAAGCCGGGACAGATTTCAAATCTGTCCCGAAGGCGGGAAAGGAGAAACTGGGACAGATTTCAAATCTGTCCCGAGGGCGGAAACTGAAGTAAAGCGGGGACAGACTTTAAGTCTGTCCCCAGGGAATAAGGTCCTGAACGGCTAGTCGTCCAGTTCAAACTGCAAAGCAACCTCGAAGTCTTGTCCGCCGTAAAAAAATGCTCAAGATGGAAATATGCTCGGCAGTAACCGTTCATTCCAAGACGTCCTGCCACCCCGGTGAATTTCTTTCTACAGTAACCTTACATTTCCCAGCACGAGGTTATCCCCATGAGAAAATACCGTCCCCAGGAGCAATGGCAGGCCTTAGTTGATCAACAACGTGACAGCGGTTTGTCGGCCACGCAATTTTGCAAGCAGGAGGACATCGGCTATGCACCGAGCCCACCGACATGCGCAAATCGTTCCGGGGTCTAAGCACGCTGGAGCCAGACCCCGAGAAGCAATTGAAGTATATTGACTTCATCGACATCTACTCAGCCTTGGATGATAATGAAATGGAACAATATAAAGCGCAATACCCGCAGGAGAGCAACACCATGGCCACCTTGAGTGAGCGGTTACGAGCGGAAGGCATGCAAAAGGGCATGCAACAAGGTATGCAACAAGGTATGCAACAAGGCGTTGAACAGGGCATGCAGCAAGGCGTGCAGCAAGGCATGGAACAGGGCATGCAGCAAGGCGAAGCCGCCGCTTTGAAAAAGTTAATCAGCCTGAAATTCGGTGAACTTCCCCACTGGGCCGAAGAGCAAATTCAATCTGCTGGGCTTCCAGAGCTTGAGGTCTGGCTGGAAGCTATATTGACCTCGGATACGTTGGATTCATTACTGAATCGGCATTAATCCACGGAAGGAGAAGGCTTGTATGTATTCAGAGCGCTTTGGGCGGGACGTTAAAATTACTCGCCACGCGATGCAGAGAATGCGCACTCGATGTATAACGGATCTTGAGCTGGCGGTATTGGTTGAGGAAGGGCAAACTCGTTACAAGGATGAGCATAGATTATGGGTTGCCCATGGTTTCGAGGAGCGGCTTGATAATATGTTGTGCGCGCCAGTAGTTCTTGAAGAAAAATTGTTGGTAGTTAAAACAGTAATGCACCATTTTTCATGGGAGGGCTGAGAACAATGCGCACCATCTATGATGAAGCCGATGATATCCTCACAATCCATCTAAGCAACAAGCAGATTGAGAAAGAGATTTCACAGGATTGGTACACCCACGTAAGTTATGCAGCCGATGGTTCCATCGTTGAGGTTGTAGTGCTTGACGCACAGAAAAATGGTGCGTGGCCTTTGGTAAAAACTCATGCTGCCTGAAAATATTGTCTGGCATCACCAAAAAGTGACACGGGCGGACCGGGCCTTACCCAAAATCAAAGTCCTTGCCTTTTGTGGTTCACGGGCCTGAGTGGCTTATGACAGTCTTTGGTAAAGGTACTGGCGATAGAGTGCCCGGGAAAGAATAGCCGTTAGGATTTCGTTCTCACCATGTACATTATTTCCAAGTTTGCCATAGCTTTAATGTCCCCTCTGGGTTCGGCGGGCTGTTGGCGTTGGCTCTGGGTTTGGCTGGAAGGCACCGTTTGGCTATGTTGTTGGGTGTATTGTCCCTTGCCTGGCTATGGGCATGGGCTTTCGATTTCACGGCAGACATTCTGGCGCGGCGCGGCATTAACCGCATTCTGCTGGTTACCTCTGCCTTGCATATGCCCCGCTCACTGGCGCTATTTGAAGCGCAGGGGCTGGAAGTGATTCCGGCCGCCACCGATCACGAAGTAACGCCGCTGCCTGGCTGGCGCAAGTGGCTGCCAGATACAGGGGCGCTGGATGGGAGTAGGCGGGCAATCAAGGAGATTGTGGGGCGTTTGGTTGGGCGGTAGGGATCGATGAAAGCGGGAATGACAAGATTCGCTGGTTGTCGGTGTAGTTGTAGGTCGGATTAGCCGCAGGCGTAATCCGACACCCCGCCCCCGGTCCGTTCGGACTTTTGAAAGCCCCTTACCTCAATTTCCTCGCCTGTTCGCAGAACCCGTCAAGAATGGGCTGACTGATTTGACTTCATCGACATCTACTCAGCCCTGGATGATAATGAAATGGAACAATATAAAGCGCAATACCCGCAGGAGAGCAACACCATGGCCACGTTAAGTGAGCGGTTACGAGCGGAAGGCATGCAAAAGGGCATGCAACAAGGTATGCAACAAGGCATGCAACAAGGCATGCAGCAAGGCGTGCAGCAAGGCATGGAACAAGGCATGCAGCAAGGTGAAGCCGCCGCTTTGAAAAAGCTGATCAATCTAAAATTTGGTGAGCTTCCCCACTGGGCCGAAGAGCAAATTCAATTTGCCGGCGTTCCAGAGCTTGAGGCTTGGCTGGAAGCTATATTGACCTCTGATACCTTGGAGTCATTACTAAATAGGCATTAACGAAGGGGCTTAGCCCCTCTTGTTTGCTGAAATTCCAGCCACTGGCGACGGAATGAAACGGTCAAAGCGTGGTTCGCAGTGTAAATTCCTGAACACATAATCGACAAAAAGCCGATTATGTGTGTAAAATCTACAAATGAATCTGATCAAACGCCTTTCGAAGTTCGGTAATGTTCCGTTTAGCCGGGGGGCAATGCTGTCCATACTGGGGGAGTACCGTCGCCCCAATGACAAAATCGCCCAGCTGATGGATCAGGGCGTTTTGCTGCCGCTGAAAAAAGGGCTGTATGTCTTGGGTGAGGATTACCGCCCCGGTTCCGTGAGTTTGCCGTTAATGGCCAATCTTCTGTATGGCCCTTCCTATGTATCTGCTGATTCTGCTTTGGCCTGGCATGGTCTGATTCCGGAGGGCGTCTTCGGAGTCACTTCGATTACATCACGGCGTTCGAAAAATTACGATACACCCTTTGGTCGCTTTGCGTACCTGCACGTGCCGCAGGAGGTCTTTCGTATTGGCATACAAATGGAGGCCGCTGACGATGGCACAGCATTCCTTATGGCCGGGCCAGAGAAAGCCCTGTGCGATAAAATACTGGTGACTCGCAACCTGCGGTTAGGCTCTCTTCAGGCTTTGGCCAGCTTTCTGGAAGAGGATCTACGGGTGGATATCGATATGCTGCTGGGCTGGAACCTGGCAATCGTCGATCAATACAAGTCTTGCGGTCATAAAGTAGCGATCCTGACCCTCCTGCGGAAATTTCTGGAAGATATAAATGTCGGTCGTTGAACAGATGCTTGCTCGCTATCCCGGCCGGGATGATCACTCCCAAAGCCTTGCTCTGCGGGAAATTATGCAGGAGCTGGCTCTGGCGGGATTAAACCGGGGAGGGTTCTTTGAAAAAGCTGCTTTTTACGGTGGCACCTGCCTGCGAATATTTTACGGGTTGCCCCGGTTTTCCGAAGACCTGGACTTTTCTTTATTGCACTCTGCCCCGGAATTTTCTCTGGAACCTTATTTTGAAGCCATTCGCGCGGAATTCGCAGCCTTTGGTTTTGATGTCGATATTACGGCGAAGAAGAAGCGCCGACCCTCAGATATCGAGTCAGCGTTTCTGAAAAAAACGTCCAGCCTTTACGACTTGAAAATTTCAGGCAACAAAACCGTCAAAATCAAGTTTGAGGTGGATACCGACCCGCCGTTGCGCTTCGGTACCGAAGAGCGCCTTTTGCTGCAGCCCTATTCTTTCTATGTGAAATGTTTTGCGTTACCCGATTTGTTCGCAGGCAAGGTACACGCATTACTATTCCGCCGGTGGCAAAATCGCGTTAAAGGGAGGGATTGGTTTGATTTTGAATGGTATATCCGGCAAGGCTATCCGCTGAACCTTACCCACTTTCTCGAACGAGCCAGGCAAAGTGGCGATCTGAGCGTCGAAGATATCGCGCCAGCCGATTTTCTGGAGTTACTGCGAGTAAAAATTGAGAATCTGGATGTTAAATCTGCCAAATCAGATGTTATCCGTTTTGTCCCGGACCCATCGGTTCTGGATATATGGTCCGTTGATTACTTTCGACAACTGAGCGAGCACATTCGTTTTACCTGAGGGATCTGGCGAGAGCTTTGTAGATGAAGAGCACCTTGCGCGAGTGTCAGAGTAGGCCCGGGGCCTACTCCAAATCTGAAAATCTTCATTTTTAAATTGTGAACTGATATGAATGTGTATGATGTGTTTAACGGCGATGCCGATGGTATCTGCGCCCTGATTCAGCTGCGCTTGGCGGAGCCCGCCGAGGCCACGCTGATTACCGGGGTTAAGCGTGATATTGCCCTTGCCCGTCAGCTTCCAACCACAGAGCCGGTGAATGCGACTATTCTGGATATCAGCCTGGATAAGAACCGAGAGGCTGTCGATGCGCTGTTGGCGGCTGGCAGCACCATATTCTATGTGGATCATCATTTCCCCGGCGAGGCAGGGTTGTCTGCAGAGCAGACGGAATCCCTTAAAATGCTTGGTGTGTGCATCAACTACAACGGTTACGGTGACACAGTTGAAGATCTGCACTTCCACCCGGCAGATCTTTACCGTGAGTTTGTAAAATTTGCGGATCCGCTGGAACTGATTGCCTCCCAGCCGCCGGCCTGGCAGAAACTGCGAAGCGGCTATGAAGCCGATATGGCCAGTGGCCTGGCTGCGCCGGTGCTCGCTGAGAATGATAGTTCTTTGGTGGTAAAACTCCCGTACGAACCCTGGGCCCGCCGCGTTAGCGGCGTGCTGGGCAACGAGCTGGCCAATCGTAACCCGGATAAGGCCTGTGGCATTGTGACGGAGACGGCCGATGGCAGCTATCTGGTTAGTATTCGTGCCCCGCTGAATAACCGCACCGGTGCCGATGAGGTAGCTCGTGAGTTTCCCACGGGGGGCGGGCGAAAGGCTGCGGCCGGGATCAATGAATTGCCAGCGAATCAGCTGGAAGCATTTTTAGGCGCAATGGCGCGTTTTTGGAATTAGCCCCTCCCCCCCTCTCCCTAGCCCTCTCCCGCAAGGGGAGAGGGGATAGAGACTCTCTTACTTTGGGGGGGAGAGGGGATGTATATTTTAAATGTTGTTTTATGGGCAAATATTATGGCGTTAACACCCCCCAAGAAAACCCACCTCAAACAGCTTGAGGCGGAGTCTATCCACATCATTCGCGAAGTGGCGGCCGAGTTTGATAACCCGGTAATGCTGTATTCGGTTGGCAAAGATTCAGCCGTCATGCTGCACCTGGCCATGAAGGCCTTTGCGCCGGGCAAGCCTCCGTTCCCGCTGATGCATGTGGATACCACCTGGAAGTTCCGGGAGATGATTACCTTTCGGGACAAGATGGCGAAAAAGGTGGGCATGAAGCTGATTGTGCACACCAACCAGGAAGGCGTAGCGCAGGGTGTCGGGCCGTTTACCCATGGCAGCGCTAAGCACACGGATGTAATGAAAACTCAGGGGCTCAAGCAGGCGTTGGAGAAGTACGGCTTTGATGCCGCTTTCGGCGGTGCTCGCCGTGATGAAGAAAAGTCCCGTGCCAAGGAACGCGTCTACTCGTTCCGGGACAAGTTTCATCGGTGGGACCCGAAAAGCCAGCGCCCCGAACTTTGGAACTTGTATAACGGCAAGGTCAACAAAGGCGAGAGCATTCGGGTATTCCCCTTGTCTAACTGGACTGAGCTGGATATCTGGCAATACATCTACCTCGAAAATATCGATATCGTGCCTCTATATTTGGCCGCTGAACGCCCGGTGGTAGAACGGGATGGCACGTTGATTATGGTAGACGATGAAAGGATGCCTCTGGAGCCTGGTGAAACCCCAGAGATGAAGATGGTCCGGTTCCGTACGCTGGGCTGCTACCCACTGACCGGCGCTGTAGAATCTGATGCGACCACCCTGCCGGAGATTATTCAGGAAATGCTTCTGACCAAAACATCGGAACGCCAGGGTCGCGTCATTGACCACGACTCTGCCGCCTCCATGGAGCAGAAAAAACGCGAAGGGTACTTCTGAGGAATTGTTATGTCACACGCATCCGAATTGATTGAATCCGATATCCTCGCGTACCTGGATCAGCACGAGAACAAAGACCTGCTGCGCTTTTTAACCTGCGGCAGTGTGGATGATGGCAAATCGACGTTAATTGGTCGCTTGTTGTTCGATTCCAAGCTGATTTTTGAAGATCACCTTGCGTCACTTCATAAAGACAACGAACGCCAGGGCAATGCCGGAGAGGCACTGGATTTGGCGTTATTGGTGGATGGCCTTGCGTCAGAGCGTGAGCAAGGCATTACCATCGATGTTGCTTATCGCTATTTTTCCACCGATAAGCGCAAGTTCATCATTGCCGATTGCCCAGGGCACGAGCAGTACACCCGCAACATGGCCACCGGCGCTTCTACGTGTGATCTCGCCGTGGTGATGATTGATGCCCGCAAGGGAGTACTTACCCAATCCCGCAGGCACAGCTTTATTGTCAGTTTGCTGGGCCTGAAACACATCGTTGTGGCCATCAACAAGATGGACCTGGTGGATTACTCCGAAGAAGTGTTCAATAAAATCCGCGCCGAATACGAGACGCTCGCGGCACAACTGGGCCTGAAGGATGTGTATTACGTGCCCATCTCTGCCCTGAACGGCGATAACGTGGTTAACCGGAGCGAAAGCATGCCCTGGTACCACGGCGAGACTCTGATGAACATTCTGGAGCAGGTAGAGCTGCGGGAAGACCAGAACGTCACGGACTTCCGCTTCCCCGTGCAGTATGTGAATCGCCCTAACCTCGATTTCCGTGGCTACTGCGGCACCGTGGCCAGTGGTGTGGTACACAAAGGTGACACCTTAGCCGTCTTACCCTCGGGCAGAAGCTCCCGGGTAAAAGGCATTCACACCTACGAAGGCGAGATTGAGCTTGCATGGCCGGGCGATGCAATAACCATCACCCTGGAAGATGAAGTCGATATCTCCCGGGGGGATCTGCTGGTACATTCCGGGCAGCAACCCGCGATGGGCGAGCGCTTCGCCGCCCATCTGGTATGGATGAACGAGAGAGCGCTGGTGCCGGGGCGTGAATACGGGATAAAAATAGGCACCAAAATGACCAGTTGCTTCGTCAATGAGGTGCTGGAAGAAGTCGACATAAACACGCTTGAGCGCCATAGGCAGATTGCCGGCGGGTTGGAGTTGAACGCAATCGGCTTGTGTGATTTGCAGTTGACGGAGCCCGTGGTGATGGAAAACTACCAGAGCCATCCGGGCACCGGAGCTTTCATCCTGATTGACCGTCTTACCAACGTAACCGTGGCAGCGGGTATGGTGGAGCGTGCGTTGGATGGCTCGGGTGATTTGCAAACGCGGGAGTACACTGAGGCCGAGCGTAACCTCAACCGGTTTATCCGCGAAAATTACCCCGAGTGGGCCTGTAAATCTGTTTAGTTCCCGAAGTCAGATTCCAAAGGAGTTCTGTTTTGGCAGACGATATTGTTTGGCACGATCACAAAGTTGTCCGCTCTCAGCGCGCTGAGAACAAGAACCAGAAGCCTTGCCTGCTGTGGTTTACAGGCCTAAGTGGTTCCGGAAAATCCACCATTGCCAATGCGCTGGATGTGGCATTGCACAAACGCGGTTACCACACGTTCCTGCTCGACGGCGACAACGTTCGCCATGGTTTGTGCAGCGACCTGGGCTTCTCCGATGAGGATCGGGTGGAAAACATTCGCCGCATTGGTGAGGTGAGTAAGCTGTTTGCTGATGCAGGGTTGATTGTATTGAGTGCGTTTATCTCACCCTTCAACAGTGATCGGCGTTTGGTGCGGAAGTTGTTTCCAGCAGGTGAATTTATTGAAGTGTTTATGGATGCATCTCTCGAGACCTGCGAATCCCGGGATCCAAAAGGCTTGTATCAGAAAGCACGTTCCGGTCAAATCAAACACTTCACCGGTATCGATTCCCCCTACGAAGTGCCTGCCCACCCGGAGCTGCGCCTGGACACTTCGCGGATGTCAGTGGGCGACTGTGTGGAAGTTCTTATCGCCTACCTGCTTGAGCGGGAAATGATAGCCCGCAAGGATTAACTCCATGGAGTGGCAAGGCATCGTTACCCTGATAACACTATTTTCGGTGTTGTTGGCGCTCTCGCTTACTCGTGTTTCCGCTGATCTGGTTCTGATGGCGGCCTTGGCGTTTCTGTTGATTACAGGAATCCTGGGGCCGGCTGAGGCGTTGGCAGGCTTCGGAAATCCCGGAGTGATTACGATTGCCACTTTGTATGTGGTGGCAGCCGGGCTTAAAGAAACGGGCGCTGTGCAGTGGATTGCGCGCCTGTTGCTGGGCCACCCCAAAACGGAAAAAGGGGCGCAGCTTAGGATGATCGCTCCCACCGGTATTCTCAGTGGTTTTATGAATAACACCGCAGTGGTGGCGATGTTCATTCCCGCGATCCAGGACTGGGCTAAGCGCTTAGGCATACCCGCTTCCAAGCTACTGCTACCTCTGAGCTATGCTGCCATTCTTGGTGGTACGTGCACATTGATTGGTACCAGTACCAACTTGGTAGTCGATGGCATGTTGCAGAGCAGCCTTGGTATTCATCTGGGGTTGTTTGAGTTAGCCTGGGTTGGGGTTCCACTGCTTCTTGTGGGGGGCACGTTTTTAGTTCTGTTTGCTTCCAGGATTCTTCCAGATAGGGGCGGTGTCACGGAGGAGCTTGACCTTGTACGGGAGTACGGCGTTGAGGTTGAAGTGGTAGGTCCCGGGCCACTGGTTGGCAAGACTATCTCAGAAGCCGGTTTGCGCGCTCTTAGCTACGGATATCTCGCTGAAATTGATCGTGGTGGGCGCCTCATAACCGCTGTAGAGCCAGATCGGGTGCTGCAGGCAGGCGATCGCCTTTATTTTGTGGGCGCCCCGGAATGCGCAAGTGAATTGCGTCGGATTCAAGGCCTGAAGCCGGCCAATGGCGATGTTCACAAGCTGGATGTGGCTAATCATCAGCGGTGCCTTGTAGAAGTCGTATTGGGGCCTGAATTCCCGGCTTTAAGTAAGACGATTCGCGATAGTCAGTTTCGTACCCGTTTCAGTGCTGTGATTCTGTCCCTGTCCCGTGACGGTAAGCGGGTACCCGGCAAGCTGGGTGATATCACCTTTCGAATGGGCGATACGCTTTTGCTTGAGGCGAGTCATCAGTTTGTGGAGCATTACCGGTTCCGTAGGGATTTCTTGCTGGTTAGTGCGCTCAACGACTCAACGCCACCGGATTTTCGTAAGGCACCCAGAGCGCTGGGAATACTTGCGCTGATGGTGTTGGTCAGCGCATCTGGTTTATTACAGATTATGGAGGCTGCATTTCTGGCAGCTGGTGCGATGATTGTTTCAGGTTGTATCACCGCCAGTCGGGCTCGGCGCAGTGTGGATCTGCCGGTGCTAGTGGTTATTGCGGCGTCGTTTGCCTTAGGCAATGCAATGACAGTCACCGGGGCTGCCGCATGGGTTGCGGGTGGTATTCTCGGATTCGGTGAGCTAACTCCCTGGGTTGCGCTGGTGTTGATTTATGTTCTGACAGCCATTTTTACCGAGATGATCACCAACAACGCTGCAGCAGTCTTGATGTTCCCCATAGCTTTGGCAGTTTCACAGCAGCTTGATGTTAACTTTTTGCCTTATGCTGTCGCGGTAATGTTTGCGGCCTCTGCCTCGTTTATTACGCCACTCGGTTATCAAACCAATCTTATGGTTTACGGCCCGGGAAGGTATCGTTTTGGGGACTATGTTCGGATTGGTCTTCCGCTTAGCCTGTTGGCTGGCGTAGTGGTTCTGTCTCTGGTGCCTTTGGTCTGGGAGTTTTAATCCAAAACACCTTCAATAAATGACTACTTCGCCCCAGAGAGTGCCAATTTAGAGGGCTGTATCGACATGTTGGTAGGCCCAGCTGAGCAAGCTCTGACCAAAGCATGCATGGATCAATATCTGGCAACTGAAGGATCGTTATGCATCACTTGACTAACATTAAGATTGAAAACTTCCGCTCCTGCACCAATGTGACGCTCGAACTTGATAATTGCACCCCAATCGTCGGCTACAATAACGCCGGAAAATCGAACATCCTTTCGGCTATTGAATGGCTTGTTTCGCCCAGGGTGCTCAGTAAAGCAGATTATAATGATCCAGATTGTGCGGTTATCGTTGAAGGGGCCATTCGCGGCCTTGACGACTCCATGCTGGAGCTTCTTGAGCCCCGGCATAGGCAGAAGCTTACTCGATTTATATTGAATGGCACTTTGAGACTTCGAAGAATTCAGAAGGAGCCGGGAAGCGGAATTAAAAACGTACGGCTTGAAGTTTGTGACCCTGAGGCTGGTAGCCAGAATAATCCGGTTTGGCAAGATCAACCTACTGGCATTCCTCAGGCTATTCAGGCTCTTTTTCCTGATGCGATTTTTATTGGCGCAATGCAGGATGCAGCCGAAGACGCGGCTAAAGCGAAGTCGGGCACAACACTGGGTAAGCTGATAGCTGAATTTACCACGGCCCTTGAGCAAGCTCACGGGGCGCAGCTTCAGGGATTTCTGACTGAGGTTGAGCAGCGTCTCGCACCGGGTAGCGAGTACCGAGTCGACGAGCTGAAACGATTTGATAGGGAAGCAAGCGATGTTGTAAACGACTTCTTCCCCGGCCTGAAGCTTCATCTGGATATACCCGTCCCGGATGTCAGAACCCTATTCAAGCAAGGCTCAATTAAAGTCAGTGAACATGGCAGAGATGCGATTCGGGACTTTACAAGCTTGGGGCATGGGGCTCAGCGCAGTATCCAGATGGCTCTGGTACGTTATCTTGCGGATATGAAGGTTGCAGGCGGTAACCAAACACAGCGCAGGCTACTATTGGTTGAAGAACCTGAACTATTTTTGCATCCTCAGGCCATTGAGCAAGTAAGGATGGCGTTAGAAAGCCTTTCCATAGCCGGCTACCAGGTAGTGTTCGCCACTCATTCTCCGATGATGATAGATCGTGGTTCCGTTGCCAGCACTCGTATTGTTCGTAAGCAACAGGGCGACGGCAAAACAAGTGTGATGCCGAGCCTGCGTGAAGCACTGGAGCAACGTATTGAAAGCGAAGACACGCGACTATACACGTTGTTTAAATTGGAGAACGCCAGTGGTTGGTTATTCAGCGATAAGATACTGTTGGCCGAGGGCAAAACCGAGCAGCGCATACTGCCTGCTCTGTACCGGGCAGTAACCGGAAAGTCGCTGGCAGCGGACAGGATATCGATAATGAATTTGGGTGGGGTTGGCTCTGTATCCGGCTGTCTGAAGGCTTTTGAAGAACTCGGCGATCAATATCGGTGATAATGGGCGCCCCACCAATAATGGTCAGAAAAAAGCCGCACGTGTTTACCGGGAGTGGGCTGCTACTGAAGCTGGTAAATCTGTTGCGATGGCTTTGCACAAAAAATTCAAAAGGGAAGGGATCTGGATATGGCCAGCGGGCGACATTGAGGCTGTGTTGGGTTTGCCCGGTGACAAAAATGAACTGGAGTGGGCAGAGTTTTGTCGGCGGCTGGAGCGTGAGAGTTTCGATGAATGTGTGGTCGCGGCGAGTTTGGTTAGGGGGCTTTTTTCTTGGTTGTGATCCGTTTTGAATTCGCCAACGCTGGTAAAAATACCCCGGTATAGCGCTCGTCGTTCCAGTTGGCCAAACCAGCCCTCTACCGCATTCAGCCACAATCCTGCCCGAGCGATTCAAAAGCAATAAACTAGCTTGAGCTCTTGGATCGGGCAGGGTTCCCCTACGTGGGGCGTTTTTTCTTGCCTGTGAGTTGCTTTCAGGGCTATTCTGGGGCTATCGTAATTGCGAAGGGGGTTTATATGAAATATACCAAATCTCAGTTGCTAGCTTTCAAAGTCAGGCAGGCCGTTGGGTCTATGGCTATTGAGGGTATATCGGTTTCTCGGAAGACAGAAGCGGCTATGTTGAAAGTGGCTAGTGGGCGTGTTTCGGGGAAGTCTGTAAGAGAGGAGTTGGTGGAAAAATACAGACAGGCACCGCCTGCTTCTTGACCTTATGGATGGCTATGAAAAATACGATATTCAGGAAGAAGACCCCTATCTTATTCCCAATTCCACCTGCCTCAGAAATCTCTTAAGAATTACTGATACCCAGAAGCTGAACGAGGCGGAAGCCGCTATCAGTTCTGCTGCCATTGCTGAGTTGATAGCCTGACAAGTTGAGCCGGATTACCGCAGGTTAGAGCGGCTTTTGGCTATGTGCATAACACGCCTGTAGCCGCGCAGGGGATTATTTGCTCTGGTTTGGCGAATGGAAACTTAACTTGCAGGCAATTTATGGCTGATTGTCTTTTGACTTGGTGAGGCTAGCGGTTTTTGATGGTGGGAGAATATCTTGGTTATCCGCTTTTTCTTTTGGAGGGTCTCACCTCTGCCCAACACACCTTTCGTTCAGTATGCGGAGGTCTTTGGTGACGTTGATCGCTTTCATGAGTTTCAGAAGACGTTTGAGAAGCTTGTCAGTTCACACAAGCTCTGGATGAGCGAAAAGGTTCGGTTTCACCTCCAGTTGATGCAGGGTTATCTATCCTGGATAAATGCTGGCTTGCTGATGAGTCAGCAAGTACCCGCCCAAAACGGAGCTTGATGCGCAACGGATTTTGGAATCGAGAAAGTAAGAAATTGCTTAGGATGCTCGACAAGAAAACCAAGCTGGGCCAGATTCGCGGTGAACTTTTTACTATTTCATTTATTGTTACTTATCAGATAAAAGGCTTGCAGCCGGATCATCAGCAACTGGATACATTCTTATCTAAGTTTCCTGAGTCTGTTGAGGGATATAAAGGCGGTTGACCCCCTTTCCATACTTCAAGATTTTCTACCAATTAAATCCTCCGAAACAAAACAGAGTAATCATGTTAAACGGACCTTTCTCTCCTTGGCCCTCCTTCACCGAAGAAGAGGCTCGCGCTACTTCCGATGTTCTGCTTTCCAATAAGGTTAATTACTGGACCGGTCAGGAGTGCCGGGAGTTTGAGCGAGAATTTGCGACTTTCGCCGATTCTGAATATGCCATAGCGTTGGCCAACGGCACGGTTGCTTTAGACCTGATTTTGCACGGATTAGACATCAGTGCCGGCGATGAGGTAGTGGTTACTTCCCGGACATTCCTTGCCTCTGTATCCAGCATCGCTCTGGCTGGCGCGGTTCCCGTATTCGCCGATGTCGATAGAGACTCCCAAAACGTAACAGCCGAAAGCATTGCAGCTGTAATTACCGTTAAAACCCGCGCAGTGATTTGTGTGCATCTTGCAGGCTGGCCCTGCGATATGGATCCGATTATGGATCTGGCCGGGAAGCACGGTCTGTTTGTGATTGAAGACTGCGCTCAGGCGCATGGGGCACGCTATAAGGGGCGGTCGGTCGGCTCTATCGGCCACGCCGGTGCCTGGTCGTTCTGTCAGGATAAAATCATGACCACTGGCGGCGAAGGTGGCATGGTTACTTGCAACGATAAAGATTTATGGTCACGAATGTGGACGTATAAAGATCATGGTAAGAGTTGGAGCGCTGTCTATGAGCGTGAGCATCCGCCAGGATTTCGGTGGTTGCACGAAAGCTTTGGTACTAATGGGCGCATGACTGAAATGCAGGGTGTGATCGGGCGTATTCAGCTTGCCCGTATGCCGGGGTGGACGAAGGCGAGGCAAATGAGCGCCAATGCCATTTGGGACTGCGCCCGCAGCTTGCCGGGCTTGCGAGTGCCGGAAGTACCCGCTGATATCGAGCACGCTGGCTATAAATGTTATGTGTTTGTTGAGCCCGAAGAGCTGGCTGGAGTCGGGATCGCATTCAGAATGCGATTGTAGAAGCCGGTGTTCCATGCTTTTCTGGTTCGTGTTCTGAGGTGTATCTTGAGAAGGCTTTCGATGGGACTGGCTGGCGGCCGGAAACACCGCTGCCAGTTGCCCGGGAGCTGGGGGAGACCAGTTTGATGTTTTTGGTGCATCCAACTTTGACGGACGACGAAATTGATAAGACTTGTGTGGTGTTGACTGAGGTTATGGGGCGGGCGGTGGGTTGACCCCCTCTCCCCAACCCCTCTCCCGCAAGGGGCGAGGGGCTTACTGCACTGCCCTTAGACATTTGGGTGCGTTTTGCCCCAACCCCCTCCCGCGATAGGTTAGGGGCTTAATGATTTTTAGGGATCGAAAACATGTTTAAGAGTTTTCTGGGGTTGCCTCGGCTGCACAAGCGCCTGGTTTCTGTTTCGGTAGACGCACTAGCGCTCTCTTTCGCCCTTTGGGCGTCGTTTGCACTGCGTTTAGACGAGAGCCTTTGGCAGCCCAATCAAGGGCAATTACTGGTCTCCGCACTTACGGTTACTTTCACTTTGGGCGTTTTTGTCCGCCTAGGTCTTTACCGGGCGATTGTGCGCTACATGAGCGACAGGGCGTTTCTGACCATAATCATGGGCGTCGGTATTTCCGCGCTCTTGCTGATCATGCTCGGTTATATTCTCCAAGTTCAGGTTCCACGCTCTGTGCCTGTCATTTACGCGGCGCTTGCCTTTATTTTTGTGGGCGGCAGCCGAATGAGTGTGCGCATGCTGGTGCATCACACTTCTAACCGGGGCAAGGAGTGCGTAGCTATTGTGGGTGCAGGTGAAACCGGCGCTCAGCTGGCCAAGGCGTTGCAGCAGGGTACTGAGTATCACCCTGTGGTGTTCATTGGTTTGTTGCCCGCCAATCACAAGGCGCTTATTGCCGGCTTACCCGTGCTTGCCCTTAGCCATCTGGAGGAGGCGGTGCGCGTTCATCGTGTAAAGCGTTTGTTGTTGGCGCTGGATGCCGATAAGAAAATCGATCGCCGGCAGCTGCTTAACCGGCTGGAGTCTGTGAAACTGCCGGTTCAGACAGTTCCTTCTATGAGTGAGCTGGTGGCGGGCCAGGCGCGGATTAACGATATTCGCGATCTGGAGCTCGAAGATTTGTTGGGTCGCGATCCGGTTCGGCCAGATAACGCTCAGGTAGCTGCCAGTTTGTATAAAAAGGCGGTGATGGTAACGGGTGCGGGTGGCTCCATTGGTTCTGAGCTGTGCCGGCAGATTATTCATCATCGGCCCAAGGTTTTGGTGCTGTTCGAGCAATCTGAGTATTCGCTATACGCCATTGAGCGGGAATTGCAGGCTATTAATAGGGTTGACGGGCTTGATGTGGAGATTCATCCGCTTCTTGGGAGCGTGGCTCATCGTCGCCGGTGTGAGATGGTGATGCGCAGTTTTGGGGTTGAAACGGTTTACCACGCCGCCGCTTATAAGCACGTACCCCTGGTTGAGCACAATGTGATTGAAGGGGTTCAGAACAATGTGTTTGGCACGTTGCATGCGGCAGAGGCGGCTATTTCGGCGGGTGTTGAGCGGTTTGTTCTGATTTCTACTGACAAGGCGGTTCGCCCTACGAATGTAATGGGTGCCAGTAAGCGCATGGCGGAGTTGGTTCTGCAGGGGTTGGCGCAGCGGCAGAGCAAAACGATTTTCTCCATGGTTCGGTTTGGTAATGTGCTGGGCTCCTCCGGCTCAGTGGTGCCTTTGTTCCGTGACCAGATTCGCGATGGTGGGCCGATTACGGTTACTCATCAGGATATCATTCGCTACTTCATGACCATTCCAGAAGCCAGTCAGCTGGTGTTGCAGGCGGGCAGTATGGGTCGTGGCGGCGAGGTGTTTGTATTGGATATGGGCGAGCCGGTGAAAATTGCGGATCTGGCTCGTAAGATGATTCACCTGATGGGGCTTGTGGAGAAAACGCCGGATAAGCCGGAAGGTGACATTGAGGTGGTCTTCACGGGGCTGCGGCCGGGGGAGAAGTTGTTTGAGGAGTTGTTGATTGGTGATGACCCTCAGGGCACCTCGCACCCGCGCATTATGATGGCGCGGGAGGTGTCTATGGCTTGGGGCGATTTGGAGATAGTGTTAAGTAAGCTTTCGCGGGCTAGCCAGGAGTTTGATTGCAAGCAGGTTGTAGAAACCCTGAAGAGCGCACCTACGGGGTTTACGCCGAATGGGAATGTGGCGGATTTGGTTTGGTGTAATGGGGGTAGTGATTTGACGGTTGCGAATGAGGGGACTGGGAAGGTGCATCGGTTGCCTGTTTGATTGGAGTTCAGAGGTGCTTGCCCAACCCCCTCTCCCCCGGCCCCTCTCCCGCGAGGGGCGAGGGGAGCTACACACCCGAGAACATCCAGTCCCACCTACTGAAAATCCTGAGCGTGGTATGGTAAAGTTAGCTGAGTCAGGAGGACGCATGGCAACGAATCACCACGACACCGGTTACAAGGAATTGTTCAGCCACCCGGAATTTGTACAACAGTTAGTTGAGGGGTTTGCTCCCTCTGAAATTGCCGGCCTAATGGATTTCAATACGCTCAAGAACCATAGTGGTAATTATATTACGCCGCTGTTCGAGGAGAAGTTCGAAGACGTCGTGTGGTCTGTGGAAGTGACCTGGGAAGGCATCACCCAACGGGTGTTCTTATACATCCTGCTGGAGTTTCAGTCCAAAGTAGACAGCACCATGCCACTGCGGCTGATGCACTACGTGGCCTGCTTTTACGATCACTTACTGAAAACCCGTGAAACAACGGCGCGACAGGGTTTGCCGCCTATCTTTCCAATGGTTCTGTACAACGGCTCAAAACATTGGTCATAGCTGGGAAGCCTTGCAGCAGGCGGTGGATCGAGTCGTTAAGATCATCGAAGCCGATCCAAGCAAGGAGCGAGTGGACAAAATCATTACCCGCTGGATTAAACGCCACTTGAGTCGTCTAGGCGCGGAAGTGGGCTTGGAGCGGTTGAATAGTTTGGTGGAGGACAGAGATATGTTGGCCGAGAATTTAGAGAATCTGGTGAAGAAGGAGCGGCTGGAAGGTCGTCAGGAAGGACGTCAGGAAGGTCGTCAGGAAGGACGTCAGGAAACCGCACGTAACCTGATCAACCGTACTGAAATGAATGACCAGATGATCGCAGAGATTGCTGGTTTGACGATTGATGAGGTCAGCCAGTTGCGCTCAGCGATCAAGCACTGACCGAAACTCAATGTGAGTTACGAACATGACAAGGGCAGCTAACGGGTTGCCCTTGCTGTATCTATAATCCAATTGCACGACAGAGCTTGCTTAAGTCATGGACAGGCACTCTCTCTGGTTTCAGTTGTTATAGTCATTGATGATGATGCATGGACAGGCACTCCTTCTTTTCAACCAGTGGCGCAAGCGGCAGACCTCGGGCGATGTTATCGTCGTGAGGTACGCCGATGACGCGGTACTGGGCTTTCAGAGAAAAGACGATGCGGA